>Ga0163150_10001453_pt1 | contig 39937 bp, 26 predicted proteins | sample OliLakLV19P2IB_FD_148628 | JGI IMG/M metagenome (GOLD analysis project Ga0163150, IMG submission 148628) | Freshwater microbial mat bacterial communities from Lake Vanda, McMurdo Dry Valleys, Antarctica - Oligotrophic Lake LV.19.P2.IB | ecosystem: Environmental > Aquatic > Freshwater > Lake >... | reverse complement strand
CCCTAGCCCTCTCCCCCAACAACAAAAAACGGGTTGGGGGAGAGGGAACAAATTGTGGGAACGCTGACCCAGGGCGGTACCAGCGGGGACAGCGGTCCCAAGCTCCTGCCGCCGATGCCGCCCTGGGCTACAGTCTGACGCCCCGCTGGGGCTCTATCACGAAGAAGCGGCCTCCTGCCGCTTCACAAATGTCCAATCTCCAGAGCGGTTTCGTAAAACCGCGGAGGGGTTGTGGTGCATCGGACTTACAAATCAGCCAATGACAACCCCCGGTGCCTACGGCCCTTGCCCCCGTTGTTAAGGAAAATTGGCTCGGCTGCCCCACTGCGTCTCCCTGTCGCGAATGCACCCGTCCACCTTCGAAAGTCCTCTGGTGCTAAAGCCCAAAATCTGTTACTTCTACATGACAACCAACTGGATCTGGGCGCGTTGCACCGGACTCTGTCCAAGCTGAAACACCTTTTCAGGAGGTCGAAGCACATGAGATCCCTAACTCGGCGTGACTTTGTTCGAAGCACGGGTTTGAGCGGCGCAGCTCTGATGGCCCCATTGCTAAAGACGAGCTTCACAAACAGCCCCAACGAAACCATCCAAGTGGCGGTGATGGGCATTCGTTCTCGCGGCACTGCCCACGCTTTAACATTGGCCAAACTTCCCAACGTCAATGTCGCCGCCCTTTGTGACGTCGATGAGCGGCTGCTTCCCAAATTGGCCGACGACGTGGAGAAGATCTCCGGCAAGAAACCCAGAACCGAAACCGATATCCGCAAGGTTTTGGAGAACAAAGAAATTGACGCGATCTCCATCGCCGCTCCCAACCACTGGCACGCGCTGGCCACCATCTGGGCCTGCCAGGCCGGGAAGCACGTTTACGTTGAGAAGCCGGTGTCTTACAACATCTTCGAAGGGCGCAAGATGGTTGAAGCTTCTAGAAAATATGACCGGATCGTCCAGACCGGCACTCAGAACCGTACCTCTCCGCTGGTGCAGTCGGCCATGGAGTTTCTGCACGCAGGCAAGCTGGGGAAGATCTATATGGTGAAGTGCGTAGTCTTTCGCCCCCGCGAGTCACTAGGCCGCAAGGCGAACAGCGCCGTTCCGCCCGGCGTGAACTACGACCTCTGGGTTGGACCAGCCCCTTGGCGGCCGTTCAACGAGAATCGCTTTCACTACAACTGGCATTGGTTCTGGGACACCGGAAATGGCGAGACCGGAAACAACGGCCCGCACTACACCGACGTGGCGCGCTGGGCACTGCAGAAGTATGAGCATCCCAAACGCATCCAAAGCATGGGTGGCTACGATGTTTTCGACTGCGACCAGGAAACACCGAACACGCAGATGTCGATGATGGAGTATGCCGATGGCAGTCGAGTCCAAATGGAAGTGCGCGGACTCTACACGAACGCGGAAGACGGCATCCGGATGGGGCTCCTTTTCTACGGCTCGGAAGGCTGGATGCATCTGGGCGGAAGCGAATGGAAGACCTACTTCGGCCGCAAGAATGAGCCTGGCGAGCAGCGTTCTGACAAGGGAGATGAACACACGACCGACATGAAGCTTACCGAAGATGGGGCGCATTTCTGGAACTTCATTGAAGCCGTCCGCGCCAACAAGCGCGAGTTGCAGACGGCCGACATTTTGGAAGGGCACCTCTCGGCGGCGATGTGTCATCTGAGCAACATTGCCTATCGAACCGGCCGGCAAGTGGTGTTCGACTCCGCGAACGAGTGTTTCCACAGCGATTCCGAAGCCAGCAGCCTGCTGCGGCGGGAATACCGCCTTCCCTTCGTCGTACCGGAGAAGGTGTAGACCGCGATGCAGGACGCGAAATTCGTTATGCGAGACCTGTAGGGTGCGTCGCGCATTTTTGACGCACCACCTCCGGCAGATGAGTTGGTGCGTTGAAAAGCGCAACGCACCCTACGCAGAATCTCATCGGCGGCGCTAGGTCAGTTGTGCAATGAGGCGACACTCCATGGTCAGCCTTGGGGATAACAGACCGGATAATTTGCGACCTGTAAAACTCCTCGTACTGATGCTGATTGTTTTTGATTCCTCACTGAGTCGGTCCGGAACGATTCTTTCAGTTGTTCAGACTAAGCCTAAACCAACAGGGAAAATTACTGGTGTTGTCGTAGATGCCAAAGGGGGCAGAATCGTTGGAGCAGCCGTGGTGGTTAGGAATAGGGACGCAAAGAAAGAAAATGCAAACAGATGATGCAGGCATGTTTGGGATGGAATCGCCTTGCGGGCTGTATCAGGTCAGCGTGAAGGCTTATTTGTTCCGCCCTTTTCTGATCGAGCGAGTACAGGTGGAATGCAACGAAACAAAGAGACTCGAGATTCGACTTGAAGTTGAAGAGGTGAAAAGCGGGCCGCCCCTTTGAATTTGGCGCGCTCGCCGCCAAAAGCAGCGGCGAGTGCCCGGCACCTGAGCCGATAGATTACAAATGAAACGCAGCCTCATTCCCCTAACGCTTTTCGCCGGCTTGCTGTTCGCATCACGCCTCCAGGCTGAATCCCGCGTCGTCTCCGGGCCGCTCGTCGTTAGCGAAAACTGGCCGGAGTGCACCAGCCTCCAAACCTGGATGCGCGACATCATGCGATTGGAGAAGGTGGAGAATGCGAGTGAGACGGCGCAAGCCAAGGTTTTCTTTCGCTGGCTGCGTTTGTTCTCCAAGATGGCCACGGGCGGCATGATTCAGGCTTACGAAGGGTTTTACGGCAAGGAGCGTTTTGTTCTCGACGCCCACAAGACCCTGTTCGTGTATGGCTGGGGCTACTGCGACACCCACAGCCGGATAGCGGAAGCCGCTTGGAGTGAATTCAAGAAAGATCACAGCACGGCTGAACGCGTCATCACCCAGCATCACGATGGTGGCTATCACACGATGTATCGCTTGAAGCTCGATGGTCGCCACGGTGCTTTCGATGCACGCTATGGTTACTATCTGATCGACCACGACGCACCGGACGCCAGAATCCTCGATTGGGCCGAGGTCGGCGTGGATGAGAACATTCTCAAAAACAAGAGCTACAAGCACCGCAGCCAGCCGTTTTTTGAGTATTTCGGCAAAGAGTGGGACCGGGCCTTGGCCGTGGAACCGAAATACTTCCAAACTGAGGACGACTGGGTTGAGGCCGGCAGCCCGAAAGAAAACGTGTTCGGCAACGGGCAGTACGTGATGGGCACGCCACTTCATGACATGAATTTTCAATTGCCGAAAGGAACCACGATTGAGCGCTTCTGGAAGAGCGCACCGGGGAAGTTCTATGTGCCTGCTGGATTCAAGTCGAAAGGTGAAGAACCGTTTCTCCTGTCCGGACGCTTCTATCGTGTGACAGAAACGATGCTCAATGGCAACTGGGTGAAGTTCGATCCCAACTATCAACTCGCCAAAGCCTACGTCGAGACCGTTCCGAACGATCAGCGCTACAACACTAACGTAGCCGGTGGAAAAACCATTGGCCAGGCCTGGGGCAGAATGAGCTATGGGCCGGACTGGAAGAATCCGGAATTCCTGAAGGTTTCTCCCGTCGAGACGGATTTGTCTCACCACACCAGTTCGCCCTATCTCCGCCCCTCCAGTCGCACGAGCGGCGGCTCCGCGACCTTCGACTTTTACTCTCCCTACGTCCTGGTCTCCGGCGTGTTAACGGGTGAGTGGGTGGGTTCCCAAGAGGAAGGATTCCGCATTGAGCTGCGCACAATGGAGCCCAAAGCCACGGGTCTCGATCAACCCGACGTATGGTCTCCATGGCAGGCTGTGTCCTCAAAAGCCGGTGCGTTTCAGATCCTGCTGGGGAAGGAGAAATTCAACGGAAAAGACATCAGTGTGTACGGGGCCTATCGTTTTCAGCTGCGCTTCTCAATCGCGCCGAACGCGGCCCGAAAGGCCGATGCTGGACTGAACAGCCTGAAGCTAGAAACGGCCTTCGAAAATGGCATCATGTCCATTCCGCGACTCACGGCTGGGAAGAACACCATCCATTTCAAAGTCGCGGACGCAGCCAGTGTCAAAGGTCCCCTCGAGATCGTCTATCGCTACCAGACGAGCTCTGGAGAAACCCAGCATCGACAGGTAATTCAACCGCGCGATTTCACCGGGAATGTGGCCACGTACTCGTTTGACACTCCCGGCCTCGTTCGCTGCAATTCGATATTGATCCGCCACTGACTACAACTCCGATGGGAGGATCGAAGCGCGGAGCGAGCGCAAACTCTGAACACCGGCGGCGGGAGAAGGTGTGAGCGAAAACGAGTTAGGCTACCCTTGGATACGGGTTCCTAGAGTGTTATGTTGATGCAGTGAAAGTCAAAGAGGTTATCAAAATGTTGGAGCGGGATGGCTGGACTCTGGTGAGGGTCAAAGGCAGCCATCGCCAACTCAGGCACGCAAGAAAATCAGGCACGGTGACAGTAGCCGGGAAACTGAGTGTCGATATGCCGCCGGGCACCTTTAATAGCATATTGAAGCAAGCAGGGCTAAAGCCCTGAGGGGGAAGCGTCATGCAGTTCATGGTTATTGTTGAACGCGGCAAGAGTAGCTATGGAGCTTATGTGCCCGATCTTCCCGGGTGTGTGGCCGTCGCAAGAACAAGAAAAGAAGTACTGAAACTAATTCGAGAGGCAGTCGAGCTGCACCTGGAGAGCATTCGCGAAGAAGGGCTAGACATTCCTGAACCTGGTTCAACCATCGAGTACGTGCATGTCTAATTAATTAGTGATCGGGCGGCTGCTAGTCGTTCCCAGACGGAGCGGGAGAACAGCATTCGTATTATCAGCGCGCGTCTTGCAATGAAAGGTGAACGGAGGTGGATGAACTCCGCTCAGAATGCAAGAGATCCGATTTTGGAGAATTGTTCGAGGGAAGTATGCGCGACGGAGGAAAGCCTCCAGCCGAGGGCGAACCCAAACTAGTACTTCCAGACGAGTGAAGTCCTCGAAGCAGCCTCCCGGTATTCGTCTGCCCAGCAAAATCGCTCGGGAGCTTGGTTTGCCCGGCCCACTTATTGTTGAGAAAACCGCAGGAGGTGTGTTGCTGCGCACGAGCAAACTCTCTTGGGAGGAGACCGCTAAGGAGATGGCGGAGAGCGACGAAGACTGGAGTGCGTTCGATGTCACGGTGGCGGTTGGGTTGAATGGCAATCACTAAGCCGTGGCGATACGACATCTTCGTGGCGAACTTGAACCCAACGCTCGGAGCAGAGATCAGCAAGATGCGTCCCGTCGTTATTGTGAGCCGGGATGAACTAAATCGCTATCTGCAGACGGTGACGGTCTGTCCCTTGACCACGCAGCTTCATCCCCATTGGCAGGGTCGACTCCAAGTCGTTTGCGCTGGGAAATCCGCTGAATAGCCGTGGACCAGATTCGCACGATTGACAAGAAGAGGCTGCACAAGAAGATTGATCATTTGACCCAAATTGACGCAGCCGAACTGCGTCGACTGATCGCAGAAGCCTATTGCTGAACATCCGCATCAAAGGGAGAGGTTCTGGATGGACGCTACGTCCGATCTCAAACTGGTGCCTGCACAGCCAGTTCGACCCAGCGGTTTCGCAGGAACGTGGCCACGTAGTCGTTCGACCCTCCCGACTTGCTGGAGTTTGGTATTGGGCCGCTACTGATGGCAGTCCAGCATTCTCCAAGATGCCTGCTCGCCAGATGTTCGGCCAAGTGGAACTCCTCGAACGTGAAGCAAGCGGTCTCTGCTACTATCAGCTCACGGGGGCAATGAAGCGCTTGGACCCGATCTCCAAACATTTGTGGGCTCGCTCACATGCATGCACGTGCGGAGTCCGGAATGATTCCAGCAGTCCTTATGGACAAAACCTATCATTCCTTCGAGAGCTAACACGATGTTTGCTAGCCCTGTGTGTCGTAGTATCCGCCTTATGGACCGTCAAACGCTGGCTTGCGGTTGCCGAAGCAGGCCCAATTCAATCTCCAACAACTCAGTCGATGGTTGCGTTACCTACGGTGAGTTATCGCGACGTTGCCTCGGCCTCTGGTTTGACTAGTCTTCAGGTGAGCGGTTCCGAAGAAAGTCGAGAGTATATTTTGGAATCAACCGGAAGCGGGATCGGACTGTTCGATTACAACAACGATGGATTCCTGGACATTTTTCTCGTTAACGCTACAACTCTAAAAGGCTTTCCCAAAGGGCAGGAACCCACCAATCATCTGTTCCAAAACAATCAAAATGGAACCTTCAAGGACGTCACGAGACAAGCCAAGCTCGAACGATCCGGTTGGGGACAAGGCGTTTGTGTTGGTGACTTTGACAACGACGGGAACGATGACCTCTTTGTCACTTACTACGGACAGAATTCCTTGTATCACAATCGAGGGAATGGAACCTTCGATGACATCACCTCTCAGGCGGGTCTGACACAGGAAACATTGCGTTGGCACACAGGGTGTTCTTTCCTGGACTTCGATCGAGATGGTTATCTCGATCTCTTTGTGGTGGACTACGTCAATCTGGACCTGGCGAAAACGATGGGCAAGAGCAACGGAAACTGCATCTGGAAGGGCATTCCGGTCTTTTGCGGGCCACAAGGTCTGCCGATGGCGAGCAATTCCTTGTATCGCAACAGTCGGAATGGAACGTTCACCGACGTCACCGCAAAAGCAGGCATTGGCCGGCCTGCGCAAGGCTATGGCCTGGGTTCATTGGTATCGGACTTTGACAACGACGGTTGGCCGGATATCTATGTGGCCTGTGACTCTTCTGCAAACCTCTACTACCACAACACAGGGAGCGGCACTTTCACCGAGACAGCCTTGATGGCCGGCACGGCATTTAACCGAGACGGCAAAGAACAGGGAGGGATGGGAATCGGAGCCGGTGACTATAACAGAGACGGCTTCCTGGACATCATCAAAACCAACTTCGATGGTGACACACCAACGCTATATCGTAACTTTGGCGACGGCACCTTCTTTGATGTCACGCTGGCGGCCGGTCTCGGTCAGTTTATTCACTACGTCGGCTGGGGTACCGGTTTCATCGATGTCGACAATGACGGGTGGAAGGACATCTTCATGGTTAACGGACATGTCTATCCCGAAGTCGACAGGAACAAACTCAATCGATCCTATCGCCAGAATCGCCAACTCTATTACAATTTACGTAACGGAGCGTTTGCTGATCTCACTCAGGAGTCCGGGCCAGGTATCGCAGACCGGCGGAATGGCCGGGGTGCTGCAGTCGGAGACCTCGACAATGACGGAAGCCTGGAGATCGCCATCAACAACATGAACGATACCCCTAGCCTGCTCAAGAATTTTGGGGCCAAGGAGAACTGGGTTTTGCTGAAGCTGATCGGTAAAGAATCAAATCGAAATGGCGTCGGAGCTCGAGTGAGCCTGTTCACAGGCAACCAGAAGCAAATAGACGAGGTGCGGAGCGGTGGCAGCTACATCTCTCACAACGATTTCAGGCTTCATTTCGGTGTAGCACAGTTCAAGGCGGTCGACCGAATCGAAATCGGTTGGCCATCAGGCCGACAGGAACGCTTCCTTAATCTGCCTGCCAACCAATTGATCCAACTTGAAGAAGGCAAAGGCGTAAACGCTGAGAAGAGTTCGCTGCAAAGCCATGGGAACCAGAGCCCGGATACTCAACCTCCAGACAAGAAACCGAAAAACTGATCGAACCATTCGATCGGGCACCGCATTCTTGGCTCTTTCGCTGGTCATTTCGACCGCGGGCCGGATTCAAGCGTCCGAAGTCCCGGACAATTCCGCAGAACTGGAAGCAGTTCTCCAAGAATCAAAGAACCATATTGCGGAAGGGCATTTCCCGGAAGCAATCGCGTCTCTCAATCGTCTGAAGCAGGCAACGCCGCTGGATCCGAGAGCCTATTTCTTTTCCGGCATTGCCTTGGCCGAATCGGGTCATCTGAGCGCGGCAGCCGCTGAACTGAACGAGGCCGTTCGCCTCGGACCTGGGCAGCCGCAGTTTGTTGTTTCCCTTGCCAATGTCTTGACTCGTTTAGGTCAGAAGAAGCAGGCGTTGAAGGCGCTAGAGTTTTTTGGCCAGGCGGATCGTCTAAAACTGCTGACGCCTGCAGCGTTGGAGCAACTGATTGATATCTATTTGAACCTGGGCAATACCGACGCAACGCTCAAAGCGGTCGAAGTTCTCGCCCAGATTCAGCCCGGAGGTCCCGGACACGATTTTTACCGGGGCAAGGCCTATCAGCTGATCGGAAATCTGGACCTCGCCCAGATGGCCATGGAGAGGTGCATTTCCAAAGCGCCCGAGTTCGCGGCTGCCCATTTGGAATTGGGCAGAATTTTTGAACAGCGCGGCAGTCTGGACGCAGCCCGGCAACAGTACCTCGCGGCGGTTCAATACGCAGACAAGAATCCGGAATGCCTCTATGCGCTGGGATCGCTTCTGCTCTTGCTCGGAGACGTCGATGAGGCGATCCATCAACTGGAACGGGCCTTGCCTGTGGCATCCCAATTTCCGAGAATCTACTATGCGTTGGGACAAGCCTTCCAGCGAAAGGGCAACTTGAAGGAAGGAGCGCGCTATTTCAACCTACAGAAGGCACAGGAAGCCAATGCTGCCGACAGGAAAAAGGAGATGCGGGAGCACGAACTGTTGACGCTAGTTACCCTCGGAGAGGAGAAACTGCGGCAAGGTAGTGAATCCGAAGCCAGAGCGTTGTTTGAGCAGGCCTTGCAGCTGGATCCAAACAACTGGCAGGCAAATGAATATTTGGCCCAGATGTATCTCTCAAGACAAGACTGGCCGAGAGCCCTCCAGCAGATCAATCGTTTGGTTGAAGTTGACCCACTGGCGTTTGAGGGCAACTATCTGCTGGCTGATTATTGGTATCTGCGCAGGGACTTCGCAAGGGCGCGAGCGTTTGCCGAAAAAGCGAAGGCCGCGCAACCTGGCGACGCGGCGTTGCATAATTTGTTGGGCAATATTTTCCTCGGCTTGGGCTCGACCCAGCAAGCCGTAGAAGAATACAAGCTTGCAGTTCAATATGCGCCCGACCGCACAGATTTCAAAGCGAACCTGGATGCAGCTCATACTTTAGGTCGGTAGCACTGACATCCTGACCTCAATCGCGCCGACATGAAGACAACAGACCTTTAAGTCGCGGTGAAAGAAAATGGCTTGACAATCCCTTAGTTTAAGATTCTTATACCACGCAAGAAACTAGTCCAGTCCGCTTTTGCCAACGGCGAAGTTTCTTGCCAACTGAGGTTGAAGTTAAGGAGTTAAGGACTAGAACAGCCCATTTCTTATCATTATTTTTTGAACCCAAGCGAGGACCGTATGAGAGAGTTGCTTTCCAATATGCGGATATCTATTTGGAGCATGTTAGTGCTCGCAATGCTCGTTCCCGGTTTCATCTACAGCCAGACTGGAGCGGGAATTATTCGCGGCACAGTGGTTGATTCAAACCAGGCAGTAGTGCCTGGCGCCAAGGTGACGGCAACAAACTCCAGGACCAATTTTGAAAATACGAGTCAGACAAATGAAGTCGGAATCTTCTATTTCGGCGCTCTCCAACCGGGCCCGTACAAAGTGATCGTTGAGCTCTCGGGTTTTAAGAAATGGGAAGCTACTTTGACCCTAGGGGTTGGCCAGACAGCGGTGTTGTCTGCAGCGCTGGAACTCGGCAGCGTTGAGACCACGATCGAGGTGGTCGGGGCAGCTCCCGTAATCACGACCGAAAGTGCCGAGGTTGCCAATGTGAAGGATGCCCAGCGCATTCAACAGTTGCCGCTCAATGGGCGCCAGGTCAGTCAGCTTTTTAACTTGACGCCGGGTGTCGAAGGAAGTTCGGGAGCTGGAGAGACCGACCCCAATTCACGCGGATCGAGTCCTCGGGTGAACGGCATGAAGGTAGGTTCCACCGAGATGCTGGTAGATGGCGTCTCGATCGTGGACCGTTTTGGTGGTGGAATCGCCAGGATTCAACCCGGGCTCGATACGGTCCAGGAATTCCGAATTGAAACCGCTGGCTCGAGCGCCCGGTATTCCAGACCCGCCACAATTACCTTGCTCAGCAAGAGCGGCACAAACGAATTTCATGGCAGCGCTTTTGAAACCCATCGCAACAACGCGGCTGGGCTGCGAGCCCGAACGAGGCAGGACGGAAACGAAGCTGCCAAGCTGATCCGAAACGAATTTGGCGTGTCGGGCGGCGGTCCGGTGATCAAGAACAAGACGTTCTGGTTCGCCGCTTATGAGGGACTCCGTCAGCGCGAGGCTGCTTTCACGCAGAACTACGGGGACTACAACGTGCCGACAGCGGCGATGTGGCGGGGCGATTTCAGTGGCCTGCAAGATCTTGACGGCAATGCCATCCATATCTACGATCCGTTGACCACGGATGCAAATGGAGTTCGTAAGCAGTTTCCGGGTGACATCATTCCCGCGAGCCGAATCAGTAATATCTTCAAAACGGTGCAGGCGATCACGGATGACCCCACCGGCAGCACGAATCCATTTCAAGGCCCGAATCACATTCGATTCTATCCGAAAACGCAAGACCAAAACGTCTGGACGTTTAAGGGAGATCACAAGTTCTCCGACAAAGACAATATCGCGGTGAGATATACACAGAGCAAGCGTCCTGGCAAGGTGTTTGGTGGGGTGTATGGTGCGCCAAAGGAGGGCAGCGAGGATGCATTTGGCAGTAGTTTGCGCGATTACAAGACGTACAATTCCAGCATTCAGTACAACCGGATTTTTTCTCCAACCTTTATCAACGAACTCGTTCTGGCTGGACACTATTCGGACGTCCATTACGGAACTCTGGCGGATTACACTGACTGGCCGAACAAGCTTGGACTGCCGAATCCCTTTGGCGCCAAGGGCTGGCCAACCTTTTACACCTATGAGTCGAGCTACAATGGCTACTTTGGCTGGGATGCTGACAACCTCAATGATCAGAAGCTCACCGGAATAGTTGCCGAGGACAATGTCACCCTCATCAAAGGCAAACATACAATGCGGTTCGGCGGCAAGTTCCGCCCGGAGCGGAACAACGTCCGAGAACTACAGCAGTCTCAAGGATCACACACCTTTGCCCAAGACTGGACAGCTCAGTACGATGCGGCAGGTGACCAGGCGGAGTCCTTTACAGGCAGCGGTCTCGCTGCCATGGCCTTGGGACTGCCTACCTATCTCTCTAACCAATATAACCGGGGCTACTTCTATTTTCAACAGAAAGAGATTGGACTCTACTTCGCTGACAACTTCAAGGTAACTCCCAGGCTTACTTTGGATCTCGGCTTACGCTGGGATAAGTGGACGCCCTACAAGGAAAAGTATGATCGTTTGGTGAATGTTGACATTGACAACCTGGGTTCCAGCAGCTACCAAGTCATTACCCCTCACAGCACTCGAGTCGAGGATATCCAAGGTATTCCTTCGGGAGTCTTGAATTCGTGGGCTGCCAATGGCTTGTCCTGGAAGACTGCGGATGCGGCTGGTTTTCCGGGGTCTTTACTCGCAGCGGACAACAATAATTTCGGCCCGCGAATTGGAGCGGCCTTCAAACTAGATGATAAGACTGTCCTGCGGGGTAGCTACGGTGAATATTTCTGGACCATGCCCCTCTCGCAAATCCTGCAGTCGTCTCGATCCAACCCACCTCTTAATTTGAGATTTTCGAATCAGATCAGCACTGACTTCGCGACAGGTAGCAGCACGGTGGCCTTGCGAACGGTGCCAAAACCTGAATTCTACGTGGGAAAGGCACAGGTGGACGTCAACGGCACCGTGATCATACCTCCCTATGAGCATTACATGGTTCCTCTCGACGGGCGCCGTTGGAAAGACGGGCGGTCTCAAACCTGGCATGCCACCGTCGAACGCGAGATCATGAAGGATACGCTCGTGAGGTTGAGCTACGTAGGTAATCACGGAAGCGATCTTGAACAGCGCTTCTCGCTAAATGCTCAGGAGGCAGAATACAACTATGTGGCTCGCACAAAGCAGGCGCCTCCCAGTAACCGGGCGCTTTTGAGGCCCAATCCGTATTGGAATTTCCTGGCGACCAACAGGACGGGATACTCCAACACACATTCTGCTCAGGCCGAATTGGAACGCAGATACAGCAACGGACTCGGGTTTCAATTCTTCTACGTGTTCACTCGCTCTTTGACCACTGCTGATTCGGGCGGATTCACTTCCGGCGCCTACTTCGGCGCCTTTAATAGTACCAATGGAGCTGCCGAAGTGCCGGAGAACATCCATCTCCTGGGAGAACCGAGCCTCAGCTACGATCAGAGGCTTAGACTCATTTACTACAATAGCACCAACGTTCCTGCGCACCGCCTTCGGTACAACGGGGTCTACGATCTGCCCTTCGGGCGGGAAAAACGTTTCGGCACCAAGATGAACAAGGCTGTTGACGCGGTGGTTGGAGGTTGGCAAGTGGCATTTCTGGGAGACTGGAGGGGAGGATTCTGGAAGAGTTTGAATCCGGCTCTTTATACGTTCGCAGATCCGACCTTGACCAGCGATCAGAGGGTGGAAATGGACATTAATGGTCGCCATCAGCGGCTATGGTTCAAGGGGTTCTTTGATCCGTCTTCTGCCAAGAACGTAACCGGAGGAGACTTGAACTCGTTGGTACCTGTAAATCCGTCACAGCGGGTAGCACGGCCACTCGGTCCGAATTTCGACAATCGTGTCCCACTTCAATTGGCCAATGGAACTCTGCGCTCGACCAGCATTACGGGCACATTGAACCCTAATTCCAAAGCCTTCTTTCCTGGTCCGGGACTCTGGAATGCCGATGTTTCCCTTGTCAAGAATTTCAAGTTTACTGAGCGCTATAAGGCAAGAATCTCGGCAGACTTCTTTAATGTCTTCAATCATCCGAATGACATCGATCCGAACGATAGAACCGGATTACAGGATCTGAGTCGGCAGTTTAACGATCCGCGCATCATCCAGCTTTCCTTGCGTTTTGACTGGTAGGTCTTCCGCGACGGAAGCCGAGTCTACCAGGCATCTTCATGGGTCTTCTGCCAAACGGCGGAAGACCCATTTTTTTGGCTGCCTCTGGTTCCAGCATCGGACACATCGATGATGGGCTATACTGCCTCTTCTATGCCACAGAGCTTTAGGCACTCCAAGCGTGTTTCATTGTTCCCATTTCGCATGTTGCCATTATGGTTTGGTTTCAACCTCCTCACCTTGGCGAGTGCCTTTCCGAGCCCTAACGTCATTCTGCTGACAATCGACACTCTCCGTGCCGACAGGCTTGGCTGTTACGGATACAAGCTGGTTCAGACGCCAGTTATGGACAAATTGGCTGCCGAGGGCGTTCGTTTCACTACCGCAGTGTCGCAGGCACCGCTCACTTTCCCCTCGCACGCTTCCATCCTGACCGGAACCTTCCCGATGTTCCACAAGGTGCGTGAGAATGTTGGTTACCAGTTGGATACGTCGAAGACGACACTCGCTGAACTGCTGAAGCTTCAAGGATTCGAAACGGGCGGATTCGTGGGCAGCTATGTGCTCGATGCTCGATTCGGGCTGAGTCAGGGATTCGATACCTATTACGATCATTTCGATCCGCAAAAGAATACTAACGATATCGTGAATCCGAAAGAGTTAGAACATCGCGCAGAGGAGGTGATTGGTCAGGCCACAACCTGGATTGGAGGCCTGTCTCGCAAGAAACCCTTTTTTGCATGGGTTCACCTTTATGATCCGCATGACCCCTACATTCCACCTGCGCCTTTCAATGCCCGGTACCGCGCACGCCCATACGATGGCGAAGTCGCCTATGTAGACCAACAACTCGGAAGGCTTTTTTCGGTTCTCAAAAAGCTCGGACTGTACGAAAACACGCTGATTGTGCTGACCGGTGATCATGGAGAGAGCTTCGGAGAGCATCAAGAGGAAAAACACGGTTACTTCGTCTACGACACCACATTGCTCGTTCCGCTCATCATCAAGCCGGCCGCGACTGCCAAAGTGATCCCCGTGGTCAGTTCGCAGGTCCGACTAGTCGACATCGCTCCGACCATTCTCCAAATGCTGCAATTGCCGAAGTCTCCCGAGATCCAAGGTGTAGGATTGCTCGGTCTGATGCTTGGATGGCAGAAGGACCTTGGGCTCGATGCCTACAGTGAAACCTTCTATCCAGCACAGTTTGGTGGAAGCGCGTTGTTTTCGTTGCGTCGTGGCGGTGTGAAATACATTGAAGCGCCTAGACCGGAACTCTACGACCTTCGACAAGATCCTCAGGAGCTGAGCAATCGAGTTGGCCAAACCCCAACGCTGGCTATTGAACTTAAGACCCGGCTTTCAGAAATCACAGTCCGTTTCACCGACAAATCGACGGCCTCAGAGAGCAAGCTGACGATGAGTTCTGAAGAACTCAGAAAGCTCGCTACCCTGGGATATGTGGGGGGGGCTTCCCTTCCCAACAAAGCCGCACGCAATTCAGCGTCTACACCAACGTCTCCGTCTGTCTCCGATCCAAAGGATAATCTGAAACAGTTCGCTCTTCTGTCCGAGACCAGTCAGAATGCAGCCACAGGAAAATGCGAAGAAGCAGGCCAGACGCTCTCGAAGGTCAGCCAGGAAGGGCCGGCTCTGTTGACAGCGTATTTCATGGTTGGAAGGTGTTTTTTCAACCAACAAAAGTTTAGCCAGGCGTATCCATCCTTCAAGCAACTGCTCAAGCTGAGCCCTCCTGGAACCAGCCAGCACCTGGAAGCTCAGTTTTACGTCGCAGCTTGCGACTTCTACCTTAATAGGATCAAGGAATCAAAGGCCGGCTTCGAACTGGTATTGGGTGTGAATCCAGATCACGTTTTTGCCCACAAGTATCTCGGCTTGGTGCATCTCTCGCTTGGACAACTGCCGGAAGCATTGCAGGAATTCCAATACGTCGCGACTCGGTCACCCCAAGATGAAGAAGCTAATTTTCGGACCGCGTTTCTCCTGGCAAAACAGGATCGTGTATCGGAAGCGATTCGATATTTTCAGAGAGTTGTCGAGATCAACCCGGCAAATGCCTTGGCCCTTAACAATCTTGCCTTGGCTTATCAGAAGAACAAACAACCTGATCTCGCCCGCAAGGCCGCGGAGGGTGCTTGTAAGCTAAACCCAAAATTTTGTAGTCAGTCTCGATGAATCCTCACTTCCAAACCAGACATGGGCCAGGCTCACTGAAATGGATGCGCAGCGGAACCTCAGGCAGGGTGGCAAGATTGTCGTTGATCGCCAACACGGAGCGGAAGACATGGGTAACCACGACGAAACGAAATCCGGTCGAACCACTTTCGATGTCTGGCGCCGTCCCGGCGTGAAATCGAAAACTGCAGTGCGGTTGCACACCACTGGCCGGCTGGCTTTGCTTTCCTGCCTTGCCTGCCCAAATTACACCGCTGAAACTCCACGCCCCTTTCAACCTGGGCCACTCGAACCGCTTCGGGTCACGGAAGCGGCAAGTCAGGCGGGTTTCAAAGTCCGCGAGCTGAAGGCAGACCTTCCCGTGGCCGTGAGTCCCCAGCTTCCGTTCGTGACAGCGGATTATACGGATGAGTCACTGGCCGCTCTCCGGCGCCGATACCCGTTCGAAAAAATCGCTGCCGGAGGGCGCGACGAATGGCAGAGCCAGTTGCTCCTGAAGGAGTGGGTTCACAAGGCGATTCCGCCGGGAAACCCCAAAGTAAGTTACAACAACGCCCTGGAGATCCTTGAGCACGCTGCGCGGGGTGCTACATTCTGGTGCACCCATTACACCATCACGTACGCGGAGTGCGCGGCCGCCCTCGGCTGGCAGGCTCGCAAGATTGGAGTCGACCGCAAGCACGGCCCGGAAGGCATGGGTAGCAGCCACCACGGAGTCGCCGAAGTCTGGTCGAACCAATTTCGGAAGTGGGTGGTGATGGATGCGCAAAGCAATGTACACTTTGAAAAGGCGGGAATTCCGTTGTCAGCCTGGGAGATTCGGGCGGAGTGGCTGAAGGACGGCGGCAGGTCAGTGGACCACGTGGTGGGCGTCCCGCCCAAGACAGTGAAGAAGAATCCGGCCATCGTGTTTTGGGACCATACCGAGGACGAGACGGCGATTTACTTCTGGATGTATCTCGAAAGCCGGTTGATGGCGGCCCAAAGAGATGCCGACGAGCCGCAGCACCTCATCTTTCCCCAAGACGAGGCCAACGCTGGCTTGATCTGGCATCAGAATGGCGATCCGGAAACCAAGGGTAGTGAACTTCATCAAGGATATCTGCGAAACCGGTTTCTGCCGACGCGGCGCATCGAGGACGTCTACTGGACCGCCGGCATCGTGGAGGCCTCCATCACCGGAGCGTCGCAGGGATCCATCCAGTTCAGCCTCGACAGTTACTGTCCCAACCGCACTGGTTACCAAGTCTCGACGGATGGGGTGCGCTGGCTGCCGGTGAAGAACGAGAAGAGCGTGGAATGGCCGCTGAAGGCTAACTGGAATTCACTGCGCTTGCGCACTGTAGGCCAGGGAAACGTGACGGGACCTGAGACGTCTGTGTTGATGTTCTTGAAAGTCGCGGCAGAGCATTGAATAAACGTGGGGCAGGCTTTCCAGCCTGCCAGTTGGAGCGGCTTTCCAGCCGCTCCCATAAGGATCTGCGGGGATTACAGTACCACGCGGAGCTGGAAAGCTCCGCGAACTGGCAGCCTGGAAAGGCTGCCCCACACAAGATCTACGGCATGGCCCAATCTCCGGTCGACAAAGGAAGCAGCCATCTGATTTCAGGTTTTCATGCGCGCGGAGCCCTTCCCCACCTCAAGCAAGAAGGAGCTTGCTACTTCGTAACCTTTCGGCTGACTGGGACTTTGCCCAAGGAGGTACTTCGGCAACTCAAAGCCGAATGGCAGAGTCTCGTGCCACGATCACCGCAGAGCCTGACTTGGCGGCAACAGACAGGACTCTTTGAATGGTACTCAAGTCACGTGGACAAGTATCTTGACGCAGGTCATGGCCAGTGCTGGCTGCGGCGGCCGGAAATTGCTGAGATCGTGGCCACGGCACTTCAGTTTCACGCCGGCGTGCGTTTCGAGAATCATGCCTGGTGTGTGATGCAAATCACGTTCATGCGGTCTTACGCCCTTTGGGAGACTGGTCGCTTAGCCGAATCCTCCAAGGCTGGAAGGGGTACGCAGCGCACGAAGCCAATCGGTTGCTTAGTCGAACCGGCAGTCCGTTTTGGCAGGTCGAGTCATTTGACCATTGCATTCGCGATCAGGATGATTGGCGACGCTGCTGCCAATACACAATCATGAATCCAGTGACTGCAGGACTCTGCGCGCGACCTGAAGAATGGCGCTGGAGCAGCACGTACTGCCATGCCGCGAAAGCGATGAGGGCGGTTTCCGAAGCTCCTGGTTGAGGCGGTCTTCAGCCGCGGAGGCGGGGCTCGAAAGCCCCGCGAACTGGCAGCCTGGAAAGGCTGCCCCACCTCAGGGAAGAGAACCCAAAAAGGGAGAGATGCAATGAAACGATGGTGCTGGATCACTGCCCTGCTTCTCAGCCTCTCCGTTACACCGGCAACGGCCGCTTCACTGCCCGGTGCTTACTTCCCACTGCTGCAAGCCGGCGTGGCCCAAGTGGAGGAGCGGCTCAACGCTCAGCCGAACGCAGACCTGAAGTCCCTGGAGACCGATTCTCGATGGCGGCATTTTCCTTACGCCATCATGGCGCCCACGGTGCTCTACGCGAAAAAGCATCCGCAGAATTCCCGCTATCACGATCCCAAGATGCTGGCGTTGGCTCTCCGCATTGGAGACCTGCTGGCCTCGGAGCATGAGAAGGGCCTCTATGAGCCGCGTGGAGACAGCGACTGGGACACCGGGTTGTGGCTCGAAGCCTATCGGTTGCTGGAAAAGGAGCTTGGAGAGGAACGCCGAAAACGGTGGCAGCGCGCCATCGAAGAGAATGTGGCGCCGCTCGTGTCCGATGCTACGGAACGACTCGATTTCCCCTGGTACAACTCGCCCTACGTCGGGACTTCTCCGAACCACTATTCCCTGTGGGCCGCCCTGCTGCACCTGTCGGGCAAGACGTTTGGCAAGCCGGACTGGGAGCAGCTTGGCCGGAAGATACTGCGCCGCTACGCGCTCATCGAACAAACTCCCGATGGATACTGGGGCGAGCACAGCCGATCGGGTCCGACCACTGGCTACAACCACCTGACCTTTACGGCGCTGGCAACCTACTTCGAGAACAGCCACGACCAGGACGTTTTGCCGGCGCTGCGACGGGCAACCGAGTTCCACATGAACTACACCTACCCGGATGGCACTCCGGTCGAGGTGATCAACGATCGTAATCGACACTGGGAAGTGAACACCTGGGGACATTTCGGCTTTTCCAATTTTCCAGATGGCCGCCGCTTCGCGGAATTCTTAACAGGCTTTTTCAGCCCGCAGAAACTCAATATGGGACCCCTGGGGCGGCTGGCTCAAGATGCGCTTTACTACCATGAAGGCCCAACGCAGCCTATCCCGCAAGATCAGCCGCGCTACAGCCATCGGATGAACATTTCAGCCGGCATCCGTAAGACCGGTCCCTGGACGTCGTGCCTGTCCGGCCTGATCGATACCCAGGCCGTTAACAGTCGTTTCTACCTCGACCGCCAGGGGAACGTGAGTGTCTTTCATGCGAAGACAGGTCTTATCATCACCGGCGCCAATTCCAAGCGGCAGCCCGAGCTGGCAACTTTTTCTGAAAAGTTACCGGGGCACCTCATTCACATGCCGCTCAGCAGCCGGCTCCAGATGAACGACACGCAAGACCGGCTTTCGCTCGCCTTTAACACGTTCTTCAGCGATCTTTTTGTGCCTGCTCCCACCGATCAGGAATTCCGCCTCCGATTCATGATCTCGGGACGAGGAACTCCTTCTGAAGCCACCCGCCTGACGTTGCAACTCCGTCTCAAAGATGGCGAGACACTGGAAACCGCGGCTGGCAAGAAGATCACCCTTGGCGCGGATCGGGTTGAATTGTCAGGCGATGAGCTCGGTGATTGGATTCGCCATCACGGATGGACCATTAAGGTTCCATCATCCGCACGCCTGGTATGGCCGGTGTACCCGCACAATCCCTACGCAGATGCGCCCGAGACACGCTTGGAACACGCGGTGGGCGCCCTCTCCGTGCCTTTGGATTTGAAGGCAAGACGGGGGCACTACGTTCGACCGAATGAGTTGGAGATTGCGTTTACGGTCACAGTCCCGTAAGTAAAGTACTGAGTGCTGAGTACTGAGTGATTGCTGGCGTTTCACTTTCGCCTTTCGCCTTGACCCTTTCGCCTTGCTCCGATGAACTCTTCTCGACGTAAGTTTTTACATCAACTGGCGGCGCTGCCGCTGCTCCCGCTCCGTCAGAGCCAGCCTCAGCTCGTTCTGTTGAACGCAAACATCTTGACCATGGATGCGGCGCAGTCGCGCGCTCAGGCTGTGGCCATCGCCGACGGGCGGTTTCTGGCTGTGGGTTCCAATGAAGAAGTGAGTGCCTTGGCGACATCGCGCGCCACGAAAGTAGACCTCACCGGCCGCACGGTTGTCCCTGGGTTCATCGACGCCCATACCCATCCGTGCTACGCGGGTCTGCGGCATCTGCGCCAGATTGATTGCGACTTACGCTCTATTGGAGACATTCAGTCAGCAATTCGCCAACGCGCGGCGCAAACACCGCCTGGGCAGTGGGTGATTGGGTTCAAGTACGACGATACCAAGACTCGCGAGGGTCGTTTGCTGACTCGGCAGGACCTGGATGCCGCCAGTCCCCACCATCCTGTTCGCATCGAACATCGTGGCGGACACACGTCGTACGTGAACTCGCTGGCGTTCAAGTTGGCCAGCGTGTCTGAGCAAACGCCTGATCCGCCCGGCGGCCGTTTCGACCGGGATGCACAAAACCGCCAGCTGAACGGTCGTGTCAGCGAGAACGCCAATGCAGTTTTCGAAAAGCTCATCCCTTCCAACTACACTCGTGACGACTATCGGCAGGCGGTCAAGCTCATTTCCGGAATGATGGCGCGCGCCGGGGTCACTTCGGCCCATGACGCTCAGGGAAGTCCGGAAGACCTTCGGGCCTACCAGGATGCCCATGAAGCGGCCGAGCTGTCGGTGCGAGTGTATTGCTTGATTGACTCCCCTCACTTCGACCGGATGCTGGCTGCCGGAGTGCGCACCGGCCTGGGCAACGAGTGGGTTCGCGTTGGGGCGTTGAAATTGAACTGCGACGGCTCCATCTCTGAGCGCACCGCCAGACTTTCCGAGCCGTATATCGGGCGGCCCAACGACCACGGCATTCTCGTCATGGAAGAGCCGGAACTGTATGCCTACGTTCGCAAGGCGCACGAAGCCGGCTGGCAGGTTGGAGTCCATGCGAACGGTGACGTGGCCATCGACATGACCTTGCGAGTCTATGAACGCGTGCAGCGGGAAGTGCCTCGTCGCGACCCACGTTTTCGGCTGGAGCACTGCACCGTCATTAACGACTCGCTCGTGCAACGGATCCGCGCATTGGGCGCGATTCCCAATCCTTTCTCAACCTATGTCTACTATCACGGCGAGAAAATGCGTGAGTACGGTCCAGAGCGGCTGGATAGGATGTTTGCGGTTCGCAGTTTCCTGGACGCTGGGATCCGCGTCACACAAACGTCGGATTACCCGCCGGGCCCCTTCGAGCCAATGATGGCTCTGCGTTCCATGGTCACGCGCATTGATAGCAAAGGAAACCCGTGGGGCCTCAAACAGCGTGTCTCAGTTGAAGAAGCGCTGCGCGTCGGCACGATCCACGGCGCTTATGCCTCGTTTGAGGAGAAAACGAAGGGATCGATCGAGCCAGGCAAGCTGGCCGACCTGGTCGTTTTGGGTCGCGATCCGTTGCGCGAAGATCCCATGTCGCTGATCAATATTCCCGTAGAGCGCACGATGGTCGGCGGACGGTGGGTGTATGAGGGGTAGTAGTGATGAGTACTGAGTACTGAGTGATGAGTGCTGAGTGCTGAGTCCGTTTTCCTTTCGCCTTTCGCCTTTCCCCTTTCCCCTTTCCCCTTTCGCCTTATCGCAGTTCCGGATACGCCTGCAGAATCGTTTCTGTGCCGCGGTTTCTGAAGTGCAGACGATTTGGCTGGCCTGTCAGGCGGAAAGCCTGTTGAGCGAAAGCGTAGTTGGATTCGGCCTGCCGGCTCTGTACCACGTGGCCCAAAGCGTCCACCAGATTCACCATCCAGACCTCGCGTGGCGCAAGCGCGGCAATAAGATCGGGCAGATCGTAAAATCGCAGGACCGAGGGCACAACGTTTTCAAATACCTGCCGATGAATTCTTTGGTCCACGATGGTTTGATAGGACCCAAGCATCCTCTCCAGCACAATCTTCTTCAATCGCTCATCCAGCGTGGCCGCGTAGAGCACTGAGACGGCGCCATTCCCGCGGCCGAAGGCAAGAATACGGTCAGGATCGACGTCTTCACGCGCCTGAAGCAGATCAACGGCGCGCGAGATATCGAGCGCGCGCATACCGACCAGCGGCTTTCCAACCACCAGCGCAGTCATCGCGCTGTCGTAATCTCCAAAGTAGGGGCGAACATCGTGGGCCTGCTCGGTCTCCAGAACCTCGGTCTCACCCATCCCCCGGGCATCAATCGCGAGCACGACAAATCCAGCTTTTGCCAGTTGCTCCAAATCCCGTCCAGGTCCCGCTTCCGCCGACTTGCCGCGCCCGTCAACAGACACAACCGCTGGCTTTCGTGACTGGTTTCCTTCCGGGACAAACAAAAGAGCAGGAATCAAGATTCCCGGCTCACTCTCGTACGTCAATTTTTCGATGCGATAGCCGGAACGGGCGATCTGACCGTAGGGTCGCGTCCTCAATGCCCGCTGTTCTCTCAAGGGCAATGAACCCTTGTTCAGCAGCCGGCCCACCTGTTGTCGCGTCCGCTCCCGAAAAGAGCTGACGTCGGCTGGAACTTTGAGCGCCGGCAGCTTTCTGCCGAGAGCCTCAACCCTCTTCTGATTCAGGCTGCGAACCGTTTCGCCTCCCAGAGAAGTTTCAACCTGCCCGCTCGCGGTGCAGCGCATTTCTTCTTCGGTGGCCAGTGGCAGGTCAACTTCCGGCGCGTTGTCCTCTGCGCCCTTCAACCAGCGCCCGAACCAGCGATAGGCAGCCATTCGTAGTGGTTTCGAATAGTCGTGCCCGGCATCGGCTTCCGCTTTTTGCAGCTTCTCCGGAACACCAAGCATCGCATAAATCTTCCTCGCTTCGTCATGTGTTTCGCGGACCCCCTTAATGGCAAAGAAGTCGCGAATTGCCGACAGAATCAGATACGGCTTGGGCGCGAAAGCGTAAATGAAATCGCCGTGATCCAGGCCATCCTGCAACGAAGGGATCAGCACCTGTTCCGCGTCTTGCTGGCCAATGGTATCCAGCAAGGATTGCCAGGAGTTGATCCAGCAGGAAGGCGCAGCCACTTGAATGCGATCGTCTAACGCTGCGAGAAACGCAGTCATGTTGCCGCCGCCGGAATTGCCCGTGCAGGCGATACGCTTCGCATCGACTTCGGGTCGCGAAAGCAAATAATCCAGCGCCCGCATCCCGTCCCAAACAGAATAGCGAGCCAGATTGTCGCCAATGAGCAGGCATTGAATTCCCAGAATTGTGTGTTCGGTGTTGTTCCGGAAAACCTTGGATTCGCCCCAATCGGGATCGTAAAGCTGGATTCGCTCGCCTTGCCCGACGGGGTCGTAAGTCAACACAACATAGCCGCGCGTGGCCAGTGTCCCCAGGAACAGTTGCCAGAGCGGGCAGGCCTTGGTGTCGAATTCGTGCCCGAGCGGAAACAAGATAGCGGGATAGGGCGGAGTGCCCCGTTTCGGGACATAGAGATGAGCCGGAACATAGAAACTCGGCTGGCTCTCGAAAATGAACTTTTCGATTCGATAGTCCGGCCGTTCCAGTGTTCCCACGGGGCGCACATTGAGCGGGGTTCTCTCGGGCAGGTTGCCGAGCGACGCCAGAATGCGCTCACGCACATACTGCTTTCGAGCCTGCAACGCTGCAGCACTAGTGATTGAAGCAATCTTTCCGCGGCGGGTGTCCAGAGCGGCTCGCACCAGCCCATTGACGTGCTTCGGCAGCATCTGACGCAGGTTTCTGGCTTCGGCCAGGTCTGACAGAAAGTCCAGCTGGTCTTGCGCAAGCGCCGGCAGTTGGGTGAAGAAGAGAAGAGCACAGAGAAGTGAGATCAGGCGCAGATGCATATTTGAGTTTTGGAATTGAAATCCAGTTTCAGACGAGGCAGACCGCTTACGCCTTTGTGTGTCATTCCCGCGAAAGCGGGAATGGCCAGACCCTTGGTCTTGCTGTTCACATTTGTCCCCCTTGAGAAGGGGGACCCTAGGGGGGTCTTCAGCGGTGAATTCGAGACCCCCTGCCGCAAAAAAAAGCGCGGCGAAGCTTTCTCAAATCTTCGACTCCCTTGTCAGGAGGGACAAAGGAGCCTCGACTGGCCAGGCAAATGTAGAAACTCCATCCCGCTTGCGCGGAAATGACAGTCCTTCAGGGACGACCTACCGGAAATCCAACGAGCTCTTTGCCCAGGAGCCGACTTTCATTTGTACTTCATCCATTCGTTATAGGTGTCCGTGAACGAAGCCCCCGTTCGCCTTGGAGTGATCTTCAACGAACCTTCAACGCTCGCCCGACGGAAAGACCCCTGTGCCACCGCATACTGAGTTTGTACATCGTGCTCCTCGGCATGGTGCCCGAGTGGGTCGGTCGCATCGACAATCCAAACCGGGCGCGGAGACATTGCCGCCACCAGATCAGGCAGGTCAAAGGACTTGAGCACACCGACAATCACATCCTCAAACAACCCGCGGTGAATCTTTTGACGAACCGCCGACTGATACGAAACCAGCATCCCTTCCAGAGCGAGTTTCTTGATTCGGGTGTCCAGAAGAGCCGCGAAGAGCGTGGGCACCGCGCCTTTTTCCTTTCCAAAGGCAGAAATCCGCTGTGGATCAACCTCGTTTCGGCCGGACAGTAAATCCACACCCCGCTGGATATCCAGTGCTCTCATTCCGACCAGCGGGTTGCCTGTGAGCAAAGCCGTCATGGCACTTTCATAGGCGCCGAAGTAGCGAAAGAAGTCGTCACCATCGCCGAGTAGTCGTGTCTCCCCCATGCCCCGCACATCGATCGACAACACAACGTGGCCGGATCGCACCAACTGCTCGACATCGCCGCCCGCTCCAGCATCGGCCGCCTTTCCACGGCCATGAACGTAAATAACTGCCGGCTTCCGCCCTTCCGGTCCCTTTGGAACAAACAGCAGCGCGGGCACCTTGATCCCGGGTTCACTTTCATAAATCAATTTCTCGATGCGATAGCCGGTCCGCTCGATGACTCCAAACGAACTCATGGGAACGGTCCGCGCACCTGTCGACTCGCCGGGCGCCGCCATGCCGCTGAGCCTCCGGGCTTCCTTTTGAATCTCCTTCCGATACGAATCGAGTTGGGCTTGCGAGGACCAATCAGCTCTCTTCGGGAGAAGCCTCTCAACGCGCTTCTGGTTCAGAGTGACCACCGTTTCCCCGCCCAACTCGGTAGCCACCTGTCCGGTCTGGGTGCACCAGAGATCTGATTCCGACGCGATCGTCACTTCGGGTTCTGGTTCGGCGTCATCGACTCCTTTCAACCAACGGCCGAACCAGCGGTAGGCGGCCAGACGTCGCGGTTTCGTGTAACCATGACCATCGTCTGCCTCGACCATGCTCAACTTCTCCGGCGCACCCAGCACTCCGTAAAGCCTCTTCGCCTCAGAGTAGGTTTCACGCGCTCCTGTAATCGAAAAGAAATCCCGGACCGCAGAAAGCATCAAGTAAGGCTTGGGTGCGAACGCGTTGACCAAGTCAGGATGGTCGAGCCCGCTTTCCAGCCAGGGCGGGAGGCATTGCTCGGCATCCTGTGGGCCGATGGTTTCAAGCAATCGTCGCCATGACGTGATAAAGCAAGAAGGCGCTGCCACCCTAATCCGATCGTCCAGCGCTGAAAGGTAGGCTGTGTGTGTTCCGCCACCAGAATTACCGGTGCAGCCGATGCGGGTTGCATCTACCTCAGGACGCGACACCAGGTAGTCCAGCGCCCGCATCCCATCCCAGATGGTGTAGCGGGCCAGACTGTCGCCAATCAGCAGACATTGAATTCCCATCAGCGTGTGTTCGGTGGTCGAATGCACGACCTTCGATGCACCGAAGTCCGGATCGTAAAGCTGGACCCGCTCCCCCTGCCCCAGCGTATCCCATGCCAACGCCACGAAGCCCTTCCTGGCTAATGAGACCAGCACCTGCTGCCACACGCTGTGCGCTTTGGCACCTTCTTCATGACCCAGCGGAAAAAGGATGCCGGGATACGGCGCCGTTCCCTTCTTGGGGACGTACAGGTTCGCAGTAACGTAAAACCGGGACTGGCTTTCAAAAATCACCTTCTCGATCCTGTAGTCCTCACGATCAAGCACAGCCACGGTTCTAGCATTCAAGGGAGTACGCTCAGGGAATCCACCCAAAGCTTGAATCATTTTCTCCCGAGTGTAGGCACGCCGCTTTTCAATGTCCTGTTTTGTTGAGATGCGTTCGATTTCAGCAGACCGCTCCCGCAGCAAAACAGCAGCCCGGCCGTTCACATAAGTCGGCAACATGGCACGAATTTGCTGAAAGTCGGTCAAACCTTTCAGAAAATTCAACTCCTCCGCCGTTTGGCTGTAAGATGTCGCTGACTGAAGCAGAACCGCACAACAAACCAGTATTAGAAATTTGTTCCGCATAGTTCCCATGCCATCCTTGGATACTTGCATTTGTCAAGTAACTGCCCTTATACTCTGGCCCATTGGAAAAAGAAAGCAGTTCAGCGTTTGCGACTCCGGGTTTCAGGATTCTGCTCGTGCGAAAAATCAACCTCAGCGATTTCAAAACAGCCGATCACAGAATCCTTCGCGATATAAACGAAGTGATCGTGCTGAACATCATTCGCGAACGGCAGCCGATTCCGCGCGTAGGCATCGCCGAAATCACGGGTCTGGAAGAAGGAACCGTTTCCCGCATCATCCATCGCTTTCTCCGCCAGGGTTTGGTCTACGAGTCCGGCGTGGGCGCTTCCACTCCGGCGGGCGGCCGAAAACCGCGCTTTGTTCACATCAACCCAGTCAAACGCTGCGCCATTGGCATTGACGTCGGACCCATTGAAACGCTCGTGGCTCTAAGTGATTTGAATGGTCACCTGCAACGTGTGAAGAAAATCCCAAATACTCGCAATCCGGTACAGCTTCTTGAAACGGTGGCCGAGCAGTCCCTTGCGCTCGCGCGGCAAGCCAACCCGCTTAGCGAACTCGGAGGCGTCGGCGTCAGCCTGGTCGGACTGGTAGATCATGAGACCGGAACGATGTGCGAAGCGCAGAGCCTCGGTTGGGGCAAACGCGTCGAAGTGGGAAACATTCTGAAGTCGAAGCTGGGTGACATTCCGTTGTACTTCGACAATGGCGCACGTCTTTCGGCGCTGGGAGAAATCTGGTTTGGCACCACCCACCTCACTGGCTTCCGCGAGGTCGTCTTCGTTGAAGTGAGCGAAGGGATCGGCACCGGAGTCATCGTCAACGGCCAGCTCTACCGTGGCGCGCACAATGGCGCCGGCGAATTCGGTCATGTCTGTGTCGATTCCACTGGGCCCAAGTGCGCTTGTGGAAGCCATGGGTGCCTCGAAGTCTTTGCGTCAGACCTGGCGACCGTGGAACGCTATCTGAAGAAGAGCCAGATTAAACCGAACAGCCGCTCTGGACACTCCAGAATTGACATGGCTGGCATTGTCGAGATGGCCCGCGAGGGACGGCCCGAAGCCGTGGAAGCACTAAAGGAAACCGCCCAATATTTGGGTCTCGGGTTGGCGCCGATCATTTATGGACTCAATCCAGAAGCCATTGTCGTCGGTGGCACCATCGCCGAAGCTTGGGACCTCGTTGAACAAGACATCCGCACGGCCTGTGCTCGGCGCGTCTCCCCACTCCTGCTGGAAAACACCAAGATCTTCCCCTCCACCCTTCACGTTCGCCCCTCTCTCATGGGTGCCATCGCTCTCGTTTTGGCGCAGAGCTTCGCAGCGCCGAAGACGGTGTAAGGAAAGCCGTCGTTAGTGGTTATTCCAATTCGCCTTCAACATGAGACGAATCGCGCACGATCTGGCAGCCACGGTCAATTTGCTTTTTGAATTGGCCGTGGGCTTTGTTTAGTGGCAGCCGTCCGCCCACGACCACCGCAAGAAACGCGGTGATCGTGGCTACCGAAACCAACCTCCGTCATTAGCATCAAACCTGGACGCGAACGGAGTGGTTCACAGTTCGCAACTCACCTGCGGCCAACGAACTCCTCCCACCACCGTCTCGACAACATGAAACCCTTCGTCGAGAATGACGCAGTCCGCATCCTTGCCGGCTTCCAGGCTTCCCTTGCGATCGGCAATTTTCAGGAATCGCGCCGGATTAATCGTCGCCAGCGCCACTGCCTCGCGACGTGACAGCCGCATCAAACTCAAAACATTCCGCACCATAACGTCCATCGTTACCACGCTGCTCGCGAAGCTGCTGTGATCCAGCATGAGAGCTTCGCCATTCTTAACCTCGGTTTTCTGTCCATGTTTTGGGCCAAATGTGTAAATACCGTCCGGCATTCCTGCGCCCCGCATCGCATCGGTAACCACACAAACACGATCGATGCCTTTGGCGCGCACGGTGAGTCGCAGCAATTCGGCGGGTAGATGCCGGCCGTCGGCAATCAGCTCGGTGGTCAGTTCGTCACGTTCCAAAACCGTTTCCACACAGCCCCCTTCACGATGCGGTGGATGCGGTCGTGCGACAGTGGACATGGCGCAGTACATGTGAGTGGCGTGCGCCATGCCCTTATCCAAACCTTTCATCATCTCACTGTAAGTTGAATCCGTGTGGCCGCCAGAAATGTTGATTCCACGCCGCGACCAGTCGCGCATGAGTTCAAGCGCTCCTGGGATTTCCGGCGCCAAAGTGATGTGCTTGATCTCTGTCTCAAACTCCAACAACTGTTCCCACTCTGCCTTTTCCGGATTGCGCACGAACTCTTTGAGATGGCAACCCCGTTTGGCCATCGAAAGATAAGGCCCTTCAATGTGCGCTCCCAGCACCTGTGCGCCTGGGACCGGGTTTTGTTGCACATCCCGCACGGTCCGGAGTGCCGCCAGAATCTCCGGCAAGGAAGCCGTGGCGGTGGTCGCCAGCAATGAGGTGGTGCCTCCGCTCGCATGATAGCGGCACACCGTTTCGAAGTCGGCGCGTGTGGCATCCATGAAATCGCTGCCCGCGCCACCATGAATATGAATGTCGATGAATCCCGGAGCGATGAACTTCCCCGAGATGTCGATTATTTGTGCAGTTGGATTTGTGGGCATAGACCTTCGAAGCCCAACAAAGACAACCCGGTTACCTTCCAGAACGACTGCCGAGTCTGGTATCTCTTCAAATGGAGTGATCGCCGTACCGCCGACGAAAGCAAGCTGAGTTGGGTTCATCTCAAAAGAGCAAACCGCCAAGAAGGCACAATAGACACATGGGTCGCTGTCTGAAAAGCTGTTATTGACCGACGCCGTGCAAAACTGATTAGGGTCCAGCACCACAGACACTTATTCTTGGCGCTCTTGGCGTCTTGGCGGTTCAGTTCCTTCACTTGTCAGGTGCTGGGTTCTGAATTGCCTGCGTCACCATCTCCAGGAACTCGCGGGCCCGCCTTGCCAGCGCATCCACCCCTTCCGGCTTGTTCGGCCGCGGCAACACCGGCGCTGAAATGTTTTCGCAAGCTAGCGGCATGTTCAGGCCCGTGAAAGCCACCGGCGCAAGAAGTCGATAATGATCGATCTCCCCGAGCCCCGGTCCACAGTCCTCGTCCTTCGGGAAGTTGCGATGATCCTTGATACAGAAGCTGCGAATTTCGGCGCTGCATTTGCGGATGTCTGGAAGCGGATCCACATCGAGATAGTCCATCACGTTGCCCGCGTCGTAATTCATCCAGACGCCCGGGTCGGCGACTTCGCGAACAATCTTCGCGCAGGCTTCGCCGGTTCCGGTCTCGCCGCCATGCTGCTTGATCACAACCGTCACGCCCGCCGCGCGCGCCAGCGGGCCGAGAACCTTCAGGTTCTTCACCCACACGTCGAGTTTCCCGCCCTCGGTGTGCCCAAACGTCAGGATCTGTGGAATGCCTGCAGCAGCAGCTTGCTCGATCTTCTTCTTGTGAGCATCGAGGCCATTGGGTGCTTCCACGTAGACTGTCGAAAACATCAGCACCGGAGACATGCCCAAATCACGACAGCGATCTCCCACCTTCTTTGCCTCGGCTGGTTTCGCGTCCAAATCCAACACTGGCACCTGCCGGCCCGGCGATTCCAAGTGGCGCGTGCCCAGAGCGACGTACTTGAAACCACCGCGGGCAATCCCCTCTAATGCGCGCTGCAAAGGAAACTGCGAATATGGCAGCGTCATGCAGGCAATCTGAAAGTTGGTGGGGCGGCCTGTCGTCTGCGCCACCAACCGAACGGAGTCGTTCTGTGCGGCGACGGCCGCGGCCAGTACCGGCAGGTTCTTCAGGAACTGTCTTCGGTGTTCGCTAAATTTGTTGTTCACAAATTCCTTTCTCTGCACCATAAAGTCGTTCGCAGGGGTGGGGCCATGTGGCCGCCCCTTGGGTTCGCCGTGAAATCAGAATCCGTTTTCACTCCCCGAAGGGCGCACACGCGGGTGCGCCCCTTCGAGTGTTTCGGCGCACCCTGCTTTCACTTCCTCTCAAACACCAGCTTGCCTTCGACGTAGGTTTGCAAGACGCGTGTGTGCCGGATTTCATCGACGGGACACTTCAAAATATCTGTGTCCAGAACAACCAAATCTGCCAGCTTCCCAGCCTCGATTGAGCCCGTCTCCTTCTCCTGAAAAAGGAGATAAGCATTGTTCGCCGTGTAGAAACGAATCGCCTCTTTGCGGGTAAGCGCCTGCTCCGGATGCAGGGCGCCTTCGTAACCTTTGGCCTTGCGCGTCACGGTGACCCACATTCCCAGGAACGGGTTGTAGGGATTCACCGAGCGAATGGAGCCGATTTTCTGCATGTGATCGGACCCACCGCCAATCATGGCACCCGCCTGGAAGAGGCTGTGTAAGGGCTGAAAGAAGCGCAACCGGTCATATCCGAAGTGCCCGGCCAACGTGCGCGTGTCCAGATAGAGCCATGCGGGCTGGAGATCCACCACCACACCCAGTTTCGCAACCTTCCGCACCGCCTCCTGACTCATGAAACTGGAATGGGTGATGCATGGGCGGTTTTGCCGCACCGGCCGCGTCTTGTCGAGTTCTTCGTAAACATCGAGCAGCGTGTGCACCGCACCGTCGCCCTGAGAATGTGCGGTGAACTGCAGGCCGCATTCGAGAGTGGTCTTCACGATGAGCAGGAGTCGCTCTTTCGGGATGAACAACACACCTCGATATTTCGGATCAGTGATCGAATAGAGCTGGCTCACACCCCAGGGCTCCCGCATGTAGGCACTTCCGGTCAACATTCCACCGTCAAGATATGTTTTGATTCCGACAATCTTCAGCCACGCATCGCCTTTCACCAGTGGGTCCGCGGCCACCTTGCGAATGCTGTTCTCCACAGCCTCCAGATCCCCGATGGTTTCGATGTGTTGAGACAACGATACCCGAAGCTTGAGCTTGCGGTCCTGGTGCAAATCGCGGTAGCGCTGAATCTCCTCCTCACTGGCATCTCGGTCACCGACGCTGGTTAGCCCCACCGACAGATAGTCATCAAACAACTGCAGCAGCTGTCGTTTCCTGTCCTCTTCACTAGCCTGCCGGCCGGTCTGCTGAATCTTCACCAAGCGCGTGCAGCTCCGAATAATGCCCGTCGGCTCTCCGCTGTTTGGATCCTTTTCAATATGGCCTGGCCCCCCGTCAGTCACCTGAAAGTTCTTGTCGATGCCGCTTAGTTTCAGCGCCAGCGAATTCAGCGACGCATCCGGGCCGGTCGCAAACATGACCGGATGACTCGGTGCTGCCTGGTCCAATTCGGCGCGCGTCGGGTAGCGTTGTTCCCGCAGCCTGGTGATGAAGACCTGGCGCACCTGAATCCACTCGCCTTCCTTCAAGACGGCCGCCCTGCCGCGAATGTAGTCGAGCACGTCCTGAATGGTTTCCATTTCAGGAATGGCATGATCGAACTCAACCATGCTGGCGTCGGAGGGATGGACATGAGAGTCGATGAGACCCGGAAGGACCGGTTTACCGCCGAGGTCCACAACGCGAGTCGCGGTCGTTTTAAGTCTGAGGATGTCGTGATTGCTGCCCACTCTTACAATCCGCCCATCGCGAATCGCGACGGCCTCCGCGATGGAGAACTTCGCGTCCACAGTGATGACCTTTCCGTGATGCAGAATGAGATCGGGGGATTGGGCGATCAGGCTGGAACCGGCCAGCAGAGCGCAAACTGCCGACACGAGGAAAGAAGTAACGAGTCGCGCGATCATCAAGTGACTCCGTTGAGAGTTGAGACAAAGGTAGAAGCCGCTAGAAACAGCGGCTCGCACCTTGTGTTAGCTTGAGACTGGCATCATGTGTGGAATCAAGACTCTTTGGTGAGTGGAACTAATGACGGCGGGATCATCATAGCTCCCAGGCTTTCTACAGGTGCAGGCAGATCCAGAATCTCTTGCCCCCTTAACAAGGGGCGGTGTGAAAAAATTCGGGAGGGCGAGGCTCCGGCCGCGCAGCCGCAAGCTCCTGATCCAAAAAGGCTCGGCGGGAGTCTCGCCCTCCCTTGATAACGATCAGCGCAATTTTTTCACGGCTTCTGGGAATCGAACCTTTGAGAAAGCTTTGCCGCGCTTTTCGCGGCAGCGGGTCGGGGACACCCACTCAGACCCCCTATAGTCCACCTGGGTGGAGCGGGCGCTCCTATGCACGCTTGTTGCCAGGAGGAGCCGATTTCAATTTCTTCAGCCTTCGACCCATTCCGCAGATTCGCGCTCCTTTGCGATTGGCTTCGACAAACTGAGCTATGTCAGATGGGTCACGCCGGGCATGGCGATCGCAGGTGTGGCTAGCGGACCCCATTCATATTTCGCCGGCGTCAAATCCTCCGTGGAGTTCATGGCCTGGTCCCACGTGACCACCTTCCCTGTGTAGGTCGCCATGCGGCCCTGGATCGCGAGGAGTGAACTCTTGGCCATGTATTCGCCATTGTTGATCGGCTTGCCGCTCCGGATGCTCGCAAACAGCTCGTCGTGCTCTGTCTGGTAAAGGTTGTCGGGCTTCTTCATGTCGTACTTCCATTCGCTTCCGGCGGATATCGCCAGACGGCGTTCCGACACTTCAGCCACCCCTTTCGAGCCCATTGCAAAGCTGCTCATTTCGTTGTAACAGCCTGGCTGCTGCCGGCAGTTGCTGAACAGCTTGGAGCCATTGGCATATTCGTAGACCACTGAATGATGATCATAGATGTTTCCATAGTCCGGGCCCGTCCTCACTTGGCGGCCACCCATTCCAACGGCCTTGACCGGATACTCGTTCTTCATCACCCAGGTACACACGTCGAGATAGTGGACATGTTGCTCGACATTGAAATCACCCGATAGCCACGTGAAGTAATACCAGTTGCGCATCTGCCATTCCATGTCATTCCAGCCCGGTTGGCGGGGCTTGACCCAGATGTCGCCACGGTAGTCGGTGGCCTGCAGTGTCCTGATTTCACCAATAGCGCCGTCATGAATCCGTTGCACGGTTTCACGAAAGCCGAAGGAGTAACGCAGGCAGAGCCCTGAAACGACTGCAAGACTCTTTTTCCTGGCCTCCTCGCAAGTGGCCAGCACGGATCGCACGCCCGGCGCGTCAACAGCCACCGGCTTCTCCGCAAATACATGCTTGCCTGCAGCCACGCAGGCTTTGAGATGCAGTGGCCTGAAGTGCGGCGGCGAGGTTAGCAGAACAACATCCACGCCGCTGTCAATCAGCTTTTGATAAGCGTCAAACCCCACGAAACGTCGCTCGGGCGAAACCTCCACTTTGTGCCCAACCTTCTTGTCGGCCTTGAGCTGCGCCAGGCTGCCTGTCAGACGATCTTCAAAAGCATCGGCCATAGCAACCAGCTTCACATTCTTGTCCGCAGCTAGTGCCTGCGTCGCAGCTCCAGTTCCGCGACCTCCGCAACCTACGAGGCCAATGCGCAACACATCAGTGCCGGCAACATGAAAGCTCAATGCCGGACGCGAGGCCAACACGCCGCTCACCGCAGCAGCCGAAGATTGCAGAAACCGACGACGTGACGGCTTGGGTAAAGATGATTGTTGGGTTCTTTTGGTCATAATCCTTGTCCTCCGCCCTCTGAAAGATTGTGAAGCTGGCAAACAATCGTCAGCCGATTTTAGACGAGTCCTGTATTGATTCCTTGAATCTTCCGCTTACCTTACTAATCTCCTGCGCACCACTAGAATCACCGAACCAACGCCCCACACTGCCGATTTTCGGCGACCCTAGAGACCCAGCCTCCTTCGCTGGTAATGGCTGTAGCTCGAATTTTCGAAAATGAATTTCAAAGCCCTCCGACTCCAACAGGATTTTGCCCGCCGATGGATACACGTTGTAGCACTCGTTGACAGTGACTCCGTTAACGACAACTGTGATCCGCTTGCCCGCGCAGATGCATTCCACTCGGGTCCATTCACCCAGCGGGCTCTCGACATCCTCTTTGCCTCGCGTGTCGATGAGCTCTTCGAAATCCGGTTCGTGCTTCGACCACCAAAACTGTTTGCCGGAGTAAGCGGTTGGCTTGCCCCCCTTTTTCCAGCGCGTGCGGCCGTCGCGAGCCAAGACCGTGTCGCTCGTCAACGTCACCGGAGCCTCTTTCCCCGAACTGTCCTTGCCTCGAATCACAATGAAGTCGCCGACACAGCCCTGCGCAACCTGGCACTCAATCGACGACATCCAGGGACTGCGGTTGCCATCTGGCCCAACAGCGTGCAGCAGAATGCCGGAGTTCCTTACGGTCTTGGCGCCATAGGTTTTGGCTCCCCATTTGTATTCCACCACGAGATGATAGTCCCGATACTCTTTTTGTGTCGCAAGGTAGCCGTCCACTTCGCCGGAGATCTTCAGAATGCCGTCTTGAACGCTGAAAACCTTGCGTGGATCCTCATAATGAGTGTCTTTCAGCCAGCCATAGAGTCCCGTCAGATCTTTTCCATTAAAAAGGCGGACAAAGCCTGGACCCGGTTGTGTGGTCTTGGCGTCCTTCGCCGATGCGCTAGCCGAATGAAGATTCAGCCACTGAGTTCCAAGCCAGCCTGCAGAAGCCTGGAGGAACCTCCGCCGTCGCCACAACTGGCTTCGTTCCATCCATGCTGGCTTCGACATTGGTTAATTTCTCCTAACAAGGAACCTTGTGGATGTACCCTAACTCAAAAGTTGCGTTACGATCAAGTCTCAAGCAAATGAATGACGAATGATGAAGCCCGAAGGACTCAGGAAATCCGAAGCACGAATGTCTAGTTATGCCGCGAAACAGAGGAGGGAACAATCAATGCTTCAGCGAATCCTAGACGGGCGCACTGACTTAGTTTTCGACTATGTGGCAGAAGGTCACGCCGCAGTTTCGAGAGATCGGCATGGACGGCCTCTAGTCGTCTGGTGTGCATACCACGGTGACGTCAGCGCCATTCGGTTCCTGCTCGCCAACGGGGAATCACTGAAATCGCTCGGGGAGAACTTCGATCTCAACGGCGCTGCCTTTCACGGACATTGGCAACTCTGTCAGTTCCTCATTGAAAAGGGCGCCGACGTGAATCATCCCCTCCCGGATACCGGCGAGACGCCGCTGCACGCGGCCTTGTGCAAAGCCAATCGCCCTGTCTACGATCACGTCATCGAGATCCTGCTCGCGAACGGTGCGAACCCAAACTACGTGACAAATCCCTCCGTTGAGACAGGCGGATTCATGCGAGATTGTAGAACTAAAGCGGGAACACCTCTGCATCGTGCCGCCGCATTCGGTACCGAAAGGAGCATCCAGCTTCTCTTGGATGCAGGAGCAGTCCGAGACGCCAAAGACATGAACGGCGACTCTCCGCTAACGTGGGCGAGCTGGCACCTGCGCCCAGCTTCCATTCTCAAGAAACTGTGTTACGGTGACTTCTCCATTCACCCGGACAATCTCTCGACTTACGACCATGGCGTGAGCTGGGGCCAAATCGATTCGCATTTGCTCGGGAAGCCCCATGTCTAGTGGAGCCTGTGCCTCACTCCCGTCGGCACGCCGGGCGGGAACTTTCGACAAGCGGCGCTGCGACATAACACCGGGGGCGATAGATTGAGGAAACAAGCCAACCTATACATTTACATTCGAATTTCGACATTCGGACTTCGTCATTGATTCGTCATTCGAGCTTCCTCATTCGTCATTGCCTGACCCTCTGAGCCTTGTGTGCCAGCACAGCAAGGTCACAAATCCACTTAGACAATTCTTGTAGAACTCTGTATCTTTCGGGCCGCTCTGCAATTCTCTTCATGAAAGGAGCTGCATCACTGTGAGCGATCTTAATGTAGGCATTGTTGGACTGGGCTGGGTGGCCGGTGCCCATATCGAGACCTTCAAATCCGTCCAAGGCGCCCGCGTCACGGCAGTCTGCTCGCGGCGGGAACTCAAGGAATCCGAACTGCAAGCACAGTATGGCATCCCCCTCAAGGCGTATCGCAGCCTGGACGCAATGCTGGCCGACCCGAACATTCACATCATTGACATCTGCACTCCGCATCCGCTGCATGCCAGTCAGGCGATTGCAGCCGCCAAAGCGGGAAAGCACCTCATCATCGAAAAGCCGCTCTGCCTGACCTACTCTGATGCGGTGGCCATTCGCGACGCTATTCGCCAGGCCAAAGTGAACGCCTGCGTCTGCTTCGAGGCTCGTTTCAGCCAGCACTTCAGCCTCGTCCATTCGGTCATCACCGAGGGATTGCTGGGCGATCTGCATTACGGAGAGGTGGATTACTTCCACGGCATCGGCCCCTGGTACAAGCAGTACGAGTGGAACATCAAAAAGGACTTTGGTGGCAGCAGCCTGCTCACGGCCGGCTGCCATGCGTTAGACGGTCTTTTGATGTTCATGAACGCGGAAGTGGAAGAGGTCTCCACCTACTCCAGCCAATCGAAGAACCCGGTGTTTCAACCGTACGAGTACAAGACCTCCACCGTAACGATCCTCAAATTCAAAGATGGCCAGATCGGCAAGGTCGCGTCCGTCGTGGACTGCCTGCAGCCTTATTACTTCCACATTCACCTGGTCGGCAGCTTGGGCAGCCTGCTCGACAGCCGCATTTACAGCGAGAAGCTGAAGGGCATGTCGAAGGAGCGCTGGAGCAAACTGGAGACGGCACTGGTGGATTCAGGCGATGTCAAGGACCATCCCTACCAACCGCAGTTCCAGGCCTTCATCGACAGCCTCGGCAAGAACGAACCGATGCCACTGACGAGCTTCGATACGGCCTTTGAAAGCCACCGGGTGGTTTTCGCCGCCGACCTATCGGCCCAGGAAGGACGTCCGGTGAAAATGTCGGAGTTGGGGAAGTAAGCGTCTGAGAATGGTTTGACTCACCGGTGAGTTGCACTTCAGGTGTCGACTGAGCGGTGTGGATAGATTCGTCGTTCCCCCCCTGGGAGCGCGGGCGTCCGGCCCACCCCGGCTCGGCCGGAAGCCACACCGATGGCCTGGGGCACGTGTGCGGGCGGGACGCCCGCGCTCCCAGGGCGGCTTCGCCGATCCAAAAAACATCCAATCTCCAGATTCCCGCTTTCGCGGGAAAAACTACTGATGACGACCTCTCGAAGTAACCTCCTCTTGCCTTCCAATGACGCGACCGATGCCCGACATTGCGCACACAATCCCAAGGGTTGTAGCGCCCCAGGGTTCCGGTGCCGAGGACTCTTTTTCGATGAACACTGCGACAACACATTTCAACCGAATGCTTCTTGCGATTGCGGCCTGCGTGCTGTTTTCGTTGCCGGCCCCGGTCAAGGCAGAACCGCGTCAGCCGCTTAAGAATCGCAAGCAAGCCATGACAGCCTTCGCACGGCTGCTCAAGATTCCCCTGACTCCACCTTCAGTTTCGGTCACGGTGAAGAGCACACGGCAGGAAGAAGGTCTTATCATCGAAGACATTTCCTGGAAAGCTCCGGATGAGAACGAGCCGTTCGCTTACGTTATTCGACCCGCCAACGTTACCAAGCCATTGGCGGCGATCGTTTGTCTGCACGGCAGCAGCGGCAGCCGTGAATCCGAGGTCGCCCCGGCCTTTGGCATGGGCGACTGGATTCGCTATGGCGATAAAGTTCCTCATCAACGTCTGTTGGGTTGGGCCCGTGAGTTGTCCAGGCGCGGATTCTTGACTTTGACGCTTACTCAGAGAGGATTGGATAAGCGCTTGCCCGACACAAACGATCAAGCGAAGGATCTGCTGGTACGCGGACGCACACTGATGGGCGCCATCGTCCAGGAAATCCGGCAGTCCGTCACTTATCTTCAAAGCCGCCCTGACGTCGATCGAAACAAGATCGGTATGACCGGAATGTCGTTTGGCGGTATCACAACCTTTTACACCTGGCTCGTGGACGACCGCATCGCAGCCGCGGCACCCATCTGTGGCGGCGTGGGATCGGTGGATGTGTTCCTGAAGATCGGTCGGCGGAGCTACCACGGCTTCTACTGGTGGGTTCCCAATATGCTCTCTCTTGGCGACCAGGGAGATTTCGCGGCCGCCCTGGCACCGCGGCCCCTCATGTTGTGGGCTCCCACGGAAGACATCGGAATGCCGAAGGAGGGCGTGCAGCGCTTTCTCGAAACTGCTCGGCCAGCCTATCACAAGAGCAGAACGCCAAACGCACTCGTGGTTCACCAGCCGCCGGGCGAGCACAGTTTCACCTTGGAGGCCTTTGCCGCCCTGGAGCAGTTCTTCCGAGAACAGCTTAAGCCATAGCTCGTTGATCGTTGATGGTGGATCGTTGATCGGAACTGGCAACGGTTCCCAGAATCAGGTCGTTCCTGGAGACATTCAGGATGAACTACTTCGAGCTTGAGGTGTGGAAGCGATGCCGTTGATGGGTCAAGGATGTCTACACTCTTATCAGGCATTTCCTCGTGAAGAATCATTCGGTCTCACCGCCCAACCGAGAAGATATGTCGTATCGGTTCCTTCCAACGTCGCTGAGGGCTGCAGTCGAAATTCTGCAAATGACACTCTACAATTCCTTTATGTGGCGAGAGGATCACTCCATGAACTTGAAACCCAATTGTGTCTAGCCTTCGATCTTTCTTACATCATGGAAGACAAACTGAACGTCATTCTGGCTGAGGTCACGGAATGCAAGAAGCTCCTGAACGGCTTCATCAACTACTATCAAAGGCTCGTTAATTGATCGTTCACAGTTGATCCTTGGGACGGGGCCAGCCCGACAACTGACAACTATTAACTATCAACAAAACCTCATGAAACGACCCCTGACCCTTCCTTTGTTCTTCTTTCTTTGCGCAACGTTACCCACCGGCGACTCCAAATCTCCCACCAGAGGCACGGAGTGGCCTTTCTACGGGCATGATGCCGGCGGCATGCGCTATTCACCGCTCAAGCAGATCGACAGGTCCAACATCACCCGCCTGCGCCGTGCCTGGACCTATCACACAGGAGAAGCAGCGGAGACATCCACCGGCCGCCACAAACTCGAACCCTTTGAATGCACGCCTTTGATGATCGATGGGGTGTTGTACCTCTCGACTCCCTGGAATCGGGTCATCGCACTCGACGCGGAAACCGGCGCTGAGAAATGGAAGTTCGACCCATCTCCAAACAACTCCGGCAAGCGAAAACTGAAAGGCCAGCATCGCGGCGTCTCCTATTGGCAAGGCCTGTCTGCTGGAAAGCCAGCAGAACGAATTCTCTTCGGAACCTATGATGGACGGCTGATCGCTCTGGATGCTGCCACAGGCCAGCCCTGTCCGGATTTCGGCAAACAAGGCACTGTGAATCTGCGTGAAGGCGTAGCCGACAAATGGCCCGCGTTGATGTACGGAATCACCTCGCCGCCCGCCATCTACAAAGATCTGGTGATCACAGGTGCGCACGTGCCGGAGGCGCCGGGCAAAGGCCCGAGCGGCATGATCCGCGCTTTCGACGTGCGTACGGGCAAACTGGTTTGGCGCTTTCATACGGTTCCGCAACCGGACGAACTGGGACACGACACGTGGGAGTCCGACTCCTGGAAGGATCGCACCGGCGCGAATGTCTGGTCCATGATGAGCGTCGACGCCGAGCACGGACTGCTCTTTCTGCCGCTTGGGTCGCCCGCGTATGACTTTTATGGAGGTGACCGTAAAGGACAAAATCTCTTTGGCAATTCCCTGGTCGCCCTGGATGCGTCCACCGGAAAGCGTCGCTGGCATTACCAACTGGTACACCACGACATCTGGGACTATGACCTGCCGGCGCAGCCCGCTCTGGTGACGGTCACCCAGAACGGCCGCCGCATTCCGGCTGTGGTCCAAGTCACCAAGATGGGCTTGGTATTTGTCTTTGATCGGCTCACCGGCAAACCTCTTTTTCCGATTGAAGAACGTCCCGTGCCGCCAAGCAGCGCACCCGGTGAAGCGACCTGGCCGACCCAACCCATTCCCCAAAAACCTCCTGCATTGAGCCGCAGCACGTTCACGCGTGACGATCTCACCCAGGTGACTCCAGCGTCGCGCAAGTACTGCTCGGAATTGTTCGATACGCTGACGACGCAAGGGCGCTACACACCTTGGGGCTTGAAACCGACGCTTGTGTTTCCGGGTACC
>Ga0163150_10001446_pt1 | contig 39989 bp, 32 predicted proteins | sample OliLakLV19P2IB_FD_148628 | JGI IMG/M metagenome (GOLD analysis project Ga0163150, IMG submission 148628) | Freshwater microbial mat bacterial communities from Lake Vanda, McMurdo Dry Valleys, Antarctica - Oligotrophic Lake LV.19.P2.IB | ecosystem: Environmental > Aquatic > Freshwater > Lake >... | reverse complement strand
CAAGAGTTGTCAGCGTCTGCGATGCAGAAAATAGGCATCGAGAAACAGCCGCTAACGACAAGGAGCCACTGTGCTTCAACGACAGCGTGTTGCAACCTTTCAGATTGCACATCCGTCCGAACAAGCCCCAAAGAATCCAGAACTGCCGCGCCAGCGGCTTACTTGAACTAGCTTTTCTGGAATCATCTTGCCGCTCGCGAAGATCGTTGCGATAGCTCATCAACGAGGTATTCGAGTTTTGGTCGATGGCGCGCATGCGCCGGGCATGATTCGGGTCGACCTAACGAAAATCGGTGCCGACTATTACACCGCCAACCATCACAAATGGTTATGTGGTCCGAAGGCATCTGGATTTTTGTACGTGCGCAGCGAACTGCAGCATGAAGTCCGTCCGACGGTAATCAGCCATGCCGCGAACCGCTCGCGGCCTGGTCGGTCACGATTCATCGCCGAGTTCGATTGGAACGGCACTTATGATCCGACACCCATCTTAGCGTTACCTAAAGCTATCGAGTTTCTCAGCAATCTGCGTCCCGGCGGCCTCGATGCTCATCTTGAAGCGAATCATGTTTTGGCGATCAACGCGCGATCGTTGCTGACCGAGATGCTTGAAATAGAACCGCCCGCTCCCGTTTCGATGATCGGCAGTTTGATAACCTTGCCCTTGCCGCCCGGCCCCAAAGCGGAAGAGGGCAAAATCGATCCACTCCAACAACGATTATTCGATCGATACCAAATCGAGGTCCCAATTATTTGTGCGTCCCATCGATGGTTTCGTGTTTCCTGTCAAGCGTACAACGACATCGAACAGTATCAAAGACTTGGCGAAGCCCTCCGTGTAGAACTCGGCAAATCAATTTAGTTGGACGGTGATCGGTTGACATATTATCCATATCTGTGATGTGTCGTAGCGAGCCGCAGGCTATTCGCTTACACCGGACGGTTTGCGCCGCACCGCTACAAAAGTGGGTCGCATTGGGCGCTTCGAAGAACCCGCCACCGTCTCTCACCCTTACAACCGGCACAGACCATCGTTTTCGGCGGCTTTGTTCGTAAATTCCGGTCTCTGTTGGCTCTACGATTTAGCCTATCGGAAAAATTTGACATAGGCTTCCGAATGAGATGCGAATTTTTTACGCAGCAACTCATTAGGTTTTCAATAATGTTTTTTAAGCGACAAACCAAGAAATCAAAAAGTGCCCGAAACCGTTCGTCCGGAATGCGAATCGGTATTCGTCGCGGCATCGCAACGCTCGAAACAGCGGTGACGCTGCCGTTGGTTGCGTTCCTTACCTTTGGTTCATTGGAACTTTCCAACATGATGTACTTACGGCAATCGATGACGATTGCCGCTTATGAAGGTGTACGCAGCGCAACGAAACCGGGCGGCTCGCAAGCACTATCCGATTTGCGGATACAAGAAATGATGACAGCTCGAGGCGTGACGAATTATACGGTTCAGTATTCCCCAGCCGTCACCACCACGTTGCCACGCGGCACGATGGTTCAAGTAACTGTCAATTCACCAAGCTCCAATCTTTCCTATGCTCCGTTTCGTCTTTTTTCAGGAACCACCATTTCTAGTTCGACCACGATGGTCCGGCAGTAGTTTCCTTAATCCAAATAACCGTTGAGCCATTTCCCGCTGTAAAGTTGTACGAGAGTTACGCCACCATGACACCCTACAAGATCTTTCCCAACGCATTTAAATGCTCTACCAAAAGCAAAACCTGCCGACATCGACGGCGTGGTGCAGCATTCGTACTGATTGCAGCGATGCTCTTTGTGTTCCTCATTTCGGCAGCCTTTACGGTCAACTATTCGTATATGCAACTTGTCCGAAGCGAGTTGCGTGCGGCGACCGATGCGGCTGCGAAAGCCGGTGCCGAGACGTTGGCGCGAACCGAAGATACTACTTTGGCGCGACAGGAAGCCATCCGATACGCAGCCGCTAACCGAGTCGGCGGACAACCGTTCGTCATCGGCAATAACGATGTCGTTTTCGGTAAGGTTACTCCGCAAGGAGCTGGCCGATGGACGTTTCAAAGCGGTGGCACTTCGCTGAATGCCGTGCGGATCAATGCCCGGACTGGCGGAAATGCTGCGAATAGCGCAATACCTCTCTTCTTTAGCCAAGTGTTAGGACGTTCGTCGTTCACGCCTCAGCATACGGCTACGGCTGGACAGCAAGAAGTTGAAGTCTGCTTGTGCATCGACCGTTCCGGCTCCATGCAATTCGACATGTCGGGTTCGGATTGGGCATACGCGCCGAATAATCCATTGCTGTCGAATTACACGGCCGAAGGAACGCAGATGCGCAACTACTACTCGCCGCCGCATCCAACCGATAGTCGATGGGCGAAGATGCGCACCGCTGTCAACCTGTTCTTAACGACGGCTGGAAATTACAACCCGCCGCCTCGCACCGCTTTGGTGACTTGGGGATCGGACATTACGATCAACACCCCGCTACATAAGACCTTTACAGCTTCCATGACCGATATCGCTTTGCCTGCGAGTGGCAATCACAACTGGTCGACAAATATGTCGAGCATTCAAAATGCCATTGTGACCAAAGGCAACTCAGCGATCGTAGGTGGAACCAACCTTTCCGCCGGATTGGACATGGCCGTGAGTGTAATGCGTGGAAATAACTCGTCGCTTTATACGAATAAGGTGATCATTCTCTTGACCGACGGTCAGTGGAATCAAGGTCGTCATCCGAGACTCGCCGCCTACGATGCTCGAGCTCAAGGCATTACCGTCCACGCGATATCAATGTTGACGACAGCGCAGCCTGATTTGCGAGAAGTTGCGACGATCACCGGTGGAAAGTACATCAGCACGTCTAATTCCGCCCAGCTTGAAGCGGCGTTCATTGAACTTGCTAACTCCCTTCCTGTCGTTCTCACAGAGTAGCCTCTCTAGGCCCTCGCCCCTTGGGCTAGGGCCGCAATGACCACAAAGTTGTCCACGATATATTGTTTGATCGCCGTCAGTTCACAAAGCCGATATTCATCATGAAAAGCCGTAATTGGAAAACACAAGTTCAATCGCGAGCGGGTACGACCGCCGTAGAATTCGCCTTTATGGTCCCGATCATCTTCACGATGTTTATGGGAGCGATCGAGATTACGCGATTGAATTTCATTCGCAATACGGCGTCCAACGCTTGTTACGAAGGGGCACGTCGAGCGGTGTCGCCTGGTGCAACCACTTCGGAAGCCGAAACCGAAGCTAGGCGACTGCTCAATTTGGTCAACGCAGGAAATGGAGCGACCGTCAATGTTACCTCCGCTCCGGACTCGATCACCGTTGCAGTAACCGTTCCTGTAAACCAAAACTCGTGGGGGATTTCTCGATTTAGCTCGGGGTTGAACGTCACGCAATCGTGCAAGCTGTCTCGCGAAAGTTTCTCGCAGTAGCTATTGCCAGTCGTTCAAAATCCAGCCGCATTGATATCCATCTATTTCAAGCGGTACACCGATCGACTTGAAATACTCGGCGACAAATTTCCCTTTGCCGCCAATTCCGGAATCGAAAAATACGGTAAATCCGTCGCCTCCGTGGCGTATACCGTGAAGCGTTCGAAATGAATCGTCGACGATGATCATCGCTCCTTGCGCGAGGACTGGAGAAATGGCGCAAAGTTCTTTGAGGTGATGAAGAGCGCTCGGCACGGAATCCGATTCGCTCCAGTCAAAGGAATCGAGATAGAGCAAATCGATGGTACGACCAGCAATCAGCAGTTCTCGAGTGAGCTTTCTCAGGAAAGCTACGCTATCTTCAGTAAATACCTTGCTGCGAGGTCCAACGATCGATCGCGCATATTCACATGCTCTCGGATCGATATCGACACTGATAACTTCTCCGTCATAGGCCTCTGCAAAGCGATCAAACAAAAAGGTACTTTGTCCGTCGCCACTCCAATTATCAGGTGTTCGAGCGCACCCCGTTTCGACGATCAGATGACGAGAAGCCTTCTTCTTCACCAAGTAATCGAACATCTGTCGGAAGCTATCGCGCCGATGTCGCAATCGATTCCCCCACTCTTGGTCAAATTGCTCGAAAAACGTCATTTGGATAATCTAAAACTTCTTGGCATGTATTGATCGCGTCGCCCGTCCATTCATACCCATTTTAACAAAACGATCGATCGCGGTAACCCGCTAAACTCTAACTGTCCAACGGCTAAACTTCAATCTGAGTTAATCTGTTCGGTCGAACGGTTGGCAATTATCAAAAAAATGCGACGTATGGAGATTTCATTCGCTCTTCTCGTCGCTGTTCTTGCTAAGCTTTAGTTCGTTTTCTTGGAAGTTGATAGGCATGCCAATTCTCGAAGGCATCTAGCACAGTGAGCGGATTGGCCAATATGCGTTCGAAACAAATGAACTTCCCGCATCTACTTATCGCCTTTGGGAAGAGTCGAGGCGGTTGGATCGCCTTGTCGACGGTCTTCGCATTGGTTTTGAGATGCTCGCTGAATCGAGTCGATTTCATCGACTTCGCACTCGCGGTTATGCTCGTTGCTTCTTGGCCGCTCCTGGAGTGGATATTCCATCGATTCCTGATGCATGAATGGACAGCCTTGCCGTTCCATTTAACGCACGATCGCCACCATCGGATTCCAACGGCCGCGACAGGTCTACCTGATACTTGGATTGTCGTACTATATTTTTTCGATACGGTTTTGATTTGGTGGATAGGGCTTTCCTATATTTCAACCTTGAATGTGGCCATTCTTTTTATGCTAACGGCCTACGAATTCGTCCACTTTGCCTGCCATTGCAACTATAAGCCGATGACGGCTTGGGGCTGGAAAATACGTATCAACCACTTGCAACATCATCGCCTAGACGAAAGCCAAGGTTATTCGATGCTCTTTCCGAGTTTCAGGTCTCGCCGATAGCTTCGGTTGGCTGTGGCGGAGCATTCAACGCCTAATCGAAATACAATGCGGAATAAGTTCTTGCGGATCAAACGCGGACCAAAAATTCCCAAGGTACCTTCAATGACCAACCACGCATTCGAATCACGCTGCAATCGTCGTCGCTTTCAGTTCGCCATGGCCGGACTCGCGTTGTCGCCGACGTTGGCTCGACTTCAAGCAACGCTCGGAGAGGAAAAGAAGCTGCCTCCCAGCGATCGTATTCGCGTCGGAATTATCGGCTTAGGCTCGCGTGGCTTTAACCTGCTCGACGATCTATTGAGCCTTAACGATGTCGAGGTAGCCGTAGTCTGCGATGTCGATCGACTTCACTATCGCGATCGGCCACGGGGAAAAGGACCTGTTTTCGGACGCGATGCGGCTCAAAATCACGTAGAAAAAAAGTCTGGTCGAAAACCTCAGACCGCTGTCGATTATCGCGAAGTATGCCATCGAGACGATCTCGACGCCATCGTCATCGCAACCCCTGACCACTGGCACGCGCTATGTACTTTGACAGCGCTTCGAGCTGGCAAAGCCGTCTATTGCGAAAAGCCGATCACGCATTGGTTTCACGAAGGGTTGGCCGTTTGCGAAGAAGTCAAACGGCGCAAGGCTGTCTTTCAAACCGGATCACAGCAACGAAGCGACGCGGAATTTCGACAAGCAGTCGAACTGGTTCGCAACGGTGTTCTCGGAAAAGTCCTTCAAGTCGAAGTTGGTCTTCCATCCGGTTACGAAACGCCGCAAGCTGAAACGGAGATCGTCGCGCCACCAGAAGGACTGGATTACAATTTCTGGTGTGGCCCAGCACCACTTCTCCCCTATATGCGAGCTCGGCATCATCGATGGTGGCGCGGCAATCGTGCCTTTGGTGGCGGCGTCCTGATGGATTGGATTGGGCATCACAACGACATTGCGCATTGGGTACTCGATATGGATCAGAGCGGTCCAACCCGTGTCGAAGCCGTCGACTGGAAGTTCCCGACCACAGAACTTTACGATACTCCGTGGCACTATACAATTCGATGCGATTATGCCAACGGCGTGTCGTCGACGATATCCGATCAGCACGCGATCGGCACCAAGATCGTCGGCGAAGATGGTTGGCTGCATGTCACACGCGGCAAACTTACGACCTCGACCCCGGCGTGGAGCAAGCCCGACTTTCGAGCCGGTTCATTTCAAATCCCCGTCTCGCCGGGTCACATGCGGAATTTTATCGACTGCATCAAGTCACGGGAAACATGTATCGCGCCTGCCGAAACCGCTCATCGATCCATCTCGCCCGGCCATTTAGGATTTGTATCTAGCACCCTTCAACGTCCACTGCATTGGAATCCATCTGAACAGCGGATTATCAATGATCCCGAAGCCGACAAACTTTTGCGAAGCGGAGATTATCGAGAACCGTGGGGCCGCAGCTAGCGGCTCGTTGATTTAATCCTGGCTGGCGACATCTTTCGAAGCTCCCCTTCGAGGAGTTCAACTTGCCCAGTTCGTCCTACGAAGACACCCGCATCAATCATGCGCATCATTTCCGAAATTATTAAAGCTCCCATACCTTCAGATCGCTGATCGATAGCGATTGACCGGAAACGACGAAGCGATAGCCGGTCTTGTCGATGTCCAAACCTGGATTGTTTCCTTGGACATGGACACCATTGTCAGTCTGCACTTCGACATGATCGCCTTCGATCGCAACTAACATCGTGTACCATTTACCAGGCTCGAACTTCGTTTCGACTTTGGCTAACGAAATCGCTTTGGACGATTCGTCTTTCTTATCTTTGTCTTTGTTGACCACCAACGATGTCTCAGTAACCGTGACGCGGAATAAATGTCCTTTCGCATGATTCAAGCTGAGATGAAAATTTTTGGCACCATCGAATTTAAAGGAAAACTGGATTTTCGAATTTCGATTGGGGTGATTTAATGCGATGACGCCAGCATGTTTATCGGATTCCTTTTCCTTGCCGACCAGCACGCCATTGCTCACGCTCCAGTCGCCCTTGGCGGTCGACCACGTTTTTCCGAGTTGGCTTTCTGTAAACTTTTCGTCAACGATCAATGTTCCAGGCTTCGCCTGCTTTTGGCGAAGGTCGACCCCTTTTTCTGCCTGTACAAACGCGACCATCAAAAGACTAGCAGCAACAGCCAACACAAAACTATTTCTCATCGTTAAGTTTCCTTGATCGGTGGGAGCAAAAAAAGGGTGGGACGATTTATCCAATCGGATTTATCATAGAAGTCCATTCTAGCAGAGCAGCCTCACGTTGTGAATGAAGCAATCATTTCGCGAATCGCATCGGGCTGTTGATTTGATCATTACACAACAGTGAGTGAGCCGATGGCGCTAGCCACGGGTTCCGGATAAGGAGGGGATCCTCGAATTGTTGTATAGAAGAACCGGCGGCTAGCGCCGTCCCGCTCACCCGATTATTGGAAGTATTGGCGTTCCGAAATCGCGTTCTAGTCTCTTTCGTCCAGGTATGTGGAGCGAACGATGGTTAATTCCTAATTGATGGAGCAGCGTCGCGTGGATGTCGGTGACATAATGTCGATCTTCGACGGCATGAAAACCTATTTCATCGGTGGCTCCGTGCGCGATACCACCTTTGATTCCACCGCCGGCCATCCAAACGCTAAAGCCATACGGATGATGATCTCGGCCATCAGACTTCTGCGAGCCTGGTGTTCGTCCGAACTCGGTAGCCCATACCACCAGCGTTTCATCGAGCAAGCCACGTTGTTTCAAATCGGTAAGCAAAGCCCCGATCGGTTGGTCGACTTGATTGCAAAGTTTGGAATGACTCGATTTTAGATTCGCATGTGCATCCCATTGCCCTGCCCCGCCATTGTTGCCGTGATAGACCTGAACAAACCGAACGCCGCTTTCGACCAGCCGCCGAGCGGTCAGCATTTGCTGTCCGAACGTCTTGGTCTCGTTCTGATGGAACCCATAATCTTCAAGAGTTTTGGCCGACTCGTCACTGAAATCGACAACCTGCGGTATCGCCGTTTGCATGCGAAAAGCCAGCTCATAGGCTTTGATGCGAGCTAAGATGGCTTCGTCGTTGGGAAATTCTTCGGCGGTCATTTGATTCAATTCCCGCAGCAATCGAAACTCCTGCGCTTGCTCTTCGCGATAAGTCCCAATCGGCGGGCGAGCGTATGGAAGCGGATCTTTCGGGTCGACCTTCAACGGTACTCCATCGTGCTGTGGCCCAAGGTAGTTCGCCCGATGTACTTCCATCCCTCCACAGCAGTCCGCAACCGGCGTCCCAAGTACGACGAACTGCGGCAAGTTTTCATTTAACGTACCGAGCCCATAATGGACCCACGAACCAATCGACGGAAAGAAACCATCGATCCGATGGCGTCCGGTGTGAAACTGCAACTGAGCGCCATGATTGCTGTCCTCAGTCCACATCGAACGGATCAAGCAAAGATCGTCGGCGTGTTTCGAAAGGTGCGGCCACCAGTCGCTGATCTCTAACCCGCTTTCTCCATGCTTTTTGAAGCCGACTTGCATCGGAAAAATCTCGGTTCGAACAAAGCCATTGTTGGGATCAAAAGCCACCACGCGTTCGTTTGCGAGATACGGTGATTTAAGAACTTCCCCGTATGGTGACTCTTCGATCGTCTTGCCCGCATATTTGTTCAATGCTGGCTTCGGATCAAACGATTCCATGTGACTGGCACCGCCAATCATGAAGAGCCAAATCACGCTCTTCGCACGAGCTACGGGTTTGATGAACTCTTCAATCTGCTTTTCAACGGCCGCCGCGCGCTCGTCGTGCAGCATGGCGGCTAAAGCGATTCCACCAAATCCGAGCCCCGTATGCGACAAAAATCTTCGCCGGCCTTGCGAGCCGAATGGATTCGTAGGTTTCATAGGGCTTCACTTCTATCGAATACTGACGAACTCGTGATGATTGAACAGGACGATGGCTAAGCTCTGTCGCGCTCGCTCTTCTGGCGATACATCCGATGTATCCGGCAACTTCTCATCGGAGAATCGAGTCAAACTCGTTGGGTCACTTAAAAGCTTCGTCTGCGATGCGAGATACGCTTCACAGGTTTTCAATTCGTCGGTCGTCGCCGCTCGCCCAAGTGTGGCTTGAAACAGTCGATCGACAAAGGCAGTCGTCGGTGGATCTTCGGTCGAGTGCTCGGCTGTAACTGTGCGGAATGCATTGTCAGCAAGCTGCTTGGCTAATCGCCGGGCTAAGCTACTGTTGGCCAATGCCAAGGCTTGTTGCGGCACTAAACTTGGCTTGCGTCGATAGCATTCGTTCGGGCTGGCGGCATCAAATAAAACCATCATCGGCATCTGCTTTTCATAGGCATGGCGAAAATACAAGCTCCGCCGCATGACGGTATCCCCCGCCATAAAATCGATATCCGGCCCATACAAAGTCTCGTCAAGAACGTTTGCCGTAGATAAAAGGCTATCGCGGACCTCTTCTGCGTCCAATCGCCGAACATCGGCTCGCCATAGGGTAGCATTCTCCCGATCCTGTGCCGTATTGTCTCGATAAGCAACTTGATTGCCATCGTCCGACGAGGTGGCGTAAACATTCGATTCGAGAATCAAGCGATGAATATGTTTCATATCCCAGCCACTCGATACGAATTCGGCGGCTAGCCAATTCAGCAACTCGAGCATCTGAGGTTTTGGAGCTGACATTCCAAAGTCAAAAGTATTCTCGACCAAAGGCGTACCAAAATGCCGAAGCCAAATATGGTTGATGGCAACTCGAGCCGTCAACGGATTATCGGCATGCACAAGCCATTTCGCCAAAGCTGAACGCCGGCCGGTACTCTGGCGCGGGAGCTCTGGCCCCAGGCGCGTATAATCGACGGAATCCGATTCGAGTACGACTGCGATTTTTTCAAAACTCTCCTTGGCTTTGTCGAGTCCCGTTTCGGCCGTTTTAATCGCGGCACTTTTTTTTGCAGCGTCCGGTTCTTTCGATTGAACTGCCGAGTCGAAGGCGCGTTGCTTTAGCAATACATCATGCGATCCCTTGACTCGCTGGTATCCATGTTCGGACACGGCAGCTTCTCGAGCAAGCGATTTGGCACTCGATGGATCATCGTTCGATTCCTGCTCGGTATCGTTCGTTTTCGTTACCGGGCCGCTCGGTAGATACTTGGCTTCTTCCGCAGCATATCGAGCGACGGTCGAAATTCGATCGGCGATGGCAAGTTTGACTTCCGACGTCGCGAATTCAATACCAGCCAGGATTTCTTCCAGCTTTTTTGCTTCTTCCGACGACTGATTGTTGGCCGAGTTATCCTCTTCCTTCCTAAGCAAGGCGTTTAGTTTGGCGATCGCATTTTTCTCGGCTTTGAGTTTTGCTGTTAGCACATTGCTTCGCACCAACGGAGAAAGCTCGGGATAGTAACTTTCGATCGGAAGCTCGACCGGTTCGTAGTCGAACGGAAGATTTAAGAACTCCGGTGCAGCGGGATCGATGTGACGTTCCTTGTCCGGATTCTTTTCATTGCCACGAACCAGCAGAAACGTATCGACCGCAGGATCGGCATCAAAGGCCCGAGGGATTCCTTCTTTCTCGATATCTGGGAAGCCGGCAAGCTGGTCGGTTCGGATTCGATGCGGTTCAAAAATAGCTCGGAATTGATAGTAGGCCGTCTGCGGGATTGGATCGTATTTGTGGTCGTGACACTTGGCGCAATTCAACGTCATTCCCAAAAAAGCTTTGGCCGTATGCTCGACCGTTGCATCCAACCAGATATTGCGATTGCTCTTATGATAATTTCTCGCCAAGAACCCCGTGGCTCGCAAACGATCGAGATCTTGCGGAGCAAGCTCGTCGGCAGAGAGCATGTCTACGATCATTTCGTTGTAAGGTTTGTTGGCATTGAGCGATTCGACGATCCAATCTCGCCAGTGCCATATATGACGTTGGCTGCTTCGAAGTTCCGCTTTGTAGCCGTCCCAATCGCTATATCGCCAAACGTCCATCCAATGACGCCCCCAACGCTCGCCGTAGGATGGCCGTGCCAGCATTTCGTCGATGATCGCACCACGTTTGTGCGGCGAAGTGCTTTCGGTAAATCTTTGAATTTCTTCGACCGACGGCGGAAGTCCAGTTACATCGAAGACGATACGGCGCAACCAGACAGCGTCACTGGCGGGCTGCAAGGATCGGACGTGTTTTTCTTGCTGGGCCGCCTGTACAAATCGATCGATCGGATTCGGCAAGTTTTCTGATGCAATCTCAGGGACTTTAGGACGAACAATCTTTTGATAGGCCCAGTGTTCTGAAAAACTTTCCAAATAGGGTTCTTCGGCCGGACCTTCGAGGTTGGCATCGATCCATTTGGAAAGCAGGTCGATCTGGACTTCGGTAAGTGCCGTCCCGGCCTCTTCGGGTGGCATACGCAAATCAGGATCTTTGCTCGATACCCTTTCGAGCAACTTGCTGGCCTTCTTACCTTCCGAAGTAACGATGCTACCCGATTCGCTTCCAGCGCGAATGAATTGAATCGCATCCAATCGCAGCTCGGCTTCCGCTCGCAAAGCACCGTGGCAGGTGATGCACTTCTCAGTGAAGAGCGGCTTGATCTGCTTTTCATATCGATCCGTTTCCTGAGCGGAAACGACCGTCGATATCAAAAGCATGGATGGCCAAAAGGCGATTATGGAGTGTTTCATGAATCTCCGATTCGACGCAAGCTGGCAGCTAGCGCCACGTCACAGTGAATCGCAAGCTGGAAGTTTACGCCACTTTATCTAGCTGCGAATGTCGTAGCACAAGATTTTGTCTTGCTCGCGAAGGTACAATTTTCCGTCGACGATCACTGGATGTGACCAGCTTGGCGGTTTGCCACTGCCAGGAATCTTGAAAGTGCCGGTAACTTTATAGGCGGCCGGATTGGCTTCGGCCAAGACCATTGTTCCGTCTTGGTGTCGAATATAGAGGCGATCGTTGGACGCGATGACGACGGCGGAACCTTTTGAGGCAGGACGGGGAGCGGTCCATTGAATATTGCCGGTCATCAATTCGGCGCAATACGGCATACCATCAGAATCCGAATCGCCGTAGACGTAGTCGCCAACCAAAACCACGCCACCGTGCTTGTTCGACAACTTCGTAATCAAGCCATAGATTTCTTTCACGGCTACGTTTCCATCAGCAGAGGGAACTTGTTTGACCAATGCTGCACCGCGTTTATAACCAACTGGGAAAAAAACAAGATCCCCTCGAATGATCGGTGTCGGAATTACGGCAGTGGTCTTTTCGATCTCATAGGTCCATAGCAACTTTCCCTTCTCCGAAAACCCCATCAATCCGCCGCCGGTCGATTGGACGTAGACTTTCGTGTTGCCTACCTGCGAGATCACTATTGAGGAATGTCCAGCACCTCGATCATCGGGATTCGTACAGGTCCAGATCGTTTCACCGGTTTTCTTGTCGAGCGCCACGACCGTCGATTTTCCACCGCCAGGTGTACAGATCAGTAGATTCCCGTCGACAAGTACCGATTCACTATAACCCCATGAGTCGGCTTTCTTACCACCAAAGTCAGACTCGAAATTTTTTCGCCATACTTCTTTTCCGTCCGCGGCGTGGCAACAGATAAGCACACCATTCGGAGTCACAACATAAACTCGATCTTCGTTGACGGTAGGCGTACCACGCGAGCTTTCCCAATCGGAATTCCTACTATCCTCCCAAGGCGTCCCCGTCTTAGTAGCCCAAAGTTGCTTGCCGGTTGCTTGATCGAAGCAAGTCAAATACTCGTCAGCATCCTTCTGCGTTGATAGGCCATCGCCGAGCGTATAGATTTTGCCAGCGACGATCGCCAGACTCGCGTATCCTCGGCCAGCACCAGTTCCTTCCCAAAGCAATTTCGGTCCTTGGTCTGGCCATGACGTTAAAAGCTTAGCATCGTTGACGACCGACGTGCGATTTGGACCTCGAAAGGTCGGCCAATCTTCGCCGAACGAAATGGTTTCTAGCGAGAACGCTAAACCAAATCCGAAAAAGAAAACTAAATTCCAAAAGCTAAACTGGCGATGCATCGAGACACTCCTGCGCGAGCTGAATAAAGGGATCGTAAAAAGGTAGGATTGATAGGCGGGAAGCGTCTGATTATAGCCAGATTCTAGGCGAGGACGATATGCGTCGGTGGATTGGTCTAAAAATAGTGGCTGGGCCAAGTTGGGTAATTTCCCGCCTTTGTGAGCCGTCGGCGCGCTAGCGACTTATTACAGTCCATCTAATCCCGCACCATCTCTTCTAGCTCCTCCCAACGAATTTGTTTACTAGCGAACAGCCAATTCACGACCGCGATATGAGGTGCGTTCCAAAATCGTCCCCACCAGAGCAGGTAGCCACCGAGCCAAATTCGAAGGCTGGCGCTCAACGGACGCCGGAAAAATTGGCTCTGCTGTGTCTTTTGAAGCTCGATCGGATTCCACATCGTTCTCGCGTTCACAGGCCGCAATCCATGAACGCCAAACAGTCGCCGAAGATCGCCACTGTATTTTTGATTCTCGATCAAGTGCGTCGGAACCGATGGAGTTAGCAACCAGAATGGCGAATGGGTATAAACATAACCACCCGGCCGAAGCAACTTAGCTAGAGCACCAGCACATGCTTCGGGTACACGAATGTGTTCCAACACATCCAACACGACAACGACGTCGTAACTCTCTGGAGCAATGTTCGTTAGTTTCTCGATGATGCGAACTTTGCAATCTTCGTTTGAAAAAAGTTGCGAAGCAAAGCGGCGAGAGTTTTCAGAGACTTCGAAGAAATCGACTTGGTGGCCGCGCTTGGCAAAGTAAAGTGAATCGAAGCCAAGTCCGTCGCCGAATGAGAGTAATCGAATGGGACTTCGAAATCGCTGTTCGATCGAATGCGAGATCCATCTTCGCATTTCTTGCTTCAGTGGACTTCGGTTCCACACGATCGTCTCGAAGAGAAATGCATCGGTCGTGTTGTAGAACTCTTCGAGTTTCTCAGACCACTGGTAGTACTCGAGTCGCTGTGCATCCATCGCTTGACGAACATTGAATCCAACATTGCGATGTTCTTCGCGAAGCCGAATCGCAATCGTGCGCTCCTCTTCCCCGGTGATGGCGGCCATCCAATGGACAAGCGTTCGAGCGTCGTCGAGGATCGTCAAATCTGATTCGATTTTCATTGCCTCAACCTATCGGTAAGTCTTGCCGCGTGTCAGGCGAAACGGAGCAAGGTCAATAGGCGGTTTCTCGCCAGCCATCAACGCGACCATCGATTCGGCGGTGATGGGTGAAAGATGAATCCCATGTCGATAGTGTCCAGCCGCGACAAAAATATTTTCATGACCAGGAAGCTTTCCAAGATAGGGCAATCCGTCGATAGAACCGGGTCGCAATCCAGACCACGTTCGCTCGACAGGCTTTTGTTTCAGTGAAGGGATGAGCTGACGCGCCCACGTCGTCAACTGATCGATCATCTCGGGAGTAGTCCGTTCATCAAATCCAACTTCTTCTTCGCAAGAGCCAGCCAGAACGCAACCGTCGTCTCGCGGGACAAGATATCGATGGCCATCATTGATAATCGGTTCGAAGAATTGGGACTCCGCGCGAAAGAGAACCATCTGCCCTCGAACTGGAAAAATACCGGTTTGTCGATCGGACTTAGCATTGGCGTCCCGCCGGTGTAAATGGCTCTCGGCAAGAATCGGCTCGGTCCATGCCCCGGCAGTAATGCAAAGTCTTGCTGTTCGATACTGATTGGACACCGTTTTGACGAGGATCGACGAGCCATCGTCTTCGAATTCTTGCATCGGTTCGTCTTCGTGGATGGCCACGCCTAATTTTTGGCAAGCGGTCGAAAGGGCTTTGAGGTAACGAGGATTTCGAATCTGGCATTCGTCTTTCAGATACCAACTTGCTTTAACGTCACCGACGGTGGCGACTGGTTCGAGGGGGGGTATTCGTTCCACCAACTCGTCGAGCGTCCACCTTGCATATTCGATCCCATGTTCTGTCCACCAAGTTTCATGCGCGGCTAGGGTAGCATACTCGCCATTAGTTCGGGCTAGGTAGACTCCGCCGCAACGCCGAAAACCGACGTCGATCCCGGTATCGGCATGGAGCTTATGGCACCAATCACCCATCAAGGGATGGGAAAGAGCTCGAAGTTGTTCGATCGGATCGTAGACACCGCAAGTCGCGCCGGGCGGAAGAATTCCGGCTCCTGACCAAGAGGCTCCTTTTCCGACCTGCCGCTGTTCGAGGATTCGAACGGACCAGCCGCAGCGGGCAGCCTGCCAGGCAATGGCGAGCCCGATGACACCTCCGCCGCATAGAATTAGCTGATCTTCGCTTTGAGCCATCATTCCCTGATGAATTTGCCGGAAAATTCGTTACGATCTACCGAATCGGATCGGAAAGTTTGCAAGCAAGTCGCCAATCGTCGGACGGCGACAAACTATGGTTGAAACGCCGTCAAGATTGTATCATGCTCAATAGCGGGCAATTATGGAAGTAACTCGCACCACTAAACGCGACTAGGATAAGATACTAACTCCGAGTACTTTTTTAGTGTGCGAGTAAGGTGTTGCAAGCAATCGGAAATCGTGGTTCAGTATGACCAAAGTAACTTCCGAAGAATTTTTGAAATGCGTCGAGAAGAGCCGCTTGATCGAAAGCGCCGCATTCGAAAATTTTCGTGATAAAATTCAAAAAGAATACGGCGACTCGTTTCCCGAAGATCCGGTCGAGATCGCTAAGCAGTTTGAAGCAGCCGGACTACTCACACGCTGGCATTGCGAAAAACTTCTTCAGGGACGCTACAAAGGTTTCTTTCTCGGCAAACATAAGTTGCTCGGTCACTTAGGTACCGGTGGTATGAGCACAGTGTATCTCGCCGAACATGTGATGATGCACAGCAAGCGGGCCATCAAAGTATTGCCCAAGAGCAAACTCGGCAACAACTCTTACCTTCAGCGCTTTCAACAAGAAGCCAAAGCGATCGCTTCGCTCAATCATCCGAATATTGTTCGGGCATACGACATCGACAACGAAGGCGACACGCACTATCTCGTAATGGAGTACGTCGAGGGCGCAGACTTGCAGTCCATCGGTCGCAAAAAGTATCCGCTCGATTATGGCTTGGCGGCCGACTATATCGCTCAAGCTGCCCGAGGACTTCAACATGCTCACGAAAAAGGACTTATTCATCGCGATGTGAAGCCAGCCAATCTTTTGGTGAATCGCGAAGGCATGGTTAAAGTCCTCGACCTCGGATTGGCGCTCTATGCCGATGAAAGTCAAGCATCGGTAACGATGGAACACAACGATAAAGTTCTCGGTACTGCCGACTACCTGGCCCCTGAACAAGCCATCAATAGCCACAACATCGATCCTCGCGCGGATATCTATGGTCTTGGATGCAGCCTCTATTATTTGCTCACCGGTCATCCTCCGTTTCCCGAAGGCAGCATTGCAACGCGCATCGCCAAGCATCAATCGACGATGCCTGAGGACATCCGTAAAGATCGACCTGATTGTCCCGGCGAGTTAGATGGGATCTGCGTTAAGATGATGCAGAAAGATCGTCGCTTCCGCTATCAAGATTGCACTCAAGTCGCCGAAGTCCTCGAAGCCTGGGCTGCAAGCTATCGAAAATCGCGTATCGCGGGCAAATCCAAAGTCGCCAGTAGTGGCAGTGCTTCCGGGCAAGGGGAAGGAAGCAAATCATCATTAAGCTCGAATGGCTCGGCTGTCCTCAATCCTCGCGACGATGAAACCGTCAGCAGTCGTACTAGCGATACGATGGGCGGAAGCTTGGGGCCGCGAAGCGGTTCAAATGTCGCACTTTCAGCATCGGACAGCGGTGCTCTACGGGCCATCGCGATCAATGGCGGTTCAGGAATTGGAAGCCGAATCGATTTGGAACACGACCATAATCTTCCAAATCCGCATCGTGAAAGTTTGCGTTCCCCACAAAAGCCAACCTCCAAGGGGACTAGTTCGCAAAGCAACAAGGCGATTCCGCTACCAAAGGCAGCACCGACAAAACAGACGAACCGACCGCAAACCAAGCCCGTTCCCGGAACTCCTCATCAGATCGTCCGACCTAAAGCAACATCGAAAAAAACGTCGACGAGCGTCGTTTTGGCGGGCGTTATCGTTGCCATCATCATTTTAGCAACCATAACGCTAGCCTGGCTGCTATCTTAGAAGTGGCGTAACCTTCCAACTTGCGTTACATCGCTGAATCCGTCGCAGGGCGAAAAGAAAAGGTCACAATGGTTTTAATTTGTCTTGGCTATCGCTTAGCTCGCGTCGTTGTGCTTTGCATCGCGATGCTCTCGTTACACACAATTTTTCTTCAGCCCTGCTCGGCGCAAAACACGATGACGGCCGAGCAAATCACGCAAGCGATCCGAACCGCAGGGCAAGAATATCGAGCTGGAAAAATTGACGAAGCGGTTGCTCTCTTAAATCGCTCGACGGCTCAACTGCAGAAGCTCGTCAGGGAGGTGGATAATCCACGAGCCCTTGTCACTCTTAAAACGCTTCACGGTGGTTTAACGAAAGCCTATCAACGACTCGAACTAGACGGCGTGTCACTCGATCCGCTCCCCGATTGGACCGCGATGGTCGAGGCAGCCAAGAAAAAGCCAAGTGCCCCTAATAATCCGAATGCTCCGATGGCCGCCGATGGCAAAATCGCCTTTGATACCGACATCGCGCCTTGGATGATCTCGAAATGTAGTCGCTGTCATATCAACGATGCAAAGGGTGGCTTCTCGATGAAATCGATGGCCGATCTGATGAAAGGCTCGAAGGGTGGCGTCGTCGTTTTTCCAAAGGATGCGGCCAGCAGCAGACTTATCGAAGTGATTGAAAGCGGCGATATGCCGCGCGGCGGCAATAAGGTAACTCCGGCGGAACTTGATAAGCTCAAAAAATGGATCAATCAAGGTTGTCTGTTCGATCCTCAGAAAGCGACCGCGTCGCTGACATCGTTGGCGGGTGGTGCGCCGGGTGTCCCCAAGATGAACGCTCGAGATATGGCGACTTCGGTTCGAAAGCCGACGGGGAAGGAAACGGTAAGCTTCTCGAAGGATGTTGCGCCGATTCTTTTAGCCAATTGCAAAGGATGCCATATCGATGCCCGGCAGCAGGGCGGACAATTGGACATGGACACTTTTACGCGACTGCTTCGAGGTGGCGAGAATGGAGAGATTGTCGAGGCAGGTAAGTCGGACAATAGCATGCTGATCAAGAAGCTCAAAGGCACTGCACCATCAGGCGCTCGAATGCCCGCAGGCGGAAAAGCCGCTCTCAAACCGGAAGAGATTCAACTGATCGCAAAATGGATCGATGAAGGTACCGCCTTCGATGGTCATTCGGCAGAAGCAAACATCGAGTCGGTTGCTTCGCAAGCTTGGGCGGCATCCGCGTCGTATGAAGAATTGATGAAGCGTCGACAAGAAAGAGCCCTTCAAAAATGGAGTGTTGCATTTCCAAAAGAGAAACCAGACCAGGCGATGGAAGGTGAATTCGTTGTCCTAGGAAATATCGGGCAGCGAGGCGTCGATGAAATTTTGGCATCGTCGAAGGCGGCGATGGAAAAAATGAACAAAGCCGTTAAAGCGCAAGGGCAGGACTCTTTAGCCAAAGGCGGTGTTACCATTTTCGCCATCAAGAGCCGCTACGATTACAGCGAATTCGGAAAGATGGCCGAATCGAGATCCTTGCCGAGTCAATGGACTGGGCATTGGCGCCGCGAAGTTCTCGATGTCTACGTAGCAATTCTTTACGACAAGGATCCGAAGGCGAACGAAGCTAACCTGACACAGCAGTTAGCCAGCCTATGGGTATCAGCCAACAAAGGCACACCGAGCTGGTTTTCCAATGGTTTTGGCCGAGGCATCTTTTCGATGCTCACCGTTCGCAATGACGCAAGAGTCAAAGCGTGGGATCAGAAGATTCCAAAGATCATCGGCGGGATGAAGAGCCCTGAAGAACTTTTAGATGGCAAAATGAATGAAGAGGATGCCGCGATAATCGGCTACGGACTCGTTCGCATGATGATCGATAGCCCCGGCCGAAAAACGCTCGACCAATTCCTTCGGAGCCTCGACAAAACCGAAGATTTCGATCTGTCATTCACACAAACCATCGGTCCCCTTGAACCCGCCGTCGGCGCAATCCTGCATTTGCCGAGCAACAAAAAGAAGTAGAGCCTTTTCGAGACTCGTAACCCGACGCGTAAGCGAGCGATTTGCCCGGATCCCTCGCTTACGCGTCGGGTTAAGAATAATCCATGCACTTCGCCGTCAAGCTTTGCCGATTTTGCTTAAACCCCGCGATGCGAATCGCCGATCTAATCGTTAAGCCTTGCGGCTTTACGTTTGTTCATTTGGGGGTTCGCTATGTCGAATTGCAAAAAGCGTCATTATCACATGGTCTTCCGATTCGCTCGTCGAGATTTGCTATCAATTCTTGCCATCGTGTTTGCTTTAGCGATGGCCGATCGAGCGCGATGCGATGAGGCGTCACCAACGCGTTCAACACGTAAACCAGTTTCGCAGCCTGTATCCAGTCCAGTTCGCGCGGCGGTTGCCTATGATCCAAGCAACGAATCAATCGAGCAGGTAACGTGCAAGAACTGTCAAGCAAATACTGGCGTTTTCACCCCAGTGGAGCACGTCAGCACCGATTCAACGGACGCTGATGTTGTGGTCGACGATGTTGTGGTCGACGATGGGTACGATACCTATGATTCCGGCGGTGATTCATCGTGCTCGATCGGCGGATGTCGACCGTGGGGAATCACCCTTTCTGGCGGCAACGGTCCATGCTTTGACGCATGCTCACCGCTGGGACTCTTATCAAGTCGACTCTACATGCGAGCCGAAGCGGCATCCTTCTGGGGGAGCGGTCAAGCTCTACCGACGCTGGTCACGACAACGACAACTAACCCATTGCCAACGGTGGATCAAGCAGGACTGATCGGGAACGCTGGTACTCAGAGTCTTTTTGGTGGACATGTGGTGAGTTCCGATGCGTCGGCCGGGATACGCTATGAAGTTGGACTTTGGTTTGACGATTGCCGAAGCAAAGGTGTCCTCGTTCGCTTGTTTGACTCGGGAAATAACGATGAAACACTTCGAACGGACGGAACGCAACGATCTGTCATCGCTAGAAATTTCCTCGACGTTGGGCCGCCTCGTGCTCAGTCGTTGGTATCGGTCGCTTATCCTAATCAAACCAGCGGTTCGATTTACGCCAACCTTTCATCGAATGTCAACGGTGGCGACATTCTGATGCGACATTTGCTTTCTCAAGATTGCCTTGGACGTGTGGATTGCCTATTCGGGTACCAGACCGCTAGGCTCACCGAATCTCTAGACATTGTTACCAACACAATGGACCAAAACGCCCCGCGACCAACGCTCGATCAAGAAGATCACTTTCGGGCGCGAAGCCAATTCCATGGACCAACGGTTGGCTTGAGCGGTGAAGTCCGCGATGGATGTTGGTACTTTGGCGGCTTGTTCAAAGTTGGACTTGGCAATATGGAACGTCGCGTCGACATCTCCGGTTCTTCGCGAACAACCGTCGGCACCGATGTTGCAACACAAAGCCAAGGGCTGCTTGCAAGGCAGACCAATATTGGTATCTATCGCCAAGATACGTTTGTCTTAGTGCCCGAACTTGGGTTGCACGCGGGCTATCGGCTAACTGGCAATTTAGATTTTACGATTGGATACACGATGCTAAGACTTCCTAAAGTAGGTCGCGTTGTCGACACACTCGATCGCGAGCTAGCGTCTAATCTTTCCGATCCGTTGACCGGCGAAGTCCGACCGAGCTTCACGTCCCGCGTCACCAACTATACCTTGCATTCATTGAACCTCGGCCTACAGTGGGCCTACTAGCTGGATCGCGTTAACTCCTTGAGCAGTGCGCTGAAAGCCTATGAGTCGGCTGACGAAATCTGAACCGTCGGCGCGAGTCTAATGCCACGCACTTCGCAATTGTAGAACTGTTTTCCCGGTGTTTCTCTTGGTTTTCAGGAACAATTGAGGACAATTGTTCTACAAAGTGAGCGGCACGGCGCTAGCCGCCGGTTCTGCGGTTCTACAATTCGGAATAACCCTAGCGTATTCGGAACCCGTGGCTAGCGCCATCGGCTCACAATATATTCGAACCACGCTCACCGCCACCAATCGCTCCTTAAAAAGCAGCCATACAAGATGCCACAACACGATCGCTTCGCCAACGCTCCTATTTCGCAGTTGATCGGTTTCGAAGTCGATCCCGGGGAATCGGGAAAAGCGACGGTCCACTTGGCTATCGACGATCGGCTCCACAATCCGATGGGACGTGTACATGGTGGAGTCCTTGCGGCCCTTTCGGACTGCGCGATGGGCATCGCATTCGGTCGCACGTTGGACGACGGTCAGGATTTTGCGACGATCGATCTGCATATTCACTTCATGCGTCCGGTTCGCGGCAAGCGTTTGACAGCTTCCGCGCTCGTTCGGCAGCGCGGTCTCCGAATTGGCTATGTAGAATGCGATATTGTCGACGACAAGCAGCGGTTGATTGCAACAGCCACTTGTTCGTGTACGGTGAGTGATCTATAAGTTCGAATCGAATAAGAAAAATACTCCATGTCTCGCTTTCTTCTCAGCCCGTCTGGTACGTCGGGCGACGTTCATCCATACGTGGCAGTGGGCTGTGAACTCAAACGTCGAGGGCACGAAGTTTTCCTGCTGACCAATCCAGCCTACGAAGAAGTCGCCCGCCAGCATTCGCTCGACTTCGTTCCGATCGGCGAAGGTCTCGATTGGTCTGAATTGCGAAGCGATGCACGTATTCACAGCTCGCGTCAAGCATGGAAAGCTGCCATGCAATGGGGGGCGACCGGAACCATGCGCGAAGTTTTTGCGGCGGTTCGCCAATTCGATCGACCTGGCCAGACCGCGATTGCAGCCCCTGCCTGGAACCTCGGTGCGAGGATCGCTCGCGAAGCACTCTCTGTCCCATTAGCAACGCTCGTAATCAATCCATTCCTATTTCGATCGGTCTATCAGTCGCCGATTACGCCGCAAATGTATCTGCCATCGTGGATGCCTCGATGGATGAAAAGCTTTCAATATTGGTTCGGCGACGCCTTTTACGTCGAGCCGCTCATCGGTCGATCGCTGCGAGAATTTCGCAACGAGCTGGGTCTACCTACGGTCACTCGTTGGATGAACAGATGGTGGTTCTCCCCCGATTTATTGCTTGCTCTGTTTAACGAAGTCTACGCCCCTCGCCAACCCGACTGGCCTAGTCATATCGAGTTCGTCGGGCACACCGCTACCGACCCCGACGGCGATCCGTCGATCAATGCTGGCGTACAACAGTTCTTAGATGCTGGCTCGCCCCCGATTTGTTTCGTTCCAGGTTCGGTAGGCCCCGGTTCGAAGTCGTACTACGATACCGCGATCGAAGCTTGTACCGAGCTCGGTGTTCGCGGCCTGATCCTCGACAAGACCGACCACGATTTTCAGCCGCTTCCGCCCTCGATGTTCCATGCCAGATATTCGCCGTTGCGAAGTGTGCTCCCGAAATGCCGAGCCATCGCGCACAGCGGATGTGCCGGAACGGCAACACAAGGACTTCTCGCAGGCATCCCGCATCTGATTCGACCATGCGTCAACGATCAACCCGATGTCGCACAGCGATTACATCGACTTGGCGTTGCGGAAATCATCTCAACCAAGCAATTCAAAACAGCCGCCGTCGTTCAAAAACTTCGCGCACTAATCGACGATAAGGAGATACCTTTGCGCTGCCAAGAGGTCCAATCGATCGTAGCTCGCGACGACGCCGTCAACACCATTTGCAATCGATTGGAACGACTTATTTGATTGAATACCAGGTTGGACTGTCAACGATCAATAATCCCCAAAAACTTAGCCCATAGAATCGGATCGGTTCCAAGCGTTTCCTCGTTTGGAAAAACCACGCTTGGTTCATTAAATTTCAGCCATTCAATTTCCAACGTTCCGATTATATCCATGTTTACAGCCTTCTTAGTATCACGACGAGTTTGCCATTCAAGACGCTCAAAGGTGATCCTAGTCGGACGAAAAATCCCGTCGATTTCCTCGTAAGTCGTAACTTGTTTCTCGGGAATAACCCTCTTTCCTTTGAACAACGCGCTGCTAGAAAACTCGGTAGGCATTAATGTCCGCCGATCGAAAACCATTTTCTCTGTATAGTCATTTTTGGACATGTGCCAATACATCCAAATACTACCGTCAGGCATTCGTTTGAGACTACTTTCGCGAGCTTTCTTAAGTTTTCCTTCTAGTACTGCGTTTATTCCCTCATGCAAATTAACTGGATAACCTAAACCGGAAAGTTCTACCGCCGGTACCTGTCTTTTCTCGAAGAATTCATCAAAAGTCATTTTCCTCGAACTAACCTCGCCTTTGCTCGGCAACTTAGACGTTGCGATTCCATTGCGAAAGTTTTCGAGCGTCCAGATAACCGGATTCATTTTGATGACTCCTTTTTGCTTTACGCTACTCTCATCCAAGTCGTAAGACGTACGCTTCACGAATAAACACTCCTCTGATTTACGATTCAGAAGCATGCGAAAATCTGTACGAATTTCGCCGCATGGAATTGCTTCGCGATCTTCAATTTGTTCCGGGGAAAATGCTTTCCACTCTTTGCAGACAACTTCGTAATTTTCGATTGAAGCGAAAGTTGCTGTTGCAACGGCCAAATGCTCTTCTCCCGATTCAGCAAGAATGTTCAACGCATAACAGCTTTGAAAGACGGAAATTACCAAGTAAGCCATGACACAAATGATGTCTAATCGTACAGCGTTAAACCGACAAACCAACAATCGCGATGAAACGTACTGCATTACTTTATTGCGTACTTCGCCATTTCGACTGCATTGTCGTTGAATTCCTGCTGCATATCGCAACGAACTCAACACATCTTCGACGTTTTTTGTCGTCATTGTGTTTCCAAATTTTTAGCAGACACTGAACAATTAGAACTGCGGGAACTTTCGCCTGCCTCGTCACTTTCATCTGTATTTCTAAGGGCATTCACACGGACAAGGGTCAGGACAAGGATCAGGACAAGGATCAGGGCAAGGATCAGGCTCTGGTTCCTTAATACAGAATTCACCATTGGTGTACGCCGAAGTCGTCAGCCATATTTCGTACGGCATTGTTTCCATCGAAGAACATTGTAATGAGTACGTACAATTGCAGTTGTATAACCAACCACATGGTGCTTCGCCATATTCGTAGTCATCCAATCCAGGATCGCCGACAGAAGCAGCCGCTAACCACGGATGCTTCCGATTCGTCGTCGCTACGGCGGCTAGGCCACATTGTTCGCTAATCTCGCCACATTCGTAATTGGGACAACCTGACGATTGGGAGAAGGCGCAATCTCGTTCAGAGTTGACAAAACAAAAATCCGCGACGCAGCGAGTCGAAATCAAAAGCAAACCGATAAAAACTACAACAATCCGAAACATAGTCATACCTCCTAAAAAGCCTAATTTGACAAAATGCATTTTACTTTCAACTTCGACTCAATTCCGTCGCTCGTTTTGAGCACGAGCGTTAAGCCACTATCAAGGTCAGCGGTCGTAACGTCGTTGACGAAGATTTTGATTCGATAAATCTCGTCCGTTATTCGAGTAAATGTCACGGAATGTTTGGAATTCGAATTCGTGGATACTTCGATACTTCTAATAGTGCGATGTGCATTATTCTCCGTCGTGCGAAGTCGGAGAATCCCGAATCCTTCGCGAGCAACTGGAGATGATTCAACAGGAATAAGCCCCATTGGATTTGGAAGAAATTCAGCGTCTGATTGCTTTCGAAGCGAGCACAAAATCGTTGCAATCGTCTTAGCGTCCTTTTCAAGTCGAACTTCTCCAACAACAACCTCATCGAGCATTGAGTTGGCAAAAAATTTGCAACGCACGAACTGCTGGTTTTTCTCGCGTTCAATATTGACTTTCATGAACGATAATTCATCGGAACGTGTGACCCTTATCCCGTCCAGCAAACCTAGTTCAGAAACTTGGAAGGGAATCAAGCAGGAAACGATTGGAATTTTGCGATTAAAAGAGTGACTAAATTCCGTCATTCCGAATACGATCGTCTTTTCGAGTTTCGCTTCAAATCGAATCCGTATCGTCGATCGTGCTCCCTTGGTGCGTAAGGTCACGTCATACGATTCTTTAAGGCTGTTCGGAACACTTGGAACTGAGAATTCGAAATCAAGCTGCGCCGTATCGTCCGGTGGAAGGACCATTTTAGGAACCTTGGCGACCGTACACTTGCAACCCGTTTCAACTTCGAGAAACTCTAGCGGTGTATCGCAGTGGTTCTTAATAAAAACGGTCGCCTTTTTTAACATCCCCGGAGTAACACCGACTAAATCCAATGGAATCAGCTCTGTTTCGCGCACCCCAAATAATGGGAAGTCGATTATTTGCGGACGTTCTGCGTCGTCACAAAATCCATTGATACAAATACAAACGCTGATGAACGTTGCGGAGATCGCGAGGCTGAGTGTCCGATACACTGCATAGTGAAAAGCAAACATTGATGAATACCCTATATGCGATCGTGTGACAATTCGCTGTTAATCAAACATCGAAGAGAACTTAAGTGCATCGCCGAACAAAAGCTAACGGATTCACGTACGATGCAGCCCAAACCAACGTGATTGGAGAATATTCCCCAGTCGAGCTTATCTGACGCAAAATATTTTTCTTGCGATTGAGAGCTTGAGAGCTTGAGAGCTTATTTATCATTTTCCACCTTTACCCAATCGGTCGAGAAAACGCTGCCGTAAGGTTACACGAACCCTACGACTCTGAAGTGAATCCTTTTCTCCCAACGTGTCAAGGGGTTCTGAAAAAAATTTCGATTTTTTATAGCGATTGCGGGAATCGACGATATCCTTCGCGAGTTGCGTTGAAATATTAGTACGGATGCAAAGCCTTCGCCGTTTGTTACGACGTCGTGAACACCATTTGCAATCGATTGGAACAGCTCGTGCTCTTAGCAAAACCCACCTGACTTCATCGAGCACTGCGGTAAAAAAGAATTCGTGGGGGAGAAATATCGAGCACAACAACGTTACGAGGCTTGAATGATCGCCAGACATCGATCTTGAATTTGCCTTGGATCGGCGTTGGGGTTTTTCTTCTTAGCTTGACCGACCAAGCTGCCAATGGCTTTTGCGTTTCCAGCTTTGACTTTTTCGACGACGTCCGGATTAGCAGCCAGCAGTTCTCGACAAAGCGATTCTATTTCGTCGGCATCTACCGCGACAATTCCCAACGACTGGATCACCGCATCGACGCTCTGTTTCGGATCGCCTAAAAGCTTTTGAAAGACTTCGCGACCTCGTGTCGTATCGAGCTTACCCGACTCGATCGCCTTCAATAGATCAGCCAAGACCGTCGGCGAAATCGAAAAGTCGTTCATTCCGATCTGCTGTTCTTTAAGCGTGCGTAAAACGTCTTGCTGCATCCAACTCGCCGCCCGTTTAGCCGTCCCGCCTGCCGAAATAACCGCTTCAAAATATTCGGCGACGTCGCGGCCTTGCGATATGATGACTTCTGCATCGTACGGTTTAATCGCATATTGCTTGACGAAGCGAAGGCGTTTGGCTTGCGGCAATTCATCGAGCGCTGCGCGAGCCGCTTCGATTTCAGTTTTGGAAAGGACGACCGGTGCCAGATCGGGGTCCGGGAAATATCGGTAGTCAGCCGATTCTTCTTTTTCACGCTGCATCGTCGTTGCGCCTACGTTGTCATCCCAACCGCGAGTTTGTTTTGGAAACTGGCCGATCAATAAGCCGTTTTGTTGCCAGACGTGATACTGGCGACTGGCTTCATAATGGAGTGCTCGTTCGACGGCCCGAAAACTGTTAAGGTTTTTAATTTCGACAATCGGGGTCGCTAACGTCTTTCCGTCGCGATCCAGATGTAAGTTCACATTCGCGTCGACTCGCAACGACCCTTCCTGCATGTTGCAATCCGAAACGTCGAGATGCTCCAGCAACAATTTCAATTCTGTTAAATAGGACTTGGCTTCTTCGGCAGACGACATGTCTGGTTCGCTTACAATCTCCAAGAGCGGCGTGCCTGTCCGGTTGAGATCGATTCGCGTATCGCCCTTGCCACTCGATTCGTCGTGCATACTCTTTCCAGCGTCTTCTTCAAGATGTGCGCGAACGAGACGAATGCGTTTACTGGTTGCTTTCGGTGACGGCTCGGTATCGGAACCGCTGGTAGTCGATGGCTCTAAATCGATATCGAGATAACCGCCGACGCAGATCGGCAGATCGAACTGACTGATCTGATACCCCTTCGGGAGATCGGGATAAAAATAATTCTTTCGGTCCCACTTGGTAAATTCTGAGATGCGACAGTTGAGCGCCAGTCCGGTTCGCATCGCCAACTGTACGGCTTGTCGATTGAGAACCGGCAAGCTTCCGGGCATCCCCAAGCAAACGGGACACACCAAGGTATTCGGCGACGCCCCGAAGACGGTGGCGCAACGACAGAAAAGTTTGCTTTGTGTTTTGAGTTGGACGTGTACTTCGAGCCCAACCACCATTCGATATCCGGCATCGCTCATCGTTGTGGCCATTGCGGTTTGGTTTGTGTCAGTTGTTGATAGGCGTGACCGGTTTGCAGTAGTGTCGCTTCGGCCAACGGTGGAGCTTGAAGCTGCATCCCGATCGGCAATCCACTGGTCGACTGGCCGCACGGCAACGAGAGAGCAGGAATACCCGCCAAATTCGCGCCAACGGTAAAAAGATCGTCCAAGTACATCTGAACGGGGTCGCTCGTTTTTTCACCGAGCTTAAATGCCGTCGATGGAGTAGTCGGGCCAAGGATCACATCCGCCTTGGCAAACGCCGCATCGTAGTCCTGCCGAATGAGCCGACGTACCTTTAACGCCTTGAGATAATAGGCGTCATAGTAGCCGGCGCTCAGCGTATAGGTCCCCAGCATGATTCGACGTTTGACTTCTTTCCCAAACCCTTCCGATCGGCTTCGACAATACATATCGATCAGCGCCGAGGAATCCTTTGCCAAATTTTTGTTCGGTGCCGATCGAAAACCGTAGTGAGCACCCGAGTAGCGCGAAAGGTTACTGCTCGCTTCGCTCGGTGCGATAATATAGTACGTCGCGACGGCGTGCTTTGTATTGGGTAGTGCAACATCGACGATCGTTGCTCCAGCTTGTCGAAAGACGTCGATGGCTTTGAGAATGCTCTGTCGAATTTCGGCATCCAGTCCTTGACTGTCCAACTGATCGCGAACGATGCCAATACGCAAACCTTGGCATCCCTTACCTAATACTTTCGCGTAGTCGGGCACCGGTTCTGGTATGCTCGTCGAGTCGCGATCATCGTGTCCAGAAATAACTTGTAATAGCAAGGCTAAATCTTCAACCGAATGCGCCATCGGTCCCACTTGATCGAGGCTGCTCGCAAAGGCAACTAAACCATATCGACTGACGCGACCATACGTTGGCTTGAGACCACAGACGCCGCAAAAAGCAGCGGGCTGTCGGATAGACCCACCGGTATCGGTACCGATCGATATCGGAGCCTGTGCGGCGGCTAGGCACGCCGCCGATCCGCCGCTGCTTCCGCCAGGAGTTCGCGAAAGATCCCACGGGTTTTTGGTGATGCCGAAGGCGCTGTTCTCCGTCGATCCGCCCATGGCAAATTCGTCCATGTTGGTTTTGCCGAGCGTTACCAGTCCCGCCGCGTCCAATCGCTCGACGACCCCCGCGTTGTAGGGCGAGACGAATTTTTCCAGCATCTTCGAAGCGCAGGTCGTCGGGACATCGACGGTACAAAGAACATCCTTGACAGCGATCGGAACGCCGCGAAGGGGACTGACTTTTGAATCTGACTTACCGTTAGCGTTTGTGCGTGTCTTGTCGAGTTGCTTTGCGCGTTCGATGGCCCGATCGCCAGCTATGCTGATAAATGAGTTAATCTGAGGGTTGCTAGCCGCGATCCGATCTAAGAACGCAGTCGTCGCAGCTTCACTGGTCAGGTCGCCAGCGGATATCTTTCGCGATATTTCGGTAGCGGTAAGATGTAGAATGTCCATTTCGAATAGGATACGTCCCAGCTCCAAGACTGAAAACCCGGCTCGCGTTTTGGTCGCGTTTTTCCAATGTAGGTAATGATCATCATGGCAAAAAAGTCTTCAGGAAAACCCAAGCAAGTTGCCAAGAAGAAGTCGGAAACGCCTAACTTTCAAGGCTTTTCGACCGAGACCTTCAAGTTTCTACGCGACCTTGCCAAGCATAACGACCGCGATTGGTTTGCCGAAAATAAGCAGCGCTACGAAGATGACGTCCTTGCTCCATCGCTAGCTTTTATCGAATCGATGCAGCCGTTCGTTCGAAAACTTTCTCCATACCTGACCGCAATTCCAAAACGCGTCGGCGGGTCGTTGATGCGGATCTATCGAGATACGCGATTTTCAAAAAATAAAACGCCCTATAAAACGAACGTTGGAATCCATTTTCGGCATGAGATCGGTGGCGATGTTCACGGACCCGGCTTCTATCTCCATCTTGAACCAGGCAGTTGCTTTTTGGGTGCGGGGATTTGGATGCCACCTACTGAGTCGTTAGCCATGATTCGCCAGTTGATCGACGAGGATCCTCGATATTGGAAAAAAGCTCGCGACGACAAACGCTTTACCGCCAGATACAAACTCGAAAGTGAGAGCCTCAAAACAGCACCGCGAGGATATGAACCATCGAACCCTATGATCGATGATTTGCGTCGAAAGAGTTTTGCCGCCATGGCACCAATTACCGAAAAAGAGTTGTGTACTCCCGATTGCTCGTCGAAAATCGCCGCCGCATTCTCTGAAGCCAAACCTTTGATGAAATTCCTCTGTGACGCCCTCAACCAACCGTTCTAACAATAAGCTGATGATTCGGCTGTTCTTTTTGCTGGCCGTCGCCACGATCTTCATCGACGTCAGCCCACCGAGTTGGTCGATTTTGCGAATTCCGAAAAAATGCCTTTCACCCATTCTCAATCGAGTCGGACTATGGCAAGGACAGTGGTCGATGTTCACGCCGAATCCGGTATTAAACAATGCGTATCTTACGGCTGAGATGGAAGATCGAGTCGGCGCAATAACTTATTGGGATTCTCCCGACTGGAAACGCGTTGGAAGTATCGAAAAATTCTATCGCTTTCGCGAATTGAATTTCTACAACCGTATCTATCTTGACGAAAACGCCTCGGCGATCGCGGATTTTGCCGATTATCTACGGCGCACCGAAGGCTTCGGTTCCCTACGTCGACTGAAGTTAACGCATAATCCGTTAACGATGGTTTCTCCCGAAGAAAACCCATTCCCATCTCGCGAAGAGACGATCTGGATATCGAGCAGCAATTTTCTCACGGAGAAGCAATACGATCCGTGAACCGCTGGATGCAAATCGTTGGTAAGATTTTTGATCGCTTTCTTTTTGAGTCGTGCGATCCGAGAATGGCTTCGGTTCTTAGAATCGCCTATGCCGTATTGCTTCTCATATACGTCGCGGTTTGGAGTCTCGACGGCTCGCGTTGGTTTTCCAACGAAGGAGTACTCAGCGTCGATACGGCCCAACGCATGTTCTCGATTCCATATTGGTCGCTTTTTTTCTTCGATTCATCCAACGGGTTCGTCCACGCTTGCCTTGCGATCCTATTTCTTCAAAGCGGGCTTTTGTTGGTCGGCTGTTGGTCACGATTTCAATCGGCTTGCATTTTTGTTTGGTTGACATCGTTCCAGCATCGGAACCTATTGATCTGCGACGGCGAAGACTCTGTCTTTCGCTTGTTCGCCTTTTTCTTCATCTTCCTTCCGCTCGATACGGCTTGGTCGATGACCGCCAAACGGCATAGCGACCCTTTGGCGAGAGCCCAGTCGTCTAGCGCTTGGGGATTGCGATTGATCCAAATCGAAATAACCGCCATTTACTTGTCGGCTGGCTGGAGCAAGCTTCAAGGCGCGACTTGGCGAGATGGCTCGGCATTGTATCATGTGTCGAGAATGGACGATTTTTTCGGTCGATTTGGACTTCTCGAATCCCTTTTTGATTTTCCTTGGTTCGTACTGTTTGCCACTTGGACATCGCTGGTCATCGAGCTGATCCTACCGTTTGCATTGTGGTTTAAGCCAACTCGACGAGCCGCAATTGTCTCCGGAATCGTCATGCATTTGTCGATCGAAGTCAGCATGAATCTCTTTCTCTTCGAATGGATCATGATCGTCGGCTTGCTATCGTTTGTAAAACCCGAAGAGTGGGGCTTCGAACGACGAACAAACGGAGAGATGACAGGAGAATGGGGACAAGAGAATGCTTGCAAGTGACATCAATTTGGTCCCCCTTCTCCTGTCCCCATTCTCCTGTCATCCCTCTTCATTTGATGATCGAACCGAATGCTTCAGCTCAATTGTTTTCGGAATCGAGCAATGCTGAGCGACAGGATAGCGACGCAGCAAACGACTAAGCCTGCGATCCAAGGCGCTAAGTCGGTAAAAGTAGCACCTCTTAGAATCAGTCCGCGAAGGATCTCGACAAAGTACGTCACCGGGATCAGATGCGAAACAGCATAAATGGGCAGTGGCATTTCGGACCTCGGGAACATAAAGCCCGAAAGTAAAATCGACGGCAACATTAAAAGAAAGGCAAACTGAATCGCCTCGACTTGAGTAGTGGCCAAAGTCGATACTAACAAGCCAAGTCCCAGACTGCATACGATAAAAATCGTCGAAAGGAAAACGAGTAGGCTCAAGCTTCCTTGAATGGGCACGGCAAAGACATAGACCATAATCGTTAGAACGAGTAGGACTTCGATGAATCCGACGATGGCGTATGGAAGGAGTTTTCCAAGAAGTAAACCGGCTCGACCGACTGGCGTTACAAACAATTGCTCCAACGTTCCCATCTCTCGCTCGCGCACGACGGCAAATGAAGTAAGGAACAACGTGACCATCTGAAGAATAATGCCGACCAACCCCGGAACAAAAAACCGAGAGCTTTCGAGATTCGGGTTGTATAGCAAGCGAGGTCGGATTTCGATCGGTACCGCCAGTTGTCCAAATTGATCGCGAGCCGGAGCAAGCTGAACAGCGTCGGCAGCCCGTCTTGCTCGCCCCATCGCCAAATTCAATCCAAGCAAATTCGCCGAATTCATAGCCGTCGTTGCAACTTGCGAATCGCTGCCGTCGATGAGAACTTGAACATGAACCTGCCGACCGCGGCCAAGCATCGATGAATAATCTGGCGGAATAATCAAGCCAACCTTTGCGCGGCCGGATGTGATAGCTTGATCGAACGTTTCGCGATCTTGCGTACGCTGCTCGATTTTAAACTGCTGGGTATTGACGAAAGCTTCGATCAATTCACGACTGAGCTGACGACCATCCAAATCCATCACGACGGTCGGAATATTTTTAATCTCCGTATTGATAGCCCAGCCGAAAATGATGGTTTGCATCACCGGTACCAGCAGCATAAAGACAATCGTCGATGGCTGCCGTCGTATGTGGTAAAACTCTTTGACCAAAATCGCCCACAGTCCGTTGAGCGATCCGAAGAACCGCTCTGGCATACTCGGTTTCGACGGAATTACACGAGGTCTAATGTCAGAAATTTTCGATTCTTGCAATTTGCTCGATTCAGTCGATGGCGCATCGACCGCTATGACTTGACCGTGATTGATCGCGGTTGTCAGCGCGACAAAAACATCTTCAAGGCTGGGTTGAATTTCGCGGATTGCACTGTCTGTTTCTGGAAGTTCGAGCAATAGCCCAAGCAAGTTGGCATCGATTTTTTGGTCGGCCAAAACATGCACATGTTCTCCAAAAAGAGTCGCGTCCAAAATGCCTTCTGTTCGACGGAGCTTGGCAAGTCGCTGGGCGGGCTCGGAAACGGCGATCTCGTATCGCTTGGTTCCTTCTGGCGTCACGACAGGCAACTGTTTTAATTGCTCCGGTTTGCCGACCACGAGAAGTTTGGATTGGTAGATGTAACCAACATCCGAGCAGCGCTCGGCTTCGTCCATATAGTGGGTGGTCACCAACAGCGTTACGCCTTGGGCGGACAATTCGAACAGTAAATCCCAGAGCTGGCGTCTTGCAACGGGATCGATTCCAGCCGTCGGTTCGTCGAGAAACAATACCTCGGGTTCATGAATCAAGGCGCAAGCCAGCGCCAAGCGTTGTTTCCAACCGCCGGATAGTTGGCCCGCCAAGCGATCTAAGAATTCACCGATTCCGGTAAGGTCCAGGACCGCTTGCGTGCGTTGCTTGAGTCGCTGGGCATCGAGACCATAGATATGCCCGTAAAATTCGATGTTCTCTCGAACGGAAAGGTCATTGTAGAGACTAAATTTTTGCGACATGTAACCGATCCGATGCTTGATCGCTTCGGTCTCGAGCTTAACATCTAGGCCAAGCACACTCGCATTCCCTTCGCTTGGTTGTAATACTCCGCACAGCATTCGAATGATCGTCGACTTACCGCTCCCATTGGGCCCGAGAAGGCCAAAGATGGCCCCGCGCTCGACTGCGAAGTTGACACGATCAACGGCCGTGAAATTTCCGAATCGGCGCGTCAAGTGTGAAACTTCAATGGCAGGTTGCATAATGGTTGCTTCGTAAAGCCAACTTTCAATCAGCGACTGGCGTTGCTCGAACGGGTCGATCGAGCCAAACATCGGCCGCCATACCGGGATGCAATCGTTCGAGTTGATCTTGAAGATAAAGTCGAATGCGCACGACTTGCTTAGCGCGCTCGTCCACCGTCTGAACGTTGCGAGGAGTGAACTCGGCGTTGGTCGATATGTAACTCAGTTCGGCTGCAAATACTTTGCCAGGAAAACTGTCGACGGTGACTTCGTAGGATTCGCCAAGTTTCAGATCGAGCTGATTTTCTGGCACGTAGGCTCGAATCCAAAGGCGACTGGAATCGATCAACGTCAACACAGGACTGTTCGGCGGTACCAGATCACCGGGTCGCAACTGGATCGCATCGATGATACCCGCGATACCAGCTTTGATTTCAAGTTCGGTAAGTTGGGTTTTGATTGCGTCGACGGCGGCTTGGGCAGCATCGGCGATCGCCTGCGCTTGTGCGATCTCCTCCGTTCGAAAGCCGGCTTCGGCAAGCACAAGGGCTTGGGCAGCTTCGCGCTGATCGGCTTGGGCAGCCGCGATATCTTCCTCGCGAGCCCCGTTTTTTAACAAAATCAATTCCTCGCGGCGTACCTGTTCGCTCGATTCGGCAACTTTGAGCGATTCAACGATCTTGTCAATTTCATCTTGCGAGACTGCACCCGAACCGCGATTCTCCAAGAGCATGGTGCGATCGTGAGCCTTTTTTGCGCGGTCCAATTGCGCTTGTGCCAGTTCCAATCTCGATTGAGCAGCCGAGATCTCTTCGGGAAGAGGTCCGGCTTTGAGTTTATTAAGCTGCGCAGTCAGCCGATCGACACGGGCTTTCTTCTGGCCGATCTCCTCGGGTCGCTGCCCAGCTCTTAAGCGTTGAAGGTCAGCATTCCGAGCCGCTAATATCGCCTCAGCTTCCCTCATCCGTTCGATAAGGTCGAACGGTTCGAGTCGAACGAGAATTTGACCGGCTGCGACACTTTGCCCTTCTTGAACCAAAACTTCAGCAACTCGACCGCCGACACGTGACCCCATCCGAATCTCGTCCGCCTCGACAATTCCGGATACGCGCCGCGGTACCTCGCGTTGTTGGCTCAAAATCAACAAAGCCGTTAAGCCAGCCACACATAGAATTGCGATGAAAATTCTCAATTTCAATGGTGTTTCTTTCGATTAGGATAAACTTATCATCCGTTTACGCGGTATTAATAAAGCTATTCTCGCTTTACCGCTTGTCGAGGTCACGTTATCACTATGCCCCTCTATTCTAGTCAATATAGCGATACTCGTAGGTGGACTCGATCCGATCGGCCTCTTGAAATTTTTCCGAAAAGCATTTTGTGTACGAACGTAAAACTGCACCTTGGGTAGTCGGCTCTTTTTTGTTGTTGGGTTGCACCGCCATCGGCTTGCGAATGCACGCTCTCAATCAGACTGCCTTGACCGATATCAGTGGCCTATGGCGACTGCGCTATGTTATCAACCTAGAAACCGATCAACCTGGTGTTCAAATTCAGTTGGCAGTACCTCGCGATACCCGGCATGCCAAAGTCGTTCGGCAAAATTTCAGCTATTCCGATTTGCGACAAGAACGACTCAAAACGTCCGCTTCGCAAACGAAAATGACACTCGTCGCTCCGCAACCTGGACATTACGAAATCTCAGCCCGCTTCGATCTGAGTATCCAACAGCCCAAGGCGAAGTTTGTCGATAGCGAACCAGCACCGACCGAAAAAGAGATGGCTCGATATTTACGAGCCACATCTTCGATTCAAACACAAAGCCTCGTCGTAACCGATCTGCTTGCTTCGATACGCCAAGAAAACGGATCGAAGCCCGAATGGGTCCAATCGATTTTCGACTACTGCCACACGGGAATCGAATCGAGCGAACGGATCGATCTACCATCCGATGCCGAGTCAGTCCTGCGATCGGGAATCGGGACGTCGCTCGGCCGCGTTCGAGCCATGCTCGCACTTTGTCGAGCCGCAGGTATCCCGGCAAGACTGGTTACCGGCTTCGAGATCCAGGATGAACCTGACACATTTGCGGAATACTGGTTGGAAGCTTATATCGGCAACGTTTGGGAACCCTACGATCCATCGCGTGGTTTTGCGCATCAAATGCCTGCCGAGTTCATTCCACTTTGTCGAGAGAGTATCGATATTGTGGACGTTTCACCTGAGGGGACAGCGGAAATTGAGTATTCGGTCTATCGCGTTGGCCAAGGTGGATTTGCATCGGCAACGAACCGACATCCGGCCGATATATTCGATTTAAATCGATTGCCGCTTTCGATGCACGATTCGATTTCGATTATTCTGTTGCTCCCCTTCGGTGCATTAGTAACAGCCATCTTTCAAACGATGATCGGTATCCGAACCATTGGCACTTTCAGTCCGACGCTCATCGCGCTGAGCTTTGTTCTTGCGGATTGGCGTACCGGCGCAGCCGTCTTTGCCCTGGTGGTTCTCGTCGGAATTCTTAGCCGATCATTGCTAGACCGACTCAAACTGCTCATGGTTCCTCGGCTTGGATTCATGCTGACGTTAGTCGTCGCAATCCTCGTTTTTACCATTTCGATTCTCGATTACTTTCGATTTACACCGAGCCATCAAGCAGTGCTTTTGCCCTTGGTAATCCTGACGATGACCGTTGAACGGTTTTACGTCGCGACGGCCGAGGATGGAATCCATTCTGCCCTCAAGCTCATGCTCGGAACCATCGTCGTTTCATTCTGTTGCTTCTTGACACTCCGCTGGCATCAAGTTGGAATGCTTGTTTTTCATTTTCCTGAAGTACACCTTCTGACGTTGGCTGCCTTCGTCTATCTAGGACGTTACACCGGCTATCGACTTACCGAGCTATGGCGATTTCGCGATCTTGTCGGTGGCAACGGCGAGGCAGGTGGTCGATGAAATTATCAGCATGGCGATTTTGGGCTTGGCCGAGCGAACTTCGTCGAATCGGAGTTCTCGGGATGAATAGCCGGAACGCAAACTACATTTTGCGATCCAACCCACGTAAATATTTTCCTAACGTCGATGATAAACTTCGAACGAAAAAAATTTGCGAATCGAGACACATTCCTGTCCCGGCAACTTTCGCCGCCATCTCTCGCAATGGCGACATTCCAAAATGGCTCGACTTTATTCGCGATCGGGCTGAATTTGTGCTCAAGCCAGCTCATGGTAGCGGCGGGCGCGGGATTGTCGTCATCGCCTCGCACGACACCGAGACCTTTACTACCGCTGGCGGCAGCAACCTTTCGGCGTCGGATATTCGATACCACCTCTCATCCATCCTATCGGGACTCTTTTCACTAAGCGGTCAACCCGATACGGCGATTATCGAACAACGCATCGTCTGTCATCCAGCCTTTCAACCGTTTAGCTTTGGCGGCACGCCCGACATTCGCGTCATTGTTTATCGCGGTTTTCCTGTCATGGCCATGGTACGACTTCCGACCTCGATTTCTCGAGGTCGCGCCAACTTGCATCAAGGCGCGATCGCAGCCGCCGTCGATCTTCAAACCGGAACAACCTTCGGCGGCGTATGTCGCAATCACCCCGTCGACAAACACCCTGACACCGGAGCGATCATTCAAGGTTTTCAAGTTCCGTTTTGGAACGAGATTCTAACCGCCTCGATGGATCTGGCTGACAACCTAAAACTCGGCTATGTCGGAATCGATTTTGTCGTTGATGAACAAACGGGGCCACTGGTTCTCGAAGCGAACGCGCGTCCTGGACTAGCGATTCAAGTTGCCAATCGTTGCGGACTCGCGCCTCGCATGGAGCGAATCGACCGACAACTAACTCAGCAACTCTCGCCGACCGATCGTTTAGCCTGGCTCTTCGCCCGATGAGATCTCCGCGCACATTTCTCGGTGAACTCCGTGCCTCTGTGTTTCAAATTTCTTTCGCCGAATAGGCTCAGGAGTTTCCTTTGCAGATTTCTCGGTAAATGCTTGGCTTTTCAGCTCAATTGCGGTTGTTTTCCATAAAAAATCGACACCCCATTTGACAAAAGACGATTCACGACCTATTAATATAAGAGAAGGCGAGAGACCTCTGCCCCGGTCTCGGACCACGTGCCTCATCAAACTTCCTGCCCCAGTTTGATGAGGTTTTTTTTGCCTTGACCGAACCGCAGTTCATAGAAGCGGACCTAGCAGTCGAGCTGATTTTTCAACGAAGCGCGTTAGCGTCGAACGGCTTGCCCAATCAACAAAGTCGACCATATCCGATTGTTCTAAGTAGCTCTGCTGCAATCGTCGAAGCGAAGCTGTGAACTCGGTATTGTAAACAGCCAGCGTAATCTCGAAGTTCAATCGAAAGCTTCTGGGGTCCATATTCAGCGAACCAAATAGACTCATGATTCCGTCGATGGTGACGCTTTTCGTATGCAGTAAGCCGCCGTGAAACTTGAGTACCTGAACACCCGCGCTCATCAAGTCTCCAATGAATGCTTGACTTGCCCAACGGACGAGAATCGAATCGACACGAGCAGGCAAGATGACCATCGTTCGAACACCGCGAAGAGCCGCCGAAATCAAAGCCATCTGTAGTGCTTCGCTCGGTACAAAATACGGACTTGTAATCACGAGTTCTCGACGAGCGGTATAGATTGCGGTTATCAGTAGTCGTTCGATCGCTTCGACTTGATTTGCTGGTCCCGATGGCAAAACTTGGATTACGCTGCAACCAACTCTTTCAATCGGCTGATCGCCGGTAACATCCGGTAATTCGAGCGAGTTAGAATTCGTTTCGATATACCAATCGGCCTGAAAAGTAATCGCCAAGGCTTCAACGGCCGGACCTTGGATCCTCGTCATGGCATCGACCCATAAGCCGACGTTAGCGTTCTTTTTGAAATGGCGAGGATCGACCAAATTGAGACTTCCCGTCCAAGCGATCTTGTCATCGATAAGCACGATCTTGCGATGCATCCGTAGATCGAAACGCACAAAAGGTAACCGCCACAGACCACCTGGCAATGCCGACTGAATTTGAACGCCGCTGGCCTTCATCCGCTTAGCAGTAGCACTCCGCAAGAATTTTTGGCTCCCCATCGCATCGAGCAACACTCGACATATCACTCCCCTTTGGATGGCTCGTTCGAGCGCTTCCGCCACGTCGTCGCTTCGACCACCGTTATTCCAAATGTAAAATTCAAGATCGCAGTTTACTTCGGCAGCGTCGATATCGGCAATCAATCGATCAAAGATGGCTTCCCACGGACTAATCAATTCCATCCGATTGCCGGGTAGTGCCGGGACTTGCAGCATCCGTAGCCCGGCCTTGGATAGCAGTTCGCCTTCGCTTCCGAGATTGCTCCAATCGACTTTTAGATTGGTTCGGTCGAGTTGCTCATAGCGACGTTTAACTGGGCCATACAATCGATTGAGCAATTTGACGCGACGCGAGCCGAGCCGTAGTTCGCCGATGAGTAAATAAATCGTTGGCCCGAGGACTGGAAAGATAAACACCACGGCGATCCACGCTAACGCGGCACCGACTGAGCGATTGCTCATGATCACCCGAAAGACAATCAACATCGTGAAGATCGCGTGCGCACCCAGAACGGCCAACGTCCAGATGGACGACATTTGTTGATAGTGATATTCGAGCATTTCAGTTAGCGCAGCCAACGGACTCTTTTCGTCTTCTGGTTTTCTGTCACGGCCCGTTGGAAGTGCTTGAATTGCTCGGCTTTTCCAATGGCAATGAAGGGCACGTCAATCGAGTCTCGACAATTCAAAAGCCGATTCCCTTGATCGATGCCCCTCCATTGTGATACCTCAATCCATGGTACTCTACGCCATCCATTTCGCGATGTGTATGTCCAAAATAGATGTCCGTCACCCCGCTGCTCGCCTCCATCCCGTGGCCCTTCAAATACTGGCTTAGCTTCTTCAGGACCATTCCCTGGCATGCGAGCGACGGGAAAACAAATGCAGGTCCGAAAGAAAAAAGCCTTTCGACGATCCACTATGGCTCGCCAAGAATTGGTCCTTTGTCGGATTCATAGGTTGGATAGACCGGACCTCGCCCTTTCCGTTCCTTTCTCGAATTTTTAACGAAATGCAACCCGTTAGATTTTTTGCTCTTCCGCAAAATCTGTGGGTGGTTTTCGTGATCCGCAATCAATTTTAGCAGTGAAATACGAGGAAAACACCGGACTAAGTGATTGCAAAAACCAAGGTTCGCTTTCTGATCGGAAATGCTTACCCAAAAAATTGCCATGGTTTGGATGGTGCAATGAGTTTGGCAGATGGATTTACAAGGGATGGCTCCGATGTCCAA
>Ga0163150_10001444_pt1 | contig 40042 bp, 27 predicted proteins | sample OliLakLV19P2IB_FD_148628 | JGI IMG/M metagenome (GOLD analysis project Ga0163150, IMG submission 148628) | Freshwater microbial mat bacterial communities from Lake Vanda, McMurdo Dry Valleys, Antarctica - Oligotrophic Lake LV.19.P2.IB | ecosystem: Environmental > Aquatic > Freshwater > Lake >... | reverse complement strand
GTCCAAACGGGTGCTGTCGTTCTCGGTGGAGGACACCGGCATGGGGATCCCGCCCGACAAGCAGCAGATCATCTTCGGGGCGTTCCAGCAGGCCGACGGTTCCACCAGCCGCAAGTACGGCGGCACCGGCCTGGGCCTGGCCATCAGCCGCGAAATCGCCCGGCTCCTCGGCGGCGAGATCAGGCTGAACTCGTCGCCCGGCGTGGGCAGCACGTTCACCGTCTACCTGCCGCAGATTTACATCCCCCCGCGCACGCGCCGCCAGGCCGCCAACATCGACTCGACCGTTGCCGTGCCCCCGGCCATCCAGGATTCCCGCACCGCCCTGGTCGAGCCCGAGCCGCAGGCCAACATGATCGTCGATGACAGCAACAACATTCAGCCGGGCGATAAGACGATTCTGATCATCGAGAACGACCTGCACTTTGCCCGCTTCCTGCTCGACCTGGCCCACGAGAACGGATTCAAGGCGATCGTGTCGCCGCGCGGCGCCACCGGCCTGATGATGGCCCGCACCCACCAGCCCGCGGCCATCACGCTCGACATCAACCTGCCCGACCTCGACGGCTGGCGGGTCCTCAGCCGGCTGAAGGACGACCTGACGACCCGGCACATCCCGGTCCACGTCATCACCACCGAAGATGCCCGTGAACGGGCGCTCCGCATGGGCGCCATGGGTGCTCTGGTCAAGCCCTTGAAATCCAAGGACTCGCTCGACGAGGCGTTCAGTCACATCAAGTCAATGACCGAGGCCCGCGCCGCCAGCGTCCTGTTGATTGCTTCCGATGAGGCCAAGCGGCACTCCATCATCGAGCTGCTGGTGGGCGAGGATGTCCGCGTCGAGGCGCTCGAGTCGGGCCTCGCGGCGCTGAACCTGCTCCAGGAGCGCGTGCCGCAACTGCTGGTGATCGACATGGACGTGGCGGACGTGAAGGCGTTCGAGATGATCGAGGAGATCGCCCAGCGGCCGACGCTCTGCGACCTGCCGATCATCCTCTACACCAACGAGGAGCTCACCAAGCGCGATGAGCTGCACCTCAAGCGCCTCAGCCAGACCATGGTGCTCAAGGACGTCCGTTCGGTCGAGCGGCTGCTCGACGAAACGGCGATGTTCCTGCACCGCCGCCTCGATCAGATGCCCGAGGCCAAGAGCAAGATGATCGAGCAGTTGCACCAGGAAGGCACGCTGCTCAAGGGCAAGACGGTGCTGATCGTCGACGACGACATCCGCAACATCTTCGCGATGACCAGCGTGCTCGAGCGGTACGAGATGCAGATCCATTCCGCCGAGACCGGCCGGGCGGCGATCGATACGCTTCAAAACTCGTCGGAAGTCGACGTGGTGCTGATGGACATCATGATGCCCGACATGGACGGCTACGACACCATGCGTGCGATCCGGAAGCTGGCGAAGTTCCGCTCCCTGCCTATCATCGCCCTGACCGCCAAGGCCATGAAGGGCGACCGGGAGAAGTGCATCGAGGCGGGCGCCTCGGATTACATCGCCAAGCCGGTCGATACGGAGCAGATGCTGGCCATGATGCGTGTTTGGCTTTATCGTTAGGAGCCGACTGAAGGGATCGAAGAGGGTGCCACGGGTCGGCTTGGCGACCCGTGCCGCGCACCACACAAAGCACGGGTCTCCGAGCCGGCCCGTGGCACCGAAGGCAAACGCTACGATTGGACTGTTCTGCTCCAGGAAAGGCCGGCAAGCCCGCGGACCCCCTGCGGTGGTTCGAGGAGCGATTCCTTGATGACTGATGATGTGAACGAAAAGATCAGCGTCCTCATCGTTGATGACAGCGATGACAAGCTGGTCTCCCTTGAGGCGTGCATCAGCGACCTTGGCCTGAACATCGTTCGGGCCCGGTCAGGCCGCGATGCCCTGCGCTGCCTTCTCAACCAGAACTTTGCCGCCATCCTGCTCGACGTGGACATGCCCGGCATGGACGGCTTCGAGACGGCGGCGCTCATCCGGCAGCGCAAGAACCTCGAAAGCACGCCGATCCTGTTCATCACCGCCTACGGCGACGAGCCGTTCGTCTCGCGCGGTTATGCGCTCGGCGCCGTCGATTACATGCTGACGCCGGTGTTCCCCGAGGTTTTGCGGACGAAGGTCTCGGTGTTTGCCGAGTTGTACCGCAAGACGCTGGAGGTCAGGCAGCAGGCCAAGAAGCTTCAGCAGCGCGCCGATCAGCTCGCGGCCCTGGCGGCGGAGTTGGCGCAGGCCGAGCAGCGCGAGCGCCGCCGCATCGCGCAGCTCCTGCACGACAACCTGCAACAGCTCCTCGTCGCCGCCCGCATGCGGCTGGGCACCTTCGGCGACGCCCCGGCGGCGCGGCGGTCGCAGATCGTCGCCGAGGTCGATGACCTCCTGAATCGCTCCATCGAAGCCTCGCGATCGCTGACCGGCGAATTGAGTCCGCCCATCCTGTACGACGTGGGCCTCGTCGCCGCACTCGAATGGCTCGGCCGGCAGATGGAAAAAAACCACGGCCTTACCGTCGACGTGCAGCGAAAGGGTGAAGCCGAGTTTTCCACCCCCAACCTGCGGGCCTTCGCGTTCCACGCCATCCGCGAGCTGCTCTTCAATTGCGTGAAGCATGCCGGCGTCGACCGGGCCATCGTGTCGGTCTCGCGCGGCCTTGATTCGTGCATCCGATTGACCGTGACCGACAGCGGCGCCGGATTCGATCCCGCGTCGCTGGAGGCCGGCAGCGGCGGCGACCACTTCGGGCTGTTCAGCATCCGCGAGCGGGCCCGCTTGATGAACGGGATGTGCAGCATCGCCAGCAGCCCCGGCGCCGGGACCAGCATCACCATCGAACTGCCCGACGCGATCAAGTCGATGGAAGAGACGGAATCACTGGGCGGCAGTGGCCTCGGCCTGATCACCGGATCGGGTCACGAAATCGTGCAGCGGTCGATGCCCGTCAACGGCGATCGAGTCCGCGTGCTGCTGGTGGACGACCACGAGATCCTCCGCAAAGGGCTTTTGGCGCTGCTGTCGGACCAGCATGATATTGAAGTGGTGGGGGAGGCGATGGACGGTCCGTCGGCCATCGACGCGGCCCGGCGGATTCAGCCGGACGTGGTCGTCATGGACGTGGCGATGCCGGGGATGAGCGGCATCGAGGCGACCCGACGCGTGAAGAAGGAATGCCCGGCCGTACACGTCATCGGGCTATCGCTACACAGGCGCGAAGATATGGCGGCGGCGATGACCCTCGCGGGTGCGTCGGCCTACCTGTCCAAGGGCGGCCCGCCGGAGGCGCTGATCGAGGCGATCCGCCAGGTCCGCCACAGCGGCCCGGCCGCAGCCGCGGCCATCGCGGCGCCGGCATCGATGCCGGTCGTCGATCCCATCGGTTCGGCTTAACCTATCGCTCAACCGGCCACGGCCCGCAGCGCCGCCGCCTGTTGCTCTTCGAGCACTGACATCGCGACCGACCGGCGGCGGACCAGGCTGTCCGGGATCGCCGGGGTCGCGGCATAAATGCGTGCATCCATCAGGCGCCGGCGGAGACAATGGATCGCCTCGACCGCCTCGGGGCAAGGCTGCCGCGAGTCGAACGCCAGGATCTCGATGTTGCTGTTGTAATCCGAATCGAAGAAGTGCGGCAGGTAGCCATCCCCTTCGGGCAGACGGAACCCGCCCAGTTTCGAGAGCACCCGTTCGGCCCTGCGGCCCTTGCCGACGGTCGCGACGCCGATCCATTCCCCCACAAACCGCATCAGGGCCCAGGCTCCCAGCACGGTGGTCACCGTCGCCGCCCCATTGCGGACATCGGGGCTCACCGCCCACCCGCCCACCTCGCCGAACATGACGCGACGCTCCCTTGACTTCTCCATCAGTTGGAGCAGGGCGTGGCGGTACTTCAGCAGGTTCGGGCCGGTCGATCGACGAACGATGTCGTACACATAAAGCTCTTCGAGGTCGGGCAGCTCATCAAAGAGTCGAAGGCTGAGGCATGCCTTGATCGCCTTCTGCCGGTCGCAGATCAGCAGGTGCCACCGGCTTGGATCGAGCGGCGACACGTGACGGCCATCGCGGTCCAGCGCTTCTCGGCGCAGGAAACCCTCCTGGGTGTAGACCTGCCCGCGGAACTGCTGGAGCTCGCAAAGTCGCTTCCGATAGTGGTGTTGATCCTCGACGACGTCGGCAAAGACGCCTTCGACCGGACGGTGGGCGGGCGCGATCACCTCGATGCTCAGCGGGTCAAGCTTGGATATCAGGCGTATCATGGTCCCTCCTTGGACTAGGGTGTGACGACGCTCCTTTACCGGGGCTGCTCGGCCTTCGCGTTCCGCATCGCCGCCTCCCAGACGGCAAATGGATAAACGGCACGAAAGCAGTCAAACCCATATTTAATGGAAGCCTCCGCTTCGGGGTGCTGCTCGACGCAGCGGTTGATCAGGTCGCGCATCCACTCGATGTGCTTGATGTCCTCGACCGCGTGCAGGTCGATAAAGACCTGGGCATTGGCCGGCATCTGCTTGGCGGCGAGGAACTTCTGGGCCCGCTCCGAGAGCGCCGGCGTCAGCGACTCGAAGAGGTACATGAAGCCGACGTAGCAGAAGGGGTCTTCGTGCTCGGCCAGCATCCGGCAGGTCGCGGCCATCGCCAGCGATTCCGGCGACATCCGCCGCTGCCGGGCCCACGACTCATCGCCGCCGAGCTTCACGAAGTCGCGCAGCGCCAGGTGCGGGTGGGTGACCTCCTCGAGGATGTGATGCGTCGCGGCCCGCATCAGCCCGACGCTGTCGAGCGGCATCCGCCCGATGGCGGTGAAGGTCGCCTCGACAATGTGCTTGCCGTAGGAATAAACCTCCAGCATCACGTACTTCATGATGGTGATGGCCGCCTCACGAGTGGTATGAGGGTCGGACAATCGTTGATACAGCTCGGTCTTTTCCGCGGAGAGGAGATGTGCCCTTAGCGCGCTATCCATATAGTCGAGGAGCTGGGCGGCGGGCGCTTGTTCAATCGTCGCGATCGCTTCAGGCTGTGTAGACTGAACCATTCTTTCACTCCAAAGGGAACTGATCGTGTTGTGGTGCACGCGTCAAACCTGGCCCATCCGTGAGCCAAGCAGGTCCTTCAAATCCGCCCCGAGGCATGGTTTTCAAGTGCGGGATGATGATGACATCCGGCGGATAGGCCTGTCTATGCGACTTACGCCCGAATTGGACTACGCCGTTGCTTTACGTTTTCGACAAAACGTAGGCCCCCTGGTTTCGCGATTGGTGAGCGGAGGCGCGGCGGGATATTTCGAGGGCGGCCTAAATAAAAACGAAACGGCCGGGGGTAAGCAAATGACAGATATCGCCTTTTAAAATCATTTGAAAGCGGCTGGCGCTGTCACTTCGCGTCTCGTCGCACCCCTAGAATCACTTCGTTCCCACCTTTCGTCCAGCCAAGCCATCGGCAAGACCCCCGTTGTCAGTCAACTCACCCCGCCCGAGGATGAGCGCTCTATCAGTCGCAGGCCGATAGACCCTGTCGCCGGTAGCGGATTCTTCAGCCGCAAATGGTCGTCTATCCTATGCCATCGCCTAATGGATAGGCGTTTAGCGCGTCGGCAAAGGCGGATGCTGACGAAGCGATTCAGACTCTATCGTGTTTCTCCGCGAGTCGTATGGAGGAAGTCGATGTCTACGGTAGCGGCCACGGGACAAGAGTCCACGACGGTCATGATGCACCCTTCGATCTTCGATCAAGGGCCGCAGGCATGGTTCATTCTTCACACCCTGTCGAGGCAAGAGAAGGCCTTGGCGCAAACACTTGAGGCGATGGATATCCCCTTCTTTTTGCCGCTGCGGAGGCAGGTTCGCTATCACGGGCGGCAGCGCGCCGACGTCCTCACTCCGTTGTTCCCCAATTACCTCTTCGTCCGCGGCATGCCTTATGAGGTGTACCAGGCGGACCGGACCAAACGCGTGGCGAATGTGATCCAGGTCTTCGATCAGCAACGGCTGGAGACCGAAGTCCGCAACGTTTATCTGGCCATCATTCATTCCGGCGCCCTGGACCCGCACCCCTTCCTGAGGAAGGGCATCCGTGTCCGGGTGCGCTGCGGCCCTATGGAGGGGGTACATGGCCTGATCGAAGATCGGACGCGCGACAACCGCCTGATCCTGCAAGTGGAAATGCTCGGCCAGGCGACGAGCATTGAGATGGATGGGTCTCTGTTGGAACCGTTGGACTGATCGTGTCTTGGGTGGATTCCGAAAAGGGCATTGACTCCATAAAGGGGAGTGGTTTTCGAGCGCAACCGATGGGTTTGCCTCGACGTGGACGGAGTCTACCCAAAATTACGACAAGCGTTTAGATAAAATAAAATCGGCCCGGTTCATGTCTCTTCGTGCTTTTGAGGCCGCCTCGGCAAGACCTCTGGGCGTTTCACGTTCGCGAGAATCGGTGAACGCGGGCCGCTGGGCGGTTGATTGGTCGGATCAACCCGGTGAATGACAACTTAGGCGTGGCATCATGCGGATCGGTTACCTCGTTCCCGAGTTTCCAAGTCAGACGCACGCCTTCTTCTGGCGCGAGATCGAGGAACTCGAACGGTTGGGTGTGGAGGTCGACCTTGTCTCCACCCGCCGGCCGGCGAAGACTGCCCCTCATCGCTGGGTGGACGCCGCGATGGCCCGGACCACCTTTCTGCACCCGATGCCAGCCCGACAGACCCCGGCGATGCTCTTGCAAGCGTTGAAGGCCGGCCCGATGGCATGGGGGCGATGCTTCGTCGCCGCCGCGTCGACCGTCCGCGATTCGCTCTCCGCCGCGGCTCGAATGGCCGGCATGGGGGTGCTTGGGGCTCGGCTGGCCGCGCTGGCGCAGCAACGGCATTGGGATCACCTGCACGTGCACTCCTGCGCTGATGCCGCCAACATCGCCTTATTCGCCTACCTGATCGACCGGTTGCCTTACAGCCTCACGCTACACGGCGACCTGAGCGGCTACGGATCGAATCAACATCAGAAATGGCGGCACGCATCGTTCGCCGTCGTGATCTGCGCCGCTCTGATCGAGCAGGTACGCGAAGTCCTGAGAGAGGATGTCCCCGCCCGCCTCATCAAGGCCCCCATGGGCGTCGAACTCGCGGCGTTCACGCGGCACACCCCGTATCAACCCTTTGAAGGGGCCGGCCCTTTTCGCGTCTTCTGTTGCGGCCGGCTGCACCCTGGCAAGGGCCATGCCGACCTGATCGACGCCGTTGCGTTGCTGCGCGACCGCGGGTTCGACGCCAGGTTGACCATCGCCGGGGAGGATGCCGGCGGCTCCGGGTACCGCGTTCAACTGGAACAAGTCATTGAGCGGAGGGGGCTGGCGGCGCACGTCCGTCTCGCCGGCGCACTCTCCGAGCAGGCCGTTCGCGATCATCTTGAGTCATCGCACGTGTTCGCGCTGGCGTCGCATATTGAAGGGCTCGGCGTGGCCACCATGGAAGCGATGGCGATGGGGTTGCCGGTGGTGGTGACGCGGAGCGGCGGTGTGCCGGAACTGGTGGAAGACGGGCGTGAAGGCCTGCTGGTCGAGCCGCGCGTCCCGGAGCAGATGACCGATGCGCTCCTGAAGCTCGCGCAGTCGCCGGGCTTGTGCGCGGCGATGAGCGAGGCGGGCCGCCGAAAAGTCGAAACCGCCTATCACAGCGGTCTGAGTGCTCGAGCGATCGTCGATGGGATTGCCGGGACCAGGCAGATGAGTCGCGGCGCCGCACCGGCCGCCGCCACCGCGAACCAACTCGCACGATGAACCTTCCCTGCAAAGTGCTTCTGATCGCCGAGGCCGCCAATCCGCAGTGGGTGAGCGTGCCCCTGGAGGGCTGGTCGCACAGCCAGGCGATCCGGCGTATTGCCGATGCACACGTCGTGACCCAGGTCCGCAACCGTGCGGCGTTTCTGGAAGCGGGGATGGTGGAAGGCCGCGACTTCACCTCGATCGATTCGGAGCGGGTGGCCGCTCCGCTGCATTGGCTGGCGACGAAGATCCGCGGCGGAGCGGGGCGCGGGTGGACGACCGTGACCGCACTCGAATCGCTCAGCTACTACTACTTTGAATGGTTGGTCTGGCGGCGCTTCGGCGAGGCAATCCGGCGGCGCGAGTACGACATCGTGCATCGGTTGACGCCGCTGTCGCCCACGGCGGCCAGCCTGCTCGCCAAACGGTGTGCCAAAGCGGGCGTGCCGTTCGTGCTCGGACCGATCAACGGCGGGTTGCCGTGGCCGAAAGAGTTTCAATCGGCACGGCGGCGCGAGTTCGAGTGGTTGGCGAACCTGCGCGGCATGCACCGCCTGCTGCCCGGCTACCGGGCAACGCGAAAACATGCGGCGGCCATCATCGCCGGCTCTCTCACCACGCTCGAACAGGTGCCCGCCCGGTACCGCGGCAAGTGCGTGTACATCCCCGAGAATGCGATCGACCCCGCTCGCTTCCCCGATGTCCAGCGCGGCCAACCAAGGCGCCCCCTGCGCGTCGCGTTTGTCGGACGACTAGTGCCATACAAGAACCCCGATGTGGTGATCGAGGCGCTCGCTCCTCTGGCCGCTCGCGGTGACGTTCATGTTGACATCATCGGCGACGGCCCGATGAGACCCGACCTTCAACGGCTGATCGATGGGCACCGGCTCGCGTCATCCGTGCATCTCGCCGGCTGGGTGGACCACCAGCAGGTGCAGGCCCGGCTGGCGCAAGCGGACGTGTTCGCTTTTCCCAGCATCCGCGAGTTCGGCGGCGCCGCCGTCCTCGAGGCGATGGCGATGGGCGCGGTGCCCGTGGTGGTGAACTACGGCGGCCCGGGCGAACTGGTCAGTCCCGCCAGCGGCTACCGCATCGAGCTCGGCAATCGCCAGCACCTGATCGATCAATTGCGGCGTGTGGTTCGCGAGCTGGTAAACGCCCCTGATGCACTTGTGCCCATGCGGGACGCAGCGATGAGCCGGGCCCGCGGGCAGTACACCTGGGACGCGAAGGCGAGTCAGGTGATGCAGGTTTACGAGTGGGTGCTCAGGCAGCGGGACGTCAAGCCTGACTTCAGCCCGTCGCTTCTTTCTCGTCGTGCAGCACTGCCGGTGTGAGATTCTTCAATGAGCGGACCCTGACCTCTTTCTTCTCTACATCGCGCCTGTCGCCCTCAACGCTGACCGATACCCGGAGCATTCCCTTGGCACGGCAGAACCCTCTCAAATCCCTGTTGCTCGCCTTGGCCAAAACCGCCGGGCGACTCTACCCGTTCTACCGCGGCAAGGACAAGATCCTGGATCGGCCGTTCTTCCGCTGGCTGGCCCGTGACCTTCCGGAGGTGCATCCGGTGCGCCTGCGCAGCGGCATGACGCTCCTGGTCAAGCCGCAGGAGGCCGGCGGCCAGGGCATTCTTTACTGGGGCGACATGGACCGCGTCACGACCTGGGTCTGCAAGCGAGTGCTGGAGCCGGGCGACACGGTGATCGACATCGGCGCCAATATCGGCGCGTTCGCCCTCACCGCGGCGTCGCTCGTCGGCAAGCATGGCCGGGTCCACGCCTTCGAGCCGCAGCCGCAGTTGGCTCAGTTGCTCGAGCAGTCGTGCACCGCAAACAAAGTCAGTCACCTCAGCCTGCACCGTGTTGCCCTGTCGAACAAGGCAGCCCAGATCGAGATGTTCCTTTCGAGGAATAACTCGACGGTCGCGTCGCTGGAAAAGAACTGGATCTCCAGCCCCGACGACAAGATCGTCGTCGATTGTGAAACCTTTGATCACTGCGCCGAGCGGTTCGACATCGGGCGCGTGAAGATGATGAAGATCGACGTGGAGGGCCATGAGGGCGCGGTGCTCGAGGGCGCTCTCTCCTACCTCAAGCAATCGCCGCCCCAGATCATTCTCGTTGAGGCGTATCCGAAGGCGGACGGCTCCAGCGACACCTTGAACCTTCTGATCAATCGCCTGGGGTATCAGGTTTACGGGCTGTCGAAAGGCCTGTTGTCCCCGCATCTGGTGGCGATGCCCACCAGCAGCATTCGCGGGCCGCAGCGCGACTTCGTCGCCGTTCATCCCGAGGCGGCCGCCAAGGTGCTCCCCAGGCTTGGCATCCGAGTCGAGCCGGCGGTCCGCGAACCGGCCGGCGCGGTGGCGTGATTGCACGCGGGATGTTCAGGCTTCGTGACCCGACGCCGCCACTGGGGCGGCGGAGCGTTGGCTTCGCGGCTTTCCATGAGCAATGCAGCATCATCCCCGTTGTTGATCCCGCCGCCGTCGACGCCGGCCCCGCTTCGCCAGCGGGCCGTCAACGGCACGATCTGGACCATCGCCGCCACCTACGGCGGTCAACTGATCCGCTTGGGATCGAACCTGGTCCTTACCCGCCTGCTCTTCCCCGAGGCGTTCGGCCTGATGGCGGTGGCGCTGCTGATCATCGAGGCCCTCAACCTGTTTTCCGATCTCGGGACGCAGGCGGCTTTGATCCAGGATGAGCGCGGCGACGATCCGACCTTCATCAACACCGCGTGGACGCTGCAGGTCATCCGAGGGTTAGTGCTCTGGATGGTGACGGGCGCGGTGGCGTTGGGGCTGCATGTCGCCGGTTCCGCCGGGTTGTTGCCCCCGGGGAGCGCGTTCGCCGACCCGAGGCTGCTGATGCTGCTCGTGGTGGTGGGCTCGGGGTTCCTCGCGACCGGCTTCTTTTCGACGAAGATCATTACGATGCGGCGCCACCTGGACCTGGCGGCCGAGTCGATCTACCAGCTCTCGACGCGGATCATCGTGGCGGCGATCCTGATTGCCGCCGCCTGGATCGAGCCGTCGGTCTGGGCCCTGGCGGTCGGCACGGTGGCCGGCACCGCGATTTCCGCCGCGATCAGCCAGTTCATGCTGCCCGGGCCGCGCAACCGCTTCGTCTGGGACCGGGCCGTCGCCGCCTCGCTGATCCGATTCGGCCGCATCATCGTCTTCAGCACGTCGTTCACGTTCATTGCCGCCAGCGCCCAGCGCGTCATCCTCGGCTGGATCATGCCGGCGGAACTGTTTGGCATCTACTCGATCGCGCTGCTGCTCTCGACGGTGGTGGTCCTGGGGCTCGAGCGGGTCAGCGAGAACGTCCTCTTCCCGCTCTACTCGCAGCTCGCCCGCCGTGGCGACGCTCAGGGGATGCAGCGAAACGTGACGCGGGTGCGGGTTCGGCTGCTGGCGCTGATGATCCCGCCGATGTGGGTGATCGCAATCCTCGGCGGCCACATGGTGAGCTGGCTCTACGATCCGCGCTACCACGAGGCCGGTTGGATGTTGCGGGTGCTGGCCTTGGCCGGCGTTGGCACGCTCATCACCATGACGCTGCAAGGCATCATGCTGGCGCACGGCGACGCGAAGCGCCACCTGGGCTACACGGTCGCCGGCTCGGTGCTACTCGTGGGCTCGATGGCGGTGGGCGGGCTGGCCGGCGGCGTGCCGGGCGTGCTGATCAGCGCGGTGATCGGCAAGGCGCTGCAGCACGTGGTGCTGCTGGCCTGTGTCCGCCGCTACGGGCTGCGGACCCTGGGCTTGGATGTGGCGGTCATCGTGCTCACCGCGATCGTGGTGGGCCTGGGCTGGTGGCTGGTTCCGGCTTGAGGTGAAATCTGTGAGCTTTCTCGTTCCTCTTACGCTGTTCGGCTGGGTCCCTCTGGGGCTGGCGGTGTTCGGCTTCTGCCGGGCCCGCACGGCGGTGCTGGTCGCCATGTTCGGCGCCTGGCTGTTCCTGCCCATGGCGGGTTACGACCTGCCGGGCCTCCCGAATTATGACAAGTTCCGCGCCGGCATCCTCGCCGTGCTGCTTGGCGTTTTGCTGTTCGATCTGAAGCGGTTGACGTCGCAGCGGTGGGGCGTGTGGGACCTGCCCATCGTGGTGTGGACGCTGTGCCCGTTCATGTCGGCGATGGCCGGCGGGTTCGGGCCTTATGAAGGCGTGTCGTCGGTGGTGGGTGAAATGCTGGGCACCAGCGCGGCATACGTCGTCGGCCGCATCTACTTCAGCGATGAAACCGGGCAGCGCGACCTCGCCAAGGCGTTCGTGATCGCCGGGCTGCTGTACGTACCGCTGTGCCTCTACGAGATTCGCCTCAGCCCGCACCTGCACATGCATACCTACGGGTTCCAGCAACACGACTTCGAGCAGACGATTCGGCTCGGCGGCTGGCGCCCGATGGTGTTCATGCAGCACGGCCTTGCCGTCGGGTTGTTCATGTCGTGTGCCGCGGTGCTGGCGGTGTGGCTCTGGTGGACGAAACAGTCGCGCGGCTGGTTCGGCATCCCGGCCGGGCTTGCGACCCTCGTCCTGCTGGCGACCGCGGTGCTCTGCAAGTCGTCGTTCGCGCTGGGCCTGATGGCGGCGGCGTTGATGGTGCTCATCGGCGTCCGACTCACCAAATCCTGGGCGCCGCTGCTGATCTTCGCGCTGCTGCCGCCGATCTACATGGCCGGCCGCACGTCGGGGGTGATCGACGGCCAGGCGATCATCGCCGCGGTCGAGCCCTACACCGGCGAACGCACCGGCTCGATTTCCAGTCGAATCCAGAGTGAGGAGATCCTCGTCCCGGCATCGATGCGGTCGCCCATCTGGGGTGTGGGCCGTTGGATCTCGCTCGTCGAGGACGGCAGCGGCAACCGCATCGACGAAGAGGAGACGGGTCACCGCGCGGTGCCCGATGCGATGTGGGTGATCGTGCTCGCCGGTCGCGGGTTGGTGGGATTGACGGCGTTCGCGCTGCTGTTCCTGATCCCGGTCATGGCGGTGGTTTATCGCACGATGACCTGCGGCGTCGGCGTCCTGAAAGGACCCGCGCCGGCGCTGGCGGTCGTGGTCATCATGCACGCCTGCGACAATCTGCTTAACGCCATGTACAGCCCCGTGTTCTGGATGATGGCCAGTGCCCTGACCGGCATGCTGGTGGTTCGGTCACCCAAACCGGCTTATCAGGCCACTCAACGAACGATGATGCGGCGGGCCGGGGCCTGGGGCTAATCCATGTCGATCGCAGCGATCATTCTGAATTACCGAACCCCGGCGATGACGCTGGATTGCCTGCGATCGCTCGCGCCGGAGGCGGCGGCGTTGGCGGGGCTGAAGGCGGTCGTCGTCGACAACGGATCGGGCGACGGATCGGCAGACGAGATGCGAGGCGAGATCGAGCGCAACAACTGGCACTGGGCGACGGTGCTCGCGCTGCCAGAAAACCTTGGGTTTTCAGCGGGGAATAACCGTGGCCTCGCGTTAGCCGGCGATGCGGAGTATGTGCTGCTGCTCAACAGCGACACGCTGCTGCATGCCGGCTGCCTCGCCCACTGCCGGCAGGTCATGCAGTCGCAGCCGGATATCGGCCTGATGTCTTGCACGCTGATCGGCCGCAACGGGAGACCTCAAGCGACCGCCCGCCGGTTCACGCCGCCGCGCCGGCAGTTCATCGCCGCCTTCGGGCTGCCTTGGCAGATGCGGCGGCTGTTCGGCTGGGCCGACCCCGAGTTGAACGCCCTCGCGCCGCAGCCGCGCGACGTGGACTGGGTGTCCGGTGCGTTCATGTTCTGCCGCGGCGACCTGCTCGCCAGGCTCAAGGGGCTTGACGAAGACTTCTTCTTCTACGGCGAGGACTACGAACTCTGCCACCGCGTCCATAAGGCCGGCTTCCGCGTTCATTACGACCCACGGGTGTCGATCACCCACCTGGGCGGCGGCTCGTCGGACGAGAGCCGGCTGGCGGTGACGCAAAAGACACGGCTGGCGTGGCGCGGGCGATACATGATCTACCGCAAGTGTCACGGCCGGCTGGCGGAGGGCTTCGTTCGGTCGCTCGACCTTCTGAACTACGGCGGCCGGGCCCTGGTTCATCGCCTCCTCCGCGGCCGGCAGGCCGAACGCTACCAGCACTCGGCCCGGGTCTTCCAGTTGCTCGCACGTCGGCCTTGATCAGCGCCACGCCATGAACGATCAGCCCGAACCCAATCAGCGCATCGGCGTGGTGGTCATCGGCCGCAACGAAGGCCAGCGGCTGCGCCGCTGCCTCGCGTCGCTTATCGGCCAGGCGTCGCCGATCGTTTACGTCGATTCGGGCTCGACCGATGGCAGCGTCGAGCACGCACGTTCGGTGGGCGTTGAAGTGATCGACCTGGACCTGTCCCGCCCGTTCACCGCGGCGAGGGCTCGCAACGAGGGCCTTCGCCGGTTGCTCCAGCTTCAGCCGGACACGGCGTTCGTGCAGTTCATCGATGGCGACTGCCAGGTGAGCGGCGGCTGGCTCGACATCGCCGGGCTGACGCTGGAGGCTGACCCGAAACTCGCGGCGGTCGCGGGCAGGCGCCGGGAACAATTTGCCGACGCGACGGTTTACAACCGCCTGTGCGATATCGAGTGGAACACGCCCGTCGGCGACGCCGCGGCTTGCGGCGGTGACGCCTTGATGCGGGTCGCGGCGGTCGAAAGTGTGAGCGGCTACGACCCGGACGTGATCGCCGCCGAAGACGATGATCTTTGCGTGCGGATGCGCGGCAAGGGCTGGAAGGTCCGCCGGATCGACGCGGACATGACGCTGCACGATGCCGCGATGACGACGGTTCACCAGTGGTGGCGGCGGGCGCAGCGCAGCGGCCACGCCTTCGGGCAGGTACACGATAAGCACCGAAGCGGGCCAATCGCTCACTTCCGCCGCGAGCATCGAAGCGTGATCGTGTGGGGTGGGCTTCTTCCGCTGATCGCGCTGTTGCTGACGCCGGTTTACGGATTGGGGATTGGGTTGCTGGTGCTCGCCTTTGGCTTTTTGTCCTGGCGGGTCGCGCGGCACATGAAGTCGCGAGGGTTTGGCGGCGGCGACGCGTGGAGGTACGGCATCCACTGTTCACTGGCGAAGGTTCCGCAGTTCGTCGGGCTCGCCCGCTGGAAGTTCTGCCGCTGGCGGAGCAGGCAGCCGGTCATCATCGAATACAAAGGCGCCGCGGCCGCGGCGAAGCAGGCTTGATGTCGAACCCGGTGTTACAGGTTGGTTTCCTTGGCGCGGGCTACATCGCCGACTGGCACGCGAAAGCCCTCAGGCACGTCAAGGGCACGCGTCTCGCGGCGGTCTGCGACGTGTCGATGAGCCGTGCCCAGGCGTTTGCGGACACGTGGAACGTTGATGGCGTGTATTCGTCGATCGACGAGTTCATCCGCCGCGCCAGGCTGGATGCCGTGCATGTGCTGCTGCCGCCGCAGCATCACGCCGGCGCCGCGCGACAACTGCTTACGGCGGGCCTGAACGTGCTGCTCGAGAAGCCGATGGCGATCGCCGCCGAGGATTGCGAAAACCTCGCTTTGCTGGCCCGCGAGAAGAATGTTCTCCTCGGCGTGAGCCACAACTTCCTGTTCGCGGCGCCGTACGAACAACTGCGCCACGACGTGAAGGCGGGCCGGCTTGGCAGGATCGATCATGTTTCAATCACCTGGAACAAGGAACTCGGCTTCATCAAGTCCGGCCCTTTCGATCACTGGGCGGTGCGCGAGCCCGGCAACGCGATGCTCGAGGTCGGGGCGCACTCGGCGGCCCACCTCGTCGATCTCGTCGGTGCTCCCGATCATGCACAGATGCGGGTGCAGGTGTCGCGTCCGGTTGAATTGCCCACCGGTGCCGTGGCCTATCGACGCTGGCACGTGTACGCGCAGCACGGCGATGTCGCGGCCGAATTGAACTTCTCCCTCGCGCCGGGTTACCCCGAGCATGTGATCCATGTCCGTGGAACGTTGGGTGCGGCCACCTGCGATTTCGAGGCCAACACTTACGTGCTTCGCCGCGATTCCCGTTACTCACTGGACCTCAATCGCTTCCGCACCGCCCGCGCCGCCGGCACCGGAATCGCCCGGCAGGCATGGGGGAATCTGCTGCGATACGGCATGGGCAAGGCGAAGCTTCTCCGCGGTGGAAACGCCTTCGAGGCTTCCATCGCCGGAAGCTTGAAAGCGTACTACGCCGCGCTGCGATCGGACGGCGTGCTCGATCCGCGCATCGGCAGCGAGATGGGCGCGGATGTCGTGCGTGTCGCGCGAATGATCGCGGACGAGGCGCCGAAGCGAGCCGCCACAGTGCGGGAGGTTGCGCCGCGGCCGGCCCGCCACGCGACGACGCTGGTGACCGGCGGCACCGGGTTCATCGGCCGCGAGCTGGTGAAGCAGTTGCTCGCACGCGGCGAGCGCGTCCGGGTGATGACGCGTCAAACGGGCGTGTTGCCGTTCGACTTCGACACAACCCACCTCGACGTGATGACCGGGAACATTCTTGCGGACAGCGATCAGGAGAAGGCACTGAAGGGCATCGATGTCGTTTACCACCTGGCCCGCGGGTCGGGCAAGACCTACGGCGACTACCTGAAGGACGATGTCGATCCGACCCGCCGGCTCGCCGAGAAAGCGACAGCCGCCGGTGTGAAGCGGTTCATTTACACCTCGTCGATCGTGGTGCTCAATTGGGCCGATCATCGGCAGGCGATCCGCGACGATGCGACAGTTGATCGCGCCATCCATCGGCGGGCGGCGTACACGCGCGCCAAGGGTGAGAATGAGCGCGTGCTCACCGCGATGCAGAACGAGAAGGGGCTTCCGCTCGTCATCGTCAGGCCGGGCATCGTGGTCGGTCCGGGCAGCGATCCTTGCCACTGGGGCGTGGGGATGTGGCAGTCGCCGGGTGTCTGCCAGGTGTGGGGCGACGGCAAGAACCCGCTGCCATTCGTGCTCGTCGAAGACGTGGCGGCAGGCATGATCCTCGCCCAGGATGAACCGGCCGCCGTGGGGAAGTCGTTCAATCTGGTGGACGAGCCGATGCTGTCGGCCCGCGACTACCTCGCGGAGTTTGAACGGGCCGGCGGCATCGAGTTGCAGAAGCTCTACACACCGACGTGGCGGTTCTTCGCGGCCGACCTCTTGAAGTATTTTGTGAAAGTGGTGGTGCGGCATCCGGGCCGCACGCGCCCGAGTTGGCGCGACTGGAACGCGCGGCGTGAGCTGAGCCGGTATGACACCGCGATTGCCCGCCTGGTGCTGGGCTGGAAACCGGCCGGGAATCGCGCAACGCTGGTCGAGCGCGGGGTGCACGAGCCGGTGCGCCGGTGGCTGGAGATCGGCGCGGAGATGGAAACACCCGCCTCCGTCATCGGGCGCATCACGCCGAGTCGCGTGAACGATTTCAAGACACCTGGTGTATCCGATCAATCCGTCGCCGTCGCGAAGTGATCTGTTGATACACGAATACGTCGAGTTGAACTCTTCAAAAGAGAGCCCCGCTGTGAACTGGTCGTTCATCATCCCTTCATTCAACTCGTTCCCGTGCATCGCGGAAACGATCGAAAGCATCCTGCAGTTAAGGGGTGGCCAGCGCATCGCGGACATCGTCGTTGTCGATTCTTCCGATGATCAGACGACGCGCGACTACCTTCGCTCACTGCGCGACGAACGGCTGCGGCTGGTGCTGCTCGACGAGCGGCGGGTCATGCCAGGCCGGCAGCGAAACATCGGTGCCCGCCATGCGGCCGGCGAGGTGCTCGCCTTCATCGACGCCGATGTCCGCCTCGATCCGTGCTGGCTGGACGAGGCCGCGAAGGCGATCGCCGGCGGTTGCGCAATCGGGGGCGGTAGCATCGACGTGCCCGCCTCCCAGCGAGGCAGTGGCTTGGCGCTGTCGCAGCTCTTTCTACAGTTCAACGAGTTCCTGCCGGTTGGCTCCTTGCGCCCCGTCGGTTGTCTGCCATCGGCGAACCTCTTCTGCACGCGGGCCTTGTTTGACCGTGTCGGCGGCTTTCCTTCGCTACGGGCATCGGAGGACGTGGTGTTCTGCAAACGGGCCGAAGAGTTCGCGCAGGTCATGTTTGTTCCTGATGCCCGTGCCTCGCACCTTTTTCGCACGTCATTCAAGTCGTTTATTCGCAACCAGGCGATGCTCGGTGAATACATCATCACCTACCGCAAGCTGCTTTATCGCCGGTGGTATTACACCGGCCCTGTCCCGCTGCTGCTGGCGCCCGCGGTGATGTTTCTCAAGAGCGGGCGGATCGCCAAGCGCGTGACGGGCGCCGGCACGCCGTACATCGGTGGCTTTCTGCGGTCCCTTCCGTTGTTCATGCTCGGCATGTGCGCGTGGGGTTGGGGCTGGATGAAGGGCTGCGTGAATGGACGAGCCCGTCAACTGCGCGACGGCATGGATGTCCCTAAGAGCCCATCACCGATCCTCGAGAACGCCGCGTGCAATTGATTACTTCACAACCCCCGGAAACCGCTCCGGCCGGCGCCATGGCCGACGATCAGGCCCCGCGTCGGCTACGCAAGCAGCGCGTGCTGTTCACCATGGTCGAACTGGCGACCGGCGGGATCGAAACCAACGTGCTCGGGCTGATGGGGCGACTCGCGCCTGACCAGTACGACCTTTCCCTCTTCCTCCATCACGGCCCCAAGAGTGGTGGCGACGTGCTCCTCCGCGAGGTGCCGGCGAATGTGGACGTGTCGTGGGCGCTGCGCGGCGTCTATCGCCGCTGGAAGTTGCCGTTCGTTTTGAGCCAGTTGCTGCGGGCGGCCCGGGGCTGCGACCTGATCGTGGCGGCGCAGGAAGGCCGGTCGACGCTGCTGGCGTGCATCGCCGGTGCCCTGCTGCGCAAGCCGGTGGTGGGGTGGATTCAGTTCGACTGGGTTGCGATGGCGAAGCACGTGCGCCGCCGGCAGATTTGGGGGTTGCGGTGGCTGTGCCCGCGGATGACGAACATCGTCGCGTGCGGCCGGGATGTCGCGACCTCGTTGCAGCAGATCGTGCCCATTGAGGCTTCCCGGTTGACGGTGATCCCCAACGCCGTCGATACCTCGCGCGTGCTCGGCCAGGTCGGGCTGCCGCAGCCGCCCTGGGCGGCGAAAGTATTCACTAAGCCGGTCATCGCGGGCATGGGCCGGATGACGGAGCAGAAGGGCTTCGATGTGCTGGTGCGGGCCCATGCGCTGCTGCGATCCTACGGCATCGATCATCACCTGCTGATCCTCGGTGAAGGCCACCTGCGCCGCGACCTCGCCGCGCTGGCGGAAACGCTGGGCGTTGCTGATTCGCTGTTCATGCCCGGGTTCTGCGACAAGCCATTCGCGCTGCTGCGGGACGCGACGGTGTTCGCGATGTCCAGCCGGTGGGAAGGTTTGCCGCTGGCCCTGATCGAGGCGATGACGCTGGGCCTGCCGGTGGTTTCGACCGATTGCCCGTCCGGGCCGCGCGAGGTGCTCGACGATGGGCAGTTCGGCGACCTGGTTCCCGTCGACAATCCGGCGGCGCTGGCCGACGCCTTGGCGCGGGTGCTCTGCGACAGTCGACGGCGCGGCGAATTGTCGGCACTCAGCCGCCAACGGGCGCTGTGTTACAGCGATGCTCGGGCCGTAGCGGCGTGGGAAAAGGTGTTGGCGACGGCGGCGAAGAAGTGATTGATTTGGATTCGTTCCAACGACTCTCGACCGCCATGAAGTTCTTCCCGCGCATCATGATGAAAGTCGAGCCCGCTCCGCTGGCGGCCACGCCGACGACGGATGGGTCGCCGGCCATCGTCCGGCTGCGCGGGGTGCGGTTTCACGCGGTGACCGAGATGCAGTGCATCCGCTGGATCATGGGCGAACTGGCGGCCGGGCGGGGCGGGTGGCTGCTGACGGCGAACCTGGATCACCTTCGCCGGCTGGAGCGCGACGCGGAGTATGGGACGCTGTGTGAAGGCGCGACGATGGTGGTCGCCGATGGCATGCCGTTGGTGTGGGCGGCGCGGATGCAGGGCACGCCGCTGCCGCAGCGGGTGGCGGGGTCCGACTTGGTGAGCACGCTGAGCGAAGCGGCGACGGCGGCGGGGCGTTCGGTGTTCCTGCTGGGCGGCGACGCGGGGACGGCCGAGGCGGCGGGCGAGGTCCTGGCGGCGCGGTTCCCCGGCTTCCGTCTGGCCGGCGCAATGTGTCCGCCGGTGGGGTTCGAGCGCGATCCGCAGCAGCTCGCGGCGATCGAGGACGCGCTCGTCGCGAGCAAGGCCGACGTCGTTTACGTCGCGCTGGGATCGCCGAAGCAGGAGAAGTTGATTGCCGCCCTGCGTCATCGCCTGCCGCGGGCGTGGTGGATCGGCGTCGGGATCAGTTTCAGCTTCCTGTGTGGTCGGGTCCGTCGGGCTCCCCGTTGGTTGCAGCGTATCGGGATGGAATGGCTTCACCGGCTGACCCAGGAGCCGTCCCGGCTTGCGGGGCGATATCTGCGTCACGGTGTGCCGTTTGCGCTCAGCCTGTTCAGCTACGTACTGTGGAACCGGCTGCGACGCACCTCTCATCTACACGTCAAGCAGACCGCTTGATGTGGCATCGTGAGGCCGCCGCCTTCCGCGGCGCCCCACGCAAGAAAACGAGTCGCAGACGTGAAGGTACTCATCGTTGATGACGAACCCATCCTGCGCCGAGGCATCGCGCTCCTGCTGAACGAGACGCAGGACATGACGGTGGTCGGCGAGGCGGCCAGCAGCGACGAAGCGCTGCAGATCATCGAACGGAGCGATCCGGACGTGGTTGTCATGGAGCTCTTGCCCGGCGTCGCCGGGTTCGAGTTCATTGAACAACTCGCCCAGCGGACGCGGCCGGCGGTGATCGTGTTCTCCCACGCCGACGAGATGATCTACGCCCCGCGCGCCCTTCGATTGGGCGCCCGCGGCTACGTCATGAAGTCGGAGGACCCGGAGGTGCTGCTGCGGGCGATCCGCACCGTGCTGACCGGCGAGATCTGCATCAGCGACCGCCTCGCGAGTCGCCTGGTGAAGGAGATGGTGCTCGGCGAGCCGCAGCGCGAGCCGTCGCCCATCGGCCGGCTCACCGACCGGCAGCTCGAGGTGTTCGAGCTGATCGGCCGCTGCTGGAGCACGCGCGAGATCGCCGAACGACTCAGCCTCAGCATCAAGACGGTCAACGTGTACCGCGCCAAGATCAAGGAAAAGCTCAACCTCAAGAGCGGCTCGAACCTGAGCCGGCTCGCGGTGGAATGGGTCGAGCGCCAGAAGCGAGTAGGCCCCTGAGCAGGATGGACGCCATGACCGCAACGCTGAACACCATCACGCGGCTCGAACGTAATGTCACCGCGGCCGCGCCGGCGCCCTCGGTGGTCATCGATCCGACCAGCGGCGGCGTGAGCGCCCCGCGGATTGTGTCCCTCATACTGCTCGCCGGCTCCGTGCGCCGCAATGAGCTCGTGGAAGCGACCGGGCGATCGCGGCTCGACCTGCCCCTCGATGCCCGCGAAACGGTGCTCAACCAGTGGCAGCGCGAAGCGGCGGAATGGGTCCGTGGATCGCAGGCGGGCGATCGCCCGTTGCGGGTGCTGGTGGATCGGCAGGCGGCGGTGGTGCCGCAATCGGCGGTGGAGATCGCCGACGCACCGATCTCAATTGAACGAGACCCGCAGGAGTGCCGGGGCACCGGCGGACTGCTCCGCGACCTCGCGGTCGAGCACGCCGATGACCACTGGCTGCTGGTGGCCAGTGCGGCCCAGGTGCTCCTCGAACCCCTGACCGGACTCATCGCCCGCTTGTCGTCGATCGAGGGCGATGTCCGCCTCCTCGCACACGCCGACCGCACGCCCGTCGGCCTGATGCTCATCCGCTGCGGTTGCCTTCGCAAGCTCGATCGCATCGGCTTCGTCGACCTCAAGGAGCAGGCGTTGCCGAAGATCGCCAGGTCGCACCGAGTCGGCGTGGCGATGTGCGATCAGCCCACCTCGATGCCGCTGCTCACCTGCCGCGACTACCTGCGGGCCATGCGTCGGCATCACCTGCGGCGATCGAGCCCGCAGGTGCTGCACGACCCGTTCGCCGAAGACTGGCGGTGCGGCTTCAGCGTGATTGAAGCGGGCGCCGAGGTCGACCCGACCGTTCACCTGCACGACTCGGTGGTGCTCCGTTCGGCCCGCGTCGAAGCGGGCGCCACCGTGGTGCGATCGCTGGTGAGCAGCGGGGTGGTCGTCGGAAAGAACCAGGTCGTCACCGATCAACTTCTCGGCACCCAGAAGCAGAACGCACGTCGATGACTTTCACCAGAACCATCATCACCCGTGACCGGCTGATCGGTTGCGTGCTTCTCCTCGTGCTTGGCGTCCTGATGACGCTCGACACGTGGACGGATGTCGCTCGCATCGCGTGGAACGACGAGGAGGCGAGCCACATCCTGCTGGTGCCGATCGTCATGGCGTGGCTGATCTGGGCACGCCGGGCTCGCGCCCGCTACTGCCGGATCGGCTCGTCGTGGCTCGGGCCGGTGCTGATTGCCGTCGGCGGGGCGCTCTCCGCCTTCGGGTTTCACAACGCGATCCAGTGGTTCTGGCACGCCGGCGCGGTGATCGTGCTGGTGGGCTGCGTGGTGGCGGTGCTCGGAACCGATCTGCTGCTCAAATACCTGCCGGCCTTTGCCGTGCTGGTGTTTCTGATCCCCGTCCCCGGCATGGTTCGCCAGCAGGTGGCGATCCCGCTGCAGACGGCCAGCGCCCAGGCGACGCAGTTCATCTTCGACCTCGCCGGCGTGCCCGTCAGTCGGTCGGGCAACGTGCTCATGATCAACGGGGTGCAGGTGGCGATCGCGGAGGCGTGCAACGGCATGCGGATGGTGTTCTCGCTGGCGCTGGTCTCCTACGCCTTCGCGTTCGGGCTTCCGCTGAAGCCCGGCGTGCGGCTGGTCGTGCTGCTGGCCAGCCCGGTGTGCGCCATCGCGGCCAACGTCGTGCGCCTGATCCCCACGGTGTGGGTCTACGGCAGCTACCCCGAGTCGGTCGCGGCGATGTTCCACGACGCGAGCGGCTGGCTGATGCTGCCGATCGCGTTCATGGCGATGGTGGGCGTCGTCCGCGCCCTCCGCTGGGCCTTGGTCCCCGTCACCCGCTACACCCTCGCGTACCAGTAGCTCAACATGCAACGATTCAAACGAGACTTGACGGTCGCCACCCTTGCGGTGCTGCTGCTGAGCGCCATCGGCGCAGCCCGTTGGTTCGGCCCGTCGGCCGCCGACGCCGAGCCTTATCACGCCAGGGTGCGCCGCGCGGTCGAATCCATGCCGACGCGGGTCGGCACGTGGGTCGGCCAGGACGAGCCGCTCATCGCCGCGGCGATCGACCTGCTGCATCCGAACGTCGCCATTCACCGTGTCTACCGCGACCTTCAAACCGGCCACACCGCGTCGCTGCTCTTCGTCCAGTGCAAGGATGCCCGCGACCTCGCCGGCCACTTCCCGCCCATCTGCTACCCGGGGCAGGGCTGGCAACTCGATCATCAGGCCGCCACCCGCTGGGATTGTGGGCCGATGAAGATCGACGGCACCGAGTACGGCTTCTCCTACGGCGGCATCGCCGGGGCCAACCGCATCCTCGTGGCGAACTTCATGCTGCTCCCCGACGGCACCATCGCCGCGGACATGGACGCCGTCCGCCGGATCGCCTCCGACTACAAGCGCCGCTTCTTCGGCGCCGCCCAGGTTCAAATTGTCACTGACGCCCGCATCCCCGCGCAGCAGCGCGAACGGATGGTTCGCGAACTGCTGGAAGCGAACGTGTCGGTGTTCCAGTTAGTTCTTTCTGGAGATCACTCATGACGCGCGAATTGGAAGTAATTCATCACGATTCGTTGCCCGTTCCCGACAATGGCCGCCGCCGCGCGATCGGCCCGGCGCAGGACGACGGCGCGCTGGCCCCGGCCCAGGAGGCGAACTCGCTGGCGAAGGTGCACCGCCTGCTTCGCGGCCGGTATCTGCTGACGTTCATGCTCGCCGCCGCGCTGGGCATCGGCGCCGCCCTCGTCGGGTACTTCCTCTGGAAGCCGAAATACCAGGCGATTGCCCAGGTCCGCGTCGCGCCGATCCTGCCGCGCATCCTCTACAAGAGCGAGCAGAACGACGTGATGCCGATGTACGACGGCTATATCTCGTCGCAGATGGCGATGATGGAAAGCCAGCGGGTGATCGACCGCGCCATGCGCAAGCCGCTGTGGCGGGACCTTGACCGCGGCCTGGGCGATCAGGAGACCGATGAGTTCCGCAAGAGCACCGGCCTCCAGCGCGAGCGCAACAGCCAGATCATCAGCATCCGCTTCGTCGACGCGACCCCCGACGCCGCCCAGGCCGGCGCGAAATCGATCGTCGAGGCCTACATGGAGATCTTCGGCGAAGAGGACATCAAGCGCCGCGAGCTTCAGCTCAACGTGCTCGAGCAGCGCCGCACCGCGCTGATCAACCAGACCGTGTCGGTCCGCGACCGGATCATGGAGATCGCCAATGCTTACGGCAGCGACTCGCTCAATGAGGCCTACCTGAGCAAGATGGAGGAGCTCTATAAGATTGAATCCGCGCTGAAGGAAGTGCAGCTTCAACTGGCGGACACCGTGGCGACGGTGGAGAAGGGCGACGTGAGCAAGCCGGTGCGCCACCTGAGCCCGCAGGAACTGGCGATCAACGACCGCATGATGGAAAAGCTGGTCAATGAACGGGAAGCCGTCGAGCTGGAGATCAAGGAGCTCCTCTATTACCGCACCGAGGATCATCCGATGGTGAAGCGGGCCCGTTCGCGGCTCACCAACATCGCGGAGCGCATCACCGCCTACGGCTCGGAGTACAACCGGGACGTGATCGAGGCCCGCGCCGACTCGGACCCCATCGACTCGGCCATCCGGCAGTTCGAGCTGCTCGCCTCGAAGTCCGAGCAGATCCGTCAGCTCGCCGAGGCGACGCGTCGCGAGGCCCTGGAGGTCGGCCGCAAGGACCTGGAGATCAGCCGTCTGCAGACCGACATGGTCGCCAGCGAGAAGCGGCTCGAAGAAACCGACTCGCGCATCGAGCAGTTGAACGTCGAGTCGAGCGTGAGCGGCCGCATCAGCGTGCTCAGTCCCGGCGACCGGCCCGGCCTGCCGTCGAACACCAGTCAACGGATTCAACTGACCGCTCTCGGCGGCGCCACCGGCAGCGCCCTGGGCGTCGGGGTCATGCTGCTCCTGGGCATGGCCAATCGTCGCTACCGCTACGCCGATGAGACCCGCGACGGCATGCCTAACGTGCACGTGCTGGGTGTGATCCCCGAGTTGGCCGCGCAGTCAGCCGGCGACCAGGCCAAGATTGCCGCCATGAGCATCCATCAGATCCGCGCCCGCCTCCAGATGGACGGGCTCGGCGCTCACCGCCGGGTCTATGCCATCACCAGCGCCGGCGCCAGCGAGGGGAAAACGAGCGTCGCCGCCGCCCTCGGCCTTTCGCTCGCCGCCAGCGGCACGCGGACCCTCATCGTCGACTTTGACCTCCAGGGCCAGGGCCTTTCCGATTGCGTCGGCATCCGGATGCAGTTGGGCGACCTGCTCGTTCGCGAGGGCAAGCTCGACGCCGCCAAGCTTGCCGTGGCCCTGCGTCGATCGGCCCGCCGCCGCGAGCGGCTGGGCGATGTCCTCGTCGAACTGGGTTACGCGAAGCGCGAGGAGGTCGAGGCCGCCGCGACGAAGCAGTCGGAGCTCAACCGCGGCCTCGCCGATGTGCTGGCCGGCGATGACATGGCCCGCTGCGTGGTGACCGATCTGCCCGATTCGCTGTCCATTCTTCCGGTCGGCAACACCGATGGCAATGATGTGTCGACGCTCTCTCCTTCGACGATCAAGGTCTTCATCGAGCGGCTGAAGAAGGATTACGACGTGATCCTCTTCGACTGCGGGCCCTCGCCTGCCAGCCTCGACGCCTCGCTCATCGTGCCGCACGCCGACGGCGTGCTGTTCGTCGTCTCGCAAGGCTCGCGGCAGGACGGGGTGCAGCGCGCCTTCACGCACCTGGAGTCGCTCAACGCCCGCTTGTCGGGCGTGATCTTCAATCGAGCGACCTGGCGCGACATCGAGCGGTACGGCTCGCAGTCGCGGGTCAGCCAGAACCGCCACCGTTCGACCGACCTGTGCCAGACGGTGGCCAACGAGTCCGCCGCCGCCGAGCCGCTGGGGCCGCTGGCGGTGGCGGCGGCGACCTATCGGCGCCGCCGCGTCACCGCCGGCGCGCCGGTCATGTGGATGGACGCGCAGCCCGTAGCTTGATGGTTTCTCCTGGTCCGCACCCTCAAGGCGCCACCGAAATGTCTGTTCTGCTGGACTCCAAATTGTCCAACCTCGAGATGCCCACGCTCTGGGGTCTCAAGCCCATCGAGCTCCACGACCGTTTCTGGGCGGCCCGTGGCGTGCAGGTGGTTCGGCCGGGCGACACGCAGTCGCTGTCGGACAAGGCGGAGCTCTACCTGCTGGTGAGCGCCCGGGCGACCGTCGTGTTTCAGGTCCGCGACCTGATCGACTCGCTCAGTTGGTTGATGCCGAAGGTCATGTTCGTGCGGATTCGCGACGAACGCGACAGCGGCTGCCGCGAGAAGATTGTCCGCGATTCGCGCGGGGGTTTCGCCCGTTTTGAGCGCGTTTATCACAACGCCGGGTTGCGGTCGCAGCGGGTGGCGTTGACCGCCAGCCGCGACGTGGCCGCGGTCTGGCAGGAGTGCACCGAGCCGGCCCAGGCCTGGCGGCGTCTGCGCCGTCTGGTCCCGCGCGATCGACGAGTCGTCCGGCAGATCACCGGCAGCGTGTTCGATCGCGACAACCCGCACGAGCTGATGGCGCTGGTGAAACGGCTCGTCGAAGTGTGGGATCGTCCCGGCGCCGCCATCACCGGCATCCGGGCCGTCAATCGAGACGTTTGGTCGGCGGGTGTCTCGCGTGTCCCTTCCGAATCGCGGTTTGTCGGCGCCGCGTGGATCGGTGACGGGCGTCACCTCGACGGCCAGCAGACGCTGGTCGGCCCGTCGGTGCTCTGGGATGTGCCCGAAGCCCGGCGGGTGGTGACCGATGTTCCCTGGGCCGAGATATTTCCCACCGATGTCAAGAATCTTCGAGTCCGGCCCCGCGAAGTGCCCGTCCCGTTCCGCCGCGGCAAGCGCCTCTTCGACATCCTGTTCTCGCTGCTCGCCCTGGCGATCACGCTGCCCTTCTATCCGCTGATCATGCTGGCCATTGTGCTGGAAGACGGCTTCCCCATCTTTTTCAGCCACCGCCGCGAGACGCTCGGCGGCCGGACGTTCCCGTGCTTGAAGTTCCGTTCGATGCGCCGCGATGCCGAAGCGATGAAAGTGAAGCTGGCCGCGGAGAACAAGGCGGATGGGCCGCAGTTCTTCATCGAGAAGGACCCCCGGCTCACGCGTGTCGGCCGGTTTCTTCGGCAGACCAACCTCGATGAGCTGCCGCAGTTCATCAACGTGCTGCTGGGGCACATGTCGGTCGTCGGCCCGCGGCCCAGCCCGTTCAGCGAGAACCAGTACTGCCCCGGCTGGCGCAACGCACGGCTCAGCACGCGTCCTGGCATCACCGGGCTCTGGCAGGTGATGCGGAGCCGGCAGTCGGGCCTCGATTTTCAAGAGTGGATCAAATACGACATCGCCTACGTCGAAAACATGAGCTTCCGCCTTGACCTCTGGATCATCTGGAAGACGCTGGGGGTTTTACTAGGAGGGTTGGTGCGCCGATGACTATTCAAACGATTCGAAGGCGAAGATTGTTGCTGCTCGGGCTCGTTCTGGCGATCGGCCTCGGCGGCGTGTTCGGCGCTTACGTGTGGCGCAAGCACCAGCGCGTGGCGGCGGCGCAGGAGCAGCGCCGCCTCGGCATGGAAGCGGTGGCGCGCGGCGACCACGCCCTGGTGCTCGATCACCTGGGGGCCTACCTCAAGACGCGCGACGACGACGTCGAGGCCCTTTACAGCTACGCCAAGGCCCGCCGCATCATTGAAGAGCCGCGCAGCAAGCACCTCGTGCAGGCGATCGGCGTGCTCCAGCGCGTCGTCGACCTCGCGCCGGGGCACGCCGAGGCGCAGCAAGCGCTGCTCGAGCTCTACACCGGCTGCGGGTACAACCATGAAACCCTCGACCTCGCCAAGGTGCTCATCGCCAAGGGTGTATTCGAGGCCGATGCGTGGCGGTCCATTGGCGTCGCCCTGGCGCGGCTGCGCCAACCGGAGCAGGCGCTCGCCGCCGTCGAGAAGTGCCTGCTGCTGCGGCCCAACGACCTCCGCGCCGGCGTGCTGTGGTTCGATCTTTTACAGCAGCGGGGCGCCACGGCCGCGGACCTCATCGAAGCCGCCGACGCCTACGGCCGCAAACGGCCCGGTGCGCCCAACGTCGACCTCGTCCAGGCCTATGCCTACCGGCTCGCCGGCGACAACGCCCGGCTTCAGCAATCGCTCAAATCCGCCGCGGCGCGGGTGCCGCCCGATGATGAACACACGGTGCTGCTGGTGACCTTGCTCGACCACGCCCGCCTCGGCGAGGACGCCTTGTCCGTGCTGGACCGGGCCACCGCGAAGATCGACAGCAGCCGCATCCGCGGTGAACTCGTGCGTCGTTGGTGGGAGAACAATCGGTATCTCTCGATCGCCGACCGCCTCGCGCCGCTCGATGCGTCGCGGCGAGACATTGACGGCGAGCAACTGGGCTTCCGCGCCGCCGCGCTCTTCGAGCTGGGCCGCCGCGAAGAGGCGGGCGCCATTGTCGATCACTTGGCCGCCCGCGGGCCGGATTCGCTCGGCGCCGCCTGGGCCAACGTGCTCCGCTCGGTTTATCAATCCGCCCAGCGCTCGCCCCGCGCCGTGATCAGCGCCTGCCGGGACGGTCTTGCGATGGACCCCGGCAACGCCTACTTCGGTTACCTCCAGGGTGCCGCGTGGTGGTCGCTCGGTGAATCCGACCTCGCCCTGCAAGCGTGGCGTCTGGCGATCAAGCAACGGCCCGACTGGCTGTCGCCGCGCATCTGCTGCGTGCACGCGCTGCTGGCGGCCGGCCAGCTTGATATTGCGACCCGCGAAGCCTCGGCGGCGCTGCAACGTTCGCCGAGCCGGGTGGATGCCTTAGTGGCGTGGGTGATGGCGCGAGCCGCCGGGCTGGCCCCGGACGACACGGCCGGGGCCCGCGAACTGCTGGCGCCGCTCGCGTCGGTTCAGAAGGCCATGCCTTTCGAGCCGAACACGCTGGTGCTCCAGGTGTCGCTCCTGGCCCAGGCCGGTGACGCTGAAGGCGCCGCTGCCCGCTTGAAGCAGGCCTTGAACGAGGCGCCCGCGCTGGATGAAGCGATCTGCCTGCGGCTGGCGTCCATCAGCCGGATCCGGGGCTTGAAGCTTCAGGACGCCTGCTTCGAGAAGCTTGAAAAGTCCGGTGGGATGACGCCCGGTTTGGCGCTGGCGAAGGCGCATCAACTGGCCGATGCAGGCCGGGCCGAGGCGGGGAAGCGGCTGCTGGAAAAGGCCGCCGCCGAATCAAAGTCCCAGAAGCACGCCCTTGCGTGGCGGATGGCGATCGGGCGATTCCTCGACCATATCGAGGACCCGTCGGCGGTACCGCACTGGGTCGCACTGGCGACCGAGTTCCCCGACAACGCCCAAGTGCAAAGCTGGGCGCTGCAGACCCGCAGCATTCAATCGGACCGCCGGGCCCAGGCCCAGATGATCGAGCGGTTGCGCCAGCTCTCGGGCCCCGAAGCGGTGACGTGGCGCCTGGTGCAGGCGAAGTGGCTGCTGTCCGGGGGCGGCTCCGGCGACGCGGCGGCGGAGGCGGCCTCGCTCCTGCAAAGCGTGGTCTCCGAAGCGCCCAACTCGCTCAACGCCCGCATCATGCTGGCGGGCAGCCTGAACCGGCTCAACCTCGATGACCGCGCCTCGGCGCAGATTATCGCCGCGGCCCGCCTTCAGCCGCAGTCCGTCGACCTCGCGCTGGAGGCCGCCCGTGTCCTTCAGGCACGCCACGACTTCGCAGGGGCCAAGGGGCACCTCGACCGACTGCTGACCCGAACCGATCTCGATGCCGGCACCAGCGCCCGTATCGGCGCCATGCTGGCCCGCCAGGGCGAGGACGCCAAGGCCATCGCCCTGTTCGAGCAGCTCGACAAGCAGGGGGGCCTCACCAGCACGCAGCTTACCTTGCTCGCGGCGCTCTATCGCCGCACCAATCAGCCCGAGCGGACCGCGGCCCTTTGCGACCGGCTGCTCAAGTCGCCCACGCTGGGCGCCATCGAGTTCGTCGCCGAGTTCCATGCCATGTCCGGTCGCCAGGAAGAAGCGCTCCGAGTGCTGGGCCTGCTCGACACTCTGAAACTCCAACCGGGCGAGAAGCAAGTGGTGCTGGCCCTGCATCACCAGCGGTTTGGCACGGCCGCCGACACCACGCGCTTGTGGGAGCAAGCGGTGCTGGCCGACCCGAAGAACGTTCGCGCTCGCCGCGAGCTGGTCGTTCAGCACCTGCGCGTCGGCAAGCTTGGGGACGCGATGTCCGCGCTCGACGCCGCCGCCATGGCGCTGCGGGATAACGAGCCGCTCCGTGAGCTTCAGAAGCAGAAGGCCCTGATCCGCTGGGCGGCCACGGCCGACGCGGGCTACCACCCGATGCTCGAGGCGATGGTTCAGGACGAGCGGAAGCAGGACGCGTCGATCGAAGCGTTGACCGCGATCCAGTCAATGACCCCGGGCAACCAGTTCGGCGTGCTCGGCAAGCTGCGGCTGCTGTGCCAGCGTCAGACCGATCACCTGCCGCTTCAGGTGCTCACCGTGCAGCTTCACTTGGCGCACGATCGAACCCGCGACGCGGCCACCCTCGCGGCCGGGGCCATGGCGGCGTTTCCCACGGCGTGGGAGCCGGCCTGGGTCGCCAGCGAGGCGATGGCGGCGACGGGGCGGTGGCAGGAGGCGCTGGCGGCCGCGCAGCAGTGGCGATTGCGATCGACGGGCGACACGCTGCCGCCCGACCTGATGATCGCCGAAGCGCTCCTTCGTCTGCGTCGCCCGGAAGAGGCGTCGCGGCAGTTGGCGCAGTACCTGCCGCGAGCCAAGGCCGAGCCGCAACGGCATCGCGACCTCCTGCAGCGGCACGCCCGGGCGCTATTAGCGCTGGGGCGCGTCGATGAGGCGACCCGGTTCCTGGCGCCGTTGTGGCAGACATCGCCGCCGTGGCGGATGTGGGCGGTGGATGTAGCGCTTCAATCCGGCGGCAGCGCCCCGATGACGGTGGAGTGGCTGGACCGGGTGGCCGCCGCGATCCCCGCCGACGGCCGCGCCGAGAAGACCCGCCTGGCGGCCACGTGGCTGACGCTCGCGGGCCAGGGCAACGCCAGGGTGCCGCGCGACCGTGCCCGGGTCATCCTGACCGAACTGGTCGGTTCCACGGAGGTCAACGCCGAGCAATGGATGCTCGGCGGCCTGCTCGCCGAACAGGAAGGCGACACGGCGGCGGCCGAGTCGGCGTACCGCAAGGCACTGAAGGTCAGCCCGAAGTTTGCGCTGGCGAACAATAACCTGGCGATGCTACTCGCGACGCTCCGCAAGGACCTCGACGAGGCCGTGAGCCTGGCCAAGACCGCGGTGCAGGTCCGGCCGACCTCGGCGTCGTTTCTCGACACGCTTGCGTTCGTGCAGCACCGTGCCGGTCGTGACGACGACGCCATCGCCACTGCACAGCAGGCGGTGGCCCTTCAGCCCGACAACGTGCAGTGGCAGACGCGGCTGAGTCAGTTGCTCGCTTCCCGCAACGATGGGCGCGTCGAAGCGGTGCCGGCCCCCACGGCGCCTTAGTGATTGATCGAGGGCGCCGCGGGTCGGCTCGGCGACCCGCGCGGTTCATCGCGCGTCACGGGTCGCCGAGCCGGCCCGTGGCACCGATCGCGTTCAGGCGGCTCCGGCCCGCCATTGCAATTTCGTTAAACCTTCCGTGTCCGCGTGGACACGGCGTCGATAGCCGCGCCTATCCACCCCTGATGGGGAACCTCACGTGAACAATCAACTCAAAGCCAACGTGCGAGGACCGCCCCTGGGCAACTCGAACGACCGCCTCCGGTGGATCCCTTTGACCTGCGTGAGGTTTTAAGGGTGGTTAGGGTTTTTTTCTACAGAAGCATGTCACTTAAGGAGTGGATATCCATGCACAGCATCAAGGTTTGGTCATTTCTCGCGGTAGGCATTGCCCTCTCGGGCAGCACGGCCTACGGCGACTCGATCGCCGGCGCGATCGCCCAGGAGTTTGGTCTTGGCCCCAACGTGCTCGCGTTTGACGACGACGCCCGCATCTCGACCGTCGTGGACCAGGGCGAGGTCGGCACGCTCGACGTGGGCGATCGCCTGCGGGCGCAGCTCGTGTTCCGCAACGTGAACGCGGTGCTCGGGAACAAGACGATCACGCTCGGTGGCGTGGACGTGGTCCCGCCGACGCCGATCAACGAGTTGACTGGTTTTGCCGAGATCGAAGTCACCGGCAAGACGGGCACCGAAGCCACTGGCTTCACCTACCAGTTCGGCGCCTGGAGCTCGGGCGGCACCCTCACGGCCGACTTCGGCTCCGGTGCGGTCCTGGCTCTCTACGAGGGCGAGCTGCAGAACGGGATGCTTTCGGGCATGCCCATCCCCGACCCGACGATGGTCGACGGCGAGCTCTTCGCCGTTCTCGGTCTCGGTGGCACCGGCACCACGCTCGACCTGATCACCGATCGCCAGGCGGACGGCGTGCACCATGACGAGAGCTCGGCGGCGGCCTTCCCCGTCAACGAGACCCTCGGTCAGGGCACCGTTCGCCTGAACCGGATCGATCAGGGCGGCGATGCGATCACCGACGCCTCCAACGGCATCTATCAGTTCGCCCCGAACTCCTTCGGGACTGATTTTGCCGGCACGTTCGACTACTTCGGCGGCGGCGGCACCGGCGCGGACTTCACCGCCGCGATGGAGCTGCGCAGCACCGTGACGATCATTCCGTTGCCTCCGGCCTTCCTGGCCGCGATGCCCGGTCTGGCCCTCATGGCCTTCGTCAGCTACCGCCGTCGTCGCGTCGCCTGAACGGTTTCATACATCTAAACACGTCGTGAGGGCCCTTACGGCTCTCACGACTCTTCCACCCACTGCCGGACTCGACCGCGCCCGTCCATTCGTTGGGCGGGCGCGGTCGACCGGCGCACGACCACACCTCTCTCACTCGTCGGATCGGTTCAGTCATTCGTTGTCGTTTCATCGCGGCGGAACGGGGCCCGGGGGACCGTCGCGCGTTTTTACAGGAGCTTCTCGTGTGTCACGAGGAGCATGAGCACCCACAGTTAAGGAGTTTCGTGACCATGAGAAAGCTAAAACGCAATCGCTACCTCGCCGACCGTTCGGCCGCGCCCGTGAGCGCCGAGACCTCGTTCGACCCCGCCTCGTTCCTCGGGTTAAGCGAGTTGGAGACACGGCTCCTGATGAGCACCACCGAGGACCTGCGGCTGGTCGCCGCCGGCGCCGGCGCCGGCAATCAGTTCGGACAGTCCATCAACGTCGACGGCGACTTCATGATCGTCGGCGCCCCCGGCCGCGACGACGCCGCGATCAATGGCGGTGCGGCGTTCATTTTCCAGCGCAACGGCAACTCCTGGATCCAGGTCGCCGAGCTGACCGCCAACGACGCCACCAACAACGACTTCTTCGGCAGCGCCGTGGCCATCAGCGGCGACCGGGCCGTCATCGGCGCCGCCGGCGACAACGGGGGCGCCGGGGTGAACTCCGGGTCGGCTTATATCTTCCAGCGCAGCGGCAACACCTGGACGCAGATCGCCAAGATCAATGGGAGCGACTCGGGGGCCGGCGACCAGTTCGGCTCGGCCGTCTCGATCAGCGGCGGACGCGTCATCGTCGGCGCCTTCCAGGACGATGACGGCGGGAACAACAGCGGCTCGGCCTATATCTTCCACGACACCGGCGCGGCCTGGGTTCAGAACGCCAAGCTCACCGGCGTCACCACCGCGTTCGCCGAGTTCGGCAACAGCGTCGATATCGACGGCGACACCGCCGTCGTCGGCTCGCAGGGCGAGACCAACGGTATCGGCAGCGCCGCCGGCGCGGCCTACGTGTACGTCTTCAACGGCGCCACCTGGGCGCAGCAGGCCAAGCTCGGGTCCAGCGACCACGCCGCCTTCGATCAGTTCGGCTCCGGCGTCGCCATCCACGGCAACCGCGTCGTCGTCGGCGCCATGAGCAACGACGACGGCGGCAGCTCGTCGGGCTCCGCTTACGTCTTCGATCGCAGCGGCAACAGTTGGAGCCAGAACGCGAAGCTTCTTGCCGCCGATGACCTCGGCGGCGACCTCTTCGGCCGGTCCGTCGATGTCCGCGGCGACAACATCGTCGTCGGCGCTCACGAGAACAACTCCGCCGCCAACGTCTTCAACACCGGTTCCGTCTACTACTTCGAGAAGAGCGGCAACACCTGGACCAACACGGCCAACTACGTCGCCTCCGATGCGGCGGCCGACGACAAGCTCGGTCTGTCGGTGACGCTCAACGACAACTTCGCCTTCTCCGGCTCTGCCTTCAATGACACCGGCGCCGGCGCCGACTCCGGCGCCGCCTATGTGTTTGACCTGAACAACACCGCACCCGCCGTCGTCACCGCCGCCGTCGTCGGCGGCCTGCTTACCGTCTCCGGCACCGGCAGCTCCGACACCATCACCCTCGCCGCCCAGGGCAACGGCCGCGTCAGGGTCACCGGCAGCGGCATCAGCACCAGTTTCATCGGTGTTAACAACATCACCATCGACGGCCTCGGCGGCGCCGACACCATCACCGTCGGCCCCAACATCCGCGACATCAACGGCGTCCTCATCAACGTCACCATCAACGGCGGCGACGGCGATGACAATATCACCGGCGGCGACGGCAACGACGTCATCAACGCCGGCGAAGGCAACGACACCGTCAACGGCGGCTTCGGCAACGACAACATCAACGGCGGCGGCGGCACCAACATCACCGTCGGCGGCGGCGGCAGCGACATCATCAACGGCGTCGCGGCCGGCCCGCAGGCCACCGTGGGCGTCGGCGGGGCCAAGAAAATCACCTACACCGATGCCGATGGCACCGTCGTCTCCATCACCGCCAGGAGCGGGCTCGCCAATGTCAGCTTCACTGGCGACAACGTTGTGATGACCAATACATCGAGCGGCGTCACCGTCACCGGCACCAACGTCGATGTCTCCAACATCACCCTGCTTAACACGACCTCGAAAACTTCGCTCTCCATCACCACCAGCAGGGCCGGCGACGGCATCACGTCCATCGGCGAGATCACCGGCACCGGCCCGGTGGGCACCATCAGCGCGGCCAAGGTCGACCTCGACGGGGCCGGTCTCGTCTTCACCGGCGACGGCGCGGCGAGCTCCATCACGCTCCGCAACCTCACCAACGGCGCCGACATCATCCTGCCCGGTGCCGGCTCGGGCACCGGCACCGCGATCAAGGTCAACCAGATCGACGCCGGTTCCGACATCACCCTCGCCGCCGCCCTCAAGAGCCTGGCGAGCACCGGGCCGCTGCTGGGCAACATGACCGCGATGTACTTCGGCGGCGTCACCACCAAGGACGACCTCGGCGGCACACTTACCGCCACGGGGGCCAGCTCCCGGGGCGTCTCCTTCGCCGGCATCACCGCCGTCTCCGTCGATAACGCCACCGTCAATGCCCCCGGCATCATCACTTCGATCAAGGTTGCGGAATGGCTCGCCGGCGCCATCAACGCCGGTTCGCTGGGTTCGCTGGGCGTCACCGGTTCGACGCGGAACGGGACGAGCGGCAACTTCGGCGCCGACCTGAATCTCACCGACGCCGCCGCCAGGAAGTCGCTCACCAGCGCGAGGATCACCGGCGACTTGAGCAACGTCGACTGGGTCTTCGCCTCCCACGGCGGCACGATCTCGGCCAACAACATCCAGGCCAACGTCACCGGCGTCACGCTGGCCAAGGTCACCGCCAAGAACGCCCTCGGCGGCAACTTCGTCGCCACCGGCATGGACACCCGGGGCACGTCGATGGCCGGCTTCGCCGCCCAGTCGGTTGCCAACGCCAACCTCACGGCCCCGGGTGCCGTGACGACCATCAGCGTCTTCGACTGGCTCGACGGCGCCATCAACGTGGGTTCGATGGGCTCATTCACCACGAAGATGAACGTCGGCGTCGACGTGAATCTCACCAACGCGGCGGCGAGCAAGTCGCTCAGCACCGCCAGGATTGGCGGCACGGTCGACAACGCCGTCTGGATGTTCGCCGCACCGGGCGGCTCCATCACCGCCGCCGGCATCGGGCCCAACTTCAACCTTGACATCGACGGCCTGCTGGCGTCGCTGACCGTCAACACGGATGCCGGCGGCAACTTCGCCGCCGACAGCTTCACCAGGGTTGACATCAAGGGTAACCTCACCAACGCGAGGTTCCTGGCCGGCGCCGACTTTGGCGCCGATGGCACCTTGAACGGCGTCAATGACTCCTACGGCCAGGGCTCCATCGGCAGCTTCGCGGTCGGCGGCACGACGACCGACAGCGTCATCGGCGCCGGCCTCGACCCCACCGCCGATGGCATCTTCAAGAACGGCAATGATGTCGTCGTCGGCGGCATCCTCAGCGAGATCAAGTCGCTTAACCTCAAGGGCCTGGTCAATGACGGAAGCTTCATCGCCGCGGGCAAGTTCCCGACCTCGGTGAAGATCGCCAACGTCGCCGTCGATCCCGCGACCGATCCCCGCTTCCTCATCGGTTGATCCGTCTTCACATCCCAGCCCGCCAACAGTGGCACGCTTGCAACCGCGAGCGCGGATGTTCACTCATCCGCGCTCGTGAGGGCGGCGTGCCACTGTCATTTGCAGACAAGTCGTATTCGTAATGGCGCCACGGACAGGCCCTGCGACGGTGCCACCCGCAACCTCAGCACGGTGCGGGGGTCGATGAAAAGCTAAAAAACAACGACGCCGGCGTGTTGCTTTACGGGCAGCACGCCGGCGTCGTTTTGTTCAGGCACCGAACGACATCGTTACTCAGATGTCAGCGACCGACACCGAAAGCGCCTCCGTCGGGAACGACGTTTCCATGGCTCGACGGAGCTTGGTCAGCGCCTTCCGCTCGATCTGGCGGACGCGCTCCTTCGTCACGCCATTGAGCCGGCCGATCTCCTCGCGCGACAGCGCATTCACCATCGACGTGGCCATCGGCATGGACGGCAACGGGAAACGGCTCTGGATGACCCGCTGCTCCATCTCCGTCAGGCGGGCCCGGTTCGAGCGGAGCATGTCGTGCAGCTGCCCAACCTCTTCGGGCAGGGCGCAGGCCCGGGCTCCATGTTCCTCTTCCACCGCCTCATCGCGGGTCTGCTGGGCGAGCACGGACAACCGCTGCCGCTGGCGGACGCGCTGGGCGACCGTCTGGGCCATGGCCCGCTGGATCGCCTGGCAGACGTACGTCGAAAAGCGGAACCCGCGGTTGACGTCGAACTTGTCCACCGCGTGCAGGATCGCCAGGTGCCCGGCCGAGAGCAACTCGTCGTAGTCCGACCAGTGCGAGCGAACGGTCCGCATCATCGAAGGGACCAGTCCAAGATTGCACTCGACGATCCGGTCGCGCCGAGAGAGGGCCGCCCGACCCCAGGCGATCAATTCCCTGCGGACGGCGGCGGTGATCTGGGCGCTGTCGATCGGCGTCATGCGCGAAAGCTGAAAGCGGCAGAAGTTGTACTGCTTGAAAATGGCCTGTTCACCTGCCCGCGAAAGCAATCGCCGGGCCTTGGTGCTCTTCTTGCTTTCCAAGGGCTCGTCTTCGGTGAAAATGAGGCGGGCCGCGTCTTTCTCGTGGAACAAGGGATGATCGATAAAGGAGGTCGCCGCCCCCGAGATCATCCAATTCCAAAGGGCCGCGTCGGTCTGGGTGGGCAACTCACGCTCGGCGGTGAGACTGCGGCCTGCCCGTTGGAGAACTGTGCTGAATTCGGTCATAAAGGCTCCTCGTAAGAGACGAAATCCATTCATCCGTCCGATGCCTCATTTCAGTCGATCGGGAGCGTTCATGCCATCGCGTAGACAAGCATAAGGGCGTCAGCGAAAGCCGTAACGCGTAATCCTTTGGCGGATGATCTGGCCCGCATGGATCAGGCTTTGTCGCAGGCTGTACCGAAGGCGACAAGGCGGGGTAAAACAGCGGCGCACAGCCCGGGATCGGCCTTGTTGCGTGATTTCCGCTGCTCTTTTTATTATTCGCCGTGTTGCACCTGCCCATCTTGCACCGTTATACTTTTCGCAAGAGGACATTCGTGTGAGCACCTTGCCTATCCCTGGTTGAGTAATGACAAAAGCTAAAGTCAGATCCGATTCAAAGGAGGCCGCCGGGGAGGCGGCGACGGTTCTTCTCGTTGACGACCACCCGATTGTGCGGTTCGGCATGCGGCAGCTCATCGAGGCCGAGCCGGGCTTGAATGTCTGCGGCGAAACCGACAACGCCGGGGACGCCATGAAGCTGATCGACAAGCTCAAGCCCGACATCGCGGTGATCGATCTGTCGCTGCACGACGGCAATGGCATGGAATTGATCAAGCAGATCAAGGCCCGTGGCGATGCCACCAAGGTGCTCGTCGCGTCGATGCACGATGAATCGATTTATGCGGAGCGGGTGGTTCGGGCCGGCGCCATGGGTTACGTCAATAAGAACGAGGCGGCCAAAGAACTGGTCACCGCCATCAAGGAAGTCCTGGCGGACCACATCCACCTGAGCCCGCAGATGACCGGTCGCATGCTCGGCCGGGCCATGGGTCGCAAGCCCGAGGAGCAGCCCAACTCGCCGCTGGAGGCGCTGTCGGACCGGGAGCTTGAAATCTTCGAGCTCATGGGCCGCGGCCTCACCGCCCGCCAGATTGCCGACAATCTCTTCCTGAGCATCAAGACGGTCGACACCTACCGCCGGCACATCAAAGAGAAGCTCAAGCTGGAGAGCAACAGCGAGCTGACGGTGTTCGCCGCGAACTGGGTCCGCGATCATCAATAAGATGGATTGCCATGGTAGAAAGCCCAAGCCCGAGGATGAGGTTTGCCGAATCCTCGGGGTGAAGAGCGACGGATCGCCAAGCCTCATCATCGGGGTGAAGAGCGACGGATCTTCCGAAGAAGGACCCCGACGATTCGCCAAGCCTCATCATCGGGCTTGGTGGCGGACCACCTTTTCCTACTGAAGCGCGATGACGAGCAATGGCCACGCGCCAACGCGAGCGGCGCCAATCTCCGGTTGATCGAAACCGACTTCATTTCTGCATCGTCTGCGCCAAGGGTGCGACCCTGCCGCGCACCACGTCCCACAACCTGAGCGTGCGATCGTTTGAGGAAGAAGCCAGCGTGCGGCCATCGGGCGTAAATGCCAGGCCGCTGACGACGCCGGTGTGACCGGACAGATCTGCAAGCGGCTTGCCGCTCGATGCCTGCCAGACCCGGATGATCTTTCCATCGCCGCCAGCGAAGAGGGCTGTGCCGTCTGGGGAGAACGCAACCGTGCGCGCGGTGGCGCCCAGAGCCATACGGTGAATCAACTGGTTCTTGGCCACGTCCCAGATGATGACGTTGCCCGCCTGGTCCCCGCTGGCTACTTGCTTCCCATCGCAGGAGAACGCCACCGCGTGCACCTGCCCGGCGTGGCCTTTGAGCACGGCGGCCTCGTCGCTGCCGGCCCGCCAGAGGCGGACCTCGCCGTCATCGCCGCCGCTGGCGAGAACGCGGACTGCCGCCGCGCCGGGCGCATATGCCAGTGATCGCACCGTGTCGCCGTGACCGCTGTACTGCTTCTTCCACGACGCCGTTGCCGTCTCCCAGATGTGGATGACGCGGTCGGCGCCCGCGCTGGCGACTTCGCTGGAGTCGGGGCTGATCGCGACCGCATAGACGAGCGACGTGTGCCGCTTCAGGGTCGCGACCCGCTTCATGGTCTTCACGTTCCACAGGTGCAGGTCGTGGTGCATGTCGCCGGCGGCAAGCAGGTCGCCCTTGGACGCGAAGGCCACGGAGGTGAACCATTTCTTCTCGTCGCTGAGAACTTTGATCTCGGCGCTTTTTTCCAGGTCGAACAGCCGAAGCGTTCCCTCGGCAGGGCCATCGCATCTAAATCCCGGCCTTAAGCACCTTGATGAGGTATTGCTCATCCCAGCCGGCCTTCAGGCGTTTGCCTTGGATGCCGCGGCGGCTGGTTTTCTCGTTCTTGAGCAGGTTCAAGG
>Ga0163150_10001443_pt1 | contig 40052 bp, 30 predicted proteins | sample OliLakLV19P2IB_FD_148628 | JGI IMG/M metagenome (GOLD analysis project Ga0163150, IMG submission 148628) | Freshwater microbial mat bacterial communities from Lake Vanda, McMurdo Dry Valleys, Antarctica - Oligotrophic Lake LV.19.P2.IB | ecosystem: Environmental > Aquatic > Freshwater > Lake >... | reverse complement strand
GGGAATAGGGAATAGGGACTGGGGGCTGGGGTGTCGGGTGTCGGGTGTTGGGAAAAGACGGCGCTCCCCGTTCGCGTGTGGATCAGCCCAGGACGCTGAGTCCTTCGTAAACCGCGTACTGGGCCCGCGCCCGATCCAAGTTCTGGTTGGGACGGGTGGTCTGGTAGTAGTGATCGCCTTCCAGGAAATCGGTCAGGAAGCGGGTCGCCTGCTCCAGGGCAATGACCCGCCCCGCCAACCCCAGGTGCTGCCGCTCCACCGGGGTCAGGAAGTTCCCCGCCTCCTCGAGGTACCCCATGGTGGCAGCCTCGACGTAATGACTGCGCACCGCCACCCGGCGTACATCCGGCTCATCCTCGGCCGCATTGGTGGCGATCGACCGGATCAAGTCCCCGAAATCATGCAGCACCAATCCCGGCATGACTGTGTCCAGGTCCACCAGGCAGAGCGGCTCACGGGTTCGCTTGTCGAACAGGACGTTGGCAATCTTGGCGTCGTTGTGCACCACTCGCGTGGTCAGTCGGCCGGCATCCCGCAGCACCTCGAGTCGCTCCGCCTCCTCACGACGCGACAGGATCACACCCACCTCCCGACTGACCATCGCCAGCCGGTTGACCGGGTCCTCCTCGACCGCGGCTTGGAGCGCGTCCATCCGGGCCCGAGTATCATGAAACCCGGGAATCGTCTCGGCCAGCGGGGTCTTCAGGTCGGCCAGCAGCGCCTGGAACTGACCGACGGCCTTTCCCGCCCCGCGCGCATCTTCCACCGACTCCGCCCGGCGGGTGGACCGGGTTCCCTCGATGAACTGCAGCAACCGCCAGACCCCGCCCTGGGCGTCGCGCACCACCACTCCACCATGGCGGGTCGGCACCAGCTGGGGAACCCGGCGCTCGGGCTGGGGATACCCCCGGCGGCGAACCGCTCCGGCCAGATGCGAGGTGACGATCTGGAAGTTGGACATCACGGCGTCCGGATCGGGGAAGACCTCGAGGTTGAGCCGCTGCAGGAGGTAGGTCCGCTCAGTCATCCCGGCGCCGACCACCGCCCGGTAGGAATCGTTGATATGCCCACCCTCGTGCCGCACCACGGAGCGCAAGTCTCCGGGGAGGGCAAATTCGGACAGGATGGCTGGTATCAACGACATCCGCACACCGTCGTGACGAGGAATGCTGCCCCAACCTCAAGGTGACGCCGAGTCATGGCACCGGAGACACGCCATCCTGGCGCCGCATCGCCTGATACTCTCCGCCCGCCACCAGCCGTGCCAGATGGGCCGATGCCCGGGGCAGGTCCGCCGGCCAGGTCACCCCGATCCACGGCCCCGGGGCCGGCAGCAGCTCCACCCGGGCCTGCCCACTGCCCACCAGCCGGTTCACGACCGCCGGGAGCATGTACTCGTCCGCGGCCACGGCAGCCTTGCGGAACAGTGCAAATCCCGCGCTCAACTGGGGAAAGACCGCCGGGGTAAAACCCCACGCGTTGAGGGAGACCGGCGTGGTGGCCGGCCAGCGCCCGTCGTCAGGCAGGATGCCCTGAACTTCGTGAATCTCCGCCAGGAACCCATCGGGGGCAACTCGGCAGACTCCACGGTTGACCGGCCCCTCATCGGACAGGGTCTGACCCAGCGGAAACGCAGCCAGGGCAAAGGTTGGGGGGTGGGAGGCCGGAACGGCGGCAAGGAATCCGGCCATGGCGGCATAGGTACCCGCGCCGTAGAAATCGTCGGCGTTGACCACCATGAACGAGGCATCGACCTGGTTGGCTGCGGCCAGCACGGCATGCCCGGTGCCCCAGGGACGGTCCCGTTCCACCGCCTGGAGGGTGTAGGACACCGGCAACACCGACCCCGCCAGGCGCTCGCGGAGGATCGGCTCCAGCCCCTCCCGGATCACCACCACGGCGCGGGAAAACCCAGCCCGCCAAGCGTCGTGAAGGGCGTAGGCCAGCAGCGGCTCACCGGCAGGGCCAATTCCCGCCAGCTGCTTGTCACCGCCAAACCGTCGCCCCAGTCCAGCCGCCAGCACCACCAGTATCGGTTGCATTGCACTCCACGAAAGGCTCGGTTGCACGTAATATTACCGGGTTCCCCTTTCCCCATCGCTGGAGCCCCCATGTCGGAGCACCACGGCACCCCCGTCAACCACCCCTCCCGGCGCGACGTCCTCAAGGCGGGTGCCGCGGTCGGCCTGGGCTTGGCCATCGCCCGGCCCGCCGCCGACCTGATGGCGCAGCCTTCCCCGATGGACTATCCCTGGCACCTGCCGCCGATGGCCAAGGTGCGGATCGGGTTTGTCGGCGTTGGCGGGATGGGCAGCGTGCACGTCGACAACCTGCTTGCGATCCCCGGCGCCGAGCTGGTGGCGATCTGCGACGTGGTGCCCGAGAAGGTGACGCGGATCCAGGACCTGGTGGTCAGCAAGGGGTTTGCCCGGCCCACCGGTTACAGCAACGGCCCGCGGGACTTTGAGCGGATGTGCCAGCAGCCCGACATCGACCTGGTCTACACCGCCACGCCGTGGGAATGGCATGCGCCGATCATGCTCGCGGCCATGAATGCCGGCAAGCACACCGTCACCGAGGTGCCGATGTGCACCACGATGGAGGAGTGCTGGCAACTGCTGGAGACATCGGAGCGTACCGGGAAGCTCTGCCTGATGATGGAGAACTGCGTCTACGATCGTCCCGAGATGCTCTGCCTCAACCTGGTGCGCCTCGGCCTGCTGGGCGAAGTGCTGCACGGCGAGGGCGGCTACCTGCACGACCTGCGCGAGATCAAGTTCTCCGACTCAGGCGAGGGCCTCTGGCGCAGGGCCCATGCGGTGCGCCGCAATGCCAACCTCTACCCCACCCACGGCCTCGGCCCGATTGCCCAGTGCATGGACATCAATCGCGGCGACCGCTTCGACTACCTGGTCTCCATGAGCAGCAACAGTCGCGGCCTGCGCGCCTACGCCGCCGAACACTTCCCGCCAGGACACCCCAAGCGCGACGAGTACTACTCGCTCGGCGACATCAACACCACCCTGATCAAGACCGTCAAGGGCAAGACGATCATCCTGGGACACAACTGCGACAACCCGCGGCCGTACAGCCGCGTCAACATCGTGCAGGGCACCAAGGGGATCTTCGAGGGGTACCCCAACCGCGTCATGATCGAGGGACGCAGCCCGAACCACCGCTGGGAGGAACTCAGCGCGTACTACGAGGAGTTTGAGCACCCGCTCTGGAAGGATGCCGCGGTGCAACGGGCCACGACCGGACATGGCGGGATGGATTTCCTCGAGGACCAGCGACTGATCCAGGCCCTGATTGCCGGCGAACCGACCGACTACACCATCTGGGATGGCCTGGCCTGGAGCGCCATCACCCCGCTGACCGAACAGTCGGTGGCCAACCGGAGCATGCCGGTGCCGATTCCCGACTTTACCCGGGGACGCTGGGAGTTCATGCCGCCGATGCCGGTGCATACACCGCGAGGCTAGGAGGTGTCGGGTGTCGGGTATCGGGTATCGGGTATCGGGTATCGGAGCGGAATGTGCCCGTCGGTTCGGTTGAGGCCGTAGCCGCCGCGCGGACCGAACGGACGACACCTGATACCTGATACCCAATACCCCTTAGCCGAGCTCCCCTCTCACCCGTACACGCATCACCGGCTTCACCCCATACGTCAACCATCGCCACACCCACTCAAGGGGCCCGAACCGGTACCGCTTGAGCCAGAGCGGGCTGACGATCAGCTGGAACAGCCAGATGCTGCCCACTACATAGTACAGCTGGTGGCGCTCCAGGTGTCCATACCATCCCAGCCCGAAGCCATAGAAGAAGAACCCGCAGATGATCGATGTCAGGATATAGTTGGTGAACGCCATGCGGCCCACCGCGGAGAGGGCGGTCTTGAGCCACCCCGCGTCGGCCGACTGGGCAAAGAGCAGCAGCAGGCCCAGATGACCCATGGTCAGCGGGATCCGGCCCAGATCATAGGTAATGCCGGACTCCAGAAACGAGAGCACGCTGAAGTTGTTCCGAAGGATCGTGGCCGTCTCGAAGTAGTTGACGGTGAGCCCGACACCATACCCCAGCACCACCATCATCCAAAGCAGCCGGGACGGGCGCTCGGCGGCAAAGAGTCCCGCCCGGAAGAGCACGATGCCGAGCAGCATCATCGAGAAGTAATCAAAGAACCAGCGGTAGATTCCCCACGACTGATACTGAGCCGCCTTCGGTGCCTGGTAGGCGAAGATTTCGGCGTACGACCCGCGCATGGTGTCGAGATTCTTCTGGATCTTGATGGAATCGGGCTTCCAATCCTTGACCAACCCCTGCCACTCCTCGATCGCGCCGCTTTGCTCCTTGGTTAACGAGTCACCCTGCGCCTTGAGAGAGTCGGCCACCACGAACGCCCGGTGCTTCTCCAGCCCGTCCAGGGTGTCGAGGGTGTTGAGTCCCACCGTCAGGATCACGCCGCCGATCGCCAGGCCGAGGAGCGTCCGGGTCTTGGCATTGCGAAGACCGTAGACGAAGAGGGCGGTGACGCCGTAGTAGAACAGGATCTCGCCGAGCCAGAGCAGGACGTAGGCGTGGATGATGCCGAAGAGCACCAGCCAGAGATTGCGGCGGAAATAGATATCCTGCGAATTGGCGCGGCCCGACGCCTCGAGCGAGCGCGTCATCAGGACCACCCCGGCTCCGAACAGGATCGTGAACAGCCCGCGCTGCGTCCCTTCAAACATCATGTTGGTGGTGATCCAGACCCAGAGGTTGGCGCCCTCGGCACCGCCGTAGACCGTGGGATCACTGTACGAGAAGGGCAGCCCGAACCCGGTGATGTTCATCAGGAGAATCCCGAACAGCGCCACGCCGCGGGCGATGTCGAGTGACTGGATCCGGGACTCGACCCGAACGGAACGAATGACCACCTCGGCTTCGGTCATGCGGGGCTCCTGGTGTCGGGTGTCGGGTATCGGGTATCGGGTATCGGGTATCGGGTATCGGGTATCGGGTATCGGGTATCGGGTATCGGGTATCGGGTATCGGGTATCGGGTATCGGGTATCGGGTATCGGGCCCGAAGCTGCACGCCGGTCCGAGGTAGTCAATAGCTACTCCTCGCGCGGAACCACCGACACCTGACACCCGATACCTAGTGGTTAGCCCCTGGAATCTCTTTCACATTAGCCAGAGCCGTCTGCGCCCGGCGGACCTTGCGCAGGATCTTGTCGGCTGAGGCCGTCCAGACAAAGGGTACGGGGTCCTCGTTGCGGCGGTCGAGGTAGGCGGTGATCGCCGCGATGAGCTCGGCCACATGATGGACGGCCAGTCGCTTCAACTGACGACGCTCCAGCTCATTGAACAGGAGCTCGACGAGGTTGAGCCACGACGCGGAGGTCGGCACGAAGTGGAAATGCACGCGGGGGTGCCGCTCGAGCCATCGCTGGACCTTCGCATGCTTATGCGTCGCGTAGTTATCCAGGATAACATGGAGGTCCAGCTCCGCCGGCACGTGCTGCTCCATCTTCCGTAAGAAGCGCAGGAACTCCTGGTGCCGGTGACGCGGCATACATGCGTGCAGGACCGCTCCGCTGACCACATCCAGCGCCGCGAAGCGCGTGGTCGTCCCGTGGCGCTTGTAGTCGTGCGTCATCGTGCCCGCGCGACCGGGCGTGAGCGGCAGGCCCGGTTGCGTACGATTCAGGGCTTGGATCTGACTTTTCTCGTCGAAGGAGAAGACGACGGCCCGTTCCGGGGGATCCAGGTACAGCCCCACCACGTCCCGCAGCTTCTCCACGAACCGGGGGTCGGTCGAGATCTTGAAATAGTCGACCCGGTGCGGCGCGAGGCCATGGGCGTGCCAGATCCGCGACACGTGGCTCTTGCTCACGCCCACCTGCTGCGCCATGAGGCGCGTCGTCCAGTGAGTCCCTTCCGGTGGAGCCGCCTCCTGCACCCGCCGCACGATCTCGGCGTCGAGCTCCAACGCCGTCCGTTTCGGGCGCCCCGGGCGCGGCTCATCCGCGATGATCGCCGCCAAGCCACCGGCGTCATACCGATCGAGCCACAGCGTGACGGTCGGGCGGGACACGCCAACCTCCTGACACAGCGCCGCCCCCGACTGGCCCTCGGCCGAACCAAGGACGATCCGCGCACGGTCGGCGAGCCGCCGCGGTGCCGTGCGCGATCGGATGATGCGAGACAACTTGGCGCGATCGCCGCGCCGCAGCTGGGTACGTCGCACGGGAAGAGGCATGCACCATCATAGCATCGCCCCGCTCATTATGCAAGAGACTTTAGGGACACACCACTGATACCTGATACCTGATACCTGATACCTGATACCTGATACCTGATACCTGATACCTGATACCTGATACCTGATACCTGATACCTGATACCTGATACCTGATACCTGATACCTGATACCTGATACCTACATCCCCATTCTCCTCACTGCCCCGGCGTCAGCCGCACATTCCGGAACTGCATCGCGCCATGATCCCCCTGCAGCATGATCGGGCCGGGCTCCCCGGAGTTGGCGTCCATGGCGCCACCGGTGACGCCGGGAATCTCCATGTCATGGATCATGTGGATGCCGTTGAGGACCACCGTCACGCGGCGACCGACGAAGGTGATCTCAAACGTCTGCCACTCCCCGGCCGGCTTGGCGGGATTCCCGGTCGGCGTCACCTGGCCGTAGATGCCGCCCATCTCCCGGCTACCGGCGGGCTTGCCGTAGGAGTCAAGCACCTGCACCTCGTGGCGGCCGCGGAGGTAGATGCCGCTGTTCCCGCCGGCCGGCACGTTCACTTCGAGCTCGAGCTTGAAATCCATCCACTTGCCATTGGTCACCAGGTTGCCGCCGGCCTCGGTGTTCTCGAGCACTCCGTCCATCACGCGCCAGCCCTGGGTCGAGGCCGGGTCCTGCAGGTGCCAGCCATCGATCCCCTTGGCCAGCAGGTCGATCGGTTCGCCCCAGACTGGGGCAACAGTCCGCACCAGCGGCGGGGTGCGGCTGGCGGTGAACGACGTCACCGTGCCGTCGCGGTCGGTCATCGCACCCGCCATCTGGCCGCTGACAATGGTACCGGCCATCACGTAGCCCGGTGCGGTCAGGTCGTTCTCCGGTGGCCGGACGAACGCAAAGCTGTCCGCCGTTGTCGTGATCTGGTTGATCGGGGTGGCGTGACCGCCGCCTGGCTGCCAGCGGCCGGAAAACGAATCGCCTTCCTGAACCACTTCAAACCAGGAGGCGTAGGGAGCCTCACCGGTTGGCTGCATCGTCACATCCCAGCGGCCAATCACCTCGGGCGGCAGTTCGGGAGCGGGGGTGCAGGCGGCGAGCGTCACGAGGGCAATCACGAGGGGAACGACAGGTGCCATGGCTGGGGTGCTCCGGATCGGTGGAAGGTCGGGCGGCAATGGCATCAATGGTAGCGCTGCAGCCCAAGCCAACGCTACCTGGTGCCAGACCCGGCCACCCGGGTGGCTACCCCCCGGCCGCTCCCGCCATCGGCGTCGCGACCGATGCCACCAGCGCTCGATCCAGATCCTCCCACAGATCTTCCGGATCCTCCAGCCCCACCGAGAGACGCAGGAGGTCGGGGCCGATCCCCTCACTCTCGCGCGCTTCGGGGTCCACGATATGGTGCGTCAGTCCGGCGGGATGCTGGATGAGTGAGTCCACCGACCCCAAGCTCACCGCCGGGGTGATCAGCCGAACCTGCCGCAGGACCTGACAGGCCGCCTCATAGCCTCCTCGCACCCGAAAGGCGAGCAGGCTCCCCGGCCCCGCCATCTGGCGGCCGATCAGGCCGTCCGGGTCCTGGCCGGGCAGCCCGGGATACGCCACTTCCACCACTTCGGCATGGTCGGTCAGGCGGCCGGCCAGGACTCGGGCGTGCTCCTGCTGGGCCAGCACCCGGACCGGCAGGGTCGGCAGGCCGCGGTGCAGCAGGTAGCCTGCCAGCGGATGCAACACCCCGCCGGTCACGATCCGCACCCGCCGGAGCGCGGCGGCGTGTTCCTCGGAGGTGGCCACGACCCCGCCGAGGACATCGCCGTGGCCACCGAGGAACTTGGTGGCGCTGTGCAGGGAGAAGGCCGCGCCGTGCCGCAACGGCTGCTGCAGGATCGGGGTGGCAAAGGTGGAGTCCACCATCACCGGCACCGCTCCCGCCGCCTCGACCACCAGCGCGATATCCACCATCGCCATCGTCGGGTTGGCCGGGGTTTCCATCACCACCAGCGCGGTGTCGGCGGTGATGGCGCTGGTGACGGTGTCGGGCGTGGCCCAGGTGACCCGCATGCCGAGCAGCCCGCTGCCGAGCAGGTGATCGGTGCCACCGTAAATGGGGCGGATCGCCACCACGTGGCGGCCACGTTCCCGGGCCGCCAGCAGCACCGCCGTGATCGCCGCCATGCCGGACCCGAACGCCACCGCATCCTCGGCCCCTTCGAGTTCGGTCAGGGCGCGCTCGAATCGGGCCACCGTCGGGTTGTGGAGCCGGGAATAGATCGGCATGGCCGCGCTCGCGGCGCCCCCGGCGAGCGATTCGAGGCTGGCGGTGGCCAGGTCCAGGTCGGCAAATGGGTAGGTGCTGGAGAGATCGAGCGGTGGGGCATGGACCCCGAGCTTGAGGAAGTCCTGGCGGCCGCCGTGGACGGCCCGGGTGGAGAGTCTCGTGGTCATGGCCGCACCCCTGCAGTGTGGGATTACAACAGGAATATCGGACATTCTTACTTCCTCGTCCAGAAAACCGCATTATATTCTGTAAATGCCTCCCAAGTACCGCTTGGATCGAATCGACCACGCCATTCTCGCCCAATTGGCGAAGAATGCGCGGATCACCAACAAGGACCTGGCGCTGCTGGTCGGGCTTTCGCAGTCGCGCACCCTGGAGCGGGTCCGCTCCCTGCGCCAGCGAGGGGTAATCCGGGGATATCACGCCGAAGTGGATCCGGCGGCGCTGGGGGTCGGGATCCAGGCGATGGTGGCGATCCGGCTCCGGCGCCACTCGCGCGAGGCGGTGGCCGCCTTCCGGGCCCATGCCCTGGGACTCACCGAAACGATGGCGGTCTACCATGTGGCGGGTGTGAATGATTTCCTGATCCATGTCGCCACTCGCAACGCCGATCACCTGCGCGACTTTGCGCTCGACGCCTTCACCACCCGCGCCGAGGTGGGGCATGTGGAGACGATCCTGATTTTCGAGGCGGTGCGCCGGGGCGCAATGCCGGACTGGGAACTGGAGGGGTAGGGGGCGCACAGGAGAGCGCCCCCAACGGGCCCGAACCGCGAATCCCCCACCGTTTCCCGCCTGTCACGGGGGAGAGGCGCGGGCTAAGTTCCGGCATGCAGCTGCCGTTCTTCACCCTGCCGACCCAGCGCTGGGAAAAACTGGTCGATCGGTTCCACGCGCTGGACCTCAGCGAGAACGCCATCCTGCTTGGCTTCGCCGTTGCGGTCGGGGTGGCCGGTGCTCTCGGCGTGGTCCTCTTCTACAACCTGATCGACCTCTCCGCGACGCTGCTGTTTCGCTGGCCAGCCCGGATGCTGCCGAGCTGGCTCGAATGGCTGTACCGGCCGCTGGTCACGGGATCAGGATTGGCGCTGGCGTGGTATGTCGTGCGGCGGTTCGGACAGGGCAACGATGGGCTCAACGTCCCCGATATTCAGCGCGCGGTGGTGCGCGAGGCGGGCGACATCCCCACCCGGCCCGCGCTGGCGCGCACTGCGGCGGCCGCCATCACCATCGGCGGTGGCGGTTCCGCCGGCGCCGAAGGGCCGGTGGCGGTCTTTGGCGCCGCGATCGGCTCGGCGCTCGGGCGGCTCTTCCGCTTCCCGGCCTCGCGCACCACGGTGCTGGTCGGTGCCGGCGCCGCAGCAGGCATTTCGGCAGCATTCAACGCCCCCCTGGCGGGGGCGTTCTTTGCCCTGGAGGAAATTCTCGGCTCGTTCAGCGTCAGCGCCTTCCCCCCGGTGGTGGTGGCGAGTGTCGTGGCAGCCGTGGTCTCCCGGGCGGTCTTCGGAAACCACCCCGCCTTCCCGATACCCGAAGAGTACGGCTACAACCACGCCATCGAGATCCTCCTCTTCTACCCGATCCTCGGCATCCTCGCCGGCCTGGTGGCCGCCTTTTTCGTGCGCAGCCATTTCCGGGTGGAGGACCTGGTCAAGGGGATCAGGCTGCCACCGGCGCTGGTGCCCTGGATCGGCGGTGCCATCGTCGGAGGTGCGGTGACGCTCTCCGGCGGGCTGCTGATCGGCGACGGTCACCTCTCCATTTCCCTCGACCTGTTTGGCCGGATTGCCTGGTGGGGGCTGATCCTGCTGGCGCTCGGCAAGATCCTGCTCACTTCGCTCACCCTGAGTACTGGCGGGAGTGGCGGAGTCTTCACCCCCTCGCTCTATGTCGGCGCCACGATCGGTGGCGGCTTTGGTGTCATCCTGGCCGACCTGCTGCCCAGCCTGACGATTACCCCGGAGGCCTACGCGCTGGTGGGGATGGGCGCGGTCGTGGCGGCCGCGACCGGAGCGCCCCTGACCGGGATCTTGATCGTTTTCGAGATGACCGATGACTCGGCCATCATGATGCCGCTGATGCTGACGGTGGTCATTGCCTACCTGGTCGCGCGGCGGCTTTCCCCCGACGATCTCTACAGCGGCTGGCTCCGGCGCCGGGGCCAGAACCTGAAGCACGGCACCGATCGCGCCATCATGGCCGACATCACGGTCCGCGAAGCCTGTGAACTCGTCCCGGTCACGATCCCCGCCACGCAGACCGTCATCAGCGCCCGCGATGTGTCCGATCAGGACGGCTTTCCGGTCACCACCGCCGATGGCCGGCTGGTGGGCATGCTGACGATGAGGGAGATCAACCGCTTTGCCAAGGAAGACCAGGCCAAGGGCGTCTCGCGCACCGTCGGCGAGCTGGCCGAAAAGGTCCGGCCCCTGGCGCCCGAAGACACCCTGCTGAGCGGGCTCCGCCGGATGGCCTCGCGCGGGGCGAGCTCCTTGCCGGTGGTGGACCCGGCGACCGGCCAGCTGTTCGGCCTGCTGAGCCGTGACCACGCACTCTGGCTCTACGAGCGGGTCATGGCGGAAACGGGGATGCATGCGGTGGTGCGCGGCGAGCCGCCGCGGACGGAATAGCCCGTACACGGGAACTGTCCGACTCCGTTCACGGGAAGGCCCCGTCCGAGGTAGGCGGGAACTATACGAATCCGAGTGAGGCCTGACTCCGGGTATGGTGGGAGGGAAAGGCACTCCGGGCAGTTCCCGCTCCCCATGCTGGGAGCGCTGCGGTACGCGGAGCAGTACAGTTCCCACTCACCACGCTGGGGGCTCCGCAGGGAGCTGAGTCGTACAGTTCCCTGTCAGGGCACCACCCCCACCCGCCGCCCCGGCACCAGCACCAGCTTCAGCTCGGACGTCCCACCGACCACCAGGTCCAGCAGCAACGCGTGCGGCCGGGCGCGGACCCGCGCCACTTGTCCCTGGTCCACCACGGTCGAGAGGTGAAACCCGGGGGCAAGTTCCCGGGTGAGTTCACCTTCCAGCAGGCTCCGCCCATCCGCCAGGACCCCATCGAGGGCCACCCGCAGGTTGGTCCGCAGCTGTTCCTCCACCTGGCTGTTGGCCAGCCAGGCCAGGCCGCTCACCATCAGGTTGCGACTGGTCACGTCAAACTCGAGGTCGGGCATCGTCAACACCAGCTCGACCGGATCGAACACCGGGTTGCCCACCAGATAGATCGTACCTCGCGCCTCCCCCGTGAACGTCAGCCCCACCGCGACCCGCCCATCGTCCAGTCCCGACGCGGCAATGTCGCTCACGATCAGCTGACGCCCCCCGACGTCAAGGGTGTCCCCGGTGAGCTCCCGCTGCAGGATTCCCGTCAGCACCTCCCAGCTGATCGCGGCCTCGCTGAGCAGTGAAAGCCCCGGTGCGGAACCGACCCGCACCATCGGGGGCACCGGACGCGCCACCACTTCGGGCTGGGGGCCGCTCACGACGCGTGGATAGGCGGTGATGCCAAGGGACGAGTGCAGGACGGTGCCCTCGCTCCGCACCTTGTCGAATCGGATCGCCGCCGGATCGATCACCAGCCAGAGGCTGTCCTGGAGCTTCAGGGGGGTGGCCAGGAATTCCCAGACATCCGTCACGATCCCCTGCAACCCGAACTCCGCCAGGCTGCGGTCCACCTGCAACAGCTCCCGGGTCAGGACACCGCGCACCGCCTCCAGCACCCGATCGGTGACGTTCACCTCCGCCAGCGTCACGGTACAGCGGTCGCGCTGTTCCTCGGTCAGTGGCCGCAGCTCCACGACCCGGGTCCTGCCCCGCAGCCGCCAGTCGCTGGTCGGAGTCACCGTGGTGCGCACCGACAGGAACGCCCGCGGTGGCGTCTCATCATCGATGCCGCACGACCCGCTGATGGTGGGCAGCACGGGCGGATTGTACCAGCCGCGGCCCTGATACGTGACGACGGCGCTCAGGGTGGCCGTGGTCCCGTCAAGCGTGAGCTGGAACGGTGTCCGCTCCGCAGCGTAGGCAAAGCTCAGCCGGCTGTTGTCCGGCACCTCGAGCCGCTCGTCGACGTCGCCCATCCGGCGGGGCACGACCGACTCGAGCCAGACCAGCGCGGGGCCCAGATCGTACTCCACCGGCAGGTCGAGCACGGAGGGCAGCAGGGTCAGGCTGGAATCCGCAACCACGGTGCCGCGCGCCACGGGAACGGGTGCTTCGATCCGGTCGCTGCACCCAGAGAGCAGCACCAGCAGCAGGACGGAACGGGACACCGATGGCATGGGGTGAAGCCTACTCGGTCACAGCGTGCGACGGGAGCGGCACTCGATCTGGGGTGGCCAACAGGCGCACGGGGATACCACCATTGGTGGTGGTCCAAAGGGTGGTGATCGGCAGGCCAATCCGTCGTTCCAGCATCGGATTGGCGGAAAGCAACCCGAGTTTCCAGCCAGGCGGGGCCTGGCGCATCAGGTTGCCAAGCTGGGCAAAGAGATCGCGGAGCTGGGTCGCCTCGCCGATGCGAAGCCCGTACGGGGGGTTGGTCAGCACCAGGCCACGCCCGCCGGGCAGGCCCAGGCCGCTCAGCGGGCGCCGCTCAATGACCAGGTCCTGCGCCACCCCCGCGCGCTCCGCGTTGGCCAACGCCGCCGCCATGGCACCAGCGTCCCGGTCGGTGGCGTGGATCGGGGCGGGAGCAGCGTCGAGGATGTCGGCGCGCGCCGCATCGCGCACCCGGTGCCAGAGCGGCGCGGCAAAGCCTGGCCAATGTTCGAACCCGAAGCTCCGCTGCCAGCCGGGCGGAATGCGCCTGGCCAGCAGCGCGGCTTCGATGGCAATCGTGCCGGAGCCACACATCGGATCGACCAGCGGCTCGGCAGGGTCCCAGGGCACGCCCAGCAGCATCGCCGCCGCCAGAGTTTCCCGGAGCGGGGCCTTGGCCACCGCCTGCCGGTAGCCGCGTCGATGGAGCAGGGCGCCCGAGCTGTCGGCGGAAATGGTGCACTGATCGTACGCCAGCCGGACCACAAACTGCTGGACCTCCGCATCCGGCTCGGTGTCGGCTGCGCCACGGACCGTCGTGACACCCGGCACCGCGTGCCGGAGGGCCGCCTCGAGCCGATCGGCAATCGCCTTCTGGTGGTACAGGCGCGACTTCTTGCTGGTGATGCGAAAGTGCGCGGTCCCGCCCGCTCCAATCCACTGAGCCCACGGTATCGTGCTGGCGTGCCGCTCCAGTTCGCTGAAGTGGGCGGCCTTGAACGCCGCGATCCGCACCAGCACCCGGCTGGCCACCCGCAGGTGAAGGTTGGCGCGGTAGAGCCCGATCAGGTCGGTCTCAAACTCCACCCCGCCCGGATCCGCCTGATGTGCCAACAGGCCGAGCCTCTGGAGCTCGGCCACCACCAGCGGCTCCAGCCCCGGCGCCGCGACTGCAAAGGCGGTGAACTTCTCGCTGCTCACTTCTCGCTTCCTACTCCTCTACCACCGGCGGCGCCGCGATCCGCGACCAATCCCAGCCAACCAGGCCGCGGCCATTGACGGCTCGCACCGACACCACTATCCCCTCGGGCAGCACGCCAATCGTAGCGGTGGTGCCGCGCACGGTGGCGGTGCCGCGGGCCGGCTCGTTGGACGGGCCCCAGGTCACGGTGTAGGAGGCGATGTCCTTCTCGGGGCCGGCCTCCCAGGTCACCACGCCGCCCCCCGCCTGCCGCCGGATGGCCAGCCCTCGCACCGGCGAGGGACTCGACGCCAGATACACCAGCGCCGCCACGTTGGCCCTGGCGGTTTCGGCAACGAGGGTCTGGTTGATCGTGTTGAGCCGGTCGGTGCGCTGGTGATAGTGCGGGTTGCCCAGCACCGGATACGACCCCATCCCCCCAATCACGTTGCCCCAGGCCTGAAACATCGGGTCAGCGTCAGTGCTCTGGTAGTAGCGAGAGTCGTAGGTAATCAGCTCGGAAAAGCCGAGAGCAGCGGCATGCTGCACATCCCGGATGCCGGGATTGGAATACCGGATGGTGTTGTCCAGCCGATGATCATTGCTCCACCCGAACATGTCGTTGTTGAGCGCGCCCCGTACGTCCACACTGTCGGCCACTGCGCGGCGGGCAAACTCGCGGGCACCGAGCAATCCCCCTTCTTCCCCGGTAAAGGCCGCAAAGATCACCGTGGCCGGTAGCGGGTGTCCCGCCAGGATGCGCGCCGTTTCCAGCAGCACGGCGGTGCCCGACGCGTTGTCATCGGCGCCGGGGCCCTGGTTCACCGAGTCGTAATGACTGCCAAGGACATAGACCACGTCGGGGTGCGTGGTGCCGAGGAGGGTGGCAAAGACATTGGCGGTCTGGCCACCAGAGGCGCGCAGCGCCGGCGGCTGGAACCACTGGTATTCCGGCGCGTAGCCGAACGACAGCAAGGTCTCCGCCAGCCATACACCGGCAGGGGTGTTGCCAGGCTGGGTAATGTGGCGGCTGTCGAACTGGGCCAGGGCCAGTTGGTAGCCGTACAAGCGGGTCGTCGAGACGCTGTCCGTGAGCCGGCCCACCAGCGGGGCAATCGGCCTGAACAGGCTCGCGGCGATGGTCCGAAGCGCCCGCTCCCCGGCCAGGTTGCCTTCCACGCGCGCCAGCAGTTCATCCTGGCTGACCGGCTGGTTCAGGTCCATCAGGGTCACCCCGCGCTCGGGGCTGACGGTATCGCCGTCGCGATCGGCCACGATCAGGAGGGTGCTGCCGTCGGCTGAGGCCGCCCACTCGTATTCCGGGGCAATGGTCCGCACGGTGTTGTTGTGAAAGAGCCGCGCGCGTTCTCCGGTGGTGAAATCATACAGATGGCTGCGACGATGGCGTCCCTCACCCATCACCGCCAGGATCCGGTCGGCGGTCAGGAACCGCGGCACTCGATCATGCTGGATTTCACGGCTGAGCCGCCGGACGCTCCCACCAACCTCTGCCACCGCCAGCTCCCAGTCGTCCTCGTACATCATCGAGAACACGACCCGCTTGCCGTCCGCCGAGATGGCCGGGTTCTCCACCCGCAGCGGGGTGTCGAGGACAATGACCGGATCGGCATCCTCCTGCTCCAGCGGCAGCACCCAGACCCGGTTCTTCCCGGGTTCCACCGTCATCGCGACCAGGGCGGAGCCGTCGGTGGAGATCTGGACTCCACGACCCGCAAAGCGCCGGTTGGAACCAGTCACGATGCCACGCACCGCGATGGTGTTGTTGCCGACCATGTGGACCAGCCAGAGGCCTCCGGGAACGGCGATTGGATCGGTCGCAGCCTCACCCGGGGTGGCGAAGCTCCGGCTGCGGCCATCGAGCCCCAGATGGACGATGGCGTTGCCGGAATCCCCAGCCTGGGCGGCGACCAGCCAGAGCGACCGGCTGTCGGATCCCCACGCCACCACCGGTTGCCAAAGCGGTGGGGTGGCCAGGGGCGACGCCGTCTCGGCGGTAAGATCCAGGATCATCACCCGGGGGCCGTTCGGGTCCACGAACGCCGCCGCGTGTCCATCGGGCGCAAAGGCCAGGCTCCGGCCAGGCAGCTCGGCCACCCGCGCCCCGTCGGCCAGCCGCACCACCGTCACGATCGGCGCCGAGGTGGGTCCGGTTTCCCAGGCGCCGAACCGCCCATCGGCGCTGATCCGGACATTGCGCCCGTTTTCCGCCATGGGGCTGGTGGTGTACCACTCCCCGGTCAGCAGGGCGAGCGGCTTGAGCACCTCGTCTGGCTGCGCGGTGCGCAGCAGCTGGGCCATCCCCTCGAGGGCGGCGGGATAGTCGCCGGCATCCCAAAGCAGCGTGGCGCGTTCGACCTGCCTGGCAGGGGAGACGGCAGCTGGGGAGGGTCGCGGGGCTTGGGCGGCCAAGGGGGCAGCGACGGCGACCATCAAGAGGGCAGTCAAAGGGTGGCGCAACATCGACGATCCTTGGCGAGAGAGACGCTCGTGGAATCTAAGGTCCGGCGGGACAGAGGCGAGGGCTCGCCGGAATATCCGGGCTGGTCCAGACGTAGTATTCTTCATCCCCCCGCGTCCCCGCCCAGCCTGGAGTCGTGCCATGCGCGCCGTGGTCACCATCGTTGTCCTTGGCCTGGTCGCCGTTCCCGCCACCATGTTCACCCCCGACACGCCCCAGGCCCAGCAGGCGCAGGACACCCTGCAGCCCAAGCGCGACGCCGCCATGAACGCCGTCCTCCAGCAGATCGCCGGCAAGGAGGAACTCCCCGCCAGCGAGGTCTTCACCAACATGAAGCTGCTGGGCGACATGCCGGCCGACCGGCTGCTGCGGATCATGAACCAGGGCTACAGCCGCAACCTGGGCGTCACCTGCGACTACTGCCACAACACCGACGACTACGGCTCCGACGAGAAGAAGGAAAAGGAGACCGCCCGGGCCATGATCACCATGGTCGGGACGATCGCCGGCGAGCTCGGCCGGATCACCACCATCAAGAGCGAGCAGCCGGTGGTGAACTGTGGCACCTGCCACCGTGGCGTGGCGCGGCCGGGGGCACGGCCCTAGCCGGGAACTGTACGACTCCGGTTCCAGGATGGCACCCAGCGAGGTGAGCGGGAACTGTCAGACTCCTTGTACTATTGATGTCCCGTGCCTGGTGGGAGGGAACTGCCAGGCATGCTTTTCCCGCTCACCATGCGTGGAGCTGTCACCGTGGCGGAGTCGTACAGTTCCTGCCCACCATGCAAACAGCCAACCTGCGGTCTGGCCTGGACAGGGCCCGTCCCAGATACTCTCTACCTTTAGGATGTCATGACAGCCATTGATGCGATCCGTGCCCGCCGCTCCACCAGGAAGTTCACCGACACTCCGGTTGCCCGGGAACAGGTGGAGACGCTGCTGGCGCTCGCCGTTCTGGCACCAAATCATCGGATGAGCCAGCCGTGGCGCTTCCTGGTGCTCGGTCCCGCCGCCCGCGCCGCCTATGGCACCGCGCTGGGGATCCGGAAGTCGCGCAAGATCGAAGATCCCGCCATGGCGCAGGCCACCAGGGACCGCACCCTGGCCGACGCCGTCGGTGGCCCGCTGATGATCGCCGTGGTCCAAACCCTCTCCGACAACCCGGAGATCCTCGAAGAGGACTACGCCGCCACCTGGATGGGCATCCAGAACATCATGCTCGGCGCGGTGGAGCTGGGCCTCGGCACCCACCTGCGAACTGGCGCAGTCTTCGGCGATGCGTCGGTGAAGGAGGCCTGGGGTGTGGCCGACGGGGAGCGGGTGGTGGGGATCATGCTGCTGGGCCACCCGGACGGAACGTCCGAGGCCAAGGCCCGGGTGTCGGCCGCTGAGCGGACGGTGTGGCTGGCGTAGTACTGGTCGGGGACCCATCACCGGCGCCCCCAAGCTCGCCTAAAACGTCGGCTTGAAGGCGTCCGCGGTCAGTTCCCCGAGCAGGCCGTGCCAGATGTGGTTGGGATCGCTCTCCACCACCGAGACGATTTCCCGCATCCGGGTCAGCACCTCGGGCTCCTGCTCCTCGTACACGTCGCCCTGGAGCAGCTTCAGCACGTCGAGCCGGTAGCGGGGGTCGCGAATGAACGCGGTGAAGAGGACATTCAGCCGGTAGTAGACGGTGATGAAGTTGTACCAGTTGCGGGTGCCGCGCCGCAGCGTGCTCGCATACTCGGCAAATGATGCCTTCCGGAAGTCACCGGTCTCGAGCGCCCGGAGGATATCGGTGTGAGCAAACCGGGCACTGTTCAGGGCAATGCTCACCCCGGTGGAAAAGATCGGGTCCACGAACCGGCCGGCATCCCCGACCATGAGCCAGTGATCGCCAGTGATCTCGCTCATGGCATAGCTGTAGTCCCCCTCTTCGCCAAACGGCCGGATCCGTTCCGCCTTCCGCAGCGCCTCGAGCAGTTCCGGCCGGCTACCCACACATTCCCAGAAGAACGCCTCCCGGTCCGCCGCGGACTTGAAGTGCTTCTTCTGGGTCACCACGTCGACGCTGGTGATGGTGTCGGTAATGGGAATCTGCCAGACCCAGCTGTTGGTAATGGGCAGGAAGTGGACATAGATGTAGTCCCCCTTGCGATCGTCGCCGGGCGCCATGGCAGAGAGCCGGTCATAGCCGTCGAACCAGGTATGGATGGCGTACTGGTCAAACACCTTGTCCATCACCTTCAGCCCGAGCCGCCGGCCGAGCAGCGTCTTTCGTCCGCTCGCGTCGGCGACGATCTTGCAGGTCAGGTCGAAGCTCTTCGTTCCTACCGAGAAGGGCAGGCGCGGCCATGGCCCACTGAAGTCGACGTCCTGGACCCCGGCCCCCTCGAGCACCTCCGCGCCAAGCTGCTGCGCATGCTGGAGGAGGAGGTTGTCAAACTTTCCCCGATCCACGTGATAGGTGTAGTTCTGGTCGACACCGGGCTGCTCGCGCTCCTCAAAGCGGATGTCTGCCCGCACATCCGGCTCCAGTCCGTGCCAGCTGTGGTTGTACTCCTGCCGGCCGGCAGCCGAGGTCCAGACCGCCCCGAACTTGTGGGGAAACTTCTCCCGCTCCATGACGGCCATGAAGTCGAGATCCTTGAACACACGGGTCGAGGACGGGACCAGCGATTCGCCGACATGGGGACGGGGGAACAGTGCCTGCTCAAGGATGATGACCTTGGCCCCGGCCTTGGCGAGATAAGCGCCCAGGCTTGCGCCGGCGGGGCCGCCGCCGATGATGGCGACATCAAAGTCTGCTGCTTCCTGCACTCTGCCTCCGGAAATGTGGGATTGGCGCAACGGCACCCCAGCGGCTAGATCGTTACCGCACCGAGTGGCAGGTGGCGGATGCGTTGCCCCGTCAGGGCAAAGACCGCGTTGGCCACCGCCGGTGCAATCGGCGGAGTTCCGGGCTCGCCGATGCCGGTGGGCGCCTCCCTGCTTGGCACAAGATGCACTTCGACCACCGGCATTTCGTGCATGCGCAGCATCGGGTAGTCGTGGAAGTTGCTCTGCACCACGCGGCCACCCTCGATGGTGATCTCCCCGTGCAGTGCCGCCGTGAGCCCGAACACGATGGCGCTCTCCACCTGGGCCCGAACGATGTCCGGGTTCACCACCGTGCCACAATCCACCGCCGCCACCACCCGGTGCACCTTGACCGTGCCATCGGGGTTCAGCGACACCTCAGCCACCTCGGCGACGTAGCTGGAGAATGACTCCACGACGGCAATCCCGCGCGCCCGCCCCTCTGGCAGCGCCGAGCCCCAGCCTGCCTTCTCGGCGGCGAGTTCCAGCACCCCGAGGTGCCGCGGCTTCTGCTGCAGCAGGGCCCGGCGGTACTCGAACGGATCTTTGCCCGCCGCCAGGGCCAGCTCATCCATGAAGCACTCGACCAGGAACCCGTTCTGGGATGAACCGACCGAACGCCAGAACCCCAGCGGCACCGGCCACGGCGGATGCACAGCGTCCACCATGATGTTGGGAATGTTGTACGGAATGTTGGCAATCCCCTCGACCGAACTCTCATCCAAGGCGTCGCTCGGCGCGCCGAACATCGCCTCGTTGAGCGACGGGCACACCACCCGGACCTTGAGGCCGCTGGGCATGCCGTCGCCGCCGAGCGACGCGGCGAAGGTGCCGTAGGTCGGCGGACGATAGAAATCGTGCTGGATGTCGTCCTCCCTAGACCACATCACCTTGACCGGCACCCCGGCGGCCTTCGACGCCTCCAGCGCCTCGATCACGAAATCCTGCATGAACCGGCGGCCAAACCCGCCACCCAGATAGGTGGTGTGCACCATGATGGCGGACGCGTCGAGCCCGGTGATCTTCATGGCATAGTCAAGCACCCCTCCACCGAACGCCGCCCCGCTCTGGTACTGGGTCGGTGCCCACACCGTGCAGCGGTCCGCCTCCACATGGGCGGTGGCATTCATCGGCTCCATGCAAGCATGGGCCAGGTACGGCGCCTCATACACCGCTTCCACAGTCCGATCGCCCCGCACGAGGGCTCCGGTTCCTTCCTTCTTGGCCTGAATCCCAGGCCGGCTGGCCAGCCCCGGCATCTGGGCGCGCATCGCGGCGGTGCTGTAACCGCCGGCGGTCCCGTTGTCCCACACCACGTTCAGCGCCGCGACTCCCTTGTGGGCCGCCCAATAGCCGTCGGCCAGGACCGCGATACCACTGGAGAGCTGCACCACCTGGCGGACTCCCGGCACCTGCAACGCTGCAGGCTCGTCCCAGCTCTTTGGCTTGCCCCCGAACACCGGCGCCCGCGCCACCGCGCCGATCAGCATCCCAGGCACCTGCACATCCACCCCGAACCCCGCGGCGCCGCGCACCTTGGCTTCGAGGTCCAGCCGCGGCATCGGAGTGCCGATGTACTTCCAATTGGCTGCGTCCTTGAGCGTCACCGTCTCGGGAACCGGCATCGTAGCGGCCAGTTCGGCAATCTCGCCGTACCGCAGCCGGCGCCGACCGTTCACCACCCGCCCCTCCTCGGTGGTGCACTCGGACGGGTCCACCCCCCACTGCTGGGCTGCGGCGGCAATCAGCATGGCCCGGGCCCGGGCTCCGGCCTCGCGGAGAGGCTTCCAGGCCGCGGCCACACTGGTACTGCCGCCGGTGCCCTGGATCGGGAAGATCGCGTTGTTGTACTCAGCACCGGCCGGGGCCGATTCGGTGCGCACCATGCTCCACGGCACATCGAGTTCCTCGGCCAGGAGCATCGGCAGCGCGGTGTGCACCCCCTGCCCCATCTCGGAGCGATCGACCACCAGCGTCACGCTGTTGTCGGTGGAAATCCGCACCCAGGCGTTCGGCAGGAATGGGGTCGTCACCACCTTGTCCGGACCGGGGGCGCATCCGGGAAGGTGCACCGCCAGCGTCAATCCTGCACCAATGGCGGCGCCGGTCTTCAGGAACTCGCGACGGGTGGGTTGGGAGGTCGTCTCGGCGCTCATGAGGTCACCTGCCCTGCCGCGACATGAATCGCCTTGCGGATCCGCTGGTAGGTGCCGCACCGGCAGATGTTTTCGGACATCGCGATGTCGATGTCCTCGTCGGTGGGATTGGGTGTCGTGGCCAGGAGGTGGGCCGCCCGCATGATCTGGCCCGACTGGCAGTAGCCGCACTGCGGCACCTGCTCCGCAATCCAGGCCCGCTGTACCGCGTGCGAGCCATCGGACGAGAGTCCCTCGATCGTCAGCACCTGCTTCCCCTCCACCGTGGAGGCCGGCAGCTGGCACGACTTCTGGGCCACACCGTCCACATGCACGGTGCAGGCCCCGCACTGGCCAATCCCGCAGCCAAACTTGGTGCCGGTCAGCTGCAGGTTGTCGCGCAGAATCCAGAGCAGGGGTGTGTCGGCAGGGGCGTCGACGGCGACGGATTTCCCGTTGACGGTGAACGCAGCCATGGAGCCTCGATGTGGGGGACCCTTGGAATGTACGGCGCCGTGCGGTGACGAGAAAGCCCGGACCTCTGCGCGGGAGCGGCCGCCGGGTCGAGGGTCAGTAGCTCAGCACCACCCCGAACCCGCCAAAGAACTTGCCTGCATTGGGATTGTTCTGGGCATATCGGGTAGCCAGGCCAAGGCTCGAACCCATCTGGTAGCCGCCCTCCCCGGCCAGGTGCAGCGGCCCGAAGTGAAAGCCCAGGTTGACCGCCGTCACGATCCGCATGCCGGAGAGCTTCGGATCGAGAACCGGACCCACCGTGTCGGTTTCCGGATCACGGAACGCCACTTCGCCACGCCCCGACAACAGGTCGGCCCCCGCGCCCGCCGCAAACTCGAACCACCCCATCCGCTTGCCGGCAAAGAGCCGCACATCGATCGACGAGGCGTCGAAGGTCCAGGCAGTGGTCTGGCCGTCGGTGGTGCCGCCGACCCGAACCGTGGGCGTGGATCGTTTCATGACCGAGAGCGAGACGGTCGGCAGCGTCGGGCTCTCCATTCCCGCCCGGATTCCCCAGTCGAGCGAAAAGGCCGCGTTGCGGATGGTGCGGCTGCCCGGCACCGCAGAGAGCAGGTCGGTCTTGTTGGGCGGGATCAGCATCATGCCGAGGAGGATGTCCACGCCGATCACGCCCATTGGCATCTGCTTCTGGAGCAACCCCATGGCCAGGTCAATCTTGGGCGCGTACAACTGCACCCGCCGACTGACGGGAACGGTGTCGGTCTCGCCGGTCCAGGAAAGGTCTGGCAGGACGACCATCGCGGTCGTGGCCCGAACTCCCAGCGCCACGTGGCCGAACCGCCCAATCACCCTGGCGCTGCCCAGCCGTGGGTTGCCACCGTTCAGCAGCAGCGCCGCCAGCGGGTGCATCATCTGGATCCCGTCCAGCGCTGCACCACAGACCTTGCGCCCGGCCGGTGACAGGCCGCTCGGACAGACCACCGCCGTCGTGTCCGGCTCGGTCGTTCCCTGTCCGGCCAGGGGACGGGGCAGGATGAGCAGGGCTGCGGCAAAGATCCAACGGCTGGCAGGACGCACTGCGGTGTCTCCGGGCGAGGGGCTGGAGTGCAAATCGCAAGAAACACACCGCCAGCGCCAGTACGACAACTCATTGTGTCGCCGTAGCTTACCGCTGATCAATCAAACTGGACTTCCCGGCTATTCTTGCTGTCCCGGCAGGGATTGCCGGGAACCGACGAGGGGGGGTGCGTTCGATGGCATCTCGGCGCTGGCACCGTGAGCGACCGGGTTGGCGGTGCGGGGAACGTCACGGCGCGCGGGAACCCGGAACCGTGCGGCGGAACAGGTCGGGGCGGGAGGTCAATTCCAGGTAGAGTCGATCCGCAATGATCTGGTGGCCCCTGGCGTTCGGGTGATGATCCCACTCCGCGACCACCAGCCGCTCCTCGAGCTCGTCCGCATACACGTCTCGCATGTCCAGCATCGTGTCGAATCCCGCCGCCGTGACCACGGCCAGGTATCGCTTCAGTTGGCCCGGATCCACCGCCGTGTCGGGCGTCGGGATGTACGCAAAGACCGGAACGGCGCCCAGGCCGCGCACCTGGTCGACAATTCCCGCATAGGCCTCGGCGAGGATCGTGGTGCGGTGGGGATCGAGCTGCTGACGAATGGCGTCCAGTTCAAGCCCGGGGGCAAGCTCCATCTCGGCGATCCACCTCGCCAGGCGCGGTGACCACGCCGACGGCTCCCGTCGCGAAAGGTAGGAGTCGAAATAGGCCTCCAGCTGGACCAGTTCGCGGGCGTGTCCAACCGCCAGGACCAGATCGGGCTGCCAGGCCGCCACACGGCCGAGCTCCAGGTCGGCGAGCTGCTGCAGGGCGCCATAGGCGGGGACGGCAAGATTCAGGATCTCGATTGTCAACGGTGGGAGCGCTCCCGACTCTCCGGCGTTGAGGCGATCCTCGAGGAGGTTCTCGAAAGTCTCGTTGTCCCGCACTCCCTCGCCCAGCACATACGACTGCCCCATCACCACCACCCGGAACGTCCCCGCCGGCTTGGCGATCGCGTATTCCCGGTCGCGCAGGCCCCCGGAACTCACCGTCAGTCGGGCACCGTGGAAGTCCGGCAGCACGACTCCGGCCACCAGCTCCACCAGCCGATCGTCCTCGGTGCGCCGGACCGCCGCTGTTTCATCCAGTCGCCCCCACTCCGCGGGGCGCATGGAATAGACTCGCCACAGATCGTTGCTGAAGCGGTGGACCCCGACAATCCGCTCGTAGTACCCGCGTTCCATTCCCTCCGTGTCGCGGCGATTCAGCTGCGACCGCCGCGCCGTGGCGAGTACGTCCGCCACCGGATTCGGCAGGTCGACCGGCACGAAGTGGCCAACCATTGCCACCGCCAGGCAGGCGGAGGCGACGGCGCCCCCTCGTGGGGACAGCTGGGTGCGGCCAAGTGGCACGTGGATGCGGGCCTGCAGCCCATGGGCGATGACCCCAAGCACCAGCCACGTGGCGGCCAGCGTGCCCAGGTCCTTCACGCCGAACGTCGCCTGGCGAAGCATTTCCACGAACCCACTGATGGTCGGGCTTGTCCAGAACGCCCAGAGCAGCGCCATGAAGGTGAACATCGCGACCGTCTGGGCCGCCAGTCGGATGCGGGCCCCTGGACCGGCCGCGGATGCCCCGACCGTGCGCACCCGTCCCTTGCGGGACTCGTACAGCAGGTTGAGCACGAGGCAGCACCCCAGGAGACCCCAGAAGATGGCGTCTGTGGCGCTGAACAGCCACGTGCCGAGCAACCAGAACCATTGGTACGAATGGAGGAACCAGGTGGCCACGAACACCGTGATGGTGGAAACGAGCAGGGCAAAGGTCTCACTCCGGTGCCGACGCAGGCGGAAGAACACCGGTTGGTAGAAGACCTTCTGCATGAAGTCCTTCCAATAGATGTTGATCCGTCGCCAGAGATCGGAAAAGTTCGCGGCAAGGAAGAAGAAGCGATGGGTCTCCGGCAGACGGAACCCGAACAGATGGAGCATCCCGATGATGAGGTGGAACTGCCCGGAGACCCGGAGGTAGAGGCCGTAGTTCGAGATCACGTACCCGATCAGGTCGGTCCCGGTCCGCACATCCGCCGGGGAGGCATGACCATATTCATAGAGGAGACGATAGCCGACCAGGTGCAGCAATCCCCGGAGGATCCAGTGGATCCCCTCCTGGTAGATCCCGGCCGCGGGGCGGTCGTAGTACGTCCGCCGAAAAGTCGAGAAATCCAGGACCGGAAACAGGGGAAAGACGACATTGGGAAGGCAGAAGAAATAGGCCACCCGCTCCTCCCAGGTGGCGCGCTGCTTCAGGTGCGGCAGGTCATAGAGGTAGATGATCAGTCGGAACATCAGCATGGAACCGACAATCGGCCAGATCGCGGTTGCCCACGGCGTCGGCAGCACCTCCGCCCGCATCAGGCCAAGCCCTGTGCCCACCATCAGGATCAGCACGACCCGCAGTGGACGCGGCACCGGGAGGTGGCACAGGAGGATGAAGAGGAGCCCGATGCCGAGGATCCAGGCGCCCTGCGTCATCCCGAAGACCAGGATGAGGCCCAGCACGGAGAGCAGGGCGAAGAACTTCAGCCGGTACCGCATTGGCAACAGGTGATTCACCATCGCACCGAGGATGGCCAGCGGGGCGACCCGAGTATAGAAGGCCTGATTTTCGATCCGCAGCCCCACGATCAACGCCAGCACGAACCCGGCTTGGAGCAGCAGCCAGAGCAGGACTCGAACCTCGGACTTGGCGTCCGTCCCGTCGCCCGCCACCCCAACCCGCGGGACCAGCGGGACCGGCGGCACGATCGCCGTCAACGGGATCCCCAACGTCCGCCAAGCGGCGCCAGGCGCCGCCGCCGGAACTGTTGCGCGAACGCCACACCTTGAACCATTTCGCGGCTCCGCTTGGTGGATCCGGACACCACCGATGAGCCCTCGGCGATGGGCTTCACCCGCTCCAACCTCGGGACAACTGGGCATCGTGACACCGAAATCGACCTCGGACTCAGGGGTAAGTCTTTCGTGGTCATACCGTTGGCGAAAACCGGCGGGCTGAGGATCAGCCACCGTCCCTCAACCCTTGGCGGGTCGGTGGCCGGGAAAGAGCATATCCTGGACCGATACCGGCTCCATCCGGTGCCCGGGGCTCCCTGATCGAGATCCACGCACCCCGCCTGCTCGCCGGGGAGACCTGTCGTATGATTGTGCGGAACATACGGCCTATCGTTGCCGGACGCCCAATGCCCCCGACTCGATGACGCACCAACAGCCCCGTGCTGGCAACAGCGCTCCTCCTCTTGCTCCCGTCTCCACAACCTCTGGGTACCGTATGCCTCGACCCACCACGCGAAGCACGCCCGGGACCATCGACGAGTACCTCGCCTCGTTGCCAGCCGAGGTGCGCAGCATCCTTGCGCGAATCCGCGCCACGATTCGGGCGTCGGCCCCCGGCGCCCAGGAGGTCATCAGCTACGCGATACCGGCGTTCAAGGGGCATGGCGTGCTGGTGTACTTCGCGGCATTCAAGGCGCACATCGGGTTCTTCCCGCCGGTTTCGGGCGATCCGTCCCTGGAGACAGCGGTCAGCCGGTACGCCGGCCCGAAAGGCAACCTCCGGTTTCCGCTCGACGAGCCGATGCCCTACGCCCTCATTGCCCGGATCGTCAAGCGCAGGGTCCGCCAGGATCGCGCCCGGGCGGCGGCCCGCCGCCCACACCTGGAAGGTGGCTAGGCCGGTGACGGCGCCGCCGTTCGCCGGTATACTTGGCTTCATCGACCTCCCCATCTCAGAGTGCCGCATGCCATCGACCAACATCTCTTTCCGGCGCAGGATTCAACTCGCTACCGCCGCCGCGCTGCTGGTTGCACTGCCGAGCCTCGGCAACGCACAACGTCCCACTGCGGCGCAGGACACCACCCCGGTCCTGACCAGCTCCACCCTCCCCACCGGGCGCGCCACCTACCGCACCCTGGTGGAGACCAACCTGGAGCTGGAGCAGTTGGCGGCGAAGTACCCTGACCGGGTCATTCGGGTGGCGCTGCCGCACAAGACGGTGTTGGGGCAGACGGTCTACTCGCTGGAAATTTCCCGCAACATCGCCAACTCCGGCGGCAAGCCGGTCTTCCTGATGACCGGCCTGCACCACTCGCGCGAATGGCCCACCGTGGACCTGACGATGGAGTTCGTCCACGACATCCTGATGAACGACGGCAAGGATCCGAGGATTACCGCGCTCCTCGACCGGGTGCGGTTCGTGGTGGTGCCGGTGGTGAACCCGGATGGCTACGAGATGTCGCGCTCGTTGCTGAATGAGCAGAAGCGGAAGAGCTGTCGCGTCGTGGATGGCCAGGTGCCGACCTTTGCGGAGTGCGCCAACCCGCTCAACCGCAACGCTGGCGTGGACCTGAACCGGAACTACGGCGCCTTCTGGGGCGGCAGCGGCGCCAGTGTCGGCGCCAACGGCAGCAGCTATCGGGGGCCGGCGCCATTCTCGGAGCCCGAGATCCAGAACATCCGCGACCTGATGAATCGTCACCAGGTGGTGGTGGCGCTCAGCAACCACACCCCGGACGCCAAGGTGCTGCGGGCGCCCAGCGCGCCCGAGGAGCCGATTCCGGCGGATGTGGAGGCGTACGACGCGCTGGCCCAGGCGGTGGGCAAGGATCTCAACTGGGAAGCCGGCCCGTGGCCGGAAATCTACTACGCCGCCTCGGGCACCATGGAGGAGTACGGCTACTACTCCGCGGGCACCTTCGCGTTCACCTTCGAGAACACCCCGGGCCAGCGCGGCTTCCACCCCGCCTACAACTTTGTGGTGGACCAGTACCACGGCACCGGCGCCTATCCCGCCTCCAGCGCCCGCAACGGCTTCCTGCGGCTGTACGAGGCCGCCGCCAATTCGGCGCTCCACTCGGTGCTCGATATTCGCGCCCCCGGCGGCGCCACCCTGACGCTCGAGAAGCGCTTCATCCTCGAGACCTCACGGATCCTTCAGGCCGACACCTCGCGCGTCGATGCCATCAAGATCCCCACCACCATCCGTTCCACCATGACGGTGCCAGCCGGGAGCAGCCGCGTGTCCTGGCATGTCAATCCGTCGCTCCGGCCGAGCCAGCACGCCCAGGAGCACCTGAACGAGTCGTGGACGCTGACCTGTTCGCTCAACGGCCAGTCCAAGTCCACCCAGGTGCGGGTGGCGCGCGGCGCGACGGCGGCGGTGGACCTGGCCACCTGCCGCTAGTCCAGGAATCGACTCCGCGCCTCCGGGGCGGGGAGGTCGCAGACCTCGCCGCCCCGGACAATCCGATGACGGTGCCGCGCCACGAACCGGTACACGCTGTCCCGAATGAACCGAGGAACGATGCCGGCGGCTGACAGCAGCCGCCACCCTCCACCTAGGTAGCGGGCCACCCGGAGTGTTGCGTCGGACCGCAGCCGAAGCCGCTCGCCCTCTCCCCCCGGATCATCCACCCAGACCACACTGTCCACGCCGGCCAGCGCCGGATGTCGTGCCCGAAGTTCGGCACCGAGCTCCCCCTGGAGCGGGGCAAATCGCAGGGTGCTGGTGCGCTCATGGCGCAGCACGAACTGCACGCTGGCCTGGCAGAATCCGCAGGTTCCGTCGTAGAGCAGCACCGGCGGGTTGGCCATCGTCACGCCCGCACCGCCCGGTGCCTGCGGGCCAACTGCATCCAACCGATGAGTACCATCACCACCGCCTCACCATCCGGTAGTGCCCCACCCCCCACTCACTGCCTTCCGCAAAACCGAACAGTTCCTCGCACGCCAGGAAGAAGATCCGCCAGCGGTGATACCAGGTGGCAGCGTCCCGACCGTAGTGCCCGCGGAGCACCGCCATGACTTCCGGACGCCGTGCCTCGAGGTTCTCCCTCCAAGCCGCAGCAGTGCGCTGGTAGTGGGTTCCGTCCACCCACCATTGCTCCTCCGGCGCCAATCCGTCCGGCGCGACCCGCGGCAGAAGGTCGAAGCTCGGCATGATGCCGCCGCTGAAGAAATACCGCCCCATCCAGTTGCCTGCCCCCTCCGCTTCGAACCGGTAGGCCAGGGTGGCATGACAGAAGACATGGATGAACAACTTCCCCTTGTCCTCAAGCCACCCGGACACCCGCCCCAGCAGCGTGGGCCAGTCCTGGATGTGCTCGAACATCTCCACGCTCACCACCCGGTCAAACCGCTGGTGCGGGTCGAAACCGTTCATGTCCGCCGTCCGGATCTCGAGGTTGGGGGGACGCCGGGCCTCGAGATACCCACGCTGGGTGGCGGAGTTGGATACCGCCACGATTCGGGCATTGGGATACCGCTTCGCCATGAACAGCGAGAGCGATCCCCAGCCACAACCCAGCTCGAGAATGGTCTGACCGTCGGCCAGGTCCGCCCGCTCGCAGGTCAGGGCCAGCATCGCGGCCTCGGCGTCATCCAGGGTGGTGACCCTGGTAGGCCAGATGGCGGATGAGTACTTTCGGTGACTCCCCAGGACGAGTTCGTAAAAACTGCTCGGCACCTCGTAATGCTGTGCATTGGCCAGCTCCGGCACCGCGGCCACCGGGGCGCCGGCCAGCCGCGCCAGGAACCCATCCACGCCTCCGTCGGCCCGTGCCTCCACCAGCCGGTCCCGGCATAATCGCCGGATCCCATGGCGCAGCAGCGTTGTCGGCACCAATCCCTGCTCCGCCAACCCCATTGCCACCGACATCAGGCCGCCCGCACAGGGAGCCTTGCGACCCGCGCCGCCGGCTTGGCATAGACCAGCTGGGCGGTACCGATGGCCCGCTCCAGAAAGCCACCCTCGCAATAGCAGAAGTAAAACTCCCATCGGCGCTGGAATGCCGCGTCGAACCCAAGCGCGGCAATCTGGTCGCGATTGGCCTGCATCGTGTCCCGCCAGTGGCGCAACGTCTCGGCGTAATGCAGGCCAATCTCATCAGACTGGACCAGTCGCAGGTCGGTGGCCTCGGCCGCCGTGGCCAGCACCGCCCGCGACGGGATGCAGCTGCCGGGGAAGATGTGACGCTTGATGAAGTCCACCTCGCGACGAGCCGCTTCGTACCGGTCGTCCGCGATCGTGATCGCCTGGATGACCGCCCGTCCGTGCGGGGCCAGCAGGTCGGCGCACTGCCGATAGTAGGTCCCGTAGTGCTCGTGCCCCACCGCCTCGACCATCTCGATCGAGACCAGCTTGTCGTAGGCGCCGCGGAGATCCCGGTAGTCCTGCTGCAGCACGGTGACGCGATCGGCCAGCCCCGCCTCGGCCACCCGCCGGGTGGCCAACTGGAACTGCTCCGCCGAGATCGTGGTGGTGGTGACCCGGCAGCGGTGATGGCGTGCCGCGTGGATGGCAAAGCCACCCCAGCCGGTGCCAATCTCAACCACGTGGTCGGAGGGCTGGAGGTCCAGCAGCGCCGCGATCCGGGCGTACTTGGCCTCCGACGCCTCGGCCATGGAGGCGCCGGGCCGCTCGAACAACCCGCAGGAATAGGTCAGCGTCTCGTCGAGGAACAACTCGAAAAAGGCGTTGCTCAGGTCATAGTGCGCCTGGATGTTGCGCCGGGAACCTTTGCGGGAGTTGGCGTTGAGCCAGTGGCCCAGGCGGCGGATCGGCTGCACCAGGGCAGACCAGCCCGTCTCCAGGCCGTCGAGCGCCTGGCGATTCCGGAGCATCAGGCGCACCACCCCGGTCAGGTCGCTGCTGGACCACCAGCCGTCGCCGTAGGCCTCGCCGGCACCGACGGCACCACCGAAGGCAATCGCCGGGTAGAATCGGGGGTCGTGCACGACCAGGTCCGTGGGTGGGGCTGAGGTATCGCCCCAGGTCCCGGTCCGGGAACCGTCGGTCACCACCAGGCAACCCTGCCGCAGTTGGGACAGGCGGGCCGTCACGGCCCGCCGGGCAAGTGAGGTCATGGGGTTCATCCGGGCTCCGGGTGAGGATGGAAGGGGGCGCGCTTGAGCCAGAGCCGGAGCGCCTGCCAGTAGATCCCGACCACCACCGAGGCGGTCATCCACGGATAGCGCAGCAGGGCCAAGGCAAGGGCCGCACCCGTCAGGGGTTGTTGACGAAGGACGAGGGTGGCATCGAAGACGCGGGCACCCGCCGAGTAACTTTCCATCTGCACGGTCAGGCGCCGACCGGGGGCAGAGAAGCGCCAGTCGTACTGATGGTCCATCGGCATGAAGGGGGACACGTGGAAGGCCTTGTCCAGGTGTACCCGGTGGCCCGCGGTCCCCGGCTGGGCTGGCAGCACATAGGCGTGGCGCTCGCCCCAGGGCGTGTTGGTGATCTCGGCCACGATCGCCTCCACCGCGCTCCCGGTCGGGTCAAAGCAGTAGTAGAAGCTGACGGGATTCTGCAGGTAGCCGAAGTACCGGAGATGGGTCAGCAGCCGGATCGGCCCGGTGGGCCGCCGCCCGGTGCGCTCCTCCACCAGGTTCCGTACCGCTTCCGGAAGGGGGACCGACGCTTCACCGAGATAATCGGCGCGCCGGAACCACGCCGGGGCAGCACGGCGCGCCGACCAGAGCCAGCGACTGTCAAACACTTCCGGCAGCTCGTCGAGGTCCAGGTACAGCATGAACAACCCATACCGGAAGGCGTGCGGCATCGGCGCCATGCGCCGGTGACGGATGGTGCCCCGATACACGCAGCTCTTCATCCTGGCATCCCGCTGGTGACTGCTGCCACTTCCGCCACCACTGCCAGGCCGCTTGCCACCCCGGCCTCATGAAAGCCGTTGCCCCAGTACGCGCCCGCATAGTGGGTCCGGTCCTTACCGCTGACGACACTCCGCCGGGCCCGGGCCGCCTGCCCCGCGAGCGTCGCCACCGGATGGTGGTAGCGCACCCGGCCGATCACGCGGGCGGGGTCGATATGCGACTCGCCATTGAGGGTGACGCAGAAGGTCTCGGGCGCATTGAGCGACTGCAGCAGGTTCATGTTGTAGGTCACCACTGCAGGGGCGGAGGGATCGCGCCCGACCCGGTGGTTCCAAGCACCCCATGCCCGGCGGCGGCGCGGCAGGATGGAAGAGTCGGTATGGAGCACGGCATCGTTGGCCTGATACGGCAGCGCCGTCAGCAGCTCGCGCTCGGCGGGTCGCGGGTCCGCCAGCATCGCCAGCGCCTGGTCGGAATGGCAGGCCAGCACCACCCGATCAAACCGCTCGCCGTCCACTTCCACCCGGTCCTCGAAGCGGCGCACCGCTCCCACCCGGTGGCCCAGCCGCACCTGCTGCCGGAACGACGTCACCATCGCCTCAACGTACCGCGCCGATCCACCCTGCACCACCCGCCACTCGGGTCGATTGTTCACCTCGAGCATGCCGTGGTTGTCGAGGAAATCCACCACGAACGTTGCCGGGAGCTCCAGGGCGCGCCGGGCCGGCAGCGACCAGAGCGCCGCGCAGATCGGCACCAGGTACCACTCCGCCAGCGACCCGGGGTACCGGCCCGCCTCCAGCAGGTGACCCAGCGTCTGGCCCGCACCTCCGGCACGGACGGCCGCTGCAGCCTCGCGGTTGAACCGCAGGATCGCGGCGAGCATCTGGAGGAAAGCGGGCCGGAACAGGTTGGCACGCTGGGCAAAGAGCGTGGCCAGCGAAGTGCCGTTGTACTCAAGGTTGTCCCGGTCGTGGCGGACACTGAAGCTCATCGTCGTGGGCTGGGACGCCACCCCGCACTCCGCCAGGCGCCGGGTGAACTCCGGGTAATTGCGCTCGTTGTACACGATGAAGCCGGAATCGACTGCCCAGGTGCGCCCACCCAGTGGCACCTCCCAGGTATGGACGTGGCCCCCGAGCCGGTCCTCCGCCTCGAAGACGGTCACCTCGTGCTCGACGTGCAGGCCACGGGCCGCCACCAGCCCCGACACCCCGGCTCCCACCACGGCAATTCGCATCAGCCGGCGTGGAGGACCCTGGCGGGGACTGGGCGAAGGTCACGGATGACGCCGAGCCAGCTCAGCACCACCAGCCCATAGTACGTCAGGTCAACCTCCCACCAGAAGAACCCCTGGCGCGCAGCACCGGGATAGCGGTGGTGATTGTTGTGCCACCCCTCGCCCAGGGTCACCAGCGCCAGTGCCAGGCTGTTCCGGCTGTCGTCGTCGGTGGCGTAGCGACGCGAACCCATCTGGTGGGCCAGGGAGTTGATCAGGCAGGTGCCGTGAAAGAGCACCACGGTGCTCACGAAGTAGCCCCAGATCAGGTAGGGCAGCCCGCCCAAGGCAAACAGCGCAACCGCGAGCGCCACCGGCACCAGGATGTCAAAGCGGTCCAGCCAGCGCAGCTCCGGGTAGCGGGCAAAGTCCCGCACCTCCTTCATGTCGGTGGGGAAGTTCTCCGCCGAGGTGATCCAGCCCATGTGGCTCCACCAGAAGCCATGCTGCCGCGGGGAGTGGACATCGAGCTCAGTGTCCGAGTGCCGATGGTGCTTGCGGTGATGGGCCGCCCACCAGAGCGGGCCACGCTGGGTGGCGCTGGCGCCGACGAGTGCCATCAGGAACTGCACCGGCCGGCTGGCCCGGTAGCTCCGGTGCGAGAAGTACCGGTGATAGAACCCGGTGATGGCAAACATCCGCACCAGGTACAGGCCCAGGCCAGTGGCGACCGCGGCGGGATGCCAGCCCACCACGAACACCCCGAGGCACATCAGGTGCATGCCGACGAACGGCATCACCCTCACCCATTCCACCCGCTTGGCACCACCAGGGGTCGCCGCGACCGGCCGAGTGGCCCCGGTGTCGAACCAGAGCGCCAGGGTGCGCCCGATCTTTTGCACCACGCCGAGCCGTTCCGCTGGAGCCGTCATGACGACCACCGGTGGGTTGGCCGGTGGGTGCGGAGCAGGACGTGCCAGTGGGGCAGGTCGCGAACCATGATGATCCCTTCCGTGGCCGGCATCGCGGACGCGCCGCGACCTCCGAGCAACAATGGTGTGTCGATGCTGAGTGCCTTGCGCAGGTCGGCCAGCTCCCGCGGCAATGCCCCACTGCCTTTGGGGATGGCGATGCTGAGTCCGACCAGGTCGGGGAGGTCGCGCCGAGCGGCGGCGGCGATCTCCAGTGCGGGGAGGTCGGCGCCCAGCCAGGTGACATGCCATCCATCCACTGCGGCGGACACCGCCGCGATCAGGGCGCCCAGGCCATGGCGCTCCCCGGCAGGGGTGGCCATGAGCAATCGCGGTGCCCCGCCACCCGGGGCGAGTTCGCGAAGCAACCATCCCAGCAGACGCTCCATCGCCGCGGTGGCGGCGTGCTCGTGCGCCACGCCCAGCTCGCCGGCATGCCAAACCTCGCCGACCTTCTCGATCATCGGCACCAGCACCTTCCCGAGGAATTCCGGGATGCCCAGCGACAGGACCGCCCGGCGGAGGGTCGCTTCCAGCAGTGCCGGCGTCAGGTCGTGGATCGCCCCCATACCCTGCGCCAGGTAGGCCTGTGCCGGGGTCCGGGCCTCAACGCCCTGCTCGCCGTCCTCGGCCACCAAGCGCCCCAGTTCCTCGGGGGGAAGCGCCACCACCGAGGCTACCGAACGGCCGGCCTGAATCGCCCGGACCAGAAGGGTCAACCGCCGGATATCGTCGTCGGAGTAGAGACGGTGCCGACCCTCGCCCCGGGCCGGGTTCACGGCGCCATAACGTCGCTCCCAGGCCCGCAGGACGTCGGGGGAAAGCCCAGTCCGCTCGGTGACGACCCGAATCGGGTGGCGGGGCTCGGATGGGCTGGAGTTGGTGGTCATGGACGTCATGATCGTTCGTTGTACAGCATTTGTCAAGCTTATAAGCTAGATTTTACATGTACATCGAGTAAAGCCACGTAGCGCCCGGAGGTGTTCGGGCTGACTCACCGGACCGGTACTTCTGCCCCGGTTGGCCACGCCCTTGACTTCCCCTTCCCCGGGGTGATCCTCCTAGCAGGAGGAATACCCGTGCCCCGTCAACGCAGCGTTGTTTTGTCCCTCATGATCCTCATCATTGGAGCGTTTCTGGCGCTCCCGGTGCTGACCCAACTTCTCGCCGAGTGGTGGTGGTTCCAGGAGGTGGGCTACCAGGTGGTGTTCCTCACCGAGTGGAAGACCAGGATCGGGCTCTTCCTCGGCGCAAGTACGGTGATCACCCTGGTGATCTACCTCAACCTGCGGATCGCCCAGCGCGGGGTGCCGCCGCCGCCCCGGGTCTTTCAGGTGGGCGACGCCATCCACCAGTTCAACATGCCCCATGCGATGCGCCGGTTCTCCCTCCCGGTGTCACTCGGTGCGGGGCTGCTCGGCGGGCTGGCGGCGGCCACGCTCTGGAAGACCCTGCTCCAGGCCACCAATGCCACCAGTTTCGGCATCGCCGATCCCGCCTTCGGGCGGGACATCGGCTGGTATGTCTTTACCCTTCCGGCCGTGACCGCCGGGATCGGGTATCTGGCCGGGCTCACCATGCTGACCCTGCTGGCGGTGGGGGTTATCTACCTGCTCCGCGGCGACATCATCCCCCTGCAGCGCTCGCTGCGGATCGAGCCGGCGGCCGGGATGCACCTCGCGGTTCTCATTGCCATCAGTTTTGGGCTCACCGCACTGCGGCTCTGGCTGGTGGACATCCCGGCGCTGCTCTACAGCAGCACCGGCCCGCTGGTCGGCGCCAGCTATTCCGACATGAACTCCAGTCTGCCCGCCATCAAGACCACCGCCGTCATGGCATTGATTGCGGGCGTGATCGTCCTGGTGGGCGGCATGCGTCGGCAACTGCCCCGATATGGGTTCCTGGCCATCGGCGGCTATTTCGCGGCGGCGCTGGTGGGACGCGGGCTCTTCCCCTCGGCGATCCAGAAGTTCGTGGTGGCCCCGACGGAACTCACCAAGGAGATGCCCTACCTCGTCTCACATATTGCCGCCACACGGCAGGCCTGGGGCATTGACAGCGTCGACACCCGCGAGCTGGACGGCGAGGCCAACCTGACCCTGGCCGACATCCAGGATAACGCATCGACTATCGAGAACGTCCGGCTCTGGGACCGCGCGCCGCTGCTCCAGACCTTTGGCCAGCTCCAGGAAATCCGCACCTACTACGATTTTGTGTCGGTGGACGACGATCGCTACATCATCGACGGGAAGTACCGGCAGGTGCTGCTCTCACCGCGGGAGCTCAATGTCGGCTCGCTCCCCACCCGGACCTTCATCAACGAGCACCTGACCTTTACCCACGGCATGGGGCTGACCCTGAGCCCGGTGAACCAGGTGACCATCGAGGGGCTGCCGGTGCTCTTCATCCGCGACCTCCCGCCGGTCTCCGATGTGTCCCTGAAGGTGACCCGACCCCAGATCTATTTCGGCGAAATGGTCAACGAGTACGTCTTCGTCAACACCAAGCAGCGGGAGTTCGACCATCCCAGCGGCGAGGCCAATGTCTATAGGGCCTACACCGGCACCGGCGGGGTCCCGGTCAATGGCCTGCTGCGGCGGCTGATCCTGGCCGGCCGGTTCCAGTCCACCAAGATCCTGCTCTCCGGCGACATCACCAACGACAGCAAGATCCTCTATTATCGAGAGATCGTGCAGCGCACCGCCAAGGCGCTGCCGTTCCTGACCTTTGACCGCGACCCCTACATCGTGATCGCGGACGACGGCACCCTGAAGTGGATCCTTGACGCCTACACCACCACCACGCGATACCCCTATGCCGCCCGACTCAGCGACGGCACCAGCTACATGCGCAACTCGGTCAAGGTGGTGCTCGACGCCTATCACGGCACGATGGCCGCCTACGTCAGCGACCCGAACGATCCGCTGATCCAGACCTGGGCCAGGATCTTTCCCGGCATCTTCCAGCCGCTGGAGTCGATGCCGCCCGATATGCGGTCCCATATCCGCTATCCCGATGATCTCTTCCGGGTCCAGTCCAACCTGTACACCACCTACCACATGGACGCGCCGGAGGATTTCTACCACCGGGAAGACCAGTGGCAGATTCCGGCGGTGACCCGTGCCGACGGCTCGGTGCCGTTCATGCGGCACCTGGTGATGCGGCTGCCCGACGAGCCGAACGCGGAGTTCATCTACATGGTGCCGTTCACCCCGCGCGGCAAGGACAACCTGGCGGCGTGGATGGTGGCCCGGAACGATGGCGACGCCTACGGCAAGCTGCGGGTCTACCACCTGAGCCGGCAGAGCCTGGTCTTCGGGCCGACCCAGATTACCAATCGGATCAACCAGGACACCGAGGTGTCCCGTCAGGTGACGCTTTGGGACCAGGCCGGCAGTCGGGTCATCCGGGGCGATCTGCTGGTGATCCCGATCGAGCAGAGCCTGCTCTATGTCCAGCCGCTGTACTTGCAGGCCGAGGGGGGCAAGATCCCCGAGCTCAAGCGGGTCATCGTGGCGTTCCAGAACCAGGTCATCATGCGGGAAACGCTGGACGGGGCGCTGGCGGAGTTGTTCGGTGGCAATGCCACCGTCCGGGCGGCTGTACCGGCGACCGCGGTCGCCGTCCCGGGCAGCCTCGACGCCGGGGGCACCGTGAGCGTCGAAGCCCGGTCACTGCTTGCGGAGGCCCGGCAGCGCTACGAATCGGCGCTGGAGGCGCAGCGGGCCGGCGACTGGTCGCGCTACGGGGAGGAGATCAAGCTGCTGGGCGAGCTGCTGGATCGGTTGGCACGGATGCGGTAGGGGGAGGAATCCCGAGGCTCAGGCCTCGGGCTCGCCGGGGGAGGTGGCTTTCGCCACCAGCAGGGAAAGCGCTGCCGCGCCAGCGGCATCCCCAGGCCGAGCCCTGGGCGGAAGCCCAGGGTTGACCGTTCCATCCGCACGCCCAGATGATTGGCCACCCACTACTGCGATCGAGACCATGAAATCCATCATCCACTCCCAGGCCGTCGACATTCCGCACGATATGACCACCACCGGCTTTGACATGCCGGGCTTCCGCATCGTGGAGAGTCTGGGAGTGGTGCGCGGTGTGGTGGTTCGGTCCCGGTCGGTCTTCGGCACCATTGGCGCCGGATTGCAGACGATTCTCGGTGGCAACATCTCGCTCTTCACGGAGCTCGCGGAGCGCACCCGTCAGCAGGCCTTCGACACGATGTGCCATCAGGCGCACCTGGCGGGAGCCAACGCCGTGATCGGGATCCGGTTTGATGCCAATGAAATGATGAAGGGGGTGACCGAAGTGCTCTGCTACGGGACGGCCGTGGTGCTGGAGCCCCTGGAGGACTGATCGCGACTGACGTCGCGAGTTCTCGCAAACACTCCGCCCCACCCGACGCCTCCGTCGAGTGGGGCGGTCTGGTGCTTGGCGATGGCGCTGTTCATGCCGCGACCGAACTGCGGGCCGGCAATCAGGATCGTCAACCCCGCGAGCACCTCGAGGACCAGTGCTCGCCCCGTCTCGGCGTGGAGCGAGTCTCGTGCGCTACGGCGTCGTCTTCACCACGAAGGTCGCGTTGCCGTACTGCATGTTGTAGGTGTCCTCCCGCGCTTGGATGGCCGATGGGATGGTGCCACAGCCCCCATCCAGGGGCACGCCCCAGAAGGTGCCCCCGTTATAGACATCCAGGATGTTGCCCATGTTGGTGACGCCGGTGATGACCTTATGAATGGTGGTGCCGAGCGATGAATTGACGATGCCAGTCACGGTCAGATCGTAGGAAGTGGCCCCGGCCACCTTGGGGATGATGGCGTCGGCGGTCTTGCAGGCGCCGCCCGGGGTCGGGATGGTCCGGACCGTGAAGTTGGCCAACAGGGTGCTCGGTGCCACGTCAAGAAAGGCACTTTCCGAACCGCTCAGGACGTCAAACCGTGCGACCGTGCTGTCCTCCCTGATCCTGGTAAACCCCAGGGCCGAGAGGGTCGTGGTGTAAGTCTTGTAATACCCGACATAGAAGTCGACCTCGACTTCGTCGACGCGGGGCGGCAGCTTGTTTGACTGGTTGGCCGTCTTGGCCGTGTAGACGCCCTGGTCCACGTCCGTCTTGTGATTCGGGTTGTGGATATCGAGGTCACCGTGGAATTGGCTGGATCTCCACACCTTGAGCACCGGCAGGTTGGCGAGATTCTGGTAGATGCTGCCGTCCGCGTTGCGGATCCGCGCGATGACGGTCTGGGTCGCCCCGAAATCCGGCTCGCTGAAGTCCGGCAGGACCTCGTACAGGAACTGGAGGTTCGCGTTGACGGTGGCCTCGGCGCTGGCGAGCGGCACCAGGACGTTGGGCAGGCTCGGATCGATATTGCCCCGGATGATGACCTGGATCTGGTCCAGGTCGCCCGGGGGCAACTGGGGCTGGGTCATGGTGTACTGCGCATCAGCGCCGAACAGCGGGCTGATCACCCCGTTCCGCCCGGTCCCGGTCCAGGCATAGGTGAGGCCGGTGGTGGTATGACCGGGAATGGACGCGGTAAAGGTCACGGAGCGCTGGATGAAGTTGATCGATCCGACCGTGGGGGTCAGGGCGCCCTGCGGCAGCCGGACGCCCACCGTGAACGGGCTGAACGAAGTGGTCTGGGCCGTCACGGTGCGCGCCACCGGGTCCACGACGAGGTTGGGCAGCTTGACCCAGGCGCCGCCGGAAAAGTGATACAGCGCCAGATCGGTCGGCAGTGCCCATGCCGGCATCTTGGCCGGATCGTACCTGACCGTGACGCTGACCGGGGCCGAGAACGTGGTGCCGGCCGGGCCGAGGCTGTAGCCAGTGCCGACCACGGCGTAGGCGCCGGCCACGAGTTCCACCGTCGGCGCGGTGCTCGGCGCCACGGTGATCAAGACGGGAGCCGCCACCGCTCCCGCCGGCACCACGATCTTGACCGCCCCCCCCGCCGCATTGACCGTTCCGCCGGTGATCGGGAGCTGGCCCCCGTCGGCCACGGTGATGGTGGCCGAGCCGGACTTGGTTTCGCTGGTGGCGGTAATCGTGGCCGATCCGGGGGACACCGCGGTCACCAGCCCGGACAGGTTGACCGTGGCCACCGCCTGCGCGGTGGAGGTCCAGGTCACGACCCGCCCGGGCAACGGGTTGCCGGCCGCGTCCAACGTGGTGGCCGTGAGTGTCAGGGTCTGGAGCGGAACCAGCGACGCCGTGCCCGGGGCGACGGTCACCGTGGCCACCGGGGCGGGGG
>Ga0163150_10001442_pt1 | contig 40064 bp, 54 predicted proteins | sample OliLakLV19P2IB_FD_148628 | JGI IMG/M metagenome (GOLD analysis project Ga0163150, IMG submission 148628) | Freshwater microbial mat bacterial communities from Lake Vanda, McMurdo Dry Valleys, Antarctica - Oligotrophic Lake LV.19.P2.IB | ecosystem: Environmental > Aquatic > Freshwater > Lake >... | reverse complement strand
GCGGCCTATTCCAATACGGGCTTTTGCAACCTCCACATCGCGGCGGGTTTCCGCCAGGTTTGCGGAGCATGACATGATCGCAGCGGGAGCATTTGTAGGCGGTGATTTTTATGGTTGGCATGATTATTTTATTTCCCAGCCAGCAACATCATCGCTCCATAAAAACTTGTCCTCAGGAAAATCACTGTCCTCTCTGCGATTGAGGCGAATCTGTCCGCGTTTCCAATATTGGTTTATTCCGTCGTCACCTAAAAGCGTGAATCCCAATTTTTTAGCATTATCATTTTTGTTCAGCTCGGCGAGTAATTCATTTTTGGTCATCATTTTTTTATCCTCCGTTCCGCCCATCTATCCGATGAGCTTAGATATAGTGTACCCTATAACGTGCATACATGTCAATAGGTAAACTAATAAATCTTTTTGAGACGGTAAATTAAGAAATGAAATTATTTTTTGCTCTGTGTGGTTTAATCATCGCAATATATCTCTCCGGCCCCCATCTCTACACGCATCGAGTTGAGGTCTATCAGAGATTGACAGCTAGGATCCCGTGGGATCAGATTTATAGCGTCGGGAAATTCTTGGAGAGTGCGGGGCCTTGGATGGGGATTATGGTGGCAGTGATTATATTGTGGGGAGAGTGGAGATGAGTGATATGCCAATTTGGTATCTCAAATGCTATGAAGTTAATAGAATTAAAAGTTAGACCAGCATCTAAATAACAGAGGGGGAGCATCCGAAGTGTGGGGGTAGCACAACGAACTGCAAAATAAGCCATGAGCAGAAGTTTGAGCTGACTAGATTCAAACCGAAGTACGATTGTTATCGAGGGAAGCAGAGGAAGGATGCGTACCTGTGGAATTTTCTAAGACGGATAAAGTTGTGCATCACAACGAGACACGCGAGGAGAATAATGAATGAAGAGCGAAAAAATCATTAACGCATTGTTTAAGCAAAACCAATCATTGATGAAGATGATGGGTGGTTATGTAAATGGAAATGTTCCCAATAGAAAAGACGTTCCAATTGAGGAGGCTGGATTTTCTAGACGAGTCTACAATATCTTAGCGAACCAAAAGATTAAGTCTATCTCTCAACTCGAAGGAGTGGATAGAAGCGAAATCTTATGTTGGAGGAATTGCGGACGGTCGGCACTTTACGAGATCGAGAGAATTACTTTCAAATTCGGTGTTAAATTGGCTACGTGGAATTGAAATAAATTCAAATGTCCCAAATGTCCTTTCTTTCTATATTGACAAAATATGTATTCCGTGCAATAATCAATTGACAGTTTAAGTACCCCTCACACAGTAGTCCTCACCAAATCGCCCCGTCAAGGCAAAGTTCTCTAATTAATTTTTAGGGATGCTTTCGACGGGGCGTTCCTTTTTGGCTGGCAGAATATACGCGCACTAATTTGATTCATTCTTGTCCAGCCAAACAATTTTAGATGCCTAAACTTGTAGACGAATGGAATTACCAGAGTAGGAAGGATAAAAGCGATAAAGGAAAACGCGCTTCTAAACTTGAACGCGATATCCAAAGACTTCTTCTAACAGGTTATAGATTGTTGGGACACTCTAAGAACGTGTGTTACTTTACGACTCGGCAGATAGATTACTAAACAGATTTCAAGGCCAGTCTTTACTGGCAACATGGGGCAAGGTTGGTTGATATACCATCCTCTAAAGAGACGGGAAACCCAAGATAAAAACTAGGGACCGTTTTACAAGACATATCGTCATCAATGAAGATAAAAACTGAACCACATTATATTCGGCAATACTTGCCTAGCGGCGACTATAATCTGATTTCCAATTCCAAATGCAACTTTCTTAATCATGAAATTGTCAGGCGATTTAAGAGGGATAGAAAAAGGGTCGATGTAAGATTCTTTGAAATTGTTGGGATAGAGGTGTGTTCACGCTTGAACCTAGAAGCTATGCCGTTAAAAGAAGAAAAGAAAAGTTGCGCTAAAAGAAAAGAAGAGCAGTCCACTTTTAGCGGCTTTTGTGTTTGTGGACATGACGCGATTATCCATTGCGGAGATGATTGCGTTGGTTCCGAATCCCGTCATGTGAGATGCAAATGTAGCGGATTAATCAGCTTACTTGATGATTTATCGCGAGAATATTATGAGTTTTGCAGCATATTTTTAGAACCAACCAAATATAAAAACAATTATGCCATTTCAATTAGGTCATAAATTAGCGCCTGGTGGTAAATTCGGTAATAAAGGCGGCACAGGTCGTCCTCCTGAATGGCTCAGGTCTAAATGCCAATACATCGTTGACCGTGAACAGTTAGTTGAGTTTTTAGGTCGTGTTGCGAGTGGAGATGATGTTGACCAGGTTATCAATCAGAACGGTGAATGTCTGAAAGTTCCAGCGAGCGTGAAAGATCGAATCAAAGCGGTTGAGCTTTTACTTGACCGTGGGTTTGGCAAAGCGGCTGAAACAATCAAGGTTGGGTTTGACGATAAGTTGGCTGATAGATTGAAAGCGGCGAGAATTGAAATGCTCAAAGAGGCTTGAGTGAATCCTGAAACTGAAAACCAATTGATTAGATTGATGGGAAAAGTAGCTCGCGATCCGTATAAGTGGGCTATGGTTTCGTTTGAGTGGGGAACAGGTGATCTTGAAGATCATACTGGTCCAGAAGATTGGCAGAAAGAATTGCTCTGCAAAATTCGTGATGGATTGATGACGGCGAATGAAGCGATTTTAGCAGCTATTTCAAGCGGTCACGGTATTGGGAAGAGTAGCATCGTTGCATGGATCATTCTATGGAGTCTCAGCACATTTGAAGATACGAAAGTTGTGGTGACTGCAAATACCGAGACACAGTTGAAAACAAAGACTTGGGCTGAGTTAGCAAAGTGGTATCGCCTATTCATTGCAAAGCATTGGTTCACACTGACAGCCACCGCCTTGTATAGCGTATCTCCTGAACACGAAAAGACTTGGCGTGCAGACATGGTTCCATGGAGCGAAGAGAAGACAGAGAGTTTCGCCGGATTGCACAACAAGGGAAAGAGGATCGTCTTAATCTTCGACGAAGCTTCAGCTATTCCCGATAAGATATGGGAAGTTTCCGAGGGTGCATTGACGGACGAAGATACGGAAATACTTTGGTTCGTATTTGGAAACCCGACGAGAAACATTGGCAGATTCTTCGACTGTTTCAACAAGCTAAGACACCGATGGTTTACCCGCCACATAGATTCCCGCTCGGTCAAGATCACTAACAAAACTCAAATAAATAAATGGGTTGAAGATTATGGCGAGGCATCAGACTTTGTGAAGGTGCGCGTTAAAGGCGAGTTTCCGAACGCTTCAAGCAGTCAGTTCATTGCTGGCAACGTAGTGGACGAAGCGCGTGTGCGCGAGTTGACGCTTCCTCAATTCTCATTCGCTCCGAAGATTCTTACCATTGATCCGGCGTGGACGGGTGGTGACGAAACCGTCATTGGTTTGCGTCAAGGTTTGATGTTTAAAATCCTCGCTGTCTATCCTCGTAACGATGACGATTTCGTGATGGCGGGATACGTTGCGAACTTTCAAGATAAAGAAAAAGCTGAAGCCGTATTCATTGATTATGGATATGGAACGGGAATATATTCTGCTGGTAAGACGATGGGACGCAACTGGATTTTAGTTCAGTTCGGAAGCGAGTCTACTACTGAAGGCTACAAAAACAAACGCGCGGAAATGTGGGGATTGATGAAAGAGTGGCTGGCTAACGGTGGCGCGATTCCCAACGATCCTGTGTTAGCTGCTGATTTGATTGGCCCCGAATACCATTTTGATTTGAGGACTTCAAAGATCATCTTAGAAAGCAAAGAGGACATGAAGAAACGCGGGCTAGCGTCACCTAACCGAGCCGACGCTTTAGCTCTAAGTTTTGCGCAGCCTGTGTTAAAGAATGAAGGCGCGAGGGGCTACGTTCATCCTCGGTTTAAACAAGCCATAGGGAGGTAATGATGCAAACGGTGAAGTGTGAAAGTACGAAACTTAAAATCTGTTTCAACGATAAATTAACTCTCGCTCATCTCATCCATGAGCTAGAGCAAAAGTTTTCGATTCAGCTATTCGATGACAAGGACGACAAGTCCGAGGACATCTTAATTGTGGGGAAAAAGAAATGATTATCAAATATCCCGTCAGATACGACGACGTAAATTTAACGATCAACGACGCAACAGGCCGAGTGATTGCGTTGATAGGATGGCCGAGGCTAACGATTCCGGTGGAAGAGATGAAGGAGCGTGGAACATTGATTGCGGAAGCCGTTAACACTTATGACACCACGAAGAAGATGCTTGAAAGCAACGATTCAGAATCTAATTCTAATGAGCCGGAGAAGGAGGATGAGCCGAAGAAGGAAAAGAAGAAACCAGGCCGTCCTAAAAAATCATGAAGAAGGATATGGTGTTTGAAGCCTTGAAATTCAAGAAGAAAAAGAAATCTAGTTTCCGTGTGAAGAACGAAGTGGAGGACATGATTAATATTCCTTCGAGCAAAAAATTTAAAGGGAAATATCAAGAATGATTGAAGTCTACCAGGATAAAGGTTTTACATTCATCAGCAAGGATGGATTGACTCAAAGCATGATCCCTTCTCCTAGCGGCGGTTATTGGGAGAAGATGATTCCTGACGATTTCATTCCTCAGACTGTGCTGATCTTAGGGTTAGGCGCGGGAACGATTGTAAATATCTTAAAAGAGAAGTTTCCTGAGATTCATATTACTGCAGTCGATAACAACAAGGAAATGATCTCGCTTTCAAATGTCTACTCTCTCGTGAATCTTACCCTTGAAAGAGACGCTTTCGATTACATGGAAGAATGTTCGGATCAATTCTCGCTCATCATCGTCGACCTCTTCGACGGCATGAAGTTCGACATGAAAGTGATTACCGACTTATTTCTGAACGATTGCAAGCGGTGTTTAAAACCTGGCGGTTATCTTGTGGTGAACGTGCCGAACCTTTCCCAATGCGAGCTTAATTTCCACGAAGCCAAACGGAACGATGTGCAAAATATCTATTTCTTTAGAGCGAGCGTGTGATGGAACAAGACGATCTTAGATTACTTTTAGAATCGACGAGTGAAGACAATAAAGACAAGGGAGCGAAAGATTCTATTCCATCTCCTGATACCAACGATGTCGATGTGGACGAAGAGGATTTAGGGAAATATCTTGTTACTCAATTGAAAAACGATGTCGCTGACAAAGAGGGGATGGGCTGGCAAGAGAAACGCGAATACGATATCAAAGCGTACGATGGGATCAAAGATATGTGGCTATCAACGTATCCGTGGCCCAACGCGAGCAATTACCCCGTTCCCATTACTCCGATTCAAGTAGATACAGGCGTTGCGGTTTTAGATGAACGGATGTGGCGTGACAAGAATCGGGCGTGCGTGGTTGCAGGCGTTGGTGACGAGGATATCCGTAACGCGAAGTCTCTTGAATCAATTCTCTCATGGCAGATCATCAACGATATTGTGCGGATGAAACAGGAATGGAAAGCTCATATCAGACAAGCTCTCAAGATGGGGACAAGTTATTTCAAAGTCTTTCGCACGGTGAAAGACGGTTTCAAGCTTGCGGTAGAAACGATTCCGATTGAACGAATTTATCTTCCTGTAGACGCTAAGAGTCCAGACAAAGACGATACCGACCATGTGACGCAAGCGATCCCTTTATCTGCGAACGATTTGATTCAGCGCGTGGGTTGGGGCGTTTACAAGAACTTGGACCAGATCGGTAAAGGTTGGGGGGTGGGTGGCGCGGTGACGCCTGAGCGATTGGCTTATATCCGTCAAGAATCCACGGGTATAGATATCGTCACTAAAGTGATCCGTGATAATTGGTGGATCAACGAAACTTATTTGACCTACTATCCGCGTACTGCAAGCGGTCCTGGTGGCCCGATGTCGAACTTCATGGACCCACAAGAGTTAATCGTATGGTGGGCTCCTAACACGGGCAAGATATGCCGGAAGATCAAGAACACGGAAGGTTTGCGTCCATTCTCAGACCTCTCGTTCTATCGTAACGATGGCATGGCGTTTGGTAAATCGTTGCCTGAGAAGATCCGGCATATCCAGGAGAAGGCGAACTACATTGATAAGCAAGTGACTGACGCGGGAGATAAGGCCATGAGTCCCGCTGGATTCTACGATAACGCAAACGGGTTTGATCCTCAACTCTCAATGAGGGCTCCTACAGGAATGTACCCCACAAAGAACGCGGCTTCGATCACTTGGGAGCAGATCAATATCGCGCCATTACTTGAACGTAAGAGCGAGATCAAAGAACTCTTTCTACAAGCTGAAAGGGTGACGGGATTCTCAGATTTACAGCAAGGGGTTAGCACAGGCTCAACTCCTACTCTCGGCCAAGATCAGTTGCGAGCCGTGGCAACGAACGTTAGGAATAACGATGTGATTGGTGAGATGAATTACAGTTACAACAACACCGTGAACCTGATTTATAAGTACGACGATTTGTATATGCCGAGAGAGACGAAGGTTAAAGTTCTCGGAACGCAAGAATTTTATTCGATTGACCAGCTTTTCAAGAATCAGAAACAGGCGCAAGGCCAACCGAGCGAAGGTCTAAAACTTCAAGGAAATTTTGATTTCTCTATCGCTAACAAGAGCGTGGAAGAAGACGATAAAGACAAGAACGCTCGTTACTCATTTGCTGATGTGATTTTAGCGGACCCTCTCTTTGGTCAAGATATTGGAAACCGTTACCGAGCTTTAGACATGAAAGCCGTCTCTGCAAATATCCGAGACTTGGGCGAGATCGTGAAGAAACCGAAAGAGGCGTACATCCTTTCTCCTCAAGAAATCATCGACCGTATTATGAGCGGTGACAAAGATGTTCAGCCGAGCGTTTATATTGATCCGGCAGAGTACGAAACAGGTATACGCTTATTTATGCGTACTGGAAACTTTAGAGAGTCAGAACTGGAAATCAAAGTGGAATTTGAGAAGTTTCTACTACTTGTTATTGCGGTTAGAAAAGGTAAAGAAGCTGCGTTTGCTAACTATGCCGAGCAGACTAGACCCGTTGTCGTGGCTCCTGAATCTGGACAGAACGGTAAAGCCCCTGCGGTGGCTTAAATGAACCCCACTAATTGGAATGTTGAGCAAGAACGGCACGAACTCAAAACCGCGCGGTATCGCAACCTCTTACAAGTCTATGAATGGCAAGAATTTGTGAAAGACATGAAAGCAGAGATTGAAACTCACAAGAATCTAGCGATCAGCTTCACTCAACAAAATAAGATTGAAGACGCGAAGAAACAATCGTTTATCGTGATGGGAATTGAGGAAGCGATATCTAGACCGCAAGACGTAATTTCCTATCATGAAAATACGTTTCAAAAGATGTACCGCCATATCTGCGGATCGTGTGGGAACTTTATACGGTGGGCGAACAAAAGTGAGGTAACGAAATAAACGAAATAACTATTTAAGTTTCATCCCCTAAAAAGCCCCGTCAGGCAAGTTAACTCTTCCAACAATTTTGTGGAGAGTTCCTGACGGGGTTTTCCATTCGATGGCGGGATTTAATCCCCCGATTTGCCCGCCATCGACCAATTTTTAGAGCTTTCAAGCTCTGAAATAGATGGACCAGGAGGATGAAACCCAATGCCAGATACGACAGTCACAGGCGCGAAAGAAATGGAATCGCCCGCCATTAAATCGGATGAAAACCCCTCGCGTGGGGGCGATCACGCGCAAAAAACATCCGAGCAACTACTGTCAGAGTACAAGGCCGAAAACCAACGGAAAGCCGAAGAAAATAAGGTTCTTAAAAGCGAAATGCAAGAGATGAAGTCTACGTTAGCTGAACTGAAAGAAAAAGCGGAAGCCGGAGAACTTTCTAAACGCGATGAAGGCCGGATGGAAAATCTTGAAGACGAAATCAAGGATGCGGCCAAGAAGTTGCGCGGACAGAAAGAAACCCAGCCCTGGATTGAAATTGCGAGAGAAGAAATGACGGTATCTCAAGCTCAGTTCCAGATCGAGTTAGGCAACGAGTATATCGAGGACAAAGCCTCGGATCTCGGAATTGAGCCTAAAGATTTGGCTAAAGAGATTGCCGTTTACGCGTTCAAGTACCAGGACAAGCGTCCGGCTCGAAGGAATGAGCTTGCTTTCAGGGATTGGAAGAACGCAACAGCTAAACAGAAAGAACTCGAAGCGAAAGAAACCGCGATTAAAGAGCGTGACGCGAAAGATGCGTCGTTCCGTGAAGGTAGAGGCCGAAATCCGAGGCAAGCAGATAAAAACCAATCGTTTCAAGACGCTAATAAAGACGGTCGTCTGGACATATTGAGAGACTTGATTGGATAAACGGGTTTCATACTTCCAAACCTTAAATGGGGAGGAAATTTAGATGGCTGACGTTCACGTAAATATAGAGCAACAGGGCAGAATCCGCGAACAGGTAATTAACACCATTACCAACATTTCACCTACCGAACGGCCTTTCTTGGCTGCGGTTGGCAGAATGGACGCGACGAACACGAAAGTGGAATGGACGAAGGATACTTTAGCGGCGGCCTCTGCGGTCAACAAGGAAGCTCATGGTTTTACCGTGACTTTCGCGGCTGCTGACTGGACGGCTCGCACTCAAGCTTTTAACCAATGCCAACTGCTCAAGAAACAAGTTTCCGTTGACTTGTCTCATGAAGCCGTGGATAAGGTTGGGATTGGTCGCGGGTTGATGGGCGAACTGGAAAATCAGAAAAAGAACAAGCTCGACGAACTCACCAATGATATCGAAGCAACGCTTGTTTCTTCTAACGCCGCTGTGGCTCCGCTTCCTAACACGGGAACTGCGGGTCAATCGGCTGGCGCACAAACCTTCCTCACTCAAAACGTGGTGGCTTGCGGTTCCGGCGAATATCCCGAAGTGACCTTGCGTCAAGATTATTATGACGACCTGGCTTCTAAGTGTTTGAAGCAGGGCGGCTATCCTCTGGACGTGTTCTGCGGTATTCAGGCGAAACGCGCTGTTGCGGGTTGGGTGGATCAAGTGAACCGCCCTATCTCCGATTCCGGCAAAAAGTTGACGAACGTCATTAACCAGTATGAGACCGTGGTGGGTGTTCAGGATATCCATTACGATCGGTTCCTCGTTGATAGCGATGGCAAATACTCAGTCCTTTTGATGATCGAAGCTGGGCGTTTTAAAACCGCTTGGCTGCGTGAACCGAAATGGAAATGGGTTTCTGGACCTGAAACCGTTCAGGGTGATTTCTTTGGCGGGTACTATGCCACGGAATTGACTTTGGTGGCTATGGCTCCTGAATCTTCCGGCAAGATGACCGGACTCGGTTACACCCTGTAAGGAGGAAAAATAACATGAAAACCATGAAAATTCTTGTTGTTTCGGCCTTCTTGGGCTTGGTGGGTTTGGTTGGAATGGTGAAAGCTGACGGTTATTTCACCACGACTTCCACGGGTGTGTTTATCACGACCGGAACCAACATTGAGATTACATCAATTCAAATTGGGTCTGGCTCTGCGAACGCAGGCGGCGCGGTATGGGCTGTGTTGGTGGACACTGTTCCGCTCTCGTCCATTGCGAGCGGCGCGGGTAACTTGCTGATTGGCGAGACGTTTAGTTTGGCTCGGTTTCCTGTAAGCCAATACTTAATTCCTCCGCTGATCGCTTACACTACCAACACAATCTCAATGCCTGTGACGGCCTTGAACTTCACTGATGCTAGTGGTTCAGGTCGCGGTGTTGAGAAGGGGTTAGCCTTGTTCATTGTGAACAACAACTCGAACGGTTCTAACCCTGGCGTGGTGGTAACGGTGGGCTACAAAAAGAAATCTGGCGGCTTCTTCAAGCGGTAAATAGTTTGTTCTTGGGCTGGGGGAGTTAATAGCTCTCCCAGCCGGGAACCTCTAAAAAACCATGATAACTCTAATCGCTAAAAAAGACTTGGTAGATGACCGTTACCTTCGGATTTGCGACACCAAAGAAGTGCGTGATGTGGTCAGGGATTGCAAAGATAAACGCCTTTCAAATGGCAAGGCTCTCTCGAAAGATAAAGGCGTGGGTGCAATGGCTGATATTCCGGCGACAATTTACTGGAACCCAGCTTTCAAGCACATCTTTAGAAATCCTGACCCCATAGAACGCATGAAACTCACGCGCAAATTCTTAGAAGAGCGATCCGCATTTAAGACGACGACCAGACGGCTAATTTAGGGGAGGTGATGACCTTGAGGAAATTGTTATTTGTTGCGGTGTTGATGGTGATGGGAATTGTTTCACGTGGGGCGGCTGATATTTGGGAAAACTCTTATTCAACCGTTGTAGCTACTTATCAAAATGGTGTAAAGATCACAACTGGAAACATCAGCGTGGACCTGATTGATGTGATGTCGGCAGGATCAGCGGATTCCGTTATTTCTATCTATGATACGGCTCTTTCGACCTTAACGCCTGGGATCAAGAAATACGAAGGCTGGCAAGGATCGAGCGCAAGGGTTATTCCTGTAGGTCTCGACCTTTCGACCGGAATGTATATATCCAACCTCGGGACCACTCCCGCGATTGTGAGGTTTAAGATCAGGCAAAAAAGTCGGTACTAAGCCGATGCTTTTTGGAAATGCGATATCGGAACTGGCGTTTCTCGTCAACAAGAAACGGGATGATACTGACGTTGAAGGCAAACTAAAATTTGCCGTCAATGCGGCAAAGATCATCGTTTCAAAATCCTACCATTGGAAAGAATTGAAATCATACGGCGAGTTGGTTTTGATTCCAAACCATACGAGCGGAACCGTTTCAATCACTCTGGATTCTAGGACGGTGAACGGTTCAGGAACCGATTGGACTTCTGCTATGGTTGGCCGATTCTTCCAACACTCGCAAACGAGCGCGTACTATCGGATCATCAACGTCGTTTCAGCTACCCAATTGATCCTTCAAAGCCCGATTGTGGAAGCGACGGCTTCCGCACTCACCTACCTGATCCGTAAACGGTTTTACCGCGTGAACTCGGATATCCGGCTAGTCCTACCTGACGAAAAGTCCGACGCTATGGAAGTTCCATTTACGATTGAAGGCTACGACCTAAACGATACCGATTATTCGGCTGGAACAGTTTCGGTGACGGCTGATTCAAATATTTTAACGGGTGTTGGAACCTCTTTTCTAGATAACGTCCATCCTGGCGATCTCATCAATTTACAGTCTTACAAATACACCGTTAGAACGGTGGACTCTGACACCCAAATCACCATGAACAACCGAGCTATGGAAACATTCCCTGGTGGAGCTTATTTCATTAAGTCCGAATCTCCGATTCAAGCTGAAATCTTCACGGCTCCCAGTCAAAAAGCGGTTCAACCTTTCTTCTATATCCGCCACCTTTACGATATGGTCCATGACAACGATTCTAACGAGTTATCGAACAAATTTGACCGTACCTTCATGGATTGGGCTAAGGCTGAATTTGAAAGAAGCGTCAATGCTCCTGGCTGGCAAGCGAACATTTTAATGGCTCAAGGAAGGCTCAACACTTTGAAGCAGAACGCGGATCTCGTGTGGTATCCCTACCGCACGTTCCCGCCTAGGGTGTTGGCTGGAAACGGGAGAGGACAATGACAACCGCTGAATATAAGAAGCTGATCGACTCCCAACGCGGGAAAGATATCTCAAAGTTCTCGGACTCTGATTTAAAGACCAGACTTGACGCATTAGGCGGTCTTTCTAAACAGAAAGCGCAATTTGATCCCTTAGCTCTCAAGAACGAAATCAGCGGGATATTGGTTAAAAACGGGATTCCTCCTAAAATTGCGGATCAGTACTCGGCGCAGATGGGGAATTTCTACGCTCAAACGGGAACGCTAAAGACGGGGTTGGCGGATTTAGGCGGTTATGGTGGCGGCGATGACATTCCGAAGACCATTAAAGACATTCGTCGCGCCGACAGCTTAATAGACCCTCTCCTTCAAAAATTAAACGACAAGATCAGCGGTGGCGGGTTCAATTCTGAACTTCCCGACTATGAGCAAGACCTATCCTCGACCCAAAACCTCTACGATCAAAGATTGTTTAAGACGGAACAGGAGGCGCAGCTTAATGAATTTCTTGGAAATACGCCTCAAGCTCTGGAAACCGAAAGAAACCGTTTTTCTGAAAGCCAAAAAAATCGCGCTCAAGATTATATTCAGCAAGTCTATGCGCCCCAAGCGGCGGCGGCGTTGAATGGTCGCGGTTTACTTGATACCGAATCCGAGCTAGGCTGGTTAATCGGATCTCAGTATGCGGCGGCTCAAGGACAAATTGAAGCCGAAAAGCTCGCGCAACAGCAAGCCGATATCCAATTTTTCGCGGATATGTCGTACAAGACCACCTACCAGAACTTGATTCAGCAAGGGGCAGACATTAGTGGTCAGTTGGCGGGAGAGCAAGCTGCTATCGGTCAACGTCAACAGCAAAGATTCCAAACTAGCCAGAACAATATTGATAACCGACTCAATAACGACATCTTAGCCCAACAGGGCCAAAACAAAGTTTTGCAATCTCAAAATCAAGCAGATCAGAAAAGTAAGGCGGTAAAAGACCAGTTTGCTTACAACCTAGCTAAAACCACAGTAATCGCCGGAGGGACAGCGTTAGGTGCGGTCTATGGTGGGCCTGTTGGTGCTGCGGTCGCTAACCAAACATTAAGCTCCGCCATTCCTTCGGAGGTCAACTAATGAGCGAATACACAGACGCATTAAAAGCAAGCCAAAAGAAAGTAACCGACTTACTAGCGGTTCAAGGTCAAGCCATTGGGCCTGGACTAGCGAAATCCGAAGACATGATCCAGATGGGCCGACCCGCCTTCCAGTCCGGCGCTCAGGATATCCTTGGAAACATCGGCGCACAGTATGGGCTATCGCCTTCCATCGTTCAAGCTGGCACTCAAGCGCAAAGCCAAGGGTTAAAGGCCGTAGATCGTACAAACCAGGAAGCTCAAGACCGTGCGCGTATGGCTCAAAAGCAGAGGATTCAGAATCTAAGCTACAACACCCTCTTTGACAGTTTCGTGAACTCTGGACAAGACCTGAACAATGCAAGTGCCAACGCCCGTCAGATTGCTTTAAATCAGCAATCGCAAGACCATCAGGCTATATCCAACGATATCGCACGAATGAACTTGATTGACCGAAACAATATCAGCCGATCGTATGCGGCTCAATCGGATAGATTCTCGCAAAACACCTCCGACCCTTACGAGCAAGCCGTCATTGCGTCATTGATCGGGGTAGGTGTTCAGGCTCCGCTGGCGTATGGGCTCCATAAATCGAACCAACCGAAAGCTCCTGTGACCGTTCAAGCTCCCGTTGCGGGTCAAGGCGGGAACGCGGAATCTGTTTACGATGCTTATTACAAACCGAAATCGAAATTTGCAGGGATGGGAGAATAACGATGGCAAACGACAATATTTTAGCTGGGGCAGCTGGGGGCTTGCAAGGGATAAATGATCTCTTAGGCCAGTACATGAATTATCAGTACCAGAGGAAGGGGAAGCAACAGGATTTGATGGACGAAATGGCTCTCTATCTGCAAAAGCTGGATGCTCAGAGGAAGGGGAAGCAACAGGATTTGATGGACGAAATGGCTCTCTATCCGCAAAAGCTGGATGCTCAAAGGCAATCTGATTTATTGTCGAGACAGGGACAGGCTGATATCGACTTGAGAAAAGAGCAGACCATGCTACCGCTTAAAGAGGCTTCCGATATTCGCGTGGCTAACGCGAAACCCGTTGTCCCGACCTACATCATGGGTCCGGACGGAGAAATTACGGGGAACGTGAACGGTAAAATTTCACGAACTCCCGTCATTAAGCAAACGCCGGAACAAAAGAAGATGGAAGAACGGAAAAAGCTCGAAGTTCCTGGGTTTAATCTGAGCGATGATATTACGCCACTTCCGAGGGAAGCGGATAAGATTCGCGAAGCTATGGGCCGATTGGACAACTTTGAACAAGGCGTCAATGACATGAAAGCTTTAGTTGATAAGCATGGTTCCTTTGAATATTTCGGAGAAAGTGGGGCTGCAATGAACTCTTTAGCAACAGATTTACAGCTTGAAGCCAAAGAACTCAAAAACCTGGGCGTTTTGAATGGTCCCGATCTGGGACTAATTCAAAAGATGATCGCTGATCCTGGCTCTCTTAAATCCATGTTTACGCGAGACAAATCTAGACAGTCCGAACTTTCTACGACCTTAAAACAGATCAAACGGAACGTGGCGACTCAGTTGAGTTCAAAAGGCTACTCAAAAACTCCGACTACTGGCGGCGCAAGCGCCCCTGCTGTCGGCGGTTTGTTTAACGGGCAGAAAGTTTTGAAGGTGGAGAGAATCGACTAATGGCAAAGTACAAAGTCACGACCGATCAAGGTTCTTACATGGTTGAAACCGAGGATGCCTCATCTCCGGCCTCGGCTCCTAATTATCCGATAGTGAAATCTGCGGCAGCTGGTGCCACTCAAGGCGCGTTGATGGGGTGGGCCGATGAAGGCGCGGGACTGATTGCGGGAACGGGTCGGGACTTGATGGCTGGAAAACTCCCGACCGTTGACAGCTACGCAAGAGCGCGGGACGTTTTTAGAGAGAAATATGATCGGGCCGAACAAGCAAACCCTAAAAGTTATATGGCTGGCGAAATTGGTGGCGCAATGGCTACCTCCTTCGCTCCTGGTATGCAAGGCGTGACATTGCCGAAACTGGCGGTATTGGGCGGGATTCAGGGATTGGGGAACTCTAAAGCAGATTTAACAAAAGGTGAATTTACGAGCACGGCGGTTAATACTGGAATTGGCGCGTTATCAGGATCAATTCTTGGAAAAATAACCCCTCCTGTTTTGAAGAAAGGCGTGGAAGGCGCGAAATATTTAGGAAAGAAGGTTTTCGGTTCCGTTCTCGGACCTTCGGAAGAAGCGATCACGGCCTATCTTAAAAATCCTGCGGCAATCAAGAAAGCTTCCATGGAAGGACTCGCGGAAGAGATGCCGGAAGTGGCGAATAAGTTTAAAAAGATTATCGGGAAAGGATCGGCGAAAGCGAAGGAACTCCTTTCAACTTCCCGTTATTTGAAAGCAGGACCAACCGATAAGGGCGGGGCTTTAACAAAAGATGAGATTTTCGACATCGTAAAAAGTGCCCGTCGGAAGCTGGGCGGTGTTTACACGGACGAAAGCAAAGTCGCGGCGGGTGCGATTGGTCGGATTTCCGAGAACTTAAAGAAGATCAAAAATACTGTCAGCCAAAAGCAATTGAGCGATTTGATTGACGATTTGGACGAAGAAATCAACTGGAAAAAGGTGATTGAATCGCCCGAATTGATGACGGCCACAGACAAGGCTTTGGTAAACCTTCGCACAGGTTTTGACGGTGCATTAAAGAAGGTCAACAAGGCTTACGGTAAAGCCATGAAACCAGTTGAGGAAGCGATTGAATCAAGGAACGAATTTACCCGCAAGTTTTCGATCAAACGGATCAAGGGTGGGGAATATGTGCCTACTGATACGACTTATTCCAGAACCAACACAGCTTTAAGGGAAGGCAAGTTAGAAACCGACCGAGTGATGGAAAACGTGAAGAAGATTACAGGCGTTGATATCGGCCCGAAGGTTAAAAATGCGAAGTACGCGCAAGAGTTTACGGGTGGAAAGACAAACGGATCTCGGAACGTGAACACGGGCGCGGTTTTGGGAACTGGTATCGGCGGGGCTTTAGGTGGGGCGGTTGGCTTTCCTGTGCCTGGGGCAATGATGGGAGCCGGACTTGGTGCTACCGCTGGTTCCTACATCGACCGCAAAGGCGGGGAAGTAGCAGCCGACCTTCTTGATAAGTATATCGGAAGCAAACAAGTCATGGGATCGGTTGGCAACAAAATAGCCACCGCTATTCCGACCATCTTAAAAGTTAACCCTAAAGCGTTAGGACGGTTCGCGCCTCAACTTGCACAAGCCGCGAAACTCGGAGCGCAACAGGTGGCCTTGCAACATTGGCTTTTGATGGACAGCGATCCGGAATATCAGCAGATTGTGGATGGGTTGGAAGGTGGGAATTGGGATCGGAAGCAAAAGGACAAAAATTCGCCCGTCGATTACATACCTAAATAAAGAACTGTAAAAAAATAAACGTGAGGACTGAACCTACAACCATGTGGACCGTTAAATGGATCAAGAATTGCCAAAAGGGGATTTCAGTCTGTTTTCCCCGGAATAAGGACGCTCCCATGGTTAGGGCGGCTAACTTTACGAAGGCGAAAAGCATCCTTAAATTATACCTTTTTGCCCTTGTCCTGGGGGGGTCTAATTGGGCCTTCGCCGCAGGTGACGTTACAACCCCCATCAATTTCGGCGGTGGGGTAGATTACTCGAAACCCTGTACCGATATTGCCGACAACGCGGCCTGTGACGCTCAAAACATGATCGGAGACTTACAAGGAGCGGCTTCTAAGCGGTATGGAGGCGAACGGTTTATCGCTCAAGCGATCTCGTCTCATCCGATCAATTCCCAATTTTGGCTATCCATCGACCAGGGCACGGTAGCTTATAAAGCACTCATTGCGACCACCTGGGACCGCATTTATAAAAGTACGGGCGGTGTATTGCCTCAATGGACGCTCCTTAAGAAGAACCTGGTGGGATGGGACCAGCATTTCAGCTTTGCGGTGGCGCGTGGAAAGCTCATTATGACGGGCGATCAACTGACAGACCCGCCCTATTCTTACGATATCGTCAGAGATTCATTCACGGAACTGGTGACGGTTTACGCGGGTTCAGACTCTTTCAGGCTACGCGCAAAGTATGTCATTGCGGCTAACAACCAGGTGATTTTTGGCAACGTCTTAGATGTAAGCGATTTAAATGGAAACACGACCTACTACGGCAGCCGGATTTTCTACTCCTTTCTTAACCAAATTTCTTCTTACACGCTGAACCATCAGATCAATATCCGAAGCGAAGATGGGGAATCATTGACCGGAATGACCTACTCCAACGGCAAGATTTACGCTTACAAGGATTCAGGCGTTTCGGAGATTTCCTATTCAAACGCTTTGCAGGCTACGTTTGAGGGCGGGAATATCGCGGTTCAGACCATTGTTAACGGTTTCGGATGTATCGCGCCTCGGAGCCTTCAAAATATCGGTCAATACGACGCCTTCCTTAGTAAGGGGGGGTTGATCTTCTGGGATCGGAACCAAAGGAACAGCCTGGACCTCGTTGAAACCTTGAAACCCTTCTCAACCAATATCCGAACCGTGATTGAGAGTATCGTGAAGAATAACACCTACCAGAACGCCCATTTGACCTATTACCCGAAAAAGCAGTGGCTTGTCTTTGGCTATGAAGACCCTTTCAAGTTCCCGCAAGGACGTTCTAACTCGGTTTCGGTTTACGACATTAGAACAGGCCAATGGTGGCCTTTTAGCGGCTGGCTGGCTGAATCCTTTGTGGCGCGTGACGCGAAAGGGGATGATGGGGTACTGCTTTACGGAGATTCGATTGACGGCTACGTCTATCAGGCCGACCTCGAAACCCGCATAGACGATGCAAGGAAAGAGTTGGTTATCGACAACATGGAAAGTATGGCGAACTGGACCGGAGGGACGATTGATAACTCTCGCGTGGTGGAGGGAACAGCTTCAATCAAACTCACCATGAGCGCACTTAACAACTTCTCAACTTCTACCACGAGACAAGGGATGATCTCGCTTGGAGAATGGGCTGATAAGTCTAAATCCTCAACAGACGACAAAATAGCCTTCAAAATGCACATTTCTAGCCATGCAAACGTCAAATATTTGCGGATCGACCTTCAAGTAGGCGTAACGGTGCAAGCCTTTGACCAGTTCACCACGAGCGTCACCATCAGTTCCGCTGATTTCGTGGCTTCAAGTGGATCTTGGGCTTTTGTGGAGGTTCCCATCTCCTCTTTCCCGATCCCTTCAAGCTGGACCGACGCGACGCTTCAAGAATCCCCTTTTGCGGCCAATATTACCTATTACGGCCTGCGTTTTGTTTCCTCTGCAACCAACACGACCGAGATCAATATTGACGATGTAAGACTTGTTCAAAGTGCGGAAAACCCCATTGAATCTTACTTTTTAACGAAACAGTTCAATTTGGGACAGGTGAATAACAAGGATTACAGGCAAGTAATTTTGACTAGAGATAAGACGGCAGACTCCTCATTTTCCATTGATGTGTTTACCAATTTCGGAGATTTCGCAAATAAGCTGAACGTGAACGCGAAGATACCGAAAGAAATCTTTGTTCTGGGGTACAAAGGGACGAACGGAATCACGCGCCTGAACAGCTTCGATTTCTCCGTTATCAATTCGACCCGCTATCCGACAGGCAATATCAGGGATTACATGACGGCAGAGGCAGACGCGAAATATATCTACGCTTTCGACAAGGTGCGATACTCACTCAACAAGCTCGACCGTTCCAGCATGAGCGTTATTGTTTCAAGTTTCGGAAGCTTGGGAACGGGTACGACCAACTTTGAAACGGCAAGTGAAATGACGCTTGTAGGAACGCCTCTTAACTCCATTTTTATTACAGACCCGTTTAATCATCGGATTGTTCAGCTTAAACGCGACGGCCTCAAATACGTCAACTCTTACGGTGAATTGGGTAATGGCACAACGAACCTGATTACCCCTTGCGGCATTACCGCCGACCTCACCAATATCTGGATCGCGGACGACGACGGATTTAGGATCGTGAAACTCAATATCTCTACATACGGTTTTGTCTCGGAAAAAGATATCGACTCTAACACTTTTTCAGACATGGTTTTAAGGAACGATGCGCGTTATCTCTATGCGGCCTATAACAAGGTGACAGATAACCCCCTCTTTCAAGATGTGATTTTAGAGAAGCGGAATAAAGGGGATATGTCTTTGATTCAGCGTAAAATCTTACGCCCCCGCAATGTCTTGACTAAAAGCACATACACCTTAAGCGGAGATTTCGCGTTGCTCGGGCCTTATATTTTCATCGGTTTCACGAAAGACGTTGCCACAACGGGAACCTACTATGTCCAAAAGCTCCTCAAATCCAACTTCGATATCATCGACGAATATACGACTACTGGAACCCAGTTTAGCGTGGTGGGGGATGGGGAAGCCTACCTCCCCTCCATCGAACAGGAAAAGATCAACCTCAATTCGAGGGATGGAACGTACTTACAACTCAAATATTACGACTACACCAGAGCCAACACTTTTAAGCTGTTCAACTACGCTTTTGCCTTAGACGTTAAACCCTACGAGGAGTGAATGACATGAAAAAATATCTTGCCGGACTCATCCTAATTTTAGCTTTGCCTTCCTTCTCCTGGTCTGGTGCTTACACTCTTTTGCGTGACGCAAGTACGCTGAACCGTGGGACGCTTCCTAATGAGAGGCTTGATCCTTCAAGCGTGACGCTCGTGGGACCCAATGTTTCTGCCATAACCTCGACTCAGACATTCAGCGGTTTAAACACGTTTAGCCGACTGGTGACTTTCAGTTCCAGCATATTGGTTGCGGGAGACTTAGTGCGTATCACTCAATCCAGCGTCACGGCAACCATTATCGGCACGCCATCTTCTCCTGCCGCCATATTAAACACGACTCAGACTTTTAGCGGGAAAAACACAATCATAGGTCAAAGCTCAGTCACGGCACAAATCTATATTTCTAGCTCTATGGTTTTTCAAGAAACCGCGTCCCTGGGAGCCGAAGGAGGAAAATCCGTAAAGCTTAAGATTGTCGCTAGGGATTCGCTCGCCACAGAAACAGCCCTGGCTATTCGACAGTTTAACGCTGGATTTTTTGGGTTTGGTTTTGATTTCGGGATTTCAGATACGAATGGAGATATGTACATCGACGGAGTACAGGCTGGCATTTCTTCCGGCCCTATCGTTACGTTTTCTAACCGCAATGTCAGCCGATATATGGGAGTTGGACTGTTTGATAAAACCGTGGTCCCGGCGGCGGGTGTCCACGTTAAAAAAGGGAACGATACTCTACCGGTCCTCCGGCTCGATATTGACGTGGCGCAAGCGTTTTTAGTCTCCACTCATACGTTCATTGATTTCCGTTCTCAAACAGGGTCGGAAGGCTCGATTGCAGGGACCGGGGCGGCTGGCGTGATTGCTTACAACACGTTCACGGGATCGCACTTCACTCAGATTGATGATAAATCGCAGATGAATATCCTATACCTCGTGGAAGGAACTGGCGAAAAGTTAACGCCATTCTCTGATAAGAGCGTCCAGAGGGAAGTGACAGATGAAGAAAAAAAGAATGGATATAAAGGTAAGGGAACGAAGCAGGGTGAAAATATAGTTGAAATGATGAAATCCGAAGCTTCCCCTAAACCTCAACTGACAAAATCTCGACTTTGCACAACGCGGAAATCTCCTGCAGCCTGGGGTTTTTGGCTTGGAACAGATTCTGAATCCAGAGATATGATCGCTTCGATTGGTACAGGGTTCGCTTTTGTCGCTAACAAGGGCGCAAATATCGCCATTGGCGATTATCTCATGTCCTCTGACGTTGCGGGTCACGTTGAAAAGCAGGACGACGATTTACAGCACAATTATTCAGTAGCCAAAGCAAGGGTAGCCATTATCTGGAATCCAGGAGAAACTTTTAGGAAGATTGCGGTGACGTACCACGGCGGTTAATCTATGAAAAAAAGCGAGGTGATAAAGGTGAAGAAAGTTCTAGCAGTCCTGTCATTATTCTTAGGTGTGGCGGTGAATGCGTACTCGGTGGATCAGGTGTGTATCAATGGTGGCGGTTGTGCGGATGGAGTGGATCAGGTTATTTCACAATCTACGCCTGTTTTTACCGCCATTGCGTTTGTAGATGGCACGACCCAGACCACAAAAGCGACAGGTAGCGGTGGAGGGTCGGCTACGGCTTTACTTAAATTCTCGGCCGGGACTGGCTCTCCCTACACCACGATATCGTCGATGACGATTGTTTCGCCTATCAATGGACCACTGGTTAACATCGGGGCAAGTTCCGCGACCGTCGATCTCTCCTCTGTCGCAATGACCCTCGCAACGCAGACCTTTAGCGGCGGCCTCACTCTCACCAACCCCACGACCATACAAACAAGTCTTCAATCGCCGAGCCTTAGAATATTATCCGCAAATGCGTATCCGATACCTTTGCTTATTGGAAACAGTGTCGCTGGCACTTTAACAGGCATCGGATTTCAAAATGGATCAATCAGCACGAATGCGTATATTGGATATAGCGGGAATACAGAAACTATGTTTTTTAGTGTAAAAGGTAACGCCGGGAAGCCTACCGATTGGTTGACCTATGTCGCAACCGCAAGCGGCGGTGTTGGTATTAATAATATTTCCCCGAAAGCAGTTCTTCATGTTTCTTCGGGACCAGGAACGACTCCGGGCGCAACGGCGTTATTTAAAGTCTCAACTGGGACTTTCGATATTTTCACCGTTCGCGGCGATTCCGTGGTCGTTAACGTGCCTTTGATCTCCATGGCTGGCGTGGCTTATCCAACCTCTACCGTGGGTGGTAGTGGTGGAGGCGGCGGCGGCAACAATGGATTCGACCTGTTCATCGCCACTCTCCCCACTAACGCGGTTCGCGTGGGGAGCATGACCTCGGTCGGCACAATCACCTCCACCGCTGGATTCGTCGGCGGCGGCTCGACATTTACCGCGATCACAGTGGGCGATGGCGCGGGATCTAGTTTCCTACAGGGCGTTGGCGGCCCTTTAAACATCCTCGGAGATATGGCGTTTGCTACGACCTGGTACACGAGCGTATCGTTACCAACTTTTTGTGGAACTTCCACGATGACAGTCGTTAATACTTCCACTCCAACCAATGGTTTGGCCTGGATGGACGGGGTAGCTACCGGATCTGCTCCATTTAGCGCGGCATTTTACATAAAAAAAATAGAGCGCAATTATTTTTCTGGAAGTACGCCCACCATTTCAAACTTTACGGATTATTCGTCTGGAACCGTTACGGGAAGCCGGGTTTATTTAGTTTCCTTTGCCACGGCGTCGGACGCTACTACCGCTAAAGACCTTGTTTATACCAGTACCGTGGTTTATGTTGTAAGCGGGAACGTGGGTGTACATGGTGGAGCCGTGACAACTAAGACTAGGTTACCATTGCCTGGTGTTACGAATTTGCTGGGTTTGGGTGAATGTGTTTTGTGGATTAGAATTGGGCGTGCTGGAAATACACAAACCGACACGGCAAACAGCAATTCTGCTCCTGTTAGTGTTGGGTTAGAGATTAAGGTTCAACAATGAATCGTTTAATCGCGCTTGCCTTTGCATTTACGACGGGTGACGATTTCGAGTATCCGTTGATTCTCTCGCAATCCTACGCCATCCGCATTGATTCGTTCACTGAAGGAACTGACACCAACATTGCCTCACATACTCCCGACACGGGCGGAACGTGGGCTGGTTCTGGCTCTGCCGACCTAACCGTAAACGCAGCAGCGGATGAAATTATTAATGGGTCAGCGGGATTCAGAGAGATGATTGCAAATGATAACCCCACGACGGGTCGATACTTTAACGAGGTTGTCGGGAAAACTGGCGGGACAGCCGCTACGGACGGGTTTGGCGCTTACACCAGGTGGACCAATGATGGAACTGATGATCTCTATGCTTTCTATCTCGACGGTACTGGCAAATATGTCACATTTAAAAAAATAGCAGGAGTTCAAACGACAACTTCTAGTGGAACTCTATCTGGATTTGCCGCAGCTACTTACTACACCGTTAGATTTACAGCCGACGGCGCGAATGTTTCCTGCTCGATTGATGGAGTGGTTAAAACCACGCTCACCGACGGTAATTCTGTAACTGGAAACGGTAACGTTGGATTCGCAATGGAAGGCACGAGCGCACGGATCACGATGTTGCAAGCCTGGTCGCTTCCATGATGCAGTCAAAAATAAGGTTCGTCTTATTTCTGCTTGCTGGCCTAACGTGTAGTAAAGCGTGGAGTGCGCCGACCATTAGCACTCTCTCCGGAACATTTTCCGGGAACGCGGATGATGCCTCGGCTAACGTGATTACTGTGAGTGGTACGGGGTACGGAACCAAAAGTCCCGCAAAGCCGCACGTGTGGGCCTCTTTCAACGGCTCAACTGTTCCCACGACCTTAGGAACCCTGGCCGGAGGATGGAACGTAGAATCACAGAATGGGGAGACGAGCTCCGTTTCTCCATTAAGTGGATCGGGGAAACTCCTATCATCTTCGGGCTGGAACACAACCACTTTTAATATTGCGATAAAGTTGCCAACGAGTGGGTACGGGGCAAAAGTTTATGCACGAACTGGCAGGCAAACCAGTTTCATCACGGACGTTTCCAACGATAAATTTTTACGGTGGTGGTCGGGAGCAGCAGGGGCGCAGCCGGACATAATCTGGAGCAACGAATCGACAGCTCGGGACTTGACGGTGACGGTAGAGCAGAGTGCGGCCACGTTTACGAGCTACCCTGGCGGATGCACCGACGGATACGCGGACGGGGACCGAAGTTTTTGTTTAAACTCAAAACACTACGGACCGTTCCCGCCCGCCCAGGACACGAACTGGCACGTCGATCAGTGGCTATTCCAAATTAACAGCGCGCACAACACTGCCGATGGCAAATTTGCCGTTTGGTACGACTCAACCACGGCGACGGTCACAAATAAAAAGACGGACGCAACCGGCGCATCAGGGAATTACTCCAACGGAGAGTTTTTTATTCAACAAGACCCGTCGAACACCCCCCTTCCTCCATCGACTGGCACCGTCTCAATGGACGATATTTATATCGACGTTTCGTGGAAGCGCGTTTATATAGCCAACTCGTCGAATATTTCGACGGCCTCCGTGACGGAGATGGGTATTCCTAAAACCTGGGGAGATACGTTGATTGATTTTTATTTTCATCAAGGTCGGCTTGTTAACGGGACAACCAATTGGGTTTTCGTGTGCGACGGGACTACTCTTGATCTTACGGATTGCTCCTCTGGAAAACAGTTTTTTGTCGGTGAGCAGGTAGCAGCCGGACAGACCAACCTTAATGCAAAATTCGTAACCCAGGTGGGAGTCAGTTCGTTCTCGATCACGTGGTCGAGCGTTTCGGCCAACACCTACATGACCGCCTTTTCCACTTCGAGCAATTTCATTCCGACCATCGCCAGTGGAACCATGCTTACTGTGACATCGAGTTACGCGAACTTGGCACAGCACACAACTTATTATTTCAAAGTCGGAATTTCAACTGAGGGTTCGTACACTTCGAGCATTACTACGTTCACCGTCAACACGGTCATCCCTACAACAGTTGGAAGTCCCACGCAAACGAGCCTGGTTGCAACCTGGGGTCCAGCGTTTACGATCACCAGGACATGGAGCCAAAACGTGGACCTTTCGAGTAACATTTCCACGGGAACAGCGACTTCGCCCGATACGCAGGGAAGTCTCACATGTAACACGGCGTACTATTTCGGAGTGAAAGTTTCGTCCGAAACCTCTTACGGTGGTAATATTTATTCGGGAACGACCAGCGCGTGTATTGCGGCAGCGGTGTTGTATGGTAGTCCACGATTTAGCGGTCCGATCATTTTTAAAAATATTAAAGTGGGGCAATAAGTGGTCGAAGATCGCCGGAGTAGTGGAGAACTAAAAAGACTGCTATGGGCTCTACTTGCCCTTTTGCAGACCATCATTTTAGGCTGGTGCTGGAACATCAGCACAACTGTAAAAATTAATACGGAGCGTGTGATTAGGTTAGAAGAACAGTTTCGGGCGATCATGTCTACTCAACAGGATATGTTGTCCTTGATACGTAGACAATCATCGAAGAAGCGGCCAGTGGATGACGACTAGGCTTTGGACCAGAAGGATCAATGAATGAAATGCAAGCATGGACATGAAATGTTCGTGGTACTGGATGAAGTCATGGGGAAGATGTGGGTGAACCGCTTCGATAAATGTTGGTGGGATGAATATTTTGGAGGACCAAATGCAACACGAACTACTGACGACGGATCAAAAGGAAGCGATCAGAAGTGGTCTTGTTGAATCAGCGCGGAAACTCCTAAATACCCCTTACGAATTTGGTGCGGAATGGACGAATTACGCCGTTCCTCCAAAGTCAATTGATTGTAGTGAACTCGTCGAAGGCATTTATACCATTCAAAAGCTGAAAATGCCAGATGGATCACAGATGCAGTTTGATTTCACCATTACCACTCCATCGCCACTGCCTGGTGATTTGGCTTTTTTCGGTCGCGGTGGACGTCCTGGCCAAATATACCATGTCGGCATGGTTTTTAATGATTCCCAAATTATAGAAGCGCGCGCCTTTGACCAGACATCAATCACCCGAGGATTCGAAACAGGGAAAGTCATTCTCCGTTCAATATTGGCATGGACGCAGTATCGGAATTTTGTAAGTTTTTCACGCCATCCAAAGCTATTATGAGGTCTTTTTGATAATGCTCGACGGTTGCGCGAGCATTCAGCGTAAGCAGATTGAGAAGGATGCTCTAATTGTGGATCGACACTTACGAGACTTTAAAAATCAGATGCGCAACGCCTACGATCACAATAATGTGGAAATCCTGCGCTGGCAAGTCAGCGAGGCGTTGAAAGACCAATGATGAGTGATCCTGTAGTGTTTTGGCGGTTTGTGTTGATCGCTTTAACGTTTCTACTCTTTATGGCTATTTGGTGGATCAATAATAACCACGATAAGTGGGATAAATAATGAGCTGCCATAAAAAAGACCATTGGGATATTCACGAATGGGTGCTGATGAACAACTATGTTACCGCTCAAATTGAGTTTATTCTCGGCACGAAACGCTCCCAAGCCGTAAAAGATTCAACGAAGTATAACCCGATTATTGCGCTGATACACGAATTGACGCTGGAAGTTCTGAAATTGCGAGGTCAACTAAAATTAAAATCCCGAAAATCTTCATAGGGTGGAGCGGTCGCTTCACTTACACAGGATACGACGTAAAAGGAGGCGAGACAATGAGCATTTTGGAAAAGATTAAATTGTTGTTTAAGGTGAGGGAACCAGCGACGGAATTGATCAGCGGGATCAAAGGCTTCAAGGCTGGCTACCGAACGCCGAGCTTTTGGGTGACGGTGATAGGATCGCTCCTATCTATGGTGGCCGCATTTAGTGGAATCATCCCTGAACAGGTGAGCCTTTTAATTACGGTCATCCTGACGGGCTTGTACAACATCACCCGTGGGATGGCGAAACTAGATCAGAACGCGATTAGGCCGACATTGAAATCAACTGAGTTTTGGGTTGGAGTGTTGGGGATCGTTTCAACTTCGCTTACGTCCTTGCATGATGGTGGGATTAACCCAGCGTGGATGGTGACGGCTCAAAGCGCAATTGCGGCCGCTATGGCCGCCTCTCAAAACCTGGGAGTTCAGGCGCCGCCGAAAGATACTAAAAAGCTACCTTCTTAAGGAGAATCAAATGGCACTCGTCCAACTTATTCTAGGAATTGCTCTGATCGGGTTTCTACTTTGGCTAATCTTAACCTATATCCCAATGCCAACACCGATTAAAAATGTGATTCTAGTGGTGGCAGTTGTGGCTATCGTCCTCTGGCTGATTCAAGGGTTTTCTGGGAACAGCTTCAGCCTAAAACTACTATAATTCTTGAGAGCCTCGGCTCCCCTGGGCCGGGGGTTTTTATTTGGGGAAGCGTGAAGCATTGGGGGCGGTTCCTGGGCTCGCGCAACTTCTTCACGGACTTGACCGGACTGCGCACAAAATAGCCCCACTCCACGGCCCGGTTCATCATAGCCTTAAAGAGCCCCAGATCCCGGTTGATCGTGGCTTCTTTCTTCCCCTGATCCTTTCTGAGCGCCTTATAGCGTTCGAGAGAGTCGGGGTTGATGTCCATGAGGGTGTTGGGTTGAATCAGGCGGTCGATGATGCCGATGGTGAAAACGTCCTTGCGGTAGGTTTGCGCCGTTTCTAGCATTGCGTCAGTCCCCCCTGCCGGTTGAATCCCGCCGATGTCCTTGCCGTGGTGTAAGGTGGCCTTAAATATTTCGATAAATTCTGAATTTAATGAACGATTATTTTTAACAGCTAAAGCCTTCAATTTATTTGCAAGTTCATCGGGCAATCTGATTACCGTCGAGAAATCGAGAGATTCCCGCTTAGTTTGTTTAGCCATAAATAGTTCTATTTTAGTATTGACATGAAGTCAAAGTATTACTATACTTTCCTTGTTGGATCGTTCTAGCGTTTCTTAAGTTCATTGATTTCAGCTTGGAGCGATCTTCTTGAAAAATAATCGAGAGACATTTCTTAAGAACGCGACGCTCCGAAGCCGTAAATTGCTCAAGCTCGTCAGAAGTTAAGAAACCAATTTTTTTAGCCATAGATTAGTAACCCAGCGCAACGAGCGCGGGAATCCTAAAACGAAGTACCGAGGTTCTTGAAACGTGAGCACAACCAATTCCACCGCAAGAGAGCTTTTTTTTACGCCCAAATCAGATTTAATCGAAATGGGTGCAGTTTGCTCAAGTGGAATTGGGGCTGCACTCAAATCTAAAAAGCCGGGACATGGAAATACCGCTCTCAAGGTGGGAATTCCTATTCCGGCTTTGATTTTACTATCCCCTTCTTTCAATATCAATCCTTTTAATCTGATTTCTTTTCGCAGGAAAGCGTCAAAGATGGCCCGAAGTGAAGGTCTTCACTGTAGCACAAGCGTAAAACTGAAACTTGAACGAATTGTAAATTCCTTGTAACGAAATGGGAGATATCGAAATGAGCCAACGCAAAGAAGTCCAAATCCCCTACGAACCGCGCATGACATCGGCACAGGTGGCCGTTTACCTTAGCATGAGCCCCGGCAGGGTCAGGGATAAGGCGAATAAGGGCGAGCTCCCGACCGCAGGTAAAGTGGGGAATCATTGGCGGTTTGTTAAGAGTAGTTTGGATAATCGTATGAGAAAGGACGGAGCGAGATCGTGACCTGCATCACCCGTAAACTAAAATCTTACCCCTTCTTTGCTCCCGCTATCGTGGTGAGATTGGATGATTTTTACCTTGATCCGAAGCTTGAACCGTTCATCACGCGGGGCGATTGGGCTGTGGCGGTCCTGCAGTGACCTGTCTTCAATACCCGCCGGGGTACTTTACGAGAGAGTCAAGAAACAAGTTTCAGCCGTATTTCTTAGGGAAGACGCAGTTCCGTTGCTACAAGAGATTCGGACATAATGGCGAATGTAAGAACAAGCGCAAAGAGTACTGGGGAGGCCAAAAATGAAGACGGGGCAGATCAAAACCTGGGGAGTCGGGACAGTCCTTTTAGTGATGGCTCTACATATCATCAAGGATTTACCCGCTGGCGTGGTTCATATTGAGCAAAGAACCAAGAAATCTAGGCCAAGTATTATGACTGCGATATTTCAGAAATGATTAATAAAACCATATCCGATGACGGTACCTCTAAAATGTTGGAAGCTCTAAATGAGTGGGTTAAATATTCCAAATCAAATTATTCTGGTGATGGAATGAATGCTCTAGATCTAACTTTAGCAGCCATCCGTCTCGTCCGAGGTAAATGATGATCCTGAAAATCGGTCTCTGCATCCTGGGTTTCGGAGTTGGACTTTTCTTGCAGAAAGCGTGGAAGTGCCGGAATCGCTGGGAATGGCCCAGATTTTCCGGTTGGGCTCAAATCTGGAAAAGGGGCAAACATTTATGATTTCAATTCTCGACTTGAGTTACCGCGAATGGTTGCTGCAAAACAAGTTCGTCGATAACGAGTTTAACTTCAAAACCTTTCGGGCTGATCTTAAGAATGCCTTGGAGGATGAAGCCGCTAAACGAGGTATGAGCGCGTATGTGAAACAGAGGGGGCCGTATACAGAAGATGAAAAGGCTGATGCGTTTTACCGAGAACATTGTTAGAGAGGGAGGGGAACAAAAATGAATGAACAGGATCAAATTAAGTTCGTGGAAGACCTGGAAAACAGGGTTTGGAGAATCAGGACAGAAGTTGAGGAGTTTATGCCAGATGGCCCAAGCAAAGCAAGAATCATTTCCAAGCTTTGCGACTTAGAAACGGAGTGCTGGAAGCAAGAGAAATTCATCAAGCAAGAGCAAGACGCTATGGTGGACGCTCAATACAACAGAATCCAAGAGGGGGTAGCTTAAATGCCAATACTTGCAAAAGAGGGAAGCCAAAAAGAGTATTTCAAGGTTCCAGCGGGTACGTCACAGGGAGCCTGTTATGACGTCTGGGATTTAGGTTGGCAAAGGTCTGTCTATCAAGGCGAAGAAAAGGTGCAGCATAAAATCGTCATAGCCTTCGAAATTGATGAAGCAATTCCGTCCGGTGAGTATGCGGGGAAGCGCATGACTATCAACGCCTGGTATACGCTCTCGCTTCATAAGAAATCGACGCTCCGGGCTGTCCTTGAAAGCTGGAGAGGCCGTCCGTTCACGGAAGAAGAGTTGAAGGGCTTTGACCTAGAAAAGTTGATCGGAGTAAACGCCATGTTGGGAATCATCCATAAGGGTGAAGGAGACGCGGCCAAAGTTCGTATCTCAAGCATTTCCAAACTGATTAAGAACGCGCAGCCGATGGTTCCTGAAAACAAACGGAGTTTTCCCGATTGGGTGAAGGAGTTTCAATTTAAGTCGGTAGATGATCCGTCGAATACCGAGACTTTAGGAGATGCTATATCTCCCGATGAAGAGCCGCTCGCGTTCTGATGAAACTTGAACTCAAAAAAATAGACCTTCGGTTTGAAGCCGAGGAACATGTCCATATCCTCAAAGGCGAGATGGTTCCAGGCTGCACTACGGTGTCGGGCATGATGCCGAAAGAATGGCTTGCGCCTTGGGCGGCAAAGGAGACGGTTGAATACATTCTCAAGAATTTGGATGAGAAGTTTAAGGCGAAGATCCTGACAAATCAATTAACCAGTGAAATAAAATCCGTGGTTATGGCGGGAAAGAATGCCTGGCGCATGAAGCGGGACAAAGCCGCGGATAACGGAACCCGCGCCCATGAACTGATCGAAACCTATATCAAGGAAAGTCAGGAACCTTTACTTGAACTTGAAGTTCCAGAGGTTCAAAACGCGGTCAAACTGTTCTTTGGTTGGCTGGAAAAGCACAAGGTTGAATGGATCGCTTCGGAGCTTCAAGTAGGCTCGGAAACGCACAAATTCGCGGGCATTTTGGACTTTCTAGCCATAGTTGACGGTAAGTTTACCCTCGGAGATTTCAAGACTTCTAGCGGGATTCATCCCGAATACTACGTCCAAACCGCTGGCCTTCAAATTGCTTTAGAGGAAATGGAATGTCCACCAATTGAACAACGCCTGATCCTCCATATCCCAAAGACCGGGAACGACTTTGAAGCGCGGGTAGTTCCGACGCCGATAGCACATGACAAAGAGCTATTCCTATGCGCCTTGCAGTTCTACCGTTGCACGAAACGGCTTAAAGACACTTGTAAATAACAATGGCGCTTATGTACTTCACAAACCACTCCGACGAGAAGCGGGTTTAACGGCATGAAGTTTATTTTTTCTTCTTTTTGGATTTAGACTTTTTGGGAGGAGTGAATGGGACTAATAGGGCGGCTTTTAAGGCCTCATCAGGGGAGAGTGGCGATAAAGAAATATTTTTCTCTTTCTTATTTCTCTTCATCAGATAAGTAAATATTTTTGATAAATTCTAACACGCTCAATAGCTTCTTCTTGTCTTGCTCATCCATATTAATGGGAATAAGGAAGGCGGCTGTTCCAGTTGATAGGGGTAATGATTGAGTAAAAAAACTTGTTGGATTCATATTAGAAATTCCTCCTTTTGTAGTAGAATGAATTTGAGGAGTTAATGCGGCCTTTTTTAAGAGTTCCTTATATGAAATTGTATCCTTATCCTCCAAGGCAATATCTACGCCAAGACTGGTTAATTTTAAATGCCTACCATCTTCACCAGCTTTTTCCATCAGGCCAAAGCTTTTTAATGCAGCCAAGTGGAGAAAAACCCTGCTACTACCACGTTTATATCCCCAATGATCTGCAATAGCGTCAACATGGGAAGCTTGCCGTTTATCATTGGCATAGATTGCCTCAATTTTAGCTACAGCCTCCATCAGGTCAATAGCGGGATAGTTGGGGCTTCGTATCCTTTTCTTTCCAGGGGTTTTAGAATCTTGTCCGCTGCCATTTTCCTTTTTCATATAACGCTCCCTCTTGATTTAGGCTTATTTTTCAACTATAATACTAACAAATTTGTGCCGGGTACGGGATTCGAACCCGTATGCTACCTTTTGTCACAAGGACTAGAAGCGGCAAGTTCCAAGCTTGCTGTGTATGCCTGTTCCACCAACCCGGCTAGAAGCCGTCTCGCCTCAAGTGTTTTTTCGCCCCGCGAAGAACGAAAACACTTGAGGCTGCACTTTTCAGTCTTAACGCGCTTTATCCGGCGACGGCTTATTTCAGTCCCGTATAAAGCTTTCGAGTCTTCTCTTCATTGTAGGGCCTTCCTTTTTATCCACTATTTTTTACCTCATCCATTCTTTTAATATGGTACAATTTAACCATGAGTTTGAGACGGTAAATCCTCGGAGGATTTCATGGATATAATTGAAATTGGGCAATTAAGTGAAGAACAGGCTAGGAAACATATTGAAAAAATTCGTTGGCCGAATGGCCCTGTCTGTATCCATTGCGGGGATACGGAAAACGTCGTTCGCATTGATGGCAAATCCGCGCGCCCCGGCCTCCTCCGTTGTAAATCTTGCCGCAAACAATTTACCGTCACCGTGGGAACAATTTTTGAAGATTCCCACATTCCTCTTTCAAAGTGGCTCATGGGCTTTCACCTTCTTTGCTCCTCGAAGAAGGGTTTTTCCGCTTTACAGTTACAACGTAACTTAGGCCTTAAATCCTACAAGTCGGCTTTTCATATGGCGCACCGTATACGCTACGCAATGAAGATGGAGCCAATGCGTTCCTTGCTAAATGGCCCCGTTGAAGTGGATGAAACCTACGTTGGTGCAAGGCGCAAGCGCGGAAGCAAGCGTGGGCGCGGTGGTGAACATAAGGTTCCCGTGGTGGCTTTGGTTGAACGGAATGGAAAGGTTCGGACTCGGGTCGTCGAGCGAGTGAATGCGAAAACTTTAAAGCAGGTTATCCGCGATAACGTCCATAAGGATTCTACGATCTACACGGATGAGTGGAAGTCTTATAAAGGAATAGGGAAAGAATTTATCGGCGGCCATAAAACCGTAAATCATGGAAGCGGTCAATATGTGAATGGCGACGCTTATACAAATACAGCGGAGTGTTTTTTCTCTTTGTTAAAGCGTGGAATTATGGGCCAGTTTCACCATGTCAGCAAAAAGCACCTTCAACGCTATTGCGACGAATTTTCTTTCAGGTGGAATTTCAAGGACTTGGAAGATGATGCGCGAATGATGATGGCAATTCGTGGTGCAGAAGGAAAACGATTGATGTACAAAGTTCCAGTCAATGCGCTTGCTTTGTCAAAGGCATAAGCGCCTAGAATAAATGTATCCGGAATAAGCAGACAGTATCGATATTGACCATGCTTGGAGGGAATATTTAATGAAACTTGAACAATTATCAAGACCAAGTCCAACAAAAAATGGCGAGTCCAACAAACTTGCCTTTGTAGATCGAGCAGCTCATGATTGGTACCGTTTTGTTCTTTCTTTTCCACCCCACTTAGTGCGTAATTATCTTGCAAAATGGGAAATTAATTCCAAGCAAACAGTCTTAGACCCATTCTGTGGTACTGGTACCACTATAGTCGAATGCAAGAAGCTTGGCATCAAAAGCATCGGGATCGAAGCAAACCCAATAGCACATTTTGCTTCATCGGTAAAAACTGAATGGGGTGCTGAATCAGAGGAACTTCTAAGTCATGCTGAAAGAATTGCCCGAGCTGCTCATAGTGAACTCAATGCTCAGGGCATTCCAGATCACGAACCCCTACAACTTTTTTCTATTTCGCAAAAGATGAATGATTATAAGCTATCTATTCTGAGAACAATTGATGAAGATCAAATGAAAATTCTTTTGGCAAATTCTATTAGTCCGGTACCATTGCACAAAACCCTAATCATACTTGATCACATTCGCAATAATAATGGAAATAAACAATTCGAACGATATGAACTTTTGGCGCTCGCCAAAGCTTTGGTTTATTCTATCAGTAATTTGCATTTTGGGCCTGAGGTTGGTATCGGTAAGATAAGGAACGATGCGCCTGTTGTATCACTATGGCTAACTGAAGTTAAGTCTATATGCGCGGATTTACAACAGCTTCATAAACTAAGGAATGTCTCTAGTAAGGTTCATAAAGCTGATGCTAGACAAATAGGTGATATACTACCTCCTCGATCTATCGATGCAATTATTACATCGCCACCATATCCAAATGAGAAAGATTACACTAGAACAACTCGATTAGAATCAGTCATCCTGGGGTTCTTAAAAAATAAAGAAGAGTTGCGTGCCATAAAGCGCACACTAGTCCGTTCCAATACGAGGAGTGTTTATAAAACAGATGACGATGATAAGTGGATATCTAAATTTCCTAAAATTCAAAAGATTGCGGAAACAATTGAGGCCCGCAGGATTGAATTGGGGAAAACATCAGGGTTTGAACGTTTATATCCAAGGCTAACGAAGTTATATTTTGGGGGAATGGCACGACATTTGTCAGATATGCGCACGATTCTTAAACCTGGGGCACGTCTAGCTTACGTCGTTGGGGATCAAGCCTCATATTTAAGAGTTATGATTCGAACTGGCCAGATACTTTCAGAAATAGCTACTTCGTTAGGTTATGAATTAGTTGCCATTGATCTTTTTCGAACTCGATTAGCAACTGCAACCAAAGAACAATTGCGAGAAGAAATAGTGGTTTTGAAATGGCCTGGCTAAGGCCAAAGAGGAAGTTTTGGTTTTAGGCGATAGCGTTTGAATCGTTTTGGAACTATTGATACAACCTTTTCATTAACCAATTTATATTCGAATTCTACAAGTGCTAAGGTGCCCATTTCCTCTAAACAAACTCCCAAAGGAATAACGGGAAAGCCCGGAATTTTATCCCAGTTCCCGATGATGGATGTGAAAAATAACTCGGGGCTGGGAGGGTGTGAGGGAATTTTTTTAGGTCTTAAAATTGTTGAGGATTTATTTAAAAATTATGAAGGAGGCGTGACAAAAAGATGGGAACATTTACTATGTGGTTTTGTGATACGTGCAATAAGCAAACAATTAATGAGACTGAGATTGATATTACGATCAGCAAGAGTCGCGATGGTAATGGTGAAGCATTAAGTATAAGTTTTCCCCCATATGGACATCGTATTTTTAATTTAAAGGCAGGAAGATTTTGTTCTACTAAATGCCTCTTTGATCATATGAATAAATTTATCGAAACGATTAAAGAAATAACAGAAATAACCACACAATGACCTCTACCAGCTACCACCTCACCCTGCTAGGACAAATGCAATCAGGTAAGAACCGCGTCCTTATCACCCGCACAGGACACCGTTACCCACCCAAAAGGTTCGCGATTTGGCGTGACGATATTATCCGACAAATGAAAGCGCAATGGATGGCCGAGCAGATCATAGAACCGTGCTTTATCGGAATCAATTACTTTCCCGGCGATCTTAGACGACGCGATGCGCCAGGAATCCAAGACGCGCTATTTCATTGTTTCGAGCGATCCAATATTGTCGCGGATGATGTGCTATTTGGCGAGGTGAATTTTAAGACCATGCCACTTGATCGGCAGAATCCTAGAGTGGATTTGGAGATAAGGATTTAACGCGATAGCGCATTCCCGCTCAACACAGGTCGCGCTATCGCTGGATTTGAAGGAACCGAGCCGATAAAGGCAGGGGAGAAATATTGTGAAGCCATACTATCAAGATAAGTCTTGCACGATTTACCTGGGTGATTGTCGAGAGATATTGCCGAACCTTGCGCCTGTGGATTTCATTTACGCAGACCCCCCCTATGGGGTCGGAAAAGCTGATTGGGATGGGGCATATTTTACTGGATGGGAACAAATCGCTGTGCAAAAATCGATAAAAGGTGTTGTTGCAAATACCGGAACGAAATCAATTTGCATTGCTATTAATGCATTTGGGGGAGATTATAAGGATTTTTTCTACGGTTGGAATAGAAATGGAATGACAAGAAGTTCTATTGGATTTATGAATGTAATAGTTGCCGTAGTGGCTGGAAAAGTAAAATTGGGGCAAAACTTTTGTCAGTTTTCCATCAAAGATTTAACGCTAAAAGATCACCCCTCTCCAAAACCAATTGAATATATGCGATGTGTTGTTAATAGATTTACCGACATAAACGACACCATGCTTGATCCTTTTATGGGAAGCGGTTCAAGTTTAGTAGCCGCCAAAGATCTTGGCCGGAAAGCTATTGGAATTGAGATTTCTGAAAAGTATTGCGAGATCGCAGTTAAACGGTTACAGCAAGAAGTATTTGATTTTAAGTAAGACCTATCTGACAAGCAGGAGGGACTCAAAAATGAAGTGTGAAGAATGCAGGAAACAGTGCCAGAAGTTGACCGAGGTTGAAGGAGGAAATGTCACGAACGGAACAGGCCTTTTTTGGATATGCGATGCATGTTTAGGGCTTCACCTAATCCCCAGAAATGATGGTTCATTTTGCCTGGAAACGGGCCGAGTGGCGGCCTAATATGGCGCGTAAAGCAGGCAAGTCCCCAGCGTTTCAATGGTATCCAAACGATGCCCAAAACGACGAAGCTGTTAGGCTAATGAACAATAGGGAATTTGGTATTTATGTAAAACTTTTGGGCCTAAATTGGGTAGAAGGTTCGATCCCAAATGACCCCAAAAAGCTGGCTAAACTGGTTCAAGAAGAACAGGCTGATTTTGACCAAATGTGGCCCCAAATATCGGTCAAATTTAGTGTCAAAAACAGGTGGAAAACTGATCGACTGACAAATAACCGACTTGAACTTGAAAAGCTGAAGCAGAGTGACTTCCGGAAAAAGCAGAGTTTGAACGCCAAAAAAGCGCACCATTCTACACATGGCTCCTCGTCGGTAAATCAAGCCAAGCCTCAGCCAAAAGCAGCCAAGCCTCAGCCAAAAAGCAGCCAAACCACTGCTCTTCTATCTTCTTCTTCATCTTCATCTTCTATTAATAAAGAAACAGCATTTCAAAAAGTTGAAAAAACGGCGGGGGAAACGGACCGACCGCGAACGCTTGAAGAGGTCGTAGAGAAATGTAGCCCTAGAGGCCTCTTCCGTGGTCCTGAATTTATGTTGCGCGGCCCCTTCCACCCCGGCGCGAAGATGAAGCTATGAACGCGGAAGTTTTGCGGATCCCGCCGCATTCGGCGGTTTCGGAACAGGCTGTGATTGGGTGTTGCCTAATCTCGGTAGATTGTCTGAGCCATGCGATTGAGAAGATTAAGGCCTCGGATTTTTATGACCGGAGGCATCAGGACGTTTTCGAAACGATGGTTCAAATGTGGAACGAAAAAAAGGCCGTGGATTTGGCTACTTTCTCAGAAAAGTTGAGGATGTTGGACAAGCTCGATTTGATTGGTGGCATTGAATATCTCATGGAGTGTATGGAAATCGTTGTTACGGTCGATCATATTGGAGACTACGTTGAAACCGTGAAAGAAATGTCTTTGCTTCGCTCCGTGATTTCGGCCTGTATGTCCTCAATCGCTCAATGTTATTCCGGCGAACAAGACGGCAAAGACATTTTAGATTCGGTTGAAAATATCATCTTCAACACGTCACAGAATAACTTCACTCAAGACATGGGCTTGATTGGATCTTTCACAAATCAGGTGACGGAGTATTTGAAAGATACGAGCGTTGAAGCATCCGGCCTTTCAACGGGTTTCTTAATGGTTGACGCTCTAACAAGCGGAATGAATCCGGGGGATTTGATTATTTTGGGTGCGCGGCCGGGCGTTGGGAAAACCTCGTGCGCCATGAACATCATCGAGCATTTAGCGATAGATAATAAAGTGCCGATCATCTTCTACTCTCTCGAAATGACCCCGCTTCAGCTTTGCTTGCGCCTGTTAAGTAGCCGGACGGGGATCAGTCTTTACGCGCTCCGACAACGGAGAGTCTCGCCTTATATGCAAACGACAGTGATTGAAAAACTGGAAGAGATAGCGTCGGCGAATATAGTCTTAGATGACGGGTGTAAGGGTTTAACCATCCTCGGGATCAAGGCGAGTGCGCGACGGTGGGTGTCGAAGTTTAGAGCGCAGGGGCATAAGAACTGTTTGATCGTCATTGATTATATTCAGCTTCTTTCGCCGTCAAAGAAATTTGAAAACAGAAACCTCGAAGTCTCGGATATCACGCGCAACTTAAAGCAGATGGCCTTAGAAATGAAAGTGCCGATACTCGCGCTTTCACAACTCAACCGTAAATCTACAAGTTCGACAGTTTCGGATCCTCGCCCACAGTTGACGGACTTAAGAGATTCTGGTAGTTTGGAACAGGACGCGGACATGGTTTGGTTTCTCCATCGTCCCGGAATGTACAAGAAGATCGACAAGACCGGGCCTGAAAGCATAAAGCGAGACAGCGAGGAACGGGCGAAAACAGAATTCATTATCGAGAAACAGAGGAACGGAGTCCAGCAGGTGATTGTCGATATGGTCTTTGACGGGAAGCAGACGAAGTTTGAAGAAACGCCGATGGATTCTCAGCCACAAAAGATATGGCTCGAAGAACAAGATCAAGACTTTAAACTCAAAGCGGCGGGTCAATGACCATCGAAGCCAAACCCGAAGACCTGGTATGCGTGTTGCCGATTGTGGAGGCCATATAGATGCGAAAGAAGCCTAATCCATCAAATAAACCCCTAATCCGATCGAATGAAGGCCATGTGAAGGCGTGGCTTAAAGCGCGTGAATGTAAACAATGTGAACATGACAAATATTACCATTGGCGGCTAGGGGAGGAATATTATGCGTGTTCGGTGCTGGAATGCGACTGTAAGAAATTTAAAGGGGATGAGTAATGCCGAACTGGATACGCGAGAGTAATTTAATTGAAAATATTGACGATCCCCACGAGGATCAGGTCAGCGAGATGGCATGGAATATATGCACGATGTCCGACCCGAAGCGATGGAAATCGAAGTGAGGGGAGGAATAGTTTGAAAAGAATTATTTACGTGGGAGTGTTTGTCTTTTGTCTAGGATCATGTTATTCCGCAATGCGGTTTAACAATGTGCAGATTACCGGAAAAACTAGAGCGTCATCTAATCTGGCGGAGGATTATTTGTCGCTCACGATTAGACCTGGTCTGCATTTCGCCGCGACGAGTTATGTGCATCAGCAGCTAGCCGACGATGCTCCGCTCGACGCTAAATCGGCGATCTATGTTAGTTCCATCGTCGCGCAACGAGCCGCTTATACTGGCGTGGCGACGGTTAACATTTCCCAGTACACTCCGGCGATATTTATTGTGCCGCCGGATCAATCGACCTGCGTGGTGAGGGCGTGGGACCGCAATAATGGGACGCTCTATCCGCTCGCTCAGGCTAAATGGAATTCGGTTCCAATCCCTGATAATTTTGTAGCGGCGAGCGGAACGGATCAGGAAGCCGTGATCTATCAACCATCCACGGGGAAAATGTGGGAATTTTGGCTCTTACAAAATACGACCGCGACTGTCGTAAGCTCGACTGGCGGCGTGGTCAAGGAGTGGGGCGCACGATGGGGTGGCCGGATGGATGACATCGCGCGGAACCCTGGCTATTTTCAGACCGAAAATGGCGGCGATTGGTTTACGTCTTCCGGGACAAAGTTTGGTACGACCGCAACGAGTCTCGCGTTTCTCGCAGGGATCCTCACCATCGAGGAGCAACAGAGTGGAGTGATCAACCACGCGATAGGAGTTTCTCTGCCAGAGGTTTACATATCTACTGGGTGGAGATTTCCAGCGAACCGATCCGACGGAACTTTTTTACATCCTAATGCTATTCGAGAAGGCACAACGTTTCGGTTCCCCTACGATTTAGATTTGTCCACGTTTGGAATGAAACCGTATGGGCTGATGATTGCCAGGGCAATACAAAAGTACGGGATGGTAGTTTGGGACAAATCGGGAGCGGTGAATTTCCGCGCGGAAAATCCGGCGAACCAATATCCAGGAGGCAGCCCATATACAAAAATTGGTGGTATTTTAAATTGCCCAACGGGAGTGAGTACGGATGATTGCTTTAGTGACGATCACAGCTATGGCAACGGAGGCCAGCTTTTAAATTTTCCTTGGAACAAATTGCAGGCACTCGCAGGAACGGATAACCAATGAAAATCCGAGAAGACTTAAGCGGCCAACGCTTTGCAGGAACGGATAACCAATGAGATATTTTATTATCGCTCTCGCGCTGATGGAAATGGTGGTGGCAATGGCAATGCGTCAATTGCACGAAACGAATAAATAAAACAGAACACGGGCGGCGCTTTCGCCTAGCGAATGGATGAATGGTAACCAATCCAGCCGCCGCCCACAATTTGGAAGTTGTCGGAAAATAAAACCAACGGAGGAGTAATGAAAAAAATAAAGTACGTCATCGTACGAACTTACTCGGCAGGAGTTTTCGCCGGAGAACTGGAAACGCGGACAGGACAAGAGGTCGTGATGAGAAACGCACGGCGGTTGTGGTATTGGGCGGGCGCGGCTTCGCTTTCTCAGCTCGCGCAGGAAGGCACTTCGAAACCGACACAATGCAAATTCCCGGTGGCCGTAGATCGTGTTGAGCTTTTGCAGGCGATAGAAATTCTCGACGTAACAGAGGCTGCTAAAAAATCGATTGAGGCGGTGCTGGAATGGAGAACTTGAAAAATAGCGGGGAGGGGAGCGGGAACGGGTACGGGAACGCGTACGGGAACGGGAGCGGGAACGGGAGCGGGTACGGG
>Ga0163150_10001440_pt1 | contig 40082 bp, 41 predicted proteins | sample OliLakLV19P2IB_FD_148628 | JGI IMG/M metagenome (GOLD analysis project Ga0163150, IMG submission 148628) | Freshwater microbial mat bacterial communities from Lake Vanda, McMurdo Dry Valleys, Antarctica - Oligotrophic Lake LV.19.P2.IB | ecosystem: Environmental > Aquatic > Freshwater > Lake >... | reverse complement strand
GTATATTTGTATTATGGAAACTGTAAAAATACAAGGGGGGCTAAGCCCAAAAGAGAATGCCGGTAAACTCACATTAGGAGAACTAGCCTCATTAAAAACAACTCTTTCTTCTGGGGCTATGAAGCAAAGATCAAACCCCCTTTGGTTACGGGCTTTTGTGGAATATAATAATTACCCGTTAAATAGAAAGCTTTCTATGGGATGTACTAGTTGTTATTATAAAGTATTCCTTTTTTTATACCAGAAATCAAATGAAAACACTTCTCATGGTTGAGATCACTCCTATCTTCCTAGAAGGGGAAGATTTTATCCCTTCTTATAAAGAAATTAAAGAAAGGGAGGTTTGGATATCTGAGTATTGGGGATGTGCTGTTCATAGGTGTCTTTGTGGGTGTGGAGAGAAAACTGTACTACCTCTGAATAATACCGGTTGGCAACTAATTAAGGAATCCGGTAACCGTGTCTCATTTACACCCTCTATCGGTAATTATCAAATACCTTGTAAGTCACATTATATTATTACAAACAACATTGCAAATTTTGTATAGTCAAAATCTTCCTTACCTTTACCGAAAAAAAAACATGAAGCATTTTATTATTATTACAGCAACTTTGTTGCTACTGTTTGGGTGTGTACCTACTGTACCAGAAACGCTGGAAGTGACAAATAGCGACTCATCTATTACTACCCTGTCTGTGGTTAATCTTAGTGTTGATACCATCCCTGTTTACCTTACTTTAGGCTGTGGGCCTCTTAATATTGTAAATACTGCAGGAATATTTGGTATACAGGATACCGCGCTTCAAGCGTATTTTATTTTGAATCCATATGACACCTTATACTATACACCCCCGATCAATAAAATTTTAAGTGGCAATATTACTTTTAATACCTATCCACAAAACTGTCCTGATACAATTCAGTTCCCCACTGGCATTAACCTTTTTGAGTTTACCTTAAATAATAAAGTGTTAGGAGCAGGACAACAAGAAACAATTGATATTAGCGGTGTTGCTGGCTTTAATGTTGTTGGTTGTTTTAATCTAGTAGGTGGAGGTATGTGGAATGCAGGACCAGACCACCCGGGACTTGTGTTTTTTAAGAATAATTCTTTTTATAATAATAGTGAGTGTTTAGGCGTTTACCCTTACGGTTGTGATGACTGCACAGCATCAGTATCACCCCCAATATGTCCTAACCATAAACCATTTGCTAAACCTAAGAAAACCGCGACCTGTAATGTACAGCGCCCTTGCACGACAAGTGGGGGAACAGTATTTATTGGGTATATAAATACTTTATAGCCTCTTTACATTACCGGTCGTGCGATGAACGGCGTAAAGAGTGAGGGCAACCAAGCCTCTGAAATATTAAGACAACATATTAAGAGCCCTTATTTAATTTAAGGGCTTTTTTTGTTTGTACAATCAAAAAAGTTTTATTACATTTGTGTTGAACCTTCGAGCAATTTAGCCAGGGTAAAAAAAACAACACAATGAGAAGTAGTACCAAGTTTGGCTTGAGCGCAAATGAAAACGCGCCAATTATCAAAGCCACAATAATTCTTACAGATGATGTAAGAGATGAGATTGCAAAAAAATTTATTGAGGGGTTCGGATACGAGAGTAATCTTGCTTACGTTCAATTTAAACCAATGGAAATAATTTCGGGACAAACCGATATTGAAATATTCCCAATTAAATTAAGAGCGGGTAGTTCTAGGATCAAGGAACTACCAACAGAACAAGCACGTCTAATTATTGAGGTATTAAAACATGAACTTGAACGTAGAGAAACTACTGCTCCTACAGGAGAAGAGGATATCTTTTTAATAGACAACCAATAGCATCGTTAAACCAACAATGTTCTAGTAAAGAAGAGGCTTTTTTTGAAGGAGGGCCTCTTTTTTTAGTGGTGATAAGTAATTTTTTAACATTAAAATTATTATTATATCTTTATAATAGAAGAAGTTATTTGATATTATGTGAAAAGAATTATCAATTGCGGTTGCTGCAAAAGAGAAGTGTGAAGTGGAATTATTGAAATAGGAGAAGGTACTTAAGCGTATAAAACATGTGCAAAATTATTCATAAGACGGGAAGTTTTTAGCGTTATATTTGAACAACATTGGCAGCAATAACATTACATACTTTGGCTCTGAACTCAGCCCCTTACATTATTACAAAAAGGTTTGAACTCTCTTGTTTGTTTCCGTTTCGTTTTGCACAAACAATTTATTTATCACCACCTATATCGGGAACGTATCTTAAGTATGTAGAACCAATCACAGGGATTGTGAATACTTATCTTGTATCTGAAAGTGTGGAGGATATTAGCACTGCCATAGCTTCATTGACAGCTAGTAGTGATTACTTATTACTTTTAGATGAAGCAGCCCTCACAATTACTTATATAGGAGAAGCAATTCCTTTGACCACTACTGCACAGGCGAAGTGGCGGATAAAAGTACTTGAAACCACAGGACCGGATATAGCTATTAAGTGGGCAGATGGCAGTACGAGTTTCGATAAAGTGTGGGATGATCGCGCTACCTACACCTACGAATAAATTTATTATATTTACAAAACAATTTAAACTAAACTCCTCATGCCTAAATCAACAAGTACTTGCAATAGCATCCTAGCATTAATATACAATGCGACAACCTGGAGCAATGTCGCGGAAAACGCCACAGTAGCTCCCATAACATTAATATTCGTAGCCCTTTCAACTGTTACTGGGGCAATAGGTGATACCATGAGCACAAATGAGGCCACTTATACTAACTACGTAAGGCAAACAACGGCGCGTTCTGTTGCGGGTTGGACAGCTCCCTCATCACGTGCTACGAGTAATGTTGTAGCTATTACGTATCCTCAATGTGGTGTAACAGGGCAGACTATTGTGGCTGCTAAACTAGGGGTTGCTGCAGGTGCGAGCGCTGTGCTACACTACGGAGACCTTAACGCCCCTATTGTGGTATCAAATTTAATACGTATTGTATTTGACATTGGCGCGGCAACTGTTACAGAAAATTAAAAAGAACTAGTGACTAATATATTAGAAAAATACCCACCACTTTATCAATGTGAGGGCTGTGGAAAGGCTGCCACCGTTACTCCTCAAGGAATAGGTAACGAACCAATAATAAAAAAGCATTGTAAGTGCCCATTAAATTCAGAAAACGGAATCATTGCAAGGCGGAAAGTTACTTTAAGAGGGGATAGCCAATTTAGCGCTGGCATTTCAAAAAAAATGCAGATAAAAATAACCCTTACGTTAAGGCAGTTTTTATCAGCCATAACAGGGAGAAGTATATGATAGAAATAGAAAAAGCAAAAGAATTGTTTTTAAAATACTATAGGATATGTAAAGATGTTTCCCAAGCAAAAGAAACTTCTATTTCTTTCTGTCAAAGATTTATTGATAGTGCTGAAGATGTTGATTATTGGATAGGCGTAAAAGATGAAGTCGCCAAAATAGAATAGTGAGAACACAAGCAGAGATAAATAAAGCCTATGTAGATGGTAGGTTCTTGAAGCGCTCCTTCAATAAAAATATTACCGTTAATGTTTCCATTGGTGTTAGCCAGGATTTATCAGGGGTATCAGGAAACCCCGTTGCCCAATATTTTTTAGGAAATTCAGGGGAGTCAACCGAGATGTCCTACCTTCTAACTAAAAAAGGGTTGGATCATGGGGGGACAATGGCAGGGAATAGAAAATTCCTACACCGATTAGCTCTAAGATGCCCAACAACAACGCTCGTCCCTTGTTCTCTTGAGATATACGATTACCTAATGGTTTATCCATTCAATGAAATGGATACAGGCGTGCAGGGCTTAACGCAATCCGCTACATTACCTAGATACGCCGCTAGAGAGGGGGTGCAGATAATGTTGGTGGAGCAAAACCCATACGCGGGAAATGTAACGTGCCAAATTGGATACACGAACCAAGATGGTGTCGCTGGAAGGCTCACGCCGATATTTACGCTAAATACCACAACGGTTTCGGGGACAATAGCATCCTCCGCCAGAAATACAGCCGGTACATGTGGGGATTTAATAACTTTACAAAGCGGAGACTACGGCGTTATGCAAGCGGATACAATTGAATTTTTTACAGGGGACGTTGGAACGGTAGCTATAGTGCTTGTTAAGCCAATTGCCTCAGCGGTGATTTACGAAATAGGCACTCCGAATATCGTTGATTTCTGGTTTAACGAAAAGCAATTGCCGGAGATAAGAAATGATGCCTATCTTAACATGGTTATTAAAACAGGGCAAAATTCAACTGGCGCCGTGACAAATACAATTAACGGAGATATGATAACAATATGGGAACCTACAACTTAAAAAAATAAAAAATTATGGGCGGATTTACATCAGCAGACAACATGCTTCTTTGCATGTCTTCACTAGGACAAGCTTTTCAATCGAAAATATCTAAGCAGTTTAACCCCACGGCAGCGGCGGTAGCTAACGAGTGGCACACCATGTTTCGTGGTGGAGGAATGCCACAGGCAGATACTATATTTGACACTGGCACAACGCTTGTCGCCCAGTCTCTATGCGACCAAGTTGCAAATGCAGGGAATATATACCATGGGCAAAACATAGGTCCTGATGGTGACGGATTTAAGATACTTGCCTCTGGATATTTATCCAGTGCCGCAGCGACATTAGCACCAGTTACAGTAGAGATTATCGATGTCCTAATGTGGTATAGAATCACAGCCGTTACTACCACTACAGCTCAAACGTGTATAAACTCAAATACATTTACGGCCTCTTCTTCTTCAGGGCTATTATTAACATTTGCGAACGACTGGCAAAGCTTTACCAAGGTAAGGTTTACAACTACCACTACTCTTCCAACAGGGTTAGCCCTAGCTACGGATTATTGGCTAGTACGTGTTTCCGCAACAACAGCAAGGGTAGCAACATCTTTTGCTAATGCGATTGCCGGAACAGTCATTGCATTTACTGATGCAGGAACTGGAACACATACTCTTACCGTTAGATTACCACGCTACTCTGATGGAGCAGGTGTAAACGCTATGTTTTTTAACCCACAGGCGACTGCACTAGGGGCAGGAACGCCTGCGCTGACATTAGGGTATACAAATAGTGCAGGGGCAAATTCTAGAGCAACACCTGTAACACCTAGTGCGCCAATAGGTAAAACAGCCGCCACAAACAGCCATATTCTTTATTCAGGAGCAACGGGAGTGGGGAAATTTGGGCCATTCATGCCCTTACAAGGAGCTGATGGTGGAATACAATTAATAGAGTCAATTCGTAATAACGCTTCCTATGTATCAGGTATGTACTCAGTAGCCCTTGTTAAATCCCTTGGGGAGTTTCAGATAAGCGTATTAGGGCAACCGGCCTTCATGAACTTTACGTCAGACGGCTACCCTGTTATGCCTATCATATTCGACGGCGCTGCTTTGTACATGATTGTAAAGTCAGGACTAGCAACGCCAATTAATAGCGCCATAGATGGTAAATTAAATTTCGCTTGGTCTGTATAAATGGGGCTTTTAGGAAATAGCTTTCGGTCTGAATTTGGAGCAGTAACGGCGTGGGGAACCACGCGCGCATTCTCTCCTGGAAATAGAGCAAAAAGACAACTTTTTATTCAGTCGCTAGGTCATGAATTTGATATCGTTATTCAGTCACTCCTAGCAAATCCAGTTGGCAGTAATGGGGCGTCATCATGGCAGCAACCGCGAGTAGGGGGACAAGTGGCAATAAGAGCTACCGGAGGAGGTGAGCTGACGGCTTTAGCTGTTCCAGAAAAAATAATGACCGTAGATTTTACTGGTGGCGGAGGCCTTAGTGCCATTGCATCCTTAGTGATTTCAGCTATTTGCGCCATGAACGGCAGTGGGACTTTAACGGCAAGTGTTGCAGGGGTATTTAATGCTTCTATAGATTTTAGCGGTAGTGGAGGCCTTAATGCTAGTGTTGTGGGAATTGCGAGTGCTATAACCAACCTTATTGGTAGTGGAGACCTCAGCGCTGACATGGTAGGTATCGCAGAAGCGTCGATTGATATTACCGTAACAGGGACAGGGCTGACGATAGATAATGTCGGGCCAGCAGTGTGGGGTGTTTTGGCATCGCTAAATAATGATCCTGGGACAATGGGAGAATTACTTAACAGCGCCGGTGGAGGGGCAAGCCCTTCTATAATAGCAGCAGCTGTGTGGGACGAAATTGCAAGCGGGCACACAATACCGGGTAGTTTTGCTGATGAACTTAGAAAAAAGCTAACACAAAATAATTTCATAGCCCTTAAAAAGTAATCTGTACCTCAGCAGTTAGGGGGCAGAATGAAGACAGAGGCGCTATAGATGCGCCGCCAAAGGGAGGGGGCTTTAAAAACTGTGAATAACTCTGTTTTTTAGGCAGGCAGAGATGTGTAAAAAATTTTATACCTTGCGGTAAATAAATTTTATTATGTTTTTATTCGACATTCCTTTTCTTATTAAAAATAAAAAAGTTGTAACAACCTTAGTAGATGAGGATCACATTGTTTTTTCAAGAAAAAATCCAAAGATTCAGCAAGGAGGCTTTGATACTTTTGCAATAAAGAGCCAAGACTTCATTGCTTATTTAGCAAGTGTCTCACCTTCCCAAGGCTTAACCGTTGCAACAACTACTATAACAGGAGGAACTAGCACACGAATACTTTATAATAATAACGGTGTATTAGGCGAGTATGGAGTTACAGGCACAGGCACAACAGCCGTATTAAGCACTTCGCCAACTTTTATAACTAATATCACAACACCCTCAGTAATTTTAAGTGGTAATATTTCAGCGCCTGCTTGGACAACTAGCGGTATAGGTTTACGAACAGCTTCAAGAACATTAACAGATACAACTTCTTCGGGAACGGTTGCTGCTGCATATACTAATTTATTAGGAGGTAACACAATTGCCGCAACTAGTGCAACAACTTTTACAAACTATTATACTACGTTCATATCAACACCAATAGCTGGTGCAAATGTTATTATTACAAATAGCTGGTCGCTTGGATTAGCCGGCGGTTTACAAGTAGGTGGTATAACGAATTTAGGAAATGCAGCAACAACAACACAAAGAGTTTTAAGAATTGGTGAAGGAACATCTTACATGGACTTCGGGCAAATATCTGCTGTTTTTGGTGGGATTTGGTTTCAAACAATTAATCCTTCTCCTACAAATTATACATTTGGCGGTGATGGTTCATTTGCAGTTATAAACGCTCCTTCTAATTCTGTTTTGTTTAGAACTGCTGGAACAACTTGGGGCAGTGGTACTGCTGCTTTATCAAGCGTAAGCGGAGGTCAATTTTCTTTAAGCGCACTAACAAGTTTAGGCAATACAGCAAACTCTTCGGTAGTAAAATTCTTTAGCTACGGATCATCTACCCAATGGGCATCTGGAACAACGGTTAATCAATTTGAAAATAGTTTTACCAGCCCTACTTATACAGGAGTAGCAGCAACAGTAATTACAAATCACGGCACTGTTGTTTCTGATTTTGCGATTTCGTCAACAAATATGACGATAACAAATAACGCAGCGTTTTACAACCCGACCAGAACTTTAACTAATACAACAACAGGTTACGGTGCTTTATTCAATGCCCCTAGTGGAGCATCTACAAATTGGGCTATTGGTGCAATTGGTGGAGTTACTTCTACAATAGGTTATGGTGTGGGAGCAACACCTAGTTCGTCACGTCCAATAAACGTAGCGGCAACGGTTGCTGGTGAATATTCTTTACTTATCACAAATTTAAGTGCAGGTGCTTCTGCAAGTTCTGGGGTAAGATTTGGGAATAATTCTCAACAAGCAAGAATTTTACAAGGCAGTACTGGCGCAACTATCGGAAATGGTCTTTATCCAAGTTCACTAAATTTTATCCAAGACGATAATGGCGGCTTTTCATTTAGACAGGCAACCATTGCAACAAGTGGAGCTTGGACTGGCTTTAGGTTTGATGGGGTTGCTCATACAGGACAAACAGCATCTACTAATATACCGGGGATTTTATTTACAACTGGTTCAAGGCAATACGCTACTGGTGCATTAGCAACACAAACAGAGTTTTCAATCACAAGTCCGACTTATTCATTTGTAGGGGCTAGTGTAATTACAAATGCTTTTACATTTTTTGTAGCAGCACCAACGGCTGGGACACTTGCCACTATCACTAACAGCTACGCAATAGGTACAACAGGTTCTGTAAACATTGCTAGCGGTAATTTATTTAATTCAGGTATTCAAGTTTTATCAACAAGAGATACGGGGTGGACAGCCTTTACAGGTGCCTCAAATAAAGCAACTTCTTACGCTACGGGTTCAGTTACTTTAATTCAATTAGCGGAGAGAGTAGCAGCTTTACAAATAGCATTAACAACACATGGAGCAATAGGAGCCTAAAATGAAAACAATTTTTCTTTTACTTATACCGTTTTTATTTACGGCTCAAATAAAAGTAAACGAAAAAGTAACCATTCCTAGTGATGCACTTCATTTTTACGGAACAGTTGCTGTTTTAGAATTGACTTATGGTATACAAAACTTGATTTTAAAAGACCAAAAGCCACACAATAAATTCTTAATATGTATTGGAACGGCTGGATTAATTGGGCTAGGTAAGGAGGTATTCGACAAACATAAAGCTAATCCAACAGGTTTTGATAAAGACGATTTGGGTATGGATGCTTGGGCAATATTTTGCTGGATTCCTTTTCGTATTTGTTTGAATGATTTTAAACAAGTCGGTTTTATACCAAGAAAGAAAAAGGATAAATATTCTTTATCAAGAGATTTATAATTTATATATTAGCACTATGAAAAAAAACATAACATATAAAGAGCTAATATGCTTAGAGGCTCATGCAAATCACTACGCTATTTCAAATGCTTTTTTTAAAGAGGGCAAATGGATAGACGAACAAACCAAGTTTAGCTCATCTGTTAAAAACATTTTAAAGCAAATTGAAAAATTAAAAGTTGACTACGATGAAAAACTTGAAGATTTAAGAATTAATAATTGCCTTGAAGATGAAAAAACAAAAGCAATATTAAGAGATGAGCAAGGTAATTATAAGTTTTCAAAAGAAAGCCAGAAAAAACTAGGCGTTGAACACAAGGAATTGCTTAAGGAAACTTGCGAGATTCATATAAGGATTACAGACGCACCTAGTGATTTAGATGTTGAAACATATTTTACTTTTGATGGGATTTTAATTACACCAACAGAAGATGTCAACTAAATGACCGAATCGCAAAAAATAGATGTTATTTATAACAAAATGAACGATTTAACTATCGCAATTGCTGAACATAAAGTAAGGAATGAGCAAATTCGCAAAGAACTTGATTTGCATGCTTCGGATATTAAAACGTTAGAAGCATATCGAAATACGCAAATAGGCAAGGTTTCGATTTTGTCTTTATTATTCGGAACATTTGGGGCCGCGATCTTTGCATTAATAAAATATTTTAGTCATGGATAAAATAATAGAAGTAGCACGAAAAGAAATTGGCACTAAAGAAGTTCCAGCAAATTCAAACAACGTAAAATACAACACTTGGATTTACGGTAAGGAAGTTGCCGACACGAAGCTATCAAAGTACCCTTGGTGCGCTGCTTTCGTTAGTTGGGTATTCGATATGGCTGGATATAATTTAGGAAGGATTGACGTATTAAAAGGATTTGTCGGCTGTAATTTTGCTGTTAATAACGTTGCTAAATGGGGTAAAATAGTAACTATCCCTAGAGCATCGGACGTTGTATTTTTTGACTGGAAAGGCGATGGTCGATTTGACCATGTAGGCGTTTTTGTAAAAGACTTAGGCCAAGGATTTTTTGAATCAATAGAAGGCAATACTGGTTTAGTAAATCTTTCGAATGGAGGCGAGGTAATGCTTTGTAAGCGAAAATATAAGATTGCGATTTTTATTAGACCAAACGTAGTAAAATAAAAACAATATGAATTATACAAATTTTGTGCTTTATGCACTAGGAATGTTAGGGGTGTTATTGCACAATTTAATCGAATTAAATAAAGTTAATCGCTCACGAAGCGGTAATTTTAAATTGTTAGAATATTTTAAAATAGAGCAGTTTACTGTTTATATCTCTATGATTGTTGTGGCTGTTGCTTTAATTATTAAACAAGAAATAACGCAATTAGCACATGTTGGTAAATGGCTTGGCTTGGCGTTTGTAGCAATCGGTTATATGGGGCAATCGTTACTTATATTTACAATGGGAAAAGCATCTAAGATAATTGAACCTAAAAAGGAAAACGAATGCACGAACTTAAAACAGAAGGAGGAATAAATGGAGGTTAATGTACGTAAATGGTCAATAGGATTTTTAATAGTAATGGTTGCCTTTGCAATCATTGGTTTATATCTATAAATAAAATGGCAATATTCCAAATGAAGGTAGTAAAGGCGCTAATAATAGGCCTAATCCTAACTAGTTGTTTAACTCAAAAACAGCGAGATAAGGTATGCGCATCGTGCCCGGTAAGCATAAAGGATAGCATTCGTGAAGTTATAAAGATAACGTCATTTGACACAGCACTTTATCTATCACGGAGGGGTAAAGACTTAATGTTTGATCTTAGCGGCGATTGTTGTTCTACTATGGACTCTTTATTTGCTCAAATGAGTAGAAACAATGGGACCATCACCGCCACCTCTAATGGTATTAAATCAAGTATTTTTAAAAAAGATAAAAAGATTGTCTTCAGGTGTGAAGCTGACAGTTTAAAAGAAGTTATTAAAGGACTGAGGACAGTTATTGACAGATCCAGAGTAAGAATAGAAACAAAGATAGTTACGGATGCCTGTGTAAAGCAACATAAAGATTGGCTTGATAAATATGACAGGCCCTGGTTTTTTATATCATTGGGAGCTCTCCTGGTGGCTATTGGGTGGAAGTTCAGAAGCCCATTGTTAAAATTAATTGGAAAAGGATCTTAACAATTAGACCTGCATACTGCAGGTTTTTTTATAAAGGGGAGCGTAAAACCCCGATGCCTTTAGGCTTGCAGTAGTTCACTAGTTAGTCATAATATAATATAAAAAGTTTAAAAGTTTAAAACACTATTAAAGTTATTTGTAGTATATTTGACGTAAATAAAATTAATCATGGAGAAAAAACCAACAGAGGTCAAAAAAGTAGAAACCATCCAACAGGAAGATGGCCAACCTACGCCAGCGCAAATAAAAGCTTACCGCGACAATAAAATGAAATGGTATGCAGAACAAATTCCTTTTATTAGGAAGATGGCAGAATATGAAAGATTAATGGCGGAGATTTCAGAAAGTAAAATACGGGATGTTTTGGCGCGCCAGCGTTATGCAGAATTTATGGCAGCACAACCAACAGCAGTAGAACTCCAAAAAATGACAGATGACAAGAGAACAGAAGAGTTGAAAAAAGAAGCGGAGCTTTCTACAGGAGGTCCAGAAATGAGTATTGTTAAAGACACATCCCTTGTAAAAGAGGATACATCACCTGTTCCGGTAGTAGGAGAGCTGAAATAAAGTGACAGATCCTATAGCAATAAATAAGGTAGTAAAAATGAGTGAGTTTGAGATCGTAAAGTTTCAACTAATAACTCATTGCTTTATTTCAGGGACCCACCTGAATGAAACTGAGTTGAATATATTGACATTTCTAGGCATGAAAGGTGAAATAAGATTAATTGACTTCTGCAAAGAAGCAGCGGAGAAGGAGTACTTATCTAGCCACACAGCTGTTAACAACTGCCTGTTGCGAATTGCCAAAAGCAATCTCTTTCTAAAGAAGGGTGCCGGTAAAAAACTTATCTATCTTAACCCAAACCTCAATATACAAGCACGGGGCACAATCTTGCTGAATTACAAATTTGTGAAGGTTGAATCCTAAAGACTTCCATCCGATCTTTGAAAAGATGGAAAAGGAATTGGGAATTGACAAAAAGTTTGCAGAGACCTTAATAAAATTTTATTATAAAGAAGTCCGTAAAGAAGTAGCACAGATTAATAAAAACAGGGTAGTTATTACAGGTCTGGGATCATTTGATTTAAAGTATTTTAAGGTAAAGTATAAGTTACGGGATACCCTTAATTTTATAAGATACTATGAAAAGATTAAAGGAAACAGGGCGATCTCCATACTAATTGGGTTGGAGAAAAAACTTGTTGTTCTAAAAAGAGTAAATATAATGGCGGGCATTAGGGCACAAAAAATGTTGGACGCAAAAGTAGGGAGACAAAAATATGCTGAAGAGTATTATAAAAATCTGGAAAAACAGGAAGCTAATTCTACAGGGGATTAGGTATAGGTATTTTCCTAGTGCATATGTTGAAAGCATTGCAGCCAAGAGGAACGAAATTTGTAAGAAGAATACTTGTGGCTATTATGACCCACATGGCGTAAATAAGACGTGTTATGTGAAGGGAAGTAGCTGTTGTAGCCATTGTGGTTGTAAACTGGCGTACAAACAAAGAAGCCTAAGTGCAGAATGTTCTTTAGCAGAGTTGGGAATAACACCTCTGTGGGGGAAAGAAATGACAGAGGGAGAAGAAGGAATTTTTAGGAAAAGAACCGGTATCCAAAACGAGTAACTATGGCTGTAGTATTCCATGAACATAACCACACATATGAAAGCGTAGATCTTTTTGAGAAAATAAACTGGACAGGGGTAACCAGCTTGGTTGGTAAATACAAAGCCCCTTTTAAGGCAAAGGAGCAATCCATAAAGTCTTCCCAGAATAAAAAATCCAAATGGTGTGGTATGAAACCTAGCGATATATTAATCGCGTGGGAGTCTGAAAGAAAGCGATCAGAGATACTTGGTAAATGGTACCACGGGGAAAAAGAAACATACCTTTTATCCAGAGACTCTATAATTTTTCAAGGAGAACAGTATGGGATACAAAAACCGGCTTTCAATGCAGATGGGAATAAAATTGCACCTTCTCAAGCTTTAATTCCAGGCATGATCTATCCTGAACATTTTGTATACTTAAAAAGTACAGGAGTCTGTGGGCAATCTGATCGTGTAGAAGTCACTCCCAGCAAAATTTTAAATGTCAGGGATTATAAAACTAATAAGGAAATAGAAAGTACAAGTTACATAGACTGGCAGGGCCGTTCTAAAAGGATGTTGGCACCCCTTTATCATCTTGATGATTGCAATCTTATGCATTATGCACTACAATTAAGCATATACGCTTACATAATATTAAAACATAACCCCTCTTTGTTCATAGGAGAGCTTATGGTAGAACATGTTATCTTTGAAGAAGCCGGCAGGGATCAGTATGATAACCCAATAACGCTTTTAGACAAAGAGGGAAACCCAATTATAAAGGAAGAGGTTCCCTATAAGGTTCCATACCTAAAATCGGAAGTAGAGTTAATTTTTGAAGGGCTTAAACAAGTCGCGTAATATATACATATGAATATAAAAGTATTTGAAATAAAAGATAAAAAAGTAGTAGCTACTGAGATTTGCTATACTACAAAGGCTCTTATGAACATCATGACGGTTTTTTCAGAAAAGGAGGCTTATATGAAGGTTTATAATTTATTATTCTATTTGTATTGCCCCGATCCGGTAAGAAATCCATTTTTAAATGTACCAGAAACGGAAAAAGAAGAGTTCTTAATAAAAGAATTTGGTATTGACTTTAGCACAGATGAAGCTTGCTTTGAAGAAGGAAAAAAGTTTTTTGAGCAAATATTCACAACTCCGGGCAGAAGATTTTATTTGGATTGTAAGATAGGAGTAGAAAAACAGGGTAAGTATCTGAGGGATTCCACTATTACTTCTGGAAGGGATGGCAATGATAGTGCATATTTATCCACCTTGAAGGCAATGGCGGTGATAAACGATCAATTTGCCAAAGTGGAGAAATCGTATGAAGCTGAGATATCTGCAGCGGTGAGAGGTGGTCAACAAAAATCTTTTGATGAGTGAAAATGTTTTACACTGCTCCTACATATAATATTGACACTAAGACATGGGAGCAAACCACCTTCAATGATCGGAAAGAAGCTATTGAGTATATTGATAAACAGTTTAAATATCCGGGAAAATACAACTTAAAGTATACGGAGGGTGTTTGGAATGAACAGGGCAAGACATGGCAGGATACCGGGAGCTATCCGACCTTTCCCGTACACTCCCCAGAATTTAAAAACCATTGGCTTTTTGAAAGGGATAAGTCCCAATTTGATGGTTTTATTATTTATAGAAGTGTCAAAGAAAAGTTAGAGTTTGCAGTACCTGGTTTGTTTTATTTTTACCTGAATTATTGCCCTATTAAGGACAAGGTGAAGAAGGGTATTTTTCTTCCTGAAATTTACGATGGAGATTATCACTACTATCTATATATTCTTCGGTGTATTTTAAAAAGAAAATTTGCGGTCATTCTTAAGAAACGTCAAAGCGGCTACTCCCTTAAGAATATGTCAATCATGCTTAATTGTATCTGGTTTGGAAGGGCAGCCATCGCTAAGGTATTTGCCTACTTAGAAAGTAAAGTAAAAGATTCTTGGGTGTTTTTGGAGCTGTACAAAGAACATATCAACAAAAACTGCGGATGGACAAGGGGGCTAGACCCCTCACAAAGGTTGGACTGGCAAGTACGGCGTAAATTAAATGATGGAACTTACGTTGGTAATTTATCTATCGCTAAGGGGTTTACAACACAGCAGGATCCAACCAACGGTGTTGGGGGGGATGCGGCGTTAATATTTGGTGAGGAGTCTGGTATTAATCCAACCCTTGATAAAACACATGAGTATATTACGTCTAACGTAGGACTTGGGGCATTAACCACAGGGTTAATTATTTACTCAGGAGCAGTAGGGGAGTTGGACAAAGCAGAGCCACTTAAGGATTTTATTCTCAATCCTAATAATCATAATTTTTTGGCATGTGCAAACGAAATTGAAGATGATCTTGAGTTTGGTCCAGAAGTAGGATTTTTTGCGCCAGAGTGGTGGAACTACGTATCTGTTGAAACAGACAAGGAGGGTAACCCCATTGGAGAGGCTATGAGGTGCTATGATAAGTGGGGAAATACAGATAAGGAAAAGTCGCTATTAGAAATTAAAAAGTGGAGAACGCTGGCCGAGAAAAAGAAAGCCTCTACTTATAGGTTTTACTGTTCACAAAGACCCCTATCGATTAAGGAGGCATTTGCTTTCAGGAAAGATTCGTTATTTGATGTTAACCAGGTAGCTAAACAAATGCAGAGGATCAGTGATAATAAATATAGTCTGGAACATATTGACTTGATGCGCAATGAAAAAGGGCAGGTCGTGATGGAAAAATCAAAACGACTGCCGATTGACCGCTTTCCTTTACCGGAAGAAACTATAGACAAAAGAGGCTGTGTTGTAATACATGAGCGTCCTGTAAAAGACCCTAAGCTGGGAGAAACTTACTACGCAACCGTTGATCCCATTGATGTAGGAAAAACTACTACATCAAAGTCATTATTCTCCATACAAATATATAAGAATGATATTGAAGTTACCAAAATAGAAAATGGAGAACACTCTGTCTATCTTGAGCCAGGTAAACTGGTAGCATGGTGGACAGGTAGGTACGATAACCCAAATGACACAAATGAACTAGCAGAGATGCTTATTGAGCTGTATGCGGCCTGGACAGTTGTAGAAAACAACATATCCTCCTTTATTACTCACATGATTAAGAAAAGAAAACAAAAATACCTTGTACCAAAAAAACAAATTGGGTTTTTGAAAGACCTTGAGGCCAATGAAAACAGTTTCAACGAATATGGTTGGAGAAATACAGGTAATATATTTGACGGACACATGCTCGTTAGTGGAGTAGACTCCTTAACCGAGATTATTTACGAAGAAGTTACTACAGAAGGAACTACTGTAAAAGTTACGTATGGAGTGGAGAGAATTCCGGATGTAATGTTATTAAAGGAGATGCTGGCTTACTATAAGGGATTAAATGTGGATAGATTAGTATCTTACTGTGCACTTATGAGCTTTGTTAAGGTACAACAGGCTGCACGTGGGTACGCAAAGCGCGTGGAGTACGGAACTGGAAAGCCAGAGGTTGATCCCAACCTCTATAAAAAGGAGATTGGCTTTTTTACGCGGGGAATGTCGCCTACCACAGGAACACCTGATATTTACAAACTCACAAAAACTTTGTTCAAAAATCTTAAGTAGTATTATTAAAAAAATTTGATATTTTTGTTTAAATAACTCCTTCATGGAAATTCTAAATGCTCTCCAATTAAAATCAGGCAAACGTGCTGAACAAAGTTCAATGGGTGCCCTTACACAACCAGTACAATTCTTACCGCGAGAAGAGAAAGACCCTAAATGGTGTGCATTTAACATGGACTGGGTAGAGTGGGAGGGGCTCAAACAATTGCGTAAAAAGGCACTCCGGTTAAGTAAGAATTACAAAATAGCTAATGGGGTGATCGATAAAACCGATTACATAGATGCCCCTGAAAATGATTATAGTGAGATTCTTTCGAATCTTAGCCATGAGGACTCTGCAGCTTTAGACCTTAAGTTTTATCCTATCGTTCCAAATGTTATAAACACATTTTGCACAGAATTTGAGAAAAGAAATACACATACATCATTTTCTGCGGTAGATGAGTTTTCCTATAATGAAATGCTTGAGCAGAAAAGTGCTCAAGTAGAGGCTGTCTTATTGGAAGACGCTAGACAAAAAATCATACAAAAATTAATCGCTGCCGGCGTGGATCCTGAAGATCCAATGGTTGCTGAGCAGGTCCAACAAGAGACTTCTCCAGAGCAACTTAAGACATTGCCTGGGATTCAGGAACATTACACTAAGACATATCGCAGTTCGGCAGAGGTGTGGGCAACTCATCAACAAGAAGTTGATGCAGATCGTTTTTATATGGATGAGTTGGAAACAAAGGCTTTTCGGGACTCATTAATTACTGATTCCGCTTTTTGGCATTTCAAAATGTTTGATGACGATTATGTAGTTGAAACCTGGAACCCGATGCTTACTTTTTACCACAAATCCCCAAATCAGAGGTATATTTCGGAGGGGCAGTGGGTAGGTAAGGTGGATATGATGACGGTTCCTGATGTAATTGATAACTGGGGACACTTGATGAGTACCCCTCAGCTGGAAAGTTTGGAAAATAAAAATCCGGTAAGAGCCGCGGGGTACGCTCTAGGGGGCTATCAAAACGATGGTAATTTCTATGATGCAACTCAGTCACATTCATGGAATGTAGACCGCCCAGGCCTTGCAATGAGACAATACGCCTCCCTATGGAGCAGTCAAAATGGAGGTAGCAGCGTGGACATTGTTGATTGGATCACCCGCCAGAATGAGGATTATGCAGGTATAGGATCAAATTATTTTTTAAGGGTAACTACTGCGTATTGGAAGTCTCAAAGGAAGATAGGGCATTTAACACGCATTGCAGAGAGCGGTGAAGTAATTACAAGTATCATTGATGAGGCATATAAAGTAACAGATAAACCTCTTTACAATAATGTATTATTTAAAGACAAGAACAAAGAAACCCTCCTCTTTGGAGAGCACATTGATTGGATATGGATTAATGAAGTTTATGGAGGGATAAAAATTGGTCCTAACTTCCCAACTTGTTTGGGCATGACAAATGAAAATGGTATTTCACCAATTTATTTAGGTATTAATGGCAATAAAATAGCACCATTAAAATTCCAATTCAAGGGAGATCGTAATATTTATGGCTGTAGATTGCCAGTAGAAGGGGCAGTATTTTCTGATTATAATACAAGGTCTACCTCATTGGTGGATCGTATGAAGCCTTTCCAGGTAATGTACAACATCTGTAATAATCAAATTTATGACATACTACTTGATGAATTAGGAACTGTAGTAGTATTTGATCCGCGAATTTTACCGCAGCACTCACTAGGGGAGGATTGGGGAAAGCAGAATTATGCAAAGGCGTGGGTATCGATGAAGAAATTTGGAGTACTCCCTACTAACTACAGCATGGATAATACTGAGGGACCAATGACAAATGCGCCAATACAAAAATTAGACTTGGAACAAAGTAACAGACTAATTTCCAGAATTAATTTAGCGGCGTATTGTAAGGCACAATCTTTTGAATTGATTGGAATAAATCCGCAAAGGATGGGGCAGCAAGCCGGAAGACAAACGGCTACCGGCGTAGAGGAAAATTTAAACGCTTCTTATGCCCAAACTGAAATTTATTTTACACAATTCTCCAATCAGTTGATGCCCAGAGTTCAGCAGATGAGGACGGATCTTGCACAGCATTACCACGCCACTAAGCCGTCTTTAAGACTGCAGTACATGACCAGCAAATCGGAAAAAGTAAACTTCCAGATAAATGGCACAGACCTCTTATTAAGAGATATTAATGTCATGTCTTCATCTAAAGCGCTTAACAGAGCTATGCTAGAGGAACTAAAGAAAATTGCTGTAGAAAACAATACTACAGGAGCAGCTGTTTATGACCTTGGGGACATTATGATGAGTAAATCTCTAGGGGAAATACATAGTAAACTGAAAGGTATTGAAAGTAAGGCACAACAACAGGCAGAATTAGAACACAGCAGGGAAATGGAGGCTATACAGGCAGAGTCTGATGCTAGGCAGGCGGAAGCGTTAGCTGCGTCTGATAGAGCGTCTATGGAAAAAGAAAAAGATCGTAGAGCAAATATATTTATAGCGGAGATCAGAGCTGCGGGGTATGGAGCAGCGGTGGATAAAAATGCTAATAATCAAAATGATTTTCTTGATTTTATGGATAGGGTGCAGAGTAACACTGAGTTTCAACAAGTAATGGAATTTGATAAGGGAAAACAACAAAATAAAGTGGAGAATGATAAACAGAAAATGGATATTGCGCGTGAAAAAATTGCATCAGCGGATAGGAAAAATGCAGCAGCCATAAGGGTGGCAGAGGTCAATAAAAATAAATTCGACGCTAAACCAACAACAAAACCAAGAGGAAAAAAATAAAATTAATAACACCCTGTTAATAAGTTTTTTAAAACCAAATAACTTTTTTAATATATATTTGTCAATAATAAAAAGGTCAAACAATTCTAAACCAACAAATTAAATGGCCATAGTAGCAAACGAAGAAAAGGGGACAGTAACTAATGATGAAATCACAAGTTTACTAGACCTAGCAGGAGGGGAAGACTCAGTTCTAACGCCTTCTAAAGAACAAAACAATGTGTTTACGAACACAGTTCTTAAAGATGAAAAAAAACTAGGAGATATCCTGAACCCTGAAGCTCTAAAGAAGCTTGAGGAGGAGAAGAAGAAAGAGGAAGAATTGGCCAAAAAAACTGCGGAAGATGCAGTATTAAAAGCAGAGGCAGATAAAAAGGCGGCAAAGGAACTAGATGATTTAAACTTAACTGTGGGAGGTTTTCCGGAAAATACAGGGGATCTTGAAGGAGAAACATCTGAGGAAAAAGAAGTCAGAGTAGCAGAGGAAAAGGCAGCTAAAGCTGATAAAAATGTTACACTAAAGGCTATTGAGGCTTTAATTAAAAAAGGTGTTTTGTTGCCTTTTGAAGATGAAAAGCCCCTAGCAGAGTACACTGATAAAGACACTGAAGAGTTATTGCAGGAAAATTTCAATAGGTATAAAGAAGAAAATAAAGAAGAGGTAACAAAAGAGTTCTTTGACATGATATCGTCCGACCTTCAATATTTGGCAAAGTATGAAATAGATGGCGGTAAAAATATTAAAGCAGAGCTTAAAAGGCTTTCAAGCGTTGTGGATATCAGAACTCTGGACCCAATGAAAGAGGCTGATCAAGATGAGATTATTAAACTTTGGTTAACTGAAACTAGTTTTGGTACTGAGGAGGAGATATCCCAAGAAGTTCTTGATATCCGTGATCGTAAGAGGTCGGAAGAAAAGGCAAAGCAATTTCATCCTAAATTGGAAGCTAAGGCTTCTGAGGGACTTACCAGAGAAGCTGGGAAGCAAGAGGACCTTAAAAATAAACGAATAGAGGCTACTAAGAAGTATTCTGAAAACGTTTATAATATTTTGGTAAAAGGCGAGGTAGGAGGTATAAAGGTTGGTAAGAAAGTGCAAGACATGATCTACACAGGCCTTACTGAATCCCAGTACGCATCTTTAACAGGACGGACTACTACTAAGCTTGGGCACTTGCTAGAAAAGTATCAGGTAGTAGAACCTAACTACGAGAAAATGGCCAAAGTAATGTGGTTATTAGAAGATGAAGAAGGGTTTGAGGCTGCTCTAAAAAATAAAGGAGCGGCTGCCAATACGGAAGAAACTGTTCGAAAGTTAAAAAGAGCAGAGTCTGAAAAAGGTTCTGGTGGAAATAGTGGAAGCGAAGTGTCTGACACTGCAGGAAAAGATGGCGAGAAGAAAAACGCCTTAAAAAGAAACAATAAAAGTATATTTGCCCGTGAATAGAAATAATAAAAATAAAAAAAATATAAACACTAAATAAAAAAAAACAACATGTCAACTCCTTCACTTAACAATGGTATTTTCTTAAGAGATACCCAGTACAAAACAAGCTCTAACGTGGATTCATACCACTTACTAAGCTTATTAAAAGATCAGCAACCCATGGACTTAGGACCAGTAGAGTTGTGGGCAATGACTCAGAAGGTCGAAATGCCATTATATCAGTTCTCAAGTTTTAACGGTAAGAACGTTATTCTTGTAGATAATGCCCGTGGGGAGTATAAATGGGAGACACCTATTTCGATAGACCTTCCTTTTGTAGTGGAGGACATACAGCCTTCAAACGTCACAAAGGGTATTGATGGCCAGCCTTTCCAGGTAAAACTAAGTCGCCGTGAATTTGGGCATGGTGATATTTTCACTTATGACAAGATGAATGGTCTTGAGATGTACGTTACTGATGATGATATTGTAGACATTGGAGATCAGTGTATCTACACTGTTCAATTAGTGAATAATGACAATGCAAAATTCCTTGATAATAAATATCTGGCACCACAAACACGTATGTTTCGTGTAGGTTCTGCAAGAGGGGAATATGGGGAGAGATTCTCAACTATTACTACAGGTGCCGGTTATAGAGAATTCTATAACTTTGTAGGGCAGTCAGATGCTCATGTGGAGTATTCAATATCATCCCGTGCTGCTTTGATGGCTAAAAACGGAATGACGGCAGCAGGAGCAGTGCCTGTTACTGAAATATGGAGAAATTTTGACACAAGTGTTGACCCTTCTATTACTAGTATCACTCAGATGCAGTCAGTCATGGGGGCAGAATACATCAAGCAGGCTACTAAAAACGGTACGTTAAAAGGTACCTTCTTAACTGCGCTAGAGGCTGCACATCTAAGCAAGATTGCCAAAGACATTGAGAATTATTTAATGTGGGGTAAGGGTGGTCGTATTAAACAAGATGGTCCTGATGATGTTCGTTTGTCAGTAGGGCTATGGAAGCAATTGGATAGCGCCTTCAAACGTGTATATACCAAGTCAAACTTCTCATTGCAAATGTTCCGCACAGAACTATATAACTTTTTCGTAGGTAAGACCGAATTATCTGGTCCTGATCCTGAGAGAACGTTGATTGTACAAACTGGTATTGCAGGTATGCAGATGATCAATGAAGCTATTAAAACGGAGGCTAATGCTGCAGGATTTGTTATTCAAGGGGCTACAAGTAGTGGCGTTGGGGCTATCACTGGAAATGGAATGAAGTTAGGATTTGGTTACGCTTATACAAGCATCATTGTACCATTCTTGGCTAGATTGGTTTTTCAAATAAACCCAGCTTTGGATAATGTTTATAACAATGCTATTGAGAACCCATTGATTGATGGTTTTCCATTAAGTTCATACAGTTTCTTGATCTATGACGCAACTGAGGACAAAAATGATAACATTTTCTTACTGAAGAAAAAGTGGGATAATGAACTTCGTTGGTTCTTCACAAATGGCACAATGGATTACATGGGACGTAACGGACATCAAAGTTCAGGCATGTTTAATGGCTACCGTGTAAACATGGCACAAGCAATGCCTGCGATTTGGGTAAAAGATCCGACAAAGATTTTAAAAATTGTTATGAAGAACCCAATCACAGGGTTTTCAATGTAACGAATTAAAAATATCTGTAAAAGAATCATTTGAGTCCGTATTTTGTATCTTGGGAAACCACTACAGAATGCGGACTCTCACATTATACAGGTTACGCTTTTTGAGCGTAAAGCCCCTCGCCTTTAGGGGCGAGAGTATGTCAGGATCTCTGCAAAGATGTTTGTGCATATCTTTGATAGAAAGTACTAAAAATACTTGGAGACCGTAAAAGATTAATAATTATATTTAACGCAAACTTTAAAATTCTATAAGATGTTAACAAAACTTGCAAATACTTTTTTTCCACGCATGGCAGTTGGAAAATACGCTGATAACAGGTTGGCTAGAATAGCTGATATTAATTCCCTCGTAGAGGCACTTAGGAGAATGAGCCCCTTTGGTGCAGATGTTTACACAGCATTTGTTACACACACAGGAGGCCTTCCAAACCCTACTGCTAGGGCTATAGCATGTAGCTGCGAAAGTAATTCTAACGGAGGATGCCCTACTTGTTTGAACACTTGTGGGTATGCGTGTAAGGCGACAGTGAAAAATATAACAACAACAAGTCCTGGAGTATATAGCCTAGAAATTGACCCTAGTGGTTATGATGATTTTAAGGACATCTCAGTAGAGCTAAGTAACTTAAATGTTTCTGGCAGAATAAGTGTGGCAAAGGTTTCTACCTATGTGTATACTATTACTACCTACAATGCAGCAGGGGAGGCTACTAGTTTCCTTTTAAATAATACTGTGATGAGAATTAGTTTTTACGGCAACGGTGGGACAGATTACATCCTTTAGGCTTAGATAAAAAACCAACAAAAAATAAAATATGTCAGAAATAGTAGAAAAACCAGTAGCTAAGGATATGATATGTATCCGCCCCTACGTAGACAACACAGTAGAAAACATGGGACTTGAGAAGTACAATATGGTACTTCACCAAGGAGCCACACACAAAGAGTGGCTAACATGTATTGAGATTAGTAAAGGAGTACGCAGGTACCTGACGGGACTCGATGAGTTTGCGCCGGAAATTGAAAAATTAAAAAATAAAGAGGAAAAAGAAGCAAAAATAAAGCAGATACGAGAAAAAGTAATTTATATTGAGAGGTTACTAATTGGTAATGATAAACTAAAAGTAGCAGACAAAGATTTCTGGGAAAAAGTTCAGATAGTAAAAAGAGATAATCACGAATTTTGGAAAGATATTTTTATTGTAGTAGGTAACGATACAATCACGTTAGATGAAACTAATCCGAATGATTTGATACTTATTAGCTGTATTGAGGCGCGCGGATTCTCTGAAGTGTCACCTTCTTTTGAAGATGCTAGGTCGAGTTCTAATTCATACAGATGGTATTTGGACAAAAGGACAGAAACATCTGTTACAAAAGTATCCGGCAAGCTTGTGAAAAACAAAGCACTTAGTATATTACATGCTCTTTATGAGAACAACCCAAGTAAACTTTGGTATATAGCCAAATGTGTAGACGTGGGAAGCTCCCAATATAAGGCAAAAACTCCGCCAGCAGTTATCTATGAAAACATGGATAATTACATCAATGGTTTGGGAACTGATAAAGCGAGTAAGTCTGGGCAATTATTTATTGACGCATCTGAGCTGGATCAAGAAGAGTTGAGAGTAAAAGCAGTTGTAAAGGATGCAGCTTTCTATCGTCTTCTTGTACATAAGCCAGATGGGGTTCTTTACCACGCAAGTTCTGGAGAGGCTTTAGATAAAAACCTAGCAGGGTGTGTTCAAAAATTGAAAAACCCTATGAATGCAGATCTTTGGAAAAAGATTGTGGAAGAAGTAGAGGTATATTGGTAATAGAAGTTAACAATAGAAATAATATACTAGTTAAAAACCGTGGAAGAGATTTTGCGGTTTTTATACTTATAATTAATATTTTTAAATTTTTGTATACTAATTTTGGTAGGAATATCCTACATTGTCCTTAAATTGTAGGTGTTCACCTCTAAGCAAGGGGTAGTTCATAATAATAGTTTAAATTTGTGTTATGATTAGTAATTCAACCATCCTGTTAAAAATACGTCAACGCCTGAATAAAATATCCAGCAATGACAGTGCAAACATAGAAGCGTGGCAAATAGTAGAGGCCTTTAATAAGGGGCAGACTACTTGGGCTAGAAGCGACGAGAGAGGTGCTAATGCAGATAGGAGTGGGGATGAGCAGGCTACTACACAAATAGACGATTTACAGGTATTACTACAGGACACTCCTACCTTGGTATTGAAAGAGTTTGATAAGTACCAAGAAACTGTACTTACACTGCCTGCAGATTACATGCGATGGAAAAGGTTCAAGGCTACAGGCATATTGGGAACCTGTTCACAGCCTCTTAAAGTGTTTTTGGGCATAGAGGCAAACGTGGATTTATATCTTCGAGATAAACAACGTCAGCCTAATTTTGGATGGAGGGAAACCTTCGCCATCTTAAAAAGTAACAAAATTCAGATTTATAACGATGGAGAGTTTTCGGTAGACCCTTTAATATTAGTTTATTATCGTCTTCCAAAAAGAATACAAATAACAGGTGTGAAAGATCCTTATACAGGGCTGGTTCCAACATCTGAGGTTACCTGCGAATTTAAAGACGATGTTGTGGAGATATTAATAGACATAGCTGCTAAAATTCTAGCAGGCGACACTGATAATCAATTTCAATTTCAACGTAATGATGGGAGCGCAAAAGAAGCTACTTAGGGGTTTGTTAATATTAAGTTGATAAATATTTAAGAGGCAATTTGTTAGGAATGTGGAATTATCCGATTATATTTGTTCAATTATTTGTTTGTTTAATTAAAATTTAATAAAAATGTTTTTCAACAACTCCTTTCAAAAAGTATTCCCGGTTACACAGGTAACTGGAGCAGGTGCAGGGCAAAATCCAAATGTTAATCTAAGCGATGGTTTTTTGGTCACTGCTAATCTAAATGCATCAATTCTTAATCAGAAAAGTGCAACAGCGGACTCAAACTATGGACCAGGTACTTTTGGTATCTTTGATCCTAAAACCTATTTATCCAAAGTTGTAGGAGGGCTCACAAGTTGCTGCCCTATCATAATTGCGGGTGCAGGTATTTATAGCAGCGATACACTTGGAGGAACTTTCCATGGAGGGTACAATGAAACTAATAAGTCAAAGAAAATAGTTCCAAAACTTGTAAGTGCCTTTCGTAGAATTGCGCCATGTACGCCGCAGGCACAAGTAACACATATTGGAAATACAAAATATACAAAAACATTGAGCCCGGCTAATGCAGCCTGTTCTTTCAATTTTTTATGTGGAGAAACCTATACATTACGTGTTGATGTAAAAGGGGCTCCAGCACTTCGTTTTTTAAATCATCAGGGGTATGCATTGGTTGATTTCTATACAGGCTGTTGTCCTTCTAGCGATCCTACAAATATAGTGGACTCAACCCTTGTAATGATTGGATGGGCAAAATCAATTGTGGCCAGCCCGATTCTTAAAGATTTTATTAGTCCTATAGTTTATTCTGAGGCAGGTGTTAAGTATTATGATCCAGCTTCTGGAACATCTCCAAGCTGGGATACTTACGTAAGTCCAGGGCATGTATCTGGACTTACTGCAGGTATTCGTTTCCAAGGATCTTATATTGACACTACGTTTTTAAACTGTACTTTCCAACCAACTGATTATTTTGGAATAGAGCCAGTACTGATGAACTTCAGCATGATTGACTTTAATGGAGATCCTTGTGAATTCTCAGGACTTTGTGTAGTAAATGAGTGCAATGGTATCATGGTAAATGGTACTGGGGAGCAGGCGGTTCGCGATCTAATTATGTCGGAATCTTATCGCCAAAGTTACTTAGCAACTGATTTACGTATCAGGGAAGTAACAATGGGGAACCAAATTGTAGATACGCTTAGCCGTACTGCATTATGGACCCGTTACCAAATCCAGCACAATATCCCACGCAATTATAACCCAACAGGTATTTTTGATGCGGACCAATACACTTTAGAAATAATCACTACTGGCACAAATGCGGCGTTTGAGACGGCAATGGGAGCATGGTTAAGCAATTGCGCTGACTGCGTTTCTTTGGAAGTGATTACGTGTACTCCTTGCACAATTTTAGCACCTTAATTTTAATTATTAATTCAATAGGGGAGGAAGAGGAGTTATATTCCTTTTCCTCTTTTACTTTAATACCTTTGCTGTGAATCATAAACTAAGTATAGAGGCACCAGATACCTTAAACATTTGTCAACTTAGACTAGTTGACACAAGTTGGTATGAGTCAAGCATGCAGGTGAAGTGTCCGCAACTACAAGTAACAGCGCCAGGATTTAGCAAATCCTTTTATGTAGTAGACACAGCGCCTGAATTCATAAAAAACTTAACGGCTTGCGATCTTGGCTTACAAAAGGTAAGTTGTGGAACTGTTTTCAATCCTCTTTGTGATGGTATCTACATTCTCCGTTGGAGTGTATCACCTAATGATATTGTTTATGTGGAGTATAATCATTTGCGTACCACAGAGGCAATGCTTAAAGTAAGAAAAATACTATGTGAATTAGACGTTGCAGGGTGTGAACCTGCTGAGAAGGTTCGGGCAACACAATTGCAGTTAAGAATCATCCTAGATGATCTTCTAGCGGCTAAGGTGAAAGTTGAGGATTGTGGTGAGCCGAAAAAGGGGATGGATATTTACAATTATTGCATACAACGATTGAATAAAATAACTTGTAGAACTTGTATATAAACCAACAAAAAGAATAATATGGCAGTGTGTTTAAATTGTGGAGCTTCCTTGGACTGTAATTGCCAAGTAAGAGTAGCTAAGGATCAAAAGTCGTGTTGTGCAAGGTGTGTAGACCAGTACAACATGTCAATAGAATCAGGAGGAGGTGAACAGAGTGTTATCGCCGCCCCTTCTTACTTAGTACCTGTAATAGATAATCTGAAGATCACTTCTATGGGCTTACGTACAGTAAATACTCCGGTGATCACCTCAGTAAGATATATGAATTTTGATAAGTAAAGTATAGTAATGGCCAACTGTTGTCCGCAAGGGTATACATATAATCCAGTATCTGGAAAATGCGAGCAAGTAAGCAGCAGTTTAGCGGTTTATACAGGGCCATCTATTCCCGCCTTAAAGCCTACTTGTCCGGGGTATGGGCATATAGGCGCAGTCTTCTATGCGGATATTACTTCAATTCCCAAACCGGTTACGGCCAGTTTAAATTCTGTAAACTTTCCAAACCCAGTAGACTTTTATAACTACGCTGTGTTACTAGATGGGGCATCATCTCCTCTGGGTATTCAAACAGCAGTCTCAACTACGCCTGCTAATATGACGTGGGGAGTTCCTTTTCCTATACCAACCCCTGTTCCTCCCCTATGTACAACAGGCAGGTTTAATTTATCAAGTATTTTTGCAAACAGTCCTAATATAGGAAGTGGTAGTTGGGCAGGTATTGAGTTCTGTGTTACAGTACCGCAAACCAAGACATATTATATAGGCCTATCAGCCGATGATACGTTACGCTTGAGTTTGGGTAACCAACTTTTAATTGATATCCAAGGAGCCGGTTGGAATTTTTCCACATGGAAAGTGTTTCCAATTACTTTAAATGCAGGAGTAAATGTATTTTTCTTAGAAATGCTTAATTCCTTAAGTGTTTTAGGTAGTTTAGCCATAGGGATGGAGATATATGATGCTACTTTATCTCAGCTCACAACCGCCCCTAATGCAACAGCGTTGGCTCCTTATGTATTATTTAACAGTAGTAGTTTAGTAGGCCAACTATTTACATCCTACACGGATCGTAATGGAATTCCTGCAGGCTACTTATGTACTAATGGTTGCAATTTAAATGTTTGTAACAATCCTCCTACATGTGACTGTGTGCAGAGTGTAGATACTAGCCCTTGCTGTTATCAACTTACAAACTGTGTAACAGGTGCCTCAGTTTTGACACAAACTGATCTGAGCCTTTCAGTAGGTAAAATTGTTCAGATTGATAGTACAGGTGCTTGCTTTATAGTGAGTTTATCTGGAAATTTTGGATGTACAGGCTCAGCGCCAGTAGTCATTATAAAAAGTTTTGATACGTGTGACCTTTGTACTAAGAAGTGTTACACGTTACTGGACTGTTCTGCACAAAATCCGGACATCCTTGTGAGCAATGATCTTTCCGCGTATATAGGAAAGGTTATTAAAATAAGCACTTGCCCAGATATTTGCTGGACAGTGGTCGATTCAGATTCCTGTATAGGGGCAGTTCCTATTGTTCTTAGTAGTAGTTTTGATAGTTGCCAAAAATGTACAGGAATATTTACACCTACGCTTGTATTAAAGAGTAGGTCGGTATACCCTAACTATGGAAACACTGTGAATAATTGTTCTATAGATTACATAGAAAAGGTTAATTGTAACTATGCAGAACAAGCGTATTCGAAGGTAATAAAGACCAGGTATGGATTAAAAAGCTGTGAAGAGGATCAGTATGACAAATGGTGGGTAAAGAAGAAACTGTTGGACCTTAATTTACTTGAGGATCCTACAGCGTGTTGTCCACCTGAAACACCTATTACATGTGACGTTCTTCCGGAACCTCCATTACCAGTCCCTATAGCATGTCCAGCACCTACAAATGTAACAACAGCATTTTCTTATATAGTAGACTGTTTGCCTGTAACTAATGTAGTAACTAACTTCACCTTTAATAACCCTGTTGGTAACCCCTAATATAAAAAAATGAGTATGTTATATAATTTTTTAATTTTGTCAAAATGAAACCTAATAACAAATTACCGGAAAGCTGTACACCTATTTCATCTCGATGTGTTATTTGGGATGGTCCAGATATTACTTGTATTGATATTTGTAATGGTGACTCTGTTTCTGACGTAGTTTATGCATTAGCCAAGGAACTTTGTGAGGTTTTAGAGCAGGTAAATATTTCAAACTATGATCTAAAGTGCTTACCCTTTGAAAATTGTAAGCCGGTCGATTTTAAGGCTATGATACAACTGATCATAAAGCAGCTATGCTTCGTACCAGGTGCTCCATTTGCTGATCCAAGTGCTTTAGGTACAGGAGAAGTTTCCGCATCTTCCTCATTTGCTTCTACATCCGATGGATGCCCAAACTGCTTAGTAGCCTTAGCACCCTGCTTTCAGTATAATAATCCAAGTACAGGGGACATTGTTACACAGGGATTATTAGCAGATTACGTTCAATTAATTGGGCTGAGAATATGTAGCATACTTAATCAAGTAGCAACACAGCAATCGGCTTTGGTTAATTTTTCGGAAAGAATGCTCATTCAGGAGCAAAGAACATTTCCAGCATATGTATTACCTAATTTATTTCCTGTTTGTGTAGCGAACCCGCTACAATCAATTCCTCTTGATACATTAGCAGCTTTAACGGAGGCTAAGGTATGTGAGATGTTAACCGCAGTAGGTACCCCTAGTGCTATTTTCACAGCTATAAGCGCCGGCAGTTTATTGACAATAGGCGCGCAAGATGCCCTAGGTACTACAGGTGGAAAGGTTGCAGCATTGCCTGGATGGGTTCCGGACGTTAAGACGCTATTGGAGTCATTGCAAAATGCATATACTTTAATTTTGGATTTAAGGTCTGCGGTTGCTAATTTACTAGCTACCTGCTGTAGCAGTTCTTGCAGCGCACTTTCGATTTCTTTTACGGCCGCCATGAGTGGCGCAAGTTTTATCAAGTTATTTTTCTCTGGAAGTATACCCGCTAATTTTACAAATTGCCTTGCTCAGGGAAGTTCTTTTTCAATACAAGATCAACACGGAAATTCTATTATTCAGACAGTAAATGTTGTAGGTAATATGAATAATGCAGGAGGGGTTTCTATTAATCTTTCAGGAACTCCGTTAGACTTAGCTGATGATCTTTTAGTCACAAGCACTATGTGTTTTACTGATAATGACACAGAGTCTGTTTGTGAGCGTTATACTTCATACACTATTGTAAATTCATTAACCTGTCCAGTAGTCACATATACACCTAATAGTACAACATTAGCATATAATTTTATACATGTAGGAGGTTCACTGACTTACTCCATCCAAGTTTATGATAATAGCAATATATTAGTACAACAACAAAGCGTGGCGGTATCAGGGAATACTCCTGTATCTGGATCATTTAGTGGATTAGACCCGAACACATTATACAAAGTAAGGTTGCATATGAACACAGGTACGCAACTAAAAGACTGTCCGTTTACCTTAGTGATAACCTCAGTTGATACTTGCCCAGCACCTCAAAATGTAACAACAATATTTAGCATCCCATAAGCAATGCAGGATAAATGTAATATAATATCAAAAGGATGTGACTGCAGCTCCCCATGTGGGTGTGGCGATCACGTATTAAGTACGCCCCCTTGCGCGTCTAATCCACAGGCATGTGAGGTGCCTACACAATGCTCTGAAACTTTTTCTTCAGGGTGTGTACTTTATACAGGGGATGATATCGCTAATTTGGACATCAAAAAAGGAGACTCTTTAACCAAAGTAATACAGACACTATTAATGGCAGTGATAAACCCTGGCTGCATATTCCCAAACTCTCCTTGTAAAGGAGTTGTGAATGTAGGATCATACGTTATTACCACTACCACCATTAAGATGGCGTGGGATGCGGTTGATACTGCTACAGGTTATCAAGTACAATACAGATTACCTACAGCCGCTAATTGGACACTAAACCCTACAGTAACTACACTAACTGATACTATAGGAGGATTAACATCCGCTACAGCCTATTACGTAAGGGTATTAACTATTTGTGGTGCAAATTCTTGTTACTCTCCAGTATTAATAATAACAACAAAAACATAAAAATATGGCATTAACATCAGGAACCGTTAAGGTAGTGTTCATTTCGAATTATGCAGGCCCACATAGGGTTTGTTATAGAATAGGTAATACAGACCCCTACGTTTGTGTGAACGTGGTTTGTGCAGGTGGAGGCGCTCAGTGCGAGTACGATATTACTGTGCAGGTAGATAATGAGACCTGTCCGGTTGTGTCCATAAATGGGTATGTACAACCTACTTGTATCGATATAGCTTCTATTGATGATAGAGTAGCCTTCGACTATGAATTTACTCCAAGCCCAACATGTTTGAACTATACCGCAACATGTGAAACTGTGGGGGTATCATCTTTTGTGATTAATAACCCAGGGAGTGGATACATTGTAGGAGCACCTCCCACAATAGTAGTAACAGGCAATGCAACGGGAGCCGCCACTGTTGGAGCAGGTGCAATACTTACTGCTGTTGTATCATTTGCATCAGGAGGAACAGGATACACTAATGGAACTTACAATAATGTTCCCTTACTAGGAGGCACGGGTGCGGGAGCGCAGGGGTCATTTACAGTTGTTGCGGGCATTGTTACTGCAGGGCTCATCACCTCCCCTGGGACAGGTTATACAAACAACGATCTTTTAAGTCCAGACCCTGTAGAAATGGGGCCTAGTACTCCTTTAACAAGTTGTACATTTGAGGTTACCTCTGATAAAGGAACTATTATCTCAATAACAGTAACAACTGTAGGTTCTGGGTATGCTGCAGCACCTAGCGTAACAATTCCACCGTCAGGCGGTATTACGGCCACTGCCTCTGCAGAGTTAGCTACTTGTGGAGAATTAGCCGTTACAGGGTGTACAGGTATTGGAGGGGTTATTCCTACTATTTTAAATGTGGGGGACCAAGTTGCAATTTGTAAAGTGGGGGCATCACCTACTCCTCCGGCTGGTTTCTCAATGACTTTAAATGGAAACTGCAACTGCTCATGTGTGAATACTGTAATAGGTGTTTCAGGTACTAGTGGGCTATTTGCGTATTATTACAATAAATGTAGTGGGGAGTTTGTACAAGGAGTACTTGCTGTGGGCGGATCACCTGCGACAATCAACGATTGTATCGTAACAGGGTCACTTGTGACAGGTAATGCAACAGGAGACGCCGCCCCAAACATTGTGTATGGAGCTTCATGTCCTTAGTCGTTGTTTTGTTGGTTTAACTCAATGACTCTTGACAGGCCCTGTGTGTAAAAACATGGGGCTTGATTTTTTAAAGTAATGAATTTTTAATAACTTTATTTCGTGGCAAAAAAATTACATTTTCCGAAAGCTCCTACTTATAAAACCGATAAGGCTAGGATACTCTCACGTAATTTTTTTATCAGGTTCTTTAGAAAACATAGGGAACTGTGGCACTTAAAAAAGACTTATACGGATGCAGAACTAAAAAAATTTATATTATATTTTAATGAAGAGTTGGGAAACGTAGCAATAGATAATAGAGATGGGGTAAAATTGCCAGAAGGACTTGGACACATTTACATGGGGACTATAAAACCGGATGTGGCAGTTAATAATAAACTTTCAAATGAATTGGGGAGAAACATATCGTTTACCAACAACCATTCAGATGGAAGAGTTTTAAAGATCATGCATACCTCAAGAGGTAGGAGTTATAATTTTGAGAACAAGGAGATGTGGAAATTTTTAAAGGCAAAAAGTTTAAGAGAAAGGGCATCAAAAGCTTTTGAAAAGAATTGGCCTAAATACAGAGAATTAGCAAGTTTCCGGGAGATACAAAAAAGAGAATATGATTTTTTAACTAAAGAAGAAGTTAACATCAATTACCTAGTAGCAAGAAAGAACAAACAAAGAAAATAAAGTCATGTCTGAAACTAAAGGAGAAACTATATCAAGGATAAGAAATTCTGTAAAAGCAATATCACAAGAAGCCTTTGTAACGGACAGATACATCTATTCGGTAGTACTTAAATATGCCAAACTCTTTATAAAGAGGCTTGATGATACCATGAAAATGGCTCGTTACCAAAGTCTTTTTGATACCATTCCTTGTTTTGATATGATAGCTGTAAGTACAATTGAGGCGTGTTGTGTGGAAATAAAAACATGTTGCACTGTGCAAAGAAGCAAGGATAGGCTGCCCCCTACCTTTGAAGGAGGGATGGGTCCCATATTGAGAACTGTTAGCTCTATTGATGGTAGTCAAGTACTGAGAAGAACTTACCCTAGTATTTATGTGGAAATGGCCAATACTCCAAATTTTCGATACAATAAAACTTTATACTACTGGATACTGGATGGCTATATTTACTCTCCGAGCATTGAGTGGGAGGGGCTATCTGTGGAAGGGCTGTTTCAAGATTCGTTGACTATGTATAAATGCGCCCCTGATTGCTGCCTTGCTAAACAGGATGAGGCTACAAATATTCCTGATTTTTTATTATCAGAGATTGAACAACAGGTTAGAAATGAAATACTCACCCTTTTACAAATACCAGCAGATCCACAAGTGGCTGACGGCATAAGTAAGTTTAAAAATTAACTATGGCTTTGAACTATTCGCTCAAATATAAAAGATTTGATCAGCTTCTAAGTGAGGTTTTAATTGACTTTAAGTCTTTTACTTTAGATAGTTTGATTGAACCACAGGAATTAATAAAAGTAGCAAGAAGGGTTACTTATGACCTTGGACTACGTATTTACCAGCCTAAAGAAACCGTATTGGAGGTTTGCCATGGTAAAGTAAAACTACCCTATGATTTTTATATATTCAATATAGGACTGTTATGTGGAGAATTTACCGTAGACACTGCGCTTCCGCAGGGAACTCATATTGAAGAACGCCCATATGTCTCTTATAGAGAAATACCTGCAACAGTCAATATATGTGCACCTGCTGTAATGTGTGACACATGTAACTTAATACCTGCTGATGGGGGATGTGGTTGCAATAAAACATGTACACCACCACCGGTTTCTGATTATAATCCGGCAATGCCTTATGGAGATTACTGCATAAAGCCCAGAGTATTTATGAATTGCAAAGGGGATGCTTATGAACTGGTTCAAATTGTAAAAACGGAAACTATGCGCTATAAGCAATTGTATCCACTTACGCTTGTGGGAAACGACCCTAGTATTGTAGCCAATTGTCCTAATAAAAGGTACCAAGGCACTCATCAGATATGGATAAAGGATGGTTGGTTATATGCAAATTTTCAAAGTGGACGTGTGTACATTAGCTATGAAGGCATGTTAGAAGATGCAGAAGGTAACTTATTAGTCGCTGATCATGAGTACTTAAATGAATATTATGAATACGCCTTGAAAGAAAGGTTGCTTGAGAACTTACTGATGAATGGAGAAGATGTGGAAAGGCGGTTAGATCGTATTTCTGTAAAACTAAAAACTGCAAAAACTATTGCCAAGAACTTTGTGAATACTCCTAATTTTTCAGAGATTCAGGATGTGTGGAGCGCGAATAGACAATTTCAAATGAACAAATACTATAACTTAGTTGCGCCCATGGTGGATCCGCATTATAATATGTACCCTTTTTCCCCTTCTTTAGGGCCTACTAGATAATTTAATATGGCAGAGGATCCAAATAATAACACTGTTCACAGTTTCGACGGTAACCTCAATACAGAGGTAAGGAACTATCGATCGAAGCCCAATGCATGGGACTATGCCCGCAATGCTAATCCTAATAGCGCCACTGGGGATATTGGGGATCTAGGTAGTGAGCCTGCCAATACAGAGTGTAACAAGGCACCTTATCAAATAATCGGTAATATTTACTTATATGAAGATGTGTGGGCAGTCTTTTCAACTGATGAAGTAAACAGTGAAATTGGGATACTTAAACAGTCCACATGCGAATACAGTAAGCTAGTTAATGATACCTGTTTAAACTTCAGTAGTAATAATCTTATTACAGGAGCGGCTAAGAGAAACGCAGATTGTTCTTGGTCACTATATTTTTCAGACAACCACAGAAATTTTGATCGCACACTAAATATTAACGATGTACCTTATAAAGAAATATGTGGCCCAGATCCAAATAATGCTAGTTGCATAACATGTACACCCTTACAGCCTTTACAACTAGATTGTAATAAAATAAGATTAGCAAGGCCTACAAAAATTCCATGTGTGCAGGTAGAAAAAGGGGCTAGTAATGGGAGCCTTCCTAATGGGTCTTATATGGCAACAATTGCCTATACTGTAAACGGACAGAAGGCAACGGATTACTATGGGCTATCTAATTCACAGTCCTTATTTAGTCACAATAACTTAGCAGGGTCTATTGATATTTTACTATCTGATCTTGACACTTCTTATGAGGAGTTTGAATTAGTGATAATTTCTGTTGTGAATTTACAAACAGTTGCGAAAAGAATAGGGGCATATAGCACACGTTCTCAAAGAATAACTCTTGCCATTATTAATAATACACTTACAAGTGTACCTCTTGAGTTTTTACCACTTAGAAACCCACTAGCAGATAGTTCAAAATCAATGACAGACGTTGGGGACTATTTAATCCGGATTAATCCTAAAAATAAATTTGACTTTAATTATCAACCTCTAGCCAATCAAATAGTATCTAAATGGGTATCAGTAGAGTACCCTGCTGAATATTACCGCAAAGGGGGAAACCACCCTTCTTTATTAAGAGATGAGGTATATCCTTTTTTCATTGAATGGGTATATGATGATGGAGATATTTCCAGTTCGTATCATATCCCAGGAACAACGGTGAATACAGGACCGCCTGTTATTACTCCCTACCAAGTAAATAATGCACAGGTTACATCCATAGTACCGCTGACGTTACCTGATGGGGGTAGACAAATTGCAGAGGGAACTATGAGTTTTTGGCAATCCACTGAGAAGTATCCGGATAATCAACCAACCGTGTGGGGAAATCTTTGTGGTAAACCAATTCGTCATCACAAAATGCCAGAGCAAAGTGTGGGACAACAACTAGTACATTATGTTAACTTTAGCGCTTTTTTTGCGGAGCCTGTTATTCGTGTATTAGGAGTAAAGTTTGAGAACATTAAAAGGCCTGTGGATAATCAGAATAAGCCAATTATGAATATAGTAGGGTACCGTATCCTGCGAGGAAGCCGTGATGGGAACAGGTCTATTATTGCTAAAGGGATGGTTAATAATTTACTGGACTATGACCTTAATGATGGCTCTGGTAAGAATGGTTTGATTCCAAACTACCCATATAACAGTGGGGCGCTAGATCCATATTTAGCTACAATTAAATCTAGTACGAGCGCAACTACTGGGGCTATATACCCACCTTACCCGCAATTCGCTTTAGGCATAAGTTCGTTTACAGAAAGATTTCAGACATTTCATTCCCCAGAAACGCAGTTTCAAAGACCGTTCCTAGGGCCTGACTATATGCGCATTTATGCGGTAGCTCAGGGAAATGCGCAGGGTGCTTTTCAGTTGCCAGAAAAACATCCAAATTATAAATTTATTACTAATGGGTTATTTATAATGGCAACCATTGGGGGTGTAGGGCTCGCCTTAATCAGACTTAATGGTACTAGGAATGTTAAGTATATAACTCCTAATCTTGATTTTATAGACTCCGGTACTATATTACCATCACCGTGGGCTGTTGCAGGGACTACTAATGGAGGCAGCATAAATCCACTAGGAGGTACAGGTACATTTGGAATGAACAGTCCTACCACTCAGACATTAGCATCTGCTGGACTAACCGCACGAACTGCATATGCGACAGCTGTAGGTATTCTGAACACTGCAAATACGTCAGGTCCAAACTCATCTGCTGGAATGGGCAGTGCGCTATTCCCTATAATACCTAATCCCTACTGGAGCGCCCTAAACGCGTCTAATATAGGAGTAGAGGCGATAAGGGGTACAAACGCTCATAGAGAAATTGAGCAAATTCCTGGACTTCTTGGAAATCAACCATTAGCATTGGGAGTATTATCAAATTTTTTACAAGCATCTACTACATTTAGTTCATTTACCAATGAGGGGTTTGATACAATAGTACGGTTTATAAAAAATGCCAATAATGCTAGACCTGCAGCACTTCAGTATACATCCCATTGTTTTTATGACGATTACTTAACCACCACCTTTCCTGCTGTAGTTACTAACAATCCAATAACCAAAGCTGAATATCTTGGATCAGGTTTTCAAGATTTTGACAGTAGTTATAGGATCAATAATAAGTACAGAAGTAAAGCGGTTATCACTGAGACAACAACTTCCATTCCGCCACTTGCAAATGACAATACTAAATTCACTATAGGGACTGCACCTATTTTAGCAGGTACTATAATAGATTATGAAGACCCCACAGGCACCACCGTCAATACCCGCGCTGCTTCTTATTATGTAGGGTTGAAATTATCTTTATTAAATCAATACGGACAATTGGGGGCGGTAAAACAAATACCGGTAGGATGTAAACAAGCTGTTGTCATTTCAGATGAAGCAGTCCAAGCACCTTTTTTTAGTGAGGTTATATTTGCAGGAGACACATACATTACTCGTTATGCTGAGCGTAATACAATGTTTTTTTATTATGATTGGTTATATGGCCAGCCAGATGAAACTGAGTATGATTACCTAGCATATAAAATGTTGCCCTACCCTAAGTTTTGGGCGAACTCGACTAATTTTGATTTTGCAGATTTTTTTAATTCCATTTTACCTTCTATATTATCCGCCAATACATTAAGCATACCAACTAATAACAGAGCACTAGATAATGATGGGTATGGTACATCAGGTTTTGGGGGACTTTTTAAACACGGTCTTCTCTTATTAAAGAACTCCTATTTTTATTTATTTAACTCTGGTGTGCGTGATTTCTACGTAGAGTCTGATATTAATACATTTCAACGTGATTGGGAAGAAGGGGATGCAAATAGATTTTATGATAAGTATGAATACAGTGATATAGAGAGTTTATTTAAAGTACCTAACATAAAGAATCTTGACTTTTATAAATACGACTACAGCCTAAGTGTAACCAGAACTTACGGTGAGCTACTTAGCTGGGCGCATATACAGGCTATAAATTATGACCCTACGGTGTCCGAAACTTGTTATGTATATCACAAGAATAGATTGATCTATTCACTACCACAACCAACAGAGTTGATACGTGATAATTGGAGATTATTTTTGGCTAACAACTATAAAGATTTTAGATCTGAAGTAACCACAGTGCAGAATTTAAATCAGAGTGGGGCAGTTATATTTTTTCAAACAGCAACTCCTTTAAAAATTACAGGGGTTGATACTTTAGAAACACTTGATTCAAGAAAGATAACTATAGGGGATGGGCAGTTATTTTCAATGCCGGTACAAAATATTAGTAATGCGGATGCTTCCTACGAATATGCGGCGTGTCAAAATGCCAGGAGTGTTATTAATACACCAGCAGGCCTGTATTGGATAGCACAAAACCAAGGAAAGATATTTGGTTTAGCAGGCGGCCTAGTGGAATTAGCAGGGGAGGATATGAAATGGTGGTTCGCTACATACCTACCCTACCAACTGACTGCACAGTTTCCTACATTTGAACTTACTGATAACCCTGTAAATGGCATAGGCTGTCAATCTGCCTACGATAATACAAACGCAATTTTATATTTCTGCAAAAAGGATTACAAATTATTAAGCAACTATAACCCAAACCAATTCTCTTATATAGGTAATAATGATTTTATATACATACCTCTTAATACACCAATTAAACTAGGAGATCCTCTGTACTTTGAAGATTGTAGTTGGACCATAAGCTATGAACCAGAAACTAAAAAATGGATTAGTTGGCATGACTGGCATCCGGATTTATTGATGGCAAGTAAGGATACTTTTTTAAGTATAAAAGGATCAGGGTTGTGGACACACAATAAGGCGTGTAATTTATATTGTAATTATTATGGAGTGGATTACCCTTTTGAAATTGATTACAGGAAAGTATCCGGTTTAAAAGTGGAAATTTTAAACAGTATTGAGTATCAACTGGAGGTATACAAATATGCAGACAATTGTTATGATAGATTTTTATCTGCGAAGGATAATTTTGATGAGGCTATTATATATAATAAAGAACAAGTATCTGGGTTACTGAAATTAAATAATACACCCTTCAATGATCCACAGGCCCTTGTGGGATACCCAGTAGTAAATGCAAACAGTATTGATATCCTTTATTCGAGAGTAGAGACTAAATTCCGCTTCAATCAATTCTGGGACATTACGGATGATCGGGGCCAATTCACCACAGCAGAAAGGATGATATGGAACACTGCGGGTAATGGATATATACAAACCTTGAATCCTATTAACCTAAACTATAACAAGGACCCTTTGCAGCATAAACGGTTTAGGAATTATTCAGCCAACGTTAGATTACGTAAAAAAGTGTGTGGTGCCAACCTGTTCTTAATGGTCTTGTCGGTGGATAAGAATACCCTGTCTATTAGGTGATGCAACCTTTTTGTTAAAATGGGAGTATAACCTGTTATGAAGAAAGAAAAAAATATAAGAGGGTTAGTTTTAGGAATGATACTGTTTCTGATCAGTACAGTAGGGGTGGCCCAGGATTCTAATGCGGTTCGCGATGTTTGGGTAAAAGGGGGGAAAACAGTTACTACTACTTATAACCCACAGAATGTTTTAAAGTATAGAAACCCAGCGGATTCCTATATTTTTGATATAGGCATTTTAAAGGATAGTATTTCACCAAAATCAATTAGTTATCGCATATATGCTTCATCAAATTTTACCTTTGATAACCCAATGTTTGCTTTTGGTATAGAGGGGAAAGCAGATGAGAAGTTAATAACGCCTTTTGGTGATTATAAAGTATTTGAATTAACTACCTACAATGGATTCTCTGTTTACGATCAGGACACCTTTCCCTATGTAGAATGCCAAGTCAGTAAAGAGTTATTAAAATTATTTAATGCGGGTAAAATTAAAAACATTTCAATTTATCATACATATAATAAAGAGGACCATGG
>Ga0163150_10001439_pt1 | contig 40092 bp, 43 predicted proteins | sample OliLakLV19P2IB_FD_148628 | JGI IMG/M metagenome (GOLD analysis project Ga0163150, IMG submission 148628) | Freshwater microbial mat bacterial communities from Lake Vanda, McMurdo Dry Valleys, Antarctica - Oligotrophic Lake LV.19.P2.IB | ecosystem: Environmental > Aquatic > Freshwater > Lake >... | reverse complement strand
ACATCTTGCCGATGAGGACACGTTCAACGAGCGCTGCTTTCATGGCTGCGAGTTGGTAAGCGTGGTGGTTTTTCATGCCTCCACGGTAGACCGCTAATGTGTAAGGTTAATTGCTGCAATAAGAACATATTATTGCAAGAGTGATCAATGTTTCTGCAGGACGCTGACCATCTCGATGTGCGCGGTGTGCGGGAACATGTCGACCGGCTGGACTGTGCGCAGATCGTACCCCGCTTTCAGGAATTCCCCGAGATCACGTGCAAATGTCGCCGCATTGCACGAAACGTAGACGATCTTGGCAGGAGAGTGCGCGATGACAGCCTTCACCGCGTCGGGGTGGAGACCCGCGCGTGGCGGATCGACGACGATGACGTCGAATGCGTACTTCCCTCCCGCCTTGAGCTGATCATTGAGAATCTGTTCGGTGCGGCCTTTGTAGAAGCTGATGTTGCCGATGCGGTTCTTGCCGGCCGAGCGCAGTGCGTCCTCGATTGCGGACGGATGACTCTCGATGCCGACGACTTTCTGGCAGAAGCGCGCGAGATACTGACCGATCGTTCCCATGCCGCAGTAGGCGTCGAGCACCGTGTCGCGCAGCGTCAGATCGGCGGCGGCAGAAATCGCCTGATATAACTTTTCCGCTCCGAGCGTATTCGTCTGGAAGAACGAGAACGGTGAAATTTCGAATTCGAGATCGAACAGCCGCTCGGTAATGAAGGGTTTGCCGACGAGGGTGTGCACCTTCGGCGCATCGGGCTTGTCATTGAGACCGGTGTTCTCGATGACGAGTAATGAAACTAGACCCGGTCGTCCCGCGAAGCGCATGAAGTGCTGAAAGAGCGGCTCGAGTTCCTTCTTCTTCGCATTCACGAGGAATGCGATCATGTGCTCGCCTGTGTTCACGCCACGGCGCAGCAGGAGCGTGCGCAGCAGCCCCTTGTGGGTCTTGGGATTGTGGACCGGCAGACGCGTCTCCGTCATGAAGCGCCGTACATCCGAGAGAAGCGTGCCGATTTGTTCGTCGTAGAGATGGCACTCGATGATCGGGAGCACCGTCGACCACTGTTCGGGCTGATGGAATCCGATGGTGGGATTTTCGTCGAAGAAAATCTTCTTCCCCCCCTTATCCTCCGACCGCATCGATGCAAACCCGAACGTCATCTCGAGCTTGTTGCGGTAGTGATAGACCTGGGGGCTCGGGATGATCTTGAGCACCCGGCCGGGAAGCTGCTTGCGCACGGCCTCATCGGCGGGGGTCAGGTGTTCGAGTGTTTCGCGGATGATGTCCTCTTTATAGGAAAGCTGACGGTCATACGGCAGGTTTTGCCACTGGCAGCCGCCGCACTCGTGGAAGTGCTGGCAACGGGGCATAACCTCGTCTTTTGCCTTACGAATGACTTTTAGGAGCTTCCCCTCGGCATACCGGTCCTTATGCTTGGTCACGACGATTTCGACCGTTTGGCCGGGAATAACGCCCGGAATAAAGACGGGCAAACCGTCGATATGAGCTAGTCCAGAGCCTCCATGGGTTACTTTCTCGATGGAAACCTTGTACTGCTGCCCGTTCTGGACAGAGGGTTCTGTAGGGGTTGACATCTTAATAATAATATTGTATAAATAATCCCTTTATCTACGCACTGCTTCCTATGAACGTTCGCGCGCTCTCAAAAGCATTTGCCTACACCGTAAGCGGACTTCTCTCGCTGTTGTTGCTGACCCAGAGTGTAGCACGCGAGACTCCGCTGACAAGCAAAAGCGCGGCGTCCATTCGCCGAATTCCGCAGGTGGAAGCGCTCTATCACCCCGTTCCCAGTCGTATTCGGACCCTGACCCGCGCACGGGCTCCCCGGAGAATTCTCCGTAACGTCACCCTGACGGCCGCCGCGATCCCGACAGTAACCCTGCCCCAACTCCTCGCCGTCGCGGACCAACCCGCCTTCCGCCCCGAGCACCGCATCCTCACGGACCGCGTCCTGCGCGCGCTCCCCTCCGGCTGCCGCGACAACCTCAAGAACTTCTACATTCTCTACGACAACGCGAAGCAGCGCGGACTCGGCGGAAAGACAACGATCATCATCGATGGAAACGTCCCGGATACGGAACTCGCCGGACTCCTCGGACATGAGTGCGGCCACGTCATCCATGCCAACATGCAGGGAACGATTCTCAGCGGCGACACTGTCTACAAGGATGGGAACGATATCTTCTACAAGGATTCTCCGATCGTCAGCTTCTTCGATATTTCGTGGATGACGAGCAATGTGCTGCACGCGGACGCACGCAAGGCGGACTTCGTATCGGGGTATGCGCAGAGCGACGCCTTCGAGGACTTCGCCGAAACCTTCGCCATGTACGTGTTCCATCGCAATGCACTGCGCACGCATGCCGCAACCAACCCCGCCATCGCCGCCAAGCTTGCGTGGATGGAGACCCACTTGCCGCTCCCCGAAGACACCCTCGGCACGAGTCAGCATCAGGCGAACAAAAATATTCCATGGGATATTACGAAATTGCCGTTGGCGTTGAAGCAGTAAGAGGAATTTTCATTCATTGCCTCACCAACCTCGTCCCCGCTCTTAGCATTTTCCCGGTCAAATCCACTCCCTTCACGACACAGTCGTCATCGAGAATGCAGTTTTCAAGAATGCAGTCGTCGATGAAACAGTTCTCGAAGAGCACCGTGTCTTTCAGCGTACTGTTGCGGACTTTGGAGCCTCTGCCCAGGACGACACTCCCCGATGTTTCACTGTTTTCGATCGTAACGCCCGCCGCCTGTTCGCACGCTTCGCCTACCAGAGCGCGCGTCGCATCGAGATATGCGTCAAACGATCCGATGTCGAACCACGGCTCGTGAAAGGTGAAACATTCGACGCCGACGTTCCTCCGCAGGAATTCCTCGAAGATCCCGCCGATGTGATCGGGATGATCCTCCGCGTACTCGACCAAAATCTGGAGACACGCTGCGGGGATCAGATAACAGCCCGTGCTCACGAGCGTCGTCTTCGGCTCTTCCGGCTTCTCTTCAAACCCGATTACCTTCTTTCCTCCGTCGGTGATGACCGTCCCGAACTTGGAGGCCTGCTTCAGGTCCTTGAGATCGTACGCGGCGAGGAGCGGCGTGCCGGAGGTTGCCGCCTTCACGAATGCCTCGATGGAAAAGCCAAGGTAATTGTCGCCGGTGATCAGGAGAAGATCTTCTTTCAAGCTGGAGGCAGTGATCCACTGCGCCACTGCACCATTGGTCCCAAGCTTCTGATCGTCGTGCGTCGTCTGCTCAATTGCGATCTCGACGTCCGACCGTTCCAGTGTTTTTTTCCATTCCTGAAACCCCTCCCCAAACGCGGCGTTCGTGCTGACGATCACCGGGATGCCAGACGGAATCTTCTCGACAATATGGCTGAGCATGGGTTTGCCCGCGAGCGGAAGCAGGGGCTTGGCGCGCGATTCGGTCAGCGGCCAAAGCCGCGTCGCGAAGCCGCCGGCGAGGATGAATGCACGCATTGGCTGTTAGAATAACGGATTATTGAAATAAATGAGATATGGTTTTGTTGTGTTTTATACATCGCTGGTTCTGGTTTGCCATGAAGGTTTTCTCTCATGAAAAAAACCACTTCCATTTCGGTTCACTGGGACGAACAACTGTTACGGGCCGCCCCTCCAATGATTCGATGCGTTCGTCGCGCTCCACGATACCCAGTACCGACGGCAGGAGAAGGTACGTGATCCCGTGACTGCGGCAGGCCGACAGCAGATTGATCGACTGCTCGAGATCGCTGCACTGAACCAAATGCGTCACGCCGTATTCCTTCAAAACATCTTCCAGTTTGTTGAGTTTGCCCATGACCGGCACTCCTTCGACGGACGTCTCTTTGGTTCCGCGGCCGTCGAGCACCGCGACGGGCGTCAGCGGACTGAGGCTCTGGTTGAGGGAGCGGATAAGTTCGGCCGCTTCGCGGGTCGCGCCGATGATGAGCGTCGGATAACTCGGATGATCTCCGCGCAGGAGTCCGCGGGAGAACGCGCCGAAGACGAGATGCCACGCGAAACTGAACACGACGATGAAGACGAATGCCTGGAGCAGCAGCAACCGGCTGAAGAAGAGTCCATAGAAGAAGTAGTACCCGAGCGCGAAGAACGCGGTCGCGACGACCGCTGCATAGAGGAGGTACGACAACGTCCGGAATGACGCCTGCTTGCGCATGAGTGCGAACGTGCGTGTCGCGACAAGGATCGAGAGCCACACCGGGGCCGCAAGCGCGGCGACCATCATGAAATTGTTGAACGGAAAATCGCTCGAGAAGATCCAGCCGACGCGCACGAAGTATGCGAGGGAGAACGCACCGAGGAAAACAGCGAGATCCGTCAGCAGCCAGACCGAGAGCAACGCGATTCTGCGATTCATACCCCGCATTCTAAAGCCATATTCTGCGGGCGGGAATGCCAAATTCCCACCACCGTGCCCGTGAAATTTGCCAATAGAGCTGAATTGCGTTTCTGCGTACACTCCCCTACACTCCACCCACTCTATGAAGCGCTTTTCTTTGATCGCGGTTTCTCTTCTGCTGCTTGCCGCGTGCAACAGCACGACTGCAGTGACGTACGAACTGAATTTCTCCGTCCCCGACGAGACGCTCCGGCAGGAACTCATCTTCCAGAGCATGGACGTCATCGAGCGCAGGCTCGACACGATGGGCAAAAAACTTCTCGACAAGCAGGTGAAATTCGAGAGCGGCGCGACGCTTCTGACGATCACAACGGAAGACAAAGAGACAGCGGACACGCTCACGGCGCAGCTGACGGATCCTTTCACGCTCGACGTGATGGGCGAGGCGCCCGCTGATCAGTCGGATATCACCGTCGAAGGACACGGTTCCTTCAAGAAGACCGGCATCACAGGCACGGATCTCAGCTGGGTACAGGCTCGCCAGCAGCCCGACAGCACGAAGGGGCAGGTGCGTCTCGTCTTCACGCCGGAAGGCCGGGTGAAGATGGCAGCGCTTATTAAGGAGATGAAAGGAAAAGCGATCGGCATCTTCGTCAGAGAGAGACTCATCAGCAAGCTGAACGTCCAGACGGACCAGCTCGAAGATGACATCATCATCAGCAATATCCCCGACGCACAGATGGCGGACGTCTTCGCGGATGACGTGAACGTCGGCCTGCATGTGACGTTTACACCGCTCCCCTGATTTCCATGGCTTCACGCACCCCCTCGTACCTTTGGCCGGCAGTCAGCGCCGTCATCGGCGTTCTGCTCCTCATCGTCGCGTTGCCCGAAAGCATCAAGGCCGGCTGGGCACCGTCGTTCCTGCAGCCGGGCTTCCACCTCGGACTCGACCTGGCGGGAGGCACGCAGCTTGATTTCCGCATCTCGGAGAGTGAAATCGACGAACAGCTCGCGTCCATCAACGCACAGATCCGGGAGCTCGAAGCCAACGAAGGAGCGAACGACCGACTGACGCAGCTACGCAACGAGAAGTTCGTCATAGAGGAACAGCGCCGCAACATCGTCGAGGCGATCCGTACCGTGCTCGAGCGCCGCATCAACTCGCTCGGCGTCAGCGAAGCGACGATCACGCCTTCCTATATCGGCAATGAGAAGCACCTCTTCGTCGAATGTCCGGGAGTGGTCGACGTGCAGGAATGCATCAACACCGTCGGCAAAACCATTCAACTCGAGTTCAAGGAGGAATTCACGGAGGCGACGCAGGAATACGAAGACAGTGTCCGCGCGAAGGTCGACGCGACTCAGCAGAAAATCATCGGCAGCGGCACGGCGCTCGCAGTCCTCGGCGAGGACCTTGGCGACGACCTCGGCGTCGGCTATCAGGACGCCCGTTGGTACTTCCGCGATGAGCTGCCCAAGGGTGTCGAATCGATATGGGACACCAAGCCCGAAGCCGGCATCGTCCGCAAGGACGGATCCATCAGCGTCGCATCCCAGAACGATACGGGACAGGTGACGCAGGAAGAGATCCCCGGCATTTTCCTCCTCGAAGTCCTCGGCCCCCGCACCATGACAGGCCGTGTCATCCAGGAAGCACCCGTCGCCTTCGGTCTCCTCGCGAAGAGCGGCACGGGCATCACCCAGAAGTACGAGAACGCCGTCGCGATGGACACGATCCCCGTCCGCACCGCGGGAACCCTGCGCAACATGAAGAGCGGCGAACTGAAAGTCGTCGGTCTCGATGACGGCAGTGCGCAGATTCTCTTCCTCCGCCTCTTCACTGCCGGCCGCGAGGAAGTCGACGTCAGCCACATCCTCGTCGCCTACAAGGGCGCCAACGCCGCTCCGACGGACGTCACACGCAGCAAGGGAGAAGCGCTCGCGAGAGCCACCGCCCTCAAGAACCAGATCAACGGCGGCGCATCGTTCGATGAGATCGCACGCACGCAGTCCGACGGTCCGTCCAGGTCCAACGCCGGCAAGCTCGGCCCGATCGCCCGCGGACAGCTCGTCCCCTCCTTTGAGCAGGTCGCCTTCAACGCCGCACAGGGATCCATCAGCGCCCCGGTCGAGACCCCCTTCGGTTACCACATCATCCGTGTCGACAAGGCAGCGGCCAAGACTCCCGACCGCGCGAGCTACGACGCGCTGACGGTCACGGGCCCCGACGCCCTCGACCGCTCGAACGCAATGCTGGCGCAGCTGCAGTCCGGCGAAGTCCGCAATCAGGAAGAAGCGATCCGTCTCCGCACGCTCTTCTTCTCCCTCAGGCCCACCGGCTGGGAGGACACGCCGCTCGACGGCAAGCACTTCCGCTCTGCTGCCGTGACGCTCGACCCCAACACGAACATTCCCGTCGTCCAGATCGTGTTCGATGAGGAAGGGGGCAAGCTCTTCCAGGAACTGACCAAGCGCAACGTCGGCAAGCGCATCGCGATCTTCGTCGGAGGGGAGCTCGTCTCCGCACCGACCGTGCAGACCGAAATCATCGGCGGCACGGCTGTCATCACCGGCAGCCAGAATATCGAGGAGGCGCAGCTGCTTGCCCAAGACCTCAACACCGGCGCCATCCCTGCTCCGATCCACCTCTCGGGCCAGCGCACGGTCGAAGCAACGCTCGGCGCGCAGGCGCTCGAGACGTCCGTCCTCGCAGGATTCTTCGGCATGCTCATCGTGATGCTCTATATGTTCCTCGTGTACCGATTCCTCGGGCTTATCGCCAATATCGCACTCGTCATCTACGCCGTGCTCTTCATTGCGATTCTCAAGCTGCCGCTCTTCTTCATCACGGATCAGTACATCGTGCTGACACTCGCGGGAGCCGCCGGTCTCATCCTCTCGATCGGTATGGCCGTCGACACCAACGTGCTCGTCTTCGAGCGCATCAAGGAAGAACTCAAGCGCGGCAAGATGCTGAAGACCGCCGTCGAAATCGGCTTTGAGAAGGCCTGGCCAAGCATCCGCGACAGCAACATCTCGACGATCATCACCTGCGTGCTGCTCTTCATGATCGGCACCTCCATCGTCCGCGGCTTCGCCGTGACGCTCGGCATGGGCGTGATCATCTCCATGTTCACCGGAATGGTCATCTCCAAGTGGATCACCCGCAGGGTCGCCACTCTGCCGCTCGCAGAAAAGTCGTGGCTGTTCCCGGGTGGAAAAAACGATACGCTGTGACCATGAAATCCCTCCACAAGCTCGACCTTCTCGTGGCGCTGTACATCTTCTGCATCGCGACATCGGAGCTGATGGGCGCCAAAACGTTTCCGCTGCTCGCGACGCCCTGGCTGAATCTCAACACGAGCGTGTCGATCTTCACCGTGCCTCTCGTCTTCACGATCAACGACATCATCACCGAAGTGTACGGAAAAGAACGCACGCGCAGCATCATCCGCAGCGGCCTCGTGGTCGTCGTGCTGGTCATGTTCTTCTCGCTGCTCTCGACGTGGCTGCCGGCATCCACGCGCTTCGCCCCCACAGAGGAAGCCTATGACACGATCTTCGGCTTGTCGGCGCGCTTCTCCTTCGCCAGCCTCGTCGCCTTTGCGTCAGCCGAATTCCTCGATCTCTTCATCTTCGTGAAGATCCGTCAGGCCCTCGGCGCCAAAGCTCTCTGGTTCCGCAACAACGTCAGCAACTTCATCGCCCAATTCGTCGACACGGTTATCTTCATGTTCGTCGCCTTCTGGGCATTCGATACCGGAGCTGGTGAAAACCTCAGCTTCATCATCGGGCTCCTCATTCCCTACTGGCTCATTAAGTGTGCGATGTCCGTTATCGAGACTCCCTTCGTGTACCTCGGGGTAAAATGGCTAAAGAACGATGCTACTTCGCGCGAAACGGAGCCTGTCCTGAGCTAGACGAAGGACCGGCATACTTCAACCCGCCAGCGCATAATCCGTTTCGGCCGGCTGCTCCTGCCGCGTCCTGTCATCGATCAATGTAAGATCCTTCTTTTCGTTGACCGCTTCCTTCACATCGGACACATCGAGGCCGGCGCTTCCTATCGCGCTTGCGAGGCTGTTTTCAAACCCGACATACTCCGTCGAAACAAATTCATGACCCGTCTGCATGACAGTCAGGCCTTCGATCAACCCCTCCTCTGTGAACTGCCTCCCTCCGATGGTCGCGACGAAACTCCCGCGCGTATCTTCCACGATCTGCATCGAAGCGGTGTGATCGTTCTCCGCGTGATACGTTTCGTGGTCCTTCACTTCTTTTGTCTGTGCAATCGTCTGATCCATTGAATGCCCCACCATCAGCACACCCTGATCCACGAATATTGCTGAACCGTTATACAAACCGGCGGTGTTGCCCCCGAGATCGTCGATCAGCACCCCCGCCATGATCGGCCGCATGTGCGCGATGTACTGTTGTACTTTTTCGCGTTCCGCCGCTTCGAGATTCTGCAAATCGTTCTCCAAACTCGCGACAAATGTATCGGGCGAATGCATTCCGTCTGCATTCTGGTTGATCACATTCTCGGCTGTCTGCTCCTCCTGCAACGTGGTTTCTTCCCGTTCCATTGAACCTATTATATCCCTGTTTTTCGTTTGTCCATAGCAAAAAACAAGGAAAAACAACAAACACAAACATGCAGAGCACGAGCAGGATCCCCGCCGATCACCGTACCCCCGAGAGTATCGGCATCCGCGAAAGGGAGCGGTATTGATCGGCGGCGATTTTCTTTGCTCCTTTCTTGTATCACGGACAAGAAAGGAGAAACCCTTCATAGCAACCCAGATCCACCAATGTGTGTTACTTCTTCCTCTCAAACACCATAATCGTGAACGGAATCTTGTTCTCCGCATCAGGCTCACGCCGTTCCTCTTTCACCTTCGTCCACTCTGCTTCATCAAACTCCGGAAAAAATGCTTCTCCCCCCTCGATTGTCGTATGCACGCGTGTCAGATAGATCTTGTTGGCCAACGGCATCGCAAGTTTGTAGATCTGTTCTCCACCGATCACGAACACTTCGTCGGGATTGTTTTTGTGCGCGAGATCCAGCGCCTGTTCGATAGAGGACGCAATATCCACATCCGGGATGGCCAACGCCCCGTCGCGCGACACGACGATATTGTGACGATTGGGCATCGGGCGGCCGACGGCGTCGTAAGTCTTACGGCCCATGATGACGGGCTTCCCCTTGGTGACGGTGCGGAAGTACGTCAATTCGGCGGGCAAATCCCACGGCATCCAATTGTCCTTTCCGATCACGCCGTTCTCCGATGCGGCACCTATCAAAGATACGATCATGGATGCAGCATAACGGAATTTTTGGAAAGCTTCACCCTATTGCAGCATCCAAAATACCAACGCAAGCAGTATCGTTGTGACAATGCGTGTGATCCATTTTTTCGTTCGCGTCAGCCCCTGAGGAAACAGGCGGCGTGAAATGTCGAATATCCAATCGGACAGAAGTACGAGTACAAAATACGGGATCAAATATCCGATCGCATATCCAAGGGATTCCATAAAACAAGCGTATCGAAAGCATTCCCCGCTGTCACGACGTACTCGGCGCTCAAACCGCAATCGGCGCCTTGATACTCGGGTGCGGATCGTAGTTGAGAATGTCGATATCGGTGATCGTGAAGTCGCGGAGATCTTTGACGGCGGGATTGAGCTTGAGTTGGGGCAGTGGACGCGGGCGGCGGCTCAACTGCTCGTTCGCCTGCTCGACATGATTGCTGTAGAGGTGCGCGTCGCCAATTGTGTGGACGAAGTCCCCGACGCCCAGATCCGACACCTGTGCGATCATGTGCGTCAGCAGACTGTAGCTCGCAATATTGAAGGGCACGCCGAGGAAGACATCCGCGCTGCGCTGGTAGAGCTGACACGACAGTTTGCCGTCGGCCACATAAAACTGGAACAGCGTGTGGCAGGGCGGGAGCGCGACCTTATTCTGTTCCTTCGGATTCCATCCCGTGACGATCAGGCGGCGCGAATCGGGATTGCGCTTGATTTCATTCAGCACCCATTCGATCTGATCGACGCCGTCGTTGGCGTAGGTTCCATCAGGCATCGTCGTCGCGCCGAAATTGCGCCACTGATGCCCGTAGATCGGACCGAAGTCCCCCGCCTTCCGTCCAAACTTCGCGGTCTGCTCTTCCGTCGCCCATTCGTCCCAGATCGTGACGGTGTTCTCGCGGAGGTAATCGATCGTCGTGTCGCCGCGAAGAAACCAGAAGAGTTCGTGAATGATCGAGCGCGTGCTGAGTTTTTTCGTCGTCAAAAGCGGGAACCCCGCACTCAAATCAAACCGCATCTGATATCCGAACACCGACGACGTGCCCGTTCCCGTCCGGTCGCTCTTCTTCGTGCCGTTCTCCAGTACATGCCGCAGAAGATCCAGATACTGTTTCATGCCAGCATCATACCCGTAGAGGCGTGCGATTCGCACGCCTCTACAAATATCGATTCAAAACCCGTAGAGACGCCAGGCCTGGCGTCTCTCTATTGAATATTTATGGCGATATCCATACAATCCCCCCCATGAAGATTCTCGAAGAATTCAAGGAGTTTGCCGTCAAAGGCAACGTGATGGACCTCGCGATCGGTGTCGTCATCGGAGCGTCGTTCCAGAAAATCATAAACTCCCTCGTGAACGATATCATCATGCCGCCGGTCGGCGCGCTGATGGGTCCGGTGAACTTCGCGGACCTGTTTATTTCTCTGAGCGGCGAAGAGGTGACGTCATTGGCGGACGCCAAAGCCAAAGGCGTGCCGACGCTCAACTACGGTCTCTTCATCAACAATATTTTCGAATTCCTCATCATCGCCTGGGCATTGTTCATGCTTGTGAAGGTGATGAACCGGCTGCGCCGCCAGCAGGAAAGGAAGGAAGCGAAGAAAGACGCCAAGCCTGCGCAGAAGAAGAAATAAAAAACAGGACGACCACGATGGCCGTCCCTATTGTTTCTATCGGGTACCGTCGCCGGTACCATCATCCCTTTTATTGGATGTTTACGGGGAATCCTTCGTCCAGATTTGCATCCCTGATTGGTCCATAGCCACCTCCTTGGCCACAGAGATCACTCAGGAAGCGTAGGGCGGCATACAGTATTCCTCCTGTGACGACGAACGACACGAGGAGGAGACCAATACCGGCAGCCAGGGTGTCGCATTGCGCTGCAAACATCAACAACACCCAAAAAGCGACCCACATTCCCATGCACCAAAGCACGACATTCGGATAACGATCCATGACGCAACCCTCCAAAAAAGGAACAACCGAAACAGAAACTATGTGTTATTATAATATATAAATAGTAAATTAGCAATATCAGCCTGATGCCTGCAGACGACTCATTGTCTCAAGAATTCGACAATCGGGGCAGATCAGGGAAATAAAAAAGCGCTCAATCCCTGATGGGACTGAGCGCAAAACGCGAAGCACTGTTGACCGTCGCGGAGGGCTTACGCGCAGGGAATGTCATATCCCATGGCTTTGGCCACATCCCAGAAAGAAAGTTGCTCACGCTCCATAACCAGATTCTCTGCTGCCGAGATGGCTGCGTCGAATGCGATGAAGAGCGCGCGGACAGAATCCTTGAGATCGTCCCCGAGCGTACCAAGCTCCTGCTCGAGACGAATGCGGCGGCCGCGGGCGTAGTTCGCCTGCGACCGGTTCCATTCGATCATCCGCTGCCGATAGCCTTCTTGCCGGTCGGTGGAGATGTCATCGCGGGTCTCCGCACCGCGGATGGCGCGGGCAATGTCGAGGTTTTCCTCCCGGAAGAGAGTGTCTCCCTGTCCGAGGAAAACCTCGCCTTCCATACCTGCGACGCCGAGATCCGCCATGGCGACGGCGCGGACCACGATGTGGCTGCCGGCCGCCAGGTTTGGCTGAAAGACAGTCCCGGCAACGGGATCCCAGCCGGGGACGGTCGCGAGTATCGCATCCGTCACCAGGAGTTCATCCGCTTCCGTGAAGAGTCCGTTCTGCGATCGCATCCATGCGACTGCTTCCTCGGCCGAAGCCGCTTCGTTGCGGCCGACGAACCGGCGACGCATGATCCGGCCGTTCTGACCCGGGTTCTCTTCCCATTGCTGCACCGTGTCGTGAAAGGCGGCAGCAATGCGGGCAAGGCAGACATCCCTGGAGCTGCCTCCCATTGCACGGATGAGGACTTCGGCGCGGCGGATAACGCCGCGTGTGTGGCCGGTCCCGTGGAACGGAAGTGACTGGTCGGGATCGACATCGAGACCGTAGCGCTTCTCGATGAGAGAGGTGGCGAGATTGACGGCAGAAATTGTGAGCGTGCTAAGAGAGATAGAAGCGTTCATGATCTGTATCCTTTCTGTTGTGCGACGATGTGAATGGGCGTGTGCCTCGCGACGAGGCGATCACGAATCCGTGATCACCCTTATTAACGCATGGCAGACCCCCCACAGTAATGACATATTGGCTTAATAGAGCCAATAATATTAAGATGGATGAATTAACTTATAATGTTAGTATTACACTCCCTGCACACTTCAATTGACCATTTTTGCCCCGACGAGGAAGTAGCGTCCAATAGCCGCCTGATGCCGTGCGGACTGTTTGGCATTGCGCCAGATCGTCACTTTGAAATCCCCCTTCAGTGAAAAAATATCCGAGAGCAGCGCTCGGTCTTCTTTGGACGTGGAAGGAATTGACCGGAAGAGCAGCGCCAGATGACGCGAGACGTTATCCGGGAAATTGCATTCAAAAATATACTCTCCGTACACATTGAGGTTGTAGCCCTCTTTCGGAAATGGCGAGTCGGTCGCGATGCGCGAATCGAAGAGCGTCTGATGTAAGAGTGCCGCCTCGCGGTCGAGGAACGAGTCATTACCGTACAGCCAAAGACAGCGTATACCTTTCTGCTTAATGCTGCGATAAAACCCGGAATCAAGCGGACGCTTGCTCCAGATCCACCATGCATGCGAGTAATATTTATAGAGATATTTTTGCGGCGAGATCCTGTGGAGGCGAATGAGGAAATGATTCCAGAGCGTTTGTACATCCAGCAGATTGTCCGCACTGAACGAAAGGCGCGCTCCCTCCTTGAGCGGAAAGACCGTTTCCCCCGCCGCCTCGGCCAGAGATTCCTTCGCACTGCCTGCAAAAAATTCCAGAAATGAGAGCCACATGAGATTCACCGTCAGTGTTCCTTTGTCTTTTAGCAGGATCTGCTCCTCGATGAGCTGATTGATTTTGCGGTAGAGGTGCTGCAGCGTGACATCTATTTTCTGCGACTTCAGACGCTTGTGCAGGTCAGAGACAGAGATGCTCGGTTCCTTCGCGACGGCACGAACAATCGCATCAAACAGCGGATGAACCGGATCAAGAGCGAACATAGTAACATTATAGGTTACTCTTGTTTTCCTTTCAACCCGCGAAGGTAAACGCGTATCCCGCCGCCCCCTTCCCCTTCAGCTTGAGCACCAGTTCGTGCTCCCCTGGTTCCCCGGTGTAGAGATTGAATGAGTCGTATTTGTCGATCATGAAATTCTGCATCTTCTTCCCGTCCATCCAGACCTCCGCTTCGACTGGCCCCTCTTCCGCGCCAAGCACGATATTGATTTCGGTGCCGATCCACGTCATCCGGATTTCCCCTTCGTCGCTCCGCATAACCTGCCTCTCGTCATCGACGAGCTGCCAAGAACCGACGAGGGCATAGCGGTGGAGAGGCAGCGTCGCGGGCGCTTTGTATGCAATAACATCTTCCGTCGGCTCCCCCGCCGCATTGTGCAGCGCCGGCCAGCTGCGACTGCCGAGGTAGGTTTCCGCTGAACGCTCGCCCCCTCCGGCCGCCGCTCCCGCATCCGTCACGGGCATGTCCGATGCATCGACGCCGATTTCGGACAGCAGACTCTGGATCGCAAGGTCCGTCTCGTCGTACGCGCCTTCGCCGAAGTGCGTGTAGCGTACGTAGCCCTCGGCATCGATGAGATACTTCGCCGGCCAGTAGCGGTTGCTGAATGCCCGCCACGTGCCGAAGTCATTGTCCTGCGCGACGGGATATGTCAGCCCGTGGCGCTCGATCGCGTCGGCGACGTTTTTCTCGTCTTTCTCGAAGACGAACTCCGGCGTGTGCACGCCAATGAGAACGAACGGCTTGTCTTTGAATTTCTCCCAGTATCCCTGAATGTAGGGAAGCGTCCGGATGCAGTTGATGCAGCTGTAGGTCCAGAAATCGACGAGGACCACCTTCCCCTTCAGGCTCTCGAGCGTGAATGGTTCGCTGTTATGCCAGGGGCCGAGTTCTCGGAATTCCGGCGCGCGGATGATTTTTGGCAGTTTGGGTTCGTCCATCAGGGATGAAGAATCGCTGTCAAACATACTCTCTTCCATATCCTCGCCAAAGAGACTCTGCTCGATACGCGTGCCGAGATCTCCGAAGTTCGTGTTATCGAGGAGCCAGATCTGAAACTTCTCAAACAGGCGGAACTGTAGCGCGATAGCGGTCAGGATCAGCAACACGCCCGCAGCCTGCTTGATCCGTCCCGTATACGGACCGAGCTTCCGCACCGAATGCACTGCTGCCTGCCCGCCGTATCCGATCAACAACAGAGGAACGGCCGTACCCGCGCCATACGAAGCGAGCAACAACGCCGCCCGAATACCCGGCTCGTCCCGCACCAGCGACAGGGCGAATCCGAGCGCAGGGCCTGCACACGGAACCCACACGAGTCCGAGCGTCAGTCCGATGATGAATGCCGTCAGCGGCGAGTCCTGTCCGAATTCTGTGCGCGCTGTCTGCTGCACGTCCGAGCCAAACTGTTGGATGCGTGTTGCGACCCATCCGCCCGCTTCGAGGGCGAGAATGCCGAGCACGGCCGCCGCAACCACTGTCACGATTCCTTTATCAAGGAAGAACAGACTCCCAAGAACCGCGCCGATATTGTTGACGAACCGGTGATGCGAAACGAACGCGAGACCGAAGAGCAACAGGACGTAGTACGTTCCGATGCGAATGAGATCCGCCACCTCCGCGAACTGCCGCAACACGATCAGCAGCAGGAATGTGAAGCCGACGAAGCTGACGAGCATGCCGAGAATCGTGAGAAGCGGCCGCCATTTGCTTCTGCCCGCAATACTGACGCCGAGGACAATCGGGATCAGTGGAAGAATGCAGGGCAGCAAAATCGTCAGGAGTCCCGCCAAAAATAAGGTAAACGCCAAAGAAGCCATTTCGCAGAGCAGTATAGCATAAAAAACGGCGCACATGCGCCGTTTTGAGTTCATCGCAAACTTTTACGCTCCCACCAACATCTTCAACTGATCCTCCGTCGGACCCTGCAGTGATGTAATTTCATTCCCCTGTCCGTCAACCAGCACGTACGTGTGCTGATAGGTCACGCCGTACTTGCTCTTGAGTTCCGTCTCCGTGTCGTAGTTAACACGGTATGTAGGAAGCGCCGGTCCGCCGGCGTTGTACCAGGACGTCAGTTTGGCATCGGCGTCGCGGCAGACGGGACACCACGCAGCATGGAAGAAGAGCACTTTCGTCTCTCCGTCCGTGAGTGCAGCCGGCGTGTACGCGGTGTAGACGGCATTAGCCTCGGTCTCGCCTTCGAGCACCGATTCGTCGTCTTCGACCACGTCCTCGTCATCCTCGATCATGTCATCGTCATCGTTCGACGGATCATTGTCTTCGATCGTCATGTCTTCAGTCTGCGCGTCCGGATCATTGCTCTGCCCGGGCTTGAGCATGAACTCAGAGCAGGCGGTGAGCAGCAGCGCGCTCAGCGCGAGCATTGACAGAAGTTTCTTGTTCATACGGAATGGGGAAAGAAACAGGCGAAGAAGTATAGCACGGACACAAAAAACGGCCACGGTTTCCCGCAGCCGTTTTCGGCTTGTATAAAGCTTAGAGCGAGGAAGACGAGCTGGATTCCGCAGCGTCTTCGTCTGAATCGACGGAGGAGCTGGAATCATCGGACGAGCTGGAATCGGACTCCGCATCGATATCGATCGTTGCTTCGGCATCGATATTGGTGCCGGTGGAATCGTCCGAGCTGCTGCTGGCTTCCATCATCGAGCCGTCATCCGCCGGAAGATCTGCGTCAACGGTGACATCAGCCGTCGTATTGCACGCCGCGAGGAGAAGGGTAAAGGACAGCGCGGCAAGAACCTTCTTGGACATAGAGTAAGAGGGAAAGAAACAATTGGAGGTCGAGAGTACACGTTCAAAAATGTGTGTGACAGCAAGTTTACTTGGCATTTTGCCGGAATTCAGCGATGTGCAGCGAATCGCCAAGCCATTTCATCCTTCGGCTACCGCTCAGGATTACAGGGAACGGCTTGGCATCATTTCCGCCGTTGAAGAGGAGCAGCGAAGCGCCAAGCCATTTCAAATATCTGTCGCTGGGTTTCGGCGACTTCCTTGCTTTCGATGATGACCCCGAACATGTCTCCATTGCCCGTCAATCCCGAGTCAAACGAGATGATCGCGACCTTGTGATCGTAGATTTTGATTTCGTTCGTAAAGTCGAAAACCTTCGCGGGTACCAGGCGGATTTCGCGCAGGTACTTCTTATCCTCGCCGTGGACTTTCCTGCCGGTCTCGTCGTCGGGCGCGATACCGCGTAGATGGATCCCGCGCTTCACGCGCTCGGCAACATATTCCTCGTCGTAATTCGGCCAGAACCTGCGGACGACCGCGGAATTGGCGAAGTTCAGGAGCTCGCCTTTAGCCGTCAGGGTGTCTTCGTACACGCGGCGTACACCCTCCCATCCTTCATAGAACCGGACGTTGGGCTTGCGATACTTCACGCCCTGCATCGAACGTAATTCGGGCAGCGCACGCTCGAGGGACTGCGCATTCTTCTCCACTTCCAGTGCGAGGTATTCGGGCGCCACCGGCGCGTACCATTTACTGCGCATCTTCTTCACCATGGTAAAGAGTCCCCGCTGCACGAGCGTCTCGAGCGTGTTGTAGGCCGTGATGCGATTCAATGCCGACGCTTTCGCATACTCCGATGCGGGGGCGGATCCCAACTGCAGTCCGCTCAAATACAACTGCGATTCTTTCTCGTCGAGACCGACCGACCGAAGGATGTGCAGGAGATTTTTCGCCATACCGCTTGAGTGAAAAAAGTGCCACGGCGAAGTTCGATAGAACGAAGCCGGGCCATATATTCCGAGTGTAGCAATTTGTTATTATTTTTTACAACACAAAGTTTGACAAAATGCTTTCTCAGGAACTGTTCATCCATGGAGTCGCTCTGCATGGAGGAAAAGTCGAGTAAGTGTTTGGTTGTTATACAACAGAACAGCACACATTTTTGCGCCGCCAGATCGTTGCCCGCGCCCATGCTTCAACGTAACAACCATGCTGTTGTGCTTCTTCTTCCCCACACAACCTTATGACTACACTCATGTCGCCGCTGAGGATACGACAGTCGATCCTCCACGAAACTAAAGCAAGCCATACCGGCGAAGATCTCGATTTTCTGCCGGGCATCAATACGGCCGCGGACCTTCTCGCATTTGCGAAGAAACACCGCGCAACAATGGCGGACTTCACGTTTGTCGATGTCCCGGGGACGCTGCAGCGCACGACCAAACCCATTCATGAACTCATGGACGTCCTGGAAGGGGGCGCGGGATTCGACGGAAGTTCCATCCGCGGATTCCAGCAGATTCAGGAGTCCGACATGCTGCTCATCCCCGATATCAGAAGCGCGTTCCTCGACACCTTCAGTTCGGAACCCTCCGTGTCGCTTCTCTGCGACGTGCAGGATCCCGTCAGCGGCAAGCCCTACGGCAATTCCCCGCGTACGATCGCGAAGCGCGCGGTCGATGCGCTGCATGAAAGCGGCATCGCAGACACTGCCTACTTCGGACCCGAGGCGGAGTTCTTCATATTCGACAACGTGCGCTTCGACCAGTCCGCTGGCAGCGCGTTCTACAGCGTCGATTCGGAAGAGGCGTCGTGGAACACGGGGCGCGAGGAGGAAGGAGGAAACATGGGCTACAAGATCCGGCACAAGGAAGGCTACTTTCCCGCCGGTCCCCAGGACCGGCACCAGACCGTCCGCACGGCGATGGTTCGCGAGCTTGAGCAGGCGGGTATCAGGATCGAAACCGCCCACCACGAAGTCGCGACCGCCGGCCAGGCGGAGATCGACATGCAATTCGCTGACCTGATGACGATGGCCGACAGCCTCGTGCGCTACAAGTACATCGTCAAAAATACTGCGGCACGCTTCGGCAAGACCGTGACGTTCATGCCCAAGCCGCTCTTCGGCGACAACGGCTCGGGAATGCACGTGCATCAGAGCCTGTGGCTCGGCGGAAAGCCGCTCTTCGCGGGTAACGAATACGCCGGACTCAGCACGATGGCGCTGCACTATCTTGCCGGACTGCTCAAACACGCGCCGGCGCTCTGTGCGCTCTGCAATCCGACGACCAACAGTTACAAGAGACTCGTCCCCGGATTTGAAGCGCCGGTGAATCTCATTTATTCCGCGCGCAACCGCTCGGCTGCGATCCGCATCCCGATGTACTCGCAGAATCCGAAGGCGAAGCGCATCGAATTCCGCATGCCGGATGCCAGCTGCAATCCGTATCTCGCGTTCTCCGCACTGCTGCTCGCGGGTCTCGACGGCATCGAGAAGGAACTCAGCCCGGGCATGCACACCGACGAGAACCTCTACCACATGACTCCCGCCCAGCTCAGCAAGATCCCGCATGCGCCCGCGACGCTCATGGAAGCGCTCGACGCGCTCGAGGCTGATCACGACTTCCTCACGTCACGCGGCGTCTTCACGGAGGAATTCCTCGCCGCGTACATCGAAGGCAAGCGCGCAGAGGCACAAGAGGAAAACATGCATCCGACGCCGTCCGAATTCTTCAAGTACTACGATATTTAATTCTTTCTTCTTTCTCCCATGGATCTCACACTCGATATCCTGAAAGTCCATCTCGACACCGTCTGGGTGCTCGCGGCGGGATTCCTCGTCTTCTTCATGAACGCGGGTTTCGCTCTCGTGGAGTCCGGACTCTGCCGGGCGAAGAACTGTGTGAATATCCTCGCAAAGAACTACGTCGTGTTCGCGGTCTCGACAATCGCGTTCTGGACGGTCGGCTTCGCACTGATGTTCGGCAATGGCAATCCGTTCGTTGGCCTCACAGGATTCATGCCGTCCCTCATCAACGGCTCGGCGTCCTTTTCGTCGCTCGACTGGACGGTCGTGCCGATGGCGGCGAAGTTCTTCTTCCAGCTGGTCTTCGCGGGAACTGCCGCGACGATCGTGTCGGGAGCCGTGGCTGAACGCATCAAATTCTCCTCCTTCATCGTGTTCTCGGCAATCATGACAGCGTTTCTCTACCCGATCGCCGGACACTGGATCTGGGGAGGCGGATTCCTAAGCGCGATGGGATTCCACGACTTCGCCGGTTCCACCGTCGTGCACTCGATTGGCGGCTGGGCAGCACTAACCGGCGCGATCATCCTCGGCCCGCGCATCGGGAGGTTCGTCGGGAAGAAAGCGAACGCGATCAGCGGTCATAACATGACGAGCGTGACGCTCGGTGGACTGATCCTCTGGCTCGGCTGGTTCGGGTTCAACCCGGGCAGCACGATGGCCGCGGACGGACGCGCAATCGCGCACATTGCATTGACTACAAACTTAGCCGCGGCGGCCGGAACGATCACTGCCCTCCTCGCATCGTGGGGTCTGCAGAAGAAACCCGACCTCGGCATGATCATCAACGGTACGCTCGCCGGACTCGTCGCGATCACGGCCGGATGCGACTATCTCTCGATGACGGGCGCACTGATCGTCGGCGCGTTCGCGGGAGTCTTCGCGGTGCTCGCGGTTTTCGGCTTCGAAAAACTCCACGTCGATGATCCAGTCGGTGCACTTGCAGTACACCTGACCAACGGCGTCTGGGGCACACTCGCCGTCGGACTCTTGGCCACACAGGCGGGGTCGCTCTCGACAGTCGACGGTCTCTTCTACGGCGGCGGCGCGGGACTTCTCGTGACGCAGCTGTGGGGAGTGCTCGCTGTCGGCGGCTTCACCGTCATTGCATCGGGAGCGGCATGGCTCGCGATCCGTGCGACGATGGGTCTGCGCGTCAGCGCGGCAGAAGAATTGCGCGGTCTAGATGAGGGCGAACACGGCATGAAGTCCTACATCCTTGGAGAAGATATTCTCACGCAGAGCGCAACAATCGACGCCGGCGTTTCGTCCCCCGTTCTCACCAGCTAAACACACATCCTATCGCGTACCGAAGGGCGTTTGGGAAGAAACGCCCTTTTTGGTTTGACGCTGCGGAAATGTTACATACACTTTGCATCCTCGAAGCGGGAAACCGCCTCGAACCTCCTCCTGGTTCATTCAGGAACAGTTTCATTGTTGGGAGGAGGATTCATCCGCCGCCTGCAACCAGACTATTTCTGGGGGCGGGCGGCATTTTTATCGCTTCCCCATGCCACTCTTCTTCGCCTGCCCGCCGAAGCCTCGGCGTAGGCGGGGCTTCGCCTTGTCAGAGCGTCCTTCGACGAGCGACGACGGACAATCTTTCTTGAAGACGCACGCGCCGCACCTTCTTCCTCTGGCAACGCACACCGCACGGCCGTGGCTGATGAGGAGCGTCGTCACGCTGCGCCAGCGCTTCCTGTCGGGTACCTGTTCCATGAGATCGAGTTCGATCTTGATGGGATCGTGATGCGTCGATAATCCCAGTCGTTGCGACAAACGCTGGACGTGGGTATCGACGGCGATGCCAAGGTTTTTGTCGTAGGCCGCAGCCAAAATAACCGAGGCGGTCTTGCGGCCCACACCGGGGAGTTCGGTCAATTCTTCCATCGTGTCGGGGACTTTTCCATTATGTTTTTCAATCAGCATCGCGCACGCATTCTGAATGTTCTTCGCCTTCATGCGGAATGTGCCGCAGCTGTGAATGTCCTTCTCCAGTTCATCGCGCCTGACCGTCACATAGTCCTTCGCCGTTTTATATTTGGGATAGAGGATCGACTCGGTCACGATGTTCACCCGCGCGTCCGTGCATTGCGCACTGAGCATTGTCGCGACCATGAGATCGACCGGCGTACGGAAGTGCAGGAATGTCTTCGGCGGCTTGTAGAGTCTGCCGAGTTCCCGGAGAACTTTTTCCATCGGGATGCCATCTGCACGTTTCATAAAGGGATTATATAGTGTTGTATTAAATGGTTGTATGGCTGGATGGTTTTTACCCCCTCAAGAAGTGAAGTTTTTCTCTGTTGGAAAAACAAAACAGCAAACACACACTTAGCCATATAACCATACGACAAAAGTAGAGAAAAATTTCTGTTCATCAATTCTTCCTTCGCTATAGTCATCTCCTCTATGGCACTCCCCGCTCTCACCGTCTTCGACGTCGAAACAACCGGGCTGGACCCCTCAAAAGGCCATCGGATCGTCGAAATCGGCGCGATACGGATCGAGAACGGGCGGATCCTGGAAGAGAGGCCGTTCACGATGCTCGTCAATCCCGAGCGCGACATTCCGTGGGAAGCCAAACAGGTGCATCACATCAGCAACGAAGACGTGAAGGGCGCACCGACGATCATGACGGCATTGCCGGAATTCCTCGAGTACGCGCGCGGTTCATTGCTCTTCGCGCACAACGCGCAGTTCGACATGGGTTTTCTCGAGATGGAGAAGGAATTCTGCTGGGGATACGTCGAACTTCCCGAATGTCTCTGCACGATGCGGCTCAGCCAGAGCCTCTTCCCGAGCGCGTTCCGCCACAACCTCGACGTGCTCAGCGAGCGCTTCGGGCTGCCGTTGCCGCAGGACCGCCACCGCGCGCTCCCCGACGTGCTGCAGACGGCTAAATTACTGCTGAAGATGATCGACTCCGGCAAGATCCAATCGATGGATGAGCTGCGCAGGAGAGCCAGCATCACGCAGGCGGCATGGAGGTAAATACGAAATCCGGAAGATTGAATGTTTCTAACATTCAATTTTTTTCTGTATAATTTCACAAAATGTCCCCTCTCCCGATTCTCACCGGTGCCGACAATCCGATTCTCCGGAGCAAAACGAAAAATGTTCCGAAGGTGACGAAGGATATTCTGAAATTCCTGAAAGATATGGAAGACACGCTGGAGAAAGCGGACGGGCTCGGGCTCGCCGCGCCGCAGGTCGGATCACTGCACCGTCTCTGCCTCGTCAAACTGAACGGCAAGGTCATTCCCCTCATCAATCCCGAGATCTCGTCGCGCAGTGCGGACCAGGAATACGCGGAGGAAGGCTGCCTCAGTCTTCCCGACATCTGGGTGCAGGTGCCGCGGCCGGTGTCGATCGTCGTGAAGTATCTGAACGCCAAGGGGCAGGAGCAGGAACGCATGCTCGATCACATCGACGCCCGCATCGTTCAGCACGAAGTCGATCACCTCGAAGGCAAACTGATCCTCGACTACGGGCCGCATGGAAAGCCGCTGTAGAGAGCCATTGACCCGCGATCCGGCAGGTGTAGGCTGCACCACTATGAAACCAGAAAAACAGTCTCTTGGCAGCGCGCTGAACATGGATTCCGATCCGAACGGAAAAAACGGTATTTCTCTTCTACAGGGATGCGTCAAAGCGGCAGTACTCGAAAGTCTCAGCAGGGTGCTGAATGTACCTCGGTCAAAAATACGCCAGCGAGAAAAAATTTCGACGTACCAGAAACGGTCCAGGCGGGATTACTTGCCCGATCTCGATATAGTGGAAGTGCTGATGGACGTGGAAACCGCTATGAAGCAGAAATTTCCCGACCGCGTGAGAGATCTGTCGTACCTCGATCCCGAAGCTGAAACAATACAGAAAGGAACCGTCTACGAGCTCGTACGGCGGATCACGGAAGCGCATCAGGATTGATACCCGACAAGCCTTGCATGCCCCCGCAAAGACCCGTACGATTTTGTCCATGCCGCAGCTGGAAGCCATTATCGGCTTGGAAGTGCACGCGCAGATGAGCACGAAGACGAAGATGTTCTGCTCGTGTGACAATGACGCATGGAACAAAGATCCCAACACGACGGTCTGTCCGATCTGCATGGGCCATCCCGGCACGCTCCCCGTCCCGAACGCGATCGCGGTGGAAAAGGCGATCCGCGCGTCGCTCGCGCTCTCCTGCACGGTGCAGGAGGACTGCCACTTCGACCGCAAGCATTACTTCTATCCCGACCTGCCGTCGGGCTTCCAGATTTCGCAATACGATTTTCCGCTCGCCTTAGCCGGAACAGTGACGTACGACATGGTCGACACCTCCGGCAAAATTCTCGGCGAAAAAGTCTGCCGCATCACGCGTCTCCACATGGAGAACGATGCCGGCAAACTGACACACCGCGGCAACGTGACTCTCTGCGACTACAACCGCGCGGGCACGCCGCTGATGGAAATCGTGACGGAACCCGATTTGCGTTCCGCCGACGAGGCGGTCGCGTTCGTACAGGAGTTGCGCCGGATTCTCGTCGCAGTGAACGCGTCAGAGGCGGACATGTTCAAGGGAATGATGCGCTTCGACGCGAGCATTTCATTGCGCGAAAAAGGAACCGACAAGCTCAATCCCCGCTCCGAAATCAAGAACCTCAACTCCTTCAGGGCGCTGGAAAAGGCGCTCATTTATGAGGAGAAAAGGCTGCGCGAAAACTGGGAAGAAACAGGCGGTCCGCTCAGGGTGAACATCACCGTCGGATGGCTGGATGATGAGGAGAAGACGCGCATGCTCCGCGAGAAGGAGGACGCGCAGGATTATCGCTACTTCCCCGAACCGGATATCCCGGCGCTGCACTTCGAGATGAAAGACATCGAGAAGGTAAAGAAGTCACTGCCGACGCTCCCCCGCGAGCAGCGCAAAACCTACGCCGGACTCGGACTCGAGGAAGCGCAGGCGCTGCAGCTCATGGACGACGATGCGCTGCGCGGAATTTTCGACGCGGTGTTCGGCAAGACGAAAGACATCAAGCGGACGTCGGGCCTCGTCCTGACCCAGCTCCTCGGCGCGCTCAAGGCGGAAAACAAATCTCCGGCAGAGGGCCCGTCGGCCGATGCGATACTCGAACTCGTCGACGCGATCGAGAGCGGCAGCATCTCCGCGAATGCCGGCAAGGACGTGCTCATCACGATGGTAAAGACCGGGAAAAATGCAGGAGCAATCATCGCCGAGAGTGGCATGAAGCAGATCAGCGACGAGGGCGCATTGCTCGCACTGGTCGACAAAGCGATCGAGGCCAACGCCCAGTCCGTCGCCGATTACAAAGCCGGCAAAGCGGCCGCACTTGGATCGATCGTCGGCTGGATCATGAAGGAGAGCAAGGGGCAGGCCAATCCTGCCATCATCAACAAGCTACTCCGTACCAGTCTTACCCCTTGATTATATGAAGCGTCTCCTTCTCCTTTCCGTCTTGTTTCTCGGAGCATGCTCGCAGCAGGCAGCCGGCGAGCCCCTCGTCATTCGATGGACCGCCCAGCAGACGGGCGTCGGCGAAGCCGAGGCTCCGCAAATGAAACTTAGTCTCCTGAATGATAAGACGCAGAAGAGCCTGTATGACACCGAGTGCGCCGGCACCGTTTCCGTCGACGCCGTCACGGATGCAGAAGGAAATCTGACGTCCATGCGCTGCTGGTGGGCAGGGGGAGGCGATGATTATGCCGTTTTTGAGACAGAAAACGCCCTGAGCGTCCGCCACCGTACAGTCGATGAAGAGGCCGGATACGGCGAATGGGAGGAAGTTGCAGTCATTCGCTGATCCCAGCCTACCAAAACCCTGAAAATACTCGCTTAAAAGCGGGTATTTTGTTGCTATTGCCCGATTTTCCTCTATTGTCACGTCAGAGGTGGGAGGCCACTTGTGGCCGCCGCCTTTCTTTTTTTTCATCCCCAACCAGTTATGCCGACAGGCACCATCAAGAAAAAGACCGACAAGGGTTTCGGTTTCATTGCTGTCGAGGGCAGCGAGGACGTGTTCTTTCACATGTCTTCCTGCACGACTCCGTTTGATTCCCTCCGTGAGGGACAGGCGGTTTCCTTCGACCGCGAAGACAGCCCCAAGGGTCAGCGCGCCGTCAACGTGACCGCCTCCGGCGACGGAGAAGGTTCCGGCTCCGGTGACGAGGGCAACATGTGATCACGTGATCACTGTTACGGAAAGGACACTATTCCGCCGTCAACACTCAGACACCCCAATTCGCAAGGAAAGGGGTGTTTTTTGATACGCCGGATCAAAATGAATTTTTGCACAAGGGGCACCGAACGATTTTTCCCCACTACCGGAATCCCGCGAATCGCCGGAAGCAATCTCTTTCCTGAACACCAAATGTATTCACATACGGAATGTGGATAACGCAACATCACGGATTCTTGCTCATACGAAAGTCCCTGCGTACGATGATATGAAACCTGGACGAGGGAGTGCACAGCTTCTCCATCCAGGCTTCAGGAAACAGGGACACCCACACAAACACTTTCTTTTCTTTCTTTCACATCAACGATCAGTCAGCAGTGAGAGCGGTAGTCATATCGGAATAACAGACACGTTCCTCTCAGCCACACCTTGCTACCTTATGCATCATCTGAGGAATGGCAACGTGACATTCTCGTCGTTCCACCTGCGTGTGGCTACCGCCCTCTCTGCTCTGCAATGTTCGTACGGACAACCCGAGGATCACGTCCGTGCGCAACCTCTTCACTCTCCAGTGTCCCCCTTCGTCCTTGTGATGTTGCGGCGGACCGGTCCGGAGACTTCGGGTGGTTCCGAGGAGAAACAAGAAACCAGAGCAAGGCAGCTGAGACGGAGAATTCCTCTTCTCCACAATCCTCTCGACTCAATGGTAGGTTCTGCCATCGATAGTCGAATAGGAGACAACAAACACAAAAGCCCGGCATTCGGGCTTTTTTGTTAGGTTCATGAAAGACAACCCTCCGGGTTTTCTTTCATGGGCTATCTTTCCGGCAAAGAGCGCTTCCGGCAAAGCTATCGCGTTGCCTCCAGCGCGCCTGCAGCGAAAACAAGTTTCCGCTTCGGCTTAGTGCTATGCGACGGAGTCGCAGCAATGGAAAAAAACCACACACAAAACATAACCAAGCTCGAGCAGGATCCCGCCGATCACCGTACCCGGAAGAGTATCGACATCCGTGGAAGGGTGCGGCATTGATCGGCGGCGATTTTCTTTGCTACTTTCTTGTATCACGGACAAGAAAGTAGAAACCGTTGATTACAAACCCAAACCAGCGATGAGTGATAGCACCCTCAACCGCACAGGAGAGATTTGCAATAAATGGATGAAAATTTCCCCGGTTTTTCTTTTAGGAAACTCTCGTCATATAGAGGCCTGTCTCCGTATTCACTTTCACTTTGTCGCCTTCGTGGATGAACAGCGGAACGTTGACAGTGATGCCGCTCTCAAGCTTTGCAGGTTTGTTGCCGCCGGTCGCCGTGTCCCCCTTCACACCCGGAATTGTTTCAACAACTTTAAGATCGACCGTCGCCTTGAGCTGGATGCCGATAGGATTTCCTTCGAACATCAGCGCATCGACGTCGTTGCCTTCGACCAGATAGCCGGACGCATCGCCGATGATGTCGGACGAGAGTTCGAACTGGTCATAGGAATCGAGATCCATGAATGTGTACTGTCCGCCGTTGCCGTAGAGATACTGCACTTTGCGGTACCCAACATCCGCAGTCTCGATTTTCTCGCTCCCCTGGAAGTTCTTCGCCACGATCGCGTTCGTCTTGAGGTTGCGCAGTTTGCACTGCATGTTCGCCTTGCTCTGGCTCTTGCGTCCGAAGACGGAACTGACGACGATGAACGGTTCGCCGTCGATCTGGATCGCGCGGCCGGGTTTGAGATCGGTAATTTCGTACATAGGCCGGCAGGGTACCGCGAAGAAGCCCTGTATGCAACGGGGCATCATGCACTTTTAGATACCCGACCTCTCTTCTCTCAATTCCTGGATTGCCGTGCGTACGTACTTCGCCAGGCCGTTCTCGGGCAGGGCATGGTAGAGGTGACGCAGGATGGTTCCCTCGTCGGGATGACCCTCGAGCTGGGCGAGTTCGTGCTGGAGCTGATTCCAACGCGAGCGGGGCTGGTCGTAGAGGAAGATACGTTCCACGATCTGTTCGATGAGCGTCATGATCTGGCTCTCGGTCATCGGGACGTGCGCCGGCTTCTGGGGCACAGGGAGGAACGGCGACAATTCCACGGCGAGTTCCGTCTCCGCTCCGGTGCCGGATTCCTGGATCTTCTCGGCCGCGCTGGAGAGGAGGCTCAATACTTCCTTCCTGATATCAGGCTTGAGATCGCCGGCGTCTTCCATGGTCAGGAGGTAGGGCTCGATCACCGCGTACGATTCCTCCGCCTGCTTCGTGTCGCCGCTCTCGATCGCGGTCTGCAGCACGTCGAGTGCATCGACGAGGATCACGCCCTGAACATCCGCCTGGTCGACCATTTCTCCGGGGAGCAACGCACTCGCTTCGAGGACCGCCCTCTTGAGAACGTAGTGCTCGTCGTCCGGCAACGCCGCGGCGAATTCCGCCGTGTTCTCCGCCACTTCCTGTCGGACGAGGAACTGCGTGACGCTGTCGCTTCCCGTGCCGCTTACTTCGAGGAGGGCTTGAGTGTATTCCGCCAGAAGCGTCGTGCCGCTGTGTCCCCCGGCGACGACGGCCGCTGCCTCGTTGAGACGGGCGCTGGCCTGATCGAGTTTTTTCTGAACACGGCTTTCGTGGTCGAGCGTGAAGAGCACGTCGACGCGTTCCGCGACGCGCTTCATCGTGTAGAGCGGATTACCCGGCAGAATGCCCGCCTCCGCAGCACGGCGTTCCTGCTGCAGCTGTGATACTTCACGCTGGTGGACGGCATCGCGCTTGAGGTTCTGCGTCACCCACGTGTCCGTGAATTCCGCATCTTCGATGGCGCGCACGCGCAGTTCGTCGTCCTTGCCCAGCTGGACCTGTTCGCCCGCCACGAGCGTCGTGCCCGTGCCGTTGGAATCGACCATGGCGAGACGGTCCCAGATGCGGACCTGCGTCGACTCGCCATGCGAAACCGACACGCTGCCGCCGTGAACGACGACGTTGCCGCCGGTCGTCGCAACGGTGATGCCGCGAAGATGATGCGGCAGCAATCCCTGCACCCAGATGCGACCTTCGCTCAGACTGAGCGTCGGACCGGCGAGCGCGGGTTCGGGGCGGTTGGAAACATCATGGACGGTGACGATGGTATCGGGTCCGAGACGCACGGTGCCGTCATCATGAAAAATCAAGGTCGCTTCACCCTGTGCGGTCCGCAGCTGCATTCCCTCGTAGACGCGGACTTCGCCGGTCAGCGGCTGCCACAGTCCGTGGGATGAGAGCATCACGGTCCCCTGCGTCGGGATGACGACGACGAATGATTCGGCTTCGGTGCGGGGCAGGAACAGGGCGGGACTCGCGCGGAGCGCGACGAGCACGAGCACGAACGCCGCGACCCACTTGGAGATTCTGTACGACGAAGACACGCGCGCTGGAACCAGCCGCTGGCGGATATCGATCTTGCCTCCGGCCGCCGGGGTCAGCATCGTGCGAATCTGATCGAAGATTCCGGAAACCGCCGGTGAATCGATCTTCCGCAGAATTCTTCCCCAGAGCAGCGACTGCTGCGCAGCGTCGGGCGTCACATCCTGTATAGCTCTATCAAAAAGAGGGTTCCCGCTTATTGTACGCTGCATAACCTGCCTGATACGTGCCTTCTGCTCCTCTGTTGGAGTAGAGGCATCGCGCAGCCGGTTGAGCAGCGGTTCTGAAGTCATTGTGCAATCATTAAAACGAGTGAAAGAGGCTTCTGTTACGGCTCCAACCCCATTTCCGGCGGCAATAATGCCTCCAATTTCCGCAGAGCGCGCATTTTGAGAATACGCACACCCCCTTCGGACAAATGGAGGATTCTCGCCACTTCGTTGTACGGAAGCTCGGAAACATAGGTCAAAAGCAGCACTTCGCGGTACCGGCGGGGCAGTCCTTCCAGTGCCTGGCGCACGATTCGCAGCGTATCTTTGCGCTCGAGGCGCGATTCGGTGCGGTTGAAGACATCATTATCGACAATGGTCTCGGGCACCTCCTCGAAACCCCTGTGCGTGCGGTATGTATCGATGACCGTGTGCCGGGCGATACGGAATAACCACGCACCGAAGGGAATATGACGCTGGGATTTGTACGTATGAAGCTTTTCCCAGGCTTTCACGAAAATATCCGCCGTCGTGTCTTCGGCCATTTCTTTCGGCAGCCGAAACGCGGCGTAGCGGTAGACAGGAGTGAAGAAATGATCGTAGATCCGGCCGAATGCGTCGGTATCTCCATCCTGCGCCTGTGAGACGAGCTTTTGCAGCTCGGCCTCCGAGAGCGGGGAAAGGGTCATGGGAGGTTTATTGTAGCAGAGAGCGCAAAGCAGAGAGCGCAGAGAGTATAGGGGAATTTTTCATGAAAAAAGAGATTGCACCCTCTTTGACGCTTTCTACTCTCTGCTTTGCGCTCTCACTCCCACTCGATGGTGGCAGGCGGCTTGTTAGTCATGTCGAGGAACACACAATCGATGCCGGGCATTTGCATCAGACGATCGGTCATGCGCTGCACGACGTCCGGCGGGAGCGTCACCGCTTCCGCGGTCATCGCCTCCTGCGATTCGATCGGGCGGAGCACGATCGACTGTCCTCCCTGCTTGAGTCCGAACGGCAGGAGCACGACCGGGAATTGCCAGATGTCTTCGTAGAGATTCGCACAGTGCATTTCTTCGTCGACGATACCGTCCGCTTCCTGGAGCAGTTCCACTCTCCTGCGATTGAGATCCCCCGGAGTGAAAACAAAGGGCTCGGGCTTCGCATGTGACACGCAGAGCAGTACGCGGTTGAATTCTTTGTGCGCGTTGGGGATCGAGGTCGCGAGGCGGCGGTGTTCGTCGGTTACGACCGAGGGCTGATCACTGTAGAGCGCGATCGCATGACGGTACGTGCGGCCGTCTCCCTGTACGCCGACGGACTGCACCGGCAGCACGGCGACTGGCATCGGGAAAACGGCTGCCGCCCGCGGAATATCGGAAGCAGGTTTTTCTGCGCAGAGAATGCGCACGCCGAGCCCCGGACCGGGGAAGGGATGCCGCCACACAAACTGGTGCGGGAGTCCGAGTTCCTCTCCGAGTTTGCGCACCTCATCTTTGTAGAGTTCTTTCAGCGGTTCGATCACGAGTCCCAACTCGATCATCTTCTGCACGGCCTCCACGCGGTTGTGGTGCGTCTTGATCTTGTCCGCATGTTGGGTGCCGCCGGTTTCGATCGTGTCGGGATAGATCGTCCCCTGTCCGAGCATCCAGCCGTCTTCCAGTTTCAATCCCATCGCTTCACTCTCTCTTTTTTGCACTGCGAGGAACGTGTCGCCGATGATGCGGCGCTTCTCCTCTGGTTCGTACACACCTTTCAGGTTGCCGAAAAATTCGTCGGATGCGTCGAGCACGCGGAGGTTTTCGATGCCGAGCAGATCGAACGCGTTCTTGATGTTTCGCACTTCATCCTTGCGCATCATGCCGGTGTCGACGAGGAGACCCTGCACGCGGTGCGGGCCGAGCACTTCATTCAATAAGGTAAACGCGACCGTCGAATCGACGCCGCCCGAGACCATCATGAATACTCTGCGGTCTTTCACCTCCTCGATCACCTGCGTGCCGACGCGCTGTGCGTAGCCTTCGACCGACCACGGGGCGTGGTTGGTCAGCTGTACGAACTTCTTGAGGATGGCCGAGCCGTTCTGGCTGTGCACGACTTCGAGATGGAACTGCACGCCGTAGATTTTGCGCGCCTCGTCGCCCATCGCGGCGTTGAGACAGTCCTCGGAGCTCGCCATCGAGACAAAGCCCGACGGCAGCTTCGTCACTGAGTCGCCGTGCGACATCCATACGACGAAGTTGTCCGGGAGATCCGCGAAGAGCTTGCCCGGTTCCGTGATCGTGACTTCGGCATGCCCGTATTCTTTCGTCTTCCCGCTCTTCACTTCGCCGTCGAGCACATGCGCGATCCACTGGTGTCCGTAACAGATACCGAGAACGGGAATGCCGAGATCAAAAATCTTCGGGTCCGCCTGCGGACTGCCTGCGTCATACACGCTCTGCGGACCGCCGGACAGGATGATGCCCGCCGCATCTTTCAGTTTTTCCGCGGGAGTCTCGGGCGGAAAGATCATCGAAAACGCGCCTGCCTCGCGGACGCGGCGTGCGATGAGATGGGCGTACTGTCCCCCACAATCGAGAATGACTATCGAACCGGGATATACGCGGGCTTCCATAGAGATAGTGTACGCATGCCGCTTACAATGGCAAGAATCCGCATCTGCCGCTGCATTTGACAAGACACCGCAGCAGTCCTATGAATGCATTATGTCGCAAGCAGCAGCGCTGAATGCGCAATTAACCCACATGGAGGAACTGGGAGAACAATTGCAACGGTTGCAACTCAACCCCCGACTCAAGGCAGCCCTTTCGTCACAAATCGAAGACCGCGCTCTTCAAATAATGGAGACGCTGCAACGCATACAGCAGGAACCCCACCATGTACTTGCCTGGCTGCTGTCGAGTGAAATGCGCGCGCTCTGTTTCTGCACATCCAACACCGCGGCAAAAGTCGCGAGTATCAGCAGCCGCGGAGAAATCGACGGGCAGGAACTGCTGCGGTCCATCGCGGAGTGCAGCGAGCTCACGCACCTTCTGATCGCCGAACTCAACGAACCCGTGTTCGATCTGCCGAGCCGTCCTCCGAGTGCAAAGGCGTTTGAACTGCACGTGTCGCATTCCTGAGAATGACGGCGACCAGCAGCCATCCCGTATACGCGACGGCGCTGTCTTCCCATGCATGAAGGAAGAGCGCGGCGATAGATATGCCGACGAACGGGAGGAACATTTGAGTTTTGCGCAGACGCCGGAGCACGATCCAGATGAGTGCGAGATAGAGAACAAACCCGAGCACGCCGAGCTCGACGCCGATCTGCAGGTACCAGTTCTCGCTGACGTTCGGGCAGCGGCAGATTTTGCCTGCGGGCTGAACCTGTTCATCGCCGATGAACACGCAAAGGTTGGGGCGGTCCGCCGCCCACGACGCATCGCTGCCCGCTTCGAGCATCACGCACGCATCGCTGACGCGGTTGCTCGCGGGACCGATGATGCCGAGCCCCGACCCGAGGCCGTACGTCATCATCGTCTGTAGGGCGGCGAGCGGCTTCTCGATGTGGCCGCGGCTGGAGGAAACGCGGAGGAAGATCGCGGGGAAGAGAAGTGCGGCAAGGAGCACGAGACACATCACGCCGGTCACGGCCGTCAGCGCCGTCTTCTGCGAAACCCTGCCGCGCAGGAGCGGTATATGGCTGACAAGAATGATCACGAACGCGGCGACCCATGACGCGCGGGAGAAGGTGAGAGTGAGAGCAAAAAGCAAAAAGCAAAGAGAGAGAAGGAATTTCTTTTTTGAATTGCTCTCCATGCTCTCTGCTCTGCTCTTTACGCTACTCAACAATAATCCCAGCGGTATCAGCAGCCAGATGCCCAGCTGATTGGGTCCCGAGAACGAGCCCTGCACGCGCCGGATGCCAGACGCCCCGATCTGCTGGAACGCTGCGAGGGGTCCGTCCGGGAGGTACATTGAATGGAGATCCGAGTACCCAAGCATTGTGAACCACCGCATCGGCAGCACGAACGTCAGCAGTGCATACGCGGCAACGATGATACCCGTCGTGATGAGAACCTTCGGCAACATGTCTCTGAACCACTCGGACCAATCGGCACGCCGCAAAAACAACAACGCGACGAGCGGCACGAAGTCGTACTTGAATCCGAAGAGGTACAGCTTCCAGTCGCCGTGCGACATCGCGGTCACGCCGACGGATAACAAAATTAGAACGAGGATGAAGCCATCGATGATATCGAACTTTTTCGGCGAACTGCGCTTTGCCAGCCATTCAATCACCGTCACGAGCAGGATCACGCCGAGCAGCGCTTCCTTCCAGAGCGCGAGGATACCGATCGGCGCGCGACCCGGTCCGTCGATGAGTCTGGTCAAAACAGTGACCGCGAGCGCGTGAAATGGCAGCAGAACGACGAGCGTCAGGGCCAGCCGTTCGCGGAGGGATTGGAACATGTGTGGTGAACGTTACAAACCGAGTCTTTCTTCTTCGTCTCTGAACACTTCTCCCTTCTCCAGCACCTGCTCCACTGCATCGATGCACTCTTCCGACACGCTATCACCGTAGAGTTTGGGCGCCGCCCGCATGTCCTTGTTGTCCCAGGCGAACTCGATGATGCGCTTGATAAATGGACCGTCGATCGGCGGTGCGATGATGTTGCCGCCATTGAGCGCGGACTCCGATCTATCCGACCCGAAACGCAGCGTCACGCACGGCACGCCGAGCACGTTCATCTCCTCCTGCATCGATCCCGAATCCGTCGCGCACACGGCAGCCTTGTTCATCGCGGCGATCACGTCGGTATACTGCGACCAAACGGGCGAATAGACGAAGTTGTCGTGGAGATCCGCGAGCTTCTGGACCTCATCCTTCAGGCCGAAACGCTCGAAGGCGGCCTCCGTCTGGAACAGCGAAATCAGCAACACCTTGCGGCCATCGAGGACCAATCCCTTCATCGCATCGTAGATCGCGCGGAAGCGCGTTTCGGAAATGCAGTTCTCGCGGCGATGAATGCAGAACCGTACGAAGTCCCCGCTCTCGAGCATGGGATACTTCTGAAACACTTTCGCGTTGTCCACATTGTCGAGTGCCTCCATCGTCGCGTCGACGACGGAGTTGCCAACGACGAAGACGCGGTCCTCGGGGAATCCTTCGGAGTGGAGGAATTCGCGGTCGAGTTCGACGGGGGCGAGGTGAATGCCCGAGCCCGCTTCGCTGCAGCGCGTGTTGAATTGTTCGGGGAACGGCTCGAGACTCCCTCGCTCCCAGTTCTCGAAGTGCTGCAGGAACTCATGCCAGCCGTGGATGTCGAAATTCGACGCGACGTCGAACATCGAGTAGATCGGAGTCAGCGTGCGGATGCCCGCCTCTACGTGCACCGACGAAAAACCGTTGCAGTATCCCGCGTTGCTCGCCGCCATAGCGGTCGTCGTGTCGCCGTGCACGTACGGGATGACGATCTTTCCCTTGTTCTTCAATTCTGCGATCAGGTATCCGAGCCGTCCGATGATCTGGCTGACGACCTCATGCATCGTGCCGCGGACGTTCAGATTGAAGTCCGGTTCCACGCCGAATTCGGTCAGCATCCCCCCCGACAGGTTCTCGTCGTAGTGCTGGCCGGTGTGACCAAGCAACACGAGATGCCCGCGCTTCTTCAGCTCCTTATAGAGAGGAACCTGCTTGATGATATCGGGCTTGGTCGCGATCAAAATCAGGTGAATTCTTTTCTGGTCGGATTGGCCAATATCGTCGAAAAACGATGCCGAACGGTAGGTAATCTCCTGCACGGCCGGATCATACCCTTCCTCGGGTCCATGCGACAGGGTACGATGTGGCTCCAATGCAAGAAAACCTTGAAGACAGCCCCCTCCCGGCAACACCAGAAGCTCAGGCAGCGAATCATGCTGCAATCGCAAAGCCCGATCCCGGAAATAATTGGGACAAACGTGATGCGGTGCTTCACGGATATCCGCTGCGCCGGGAATTCGAAATAACGGAGCCCGCGACAATCCGAAAAAATCTTGACGATCTCTGCGCCGAGTTTGGTTCGAAGAGACGGATGGTGCTTGCAGCCAGCGACCTCAGGGATGGGAAAATTATCATTGCGGGGCAAACCGAAGAGGATTTTAAGGATTTGGAAGTACTTCTGAAACAGCTTGGGCTCAGCAGAGGCAAAATGGAGGCTCCTACTGCGCAGAAACAATCACCATCCAGAATCTATGAAGATTCTGCCGATGGGGTCGCATCAGCGGAGTCTGTCGCGTAACCGGGAAACAGTCACCGCCAGATCGTCATTCACAAGGACATTGTCGAAGAGCATCTGATCGTGCTGCAGCAGCGCGATATCTTCGTGTGCGTTCTTCAGGCGATCGCGGATCTCCTCTTCGCTGTCACGGCCGCGAAGCTTCATGCGTTCATGCAGGACGAACAGCATCTCCATCAGACTCTCTCCCGGCGGCAGCAGGCCGACGGAATGCACATCGAGATCCTCCCGCAGACGCCGGAGCATGATTTCGTCCGTGACGAGGAGGGGGGTCATATCATCGCGCAGCGCATAGTCGATTTCCTCCTTTCTGTAACCGTACCATCGCTCCTCCTTCCCCGGCAGGCGCGTGGAAGAACTGAATTCACCCTGCGCGTTCATACGATCGAATTCCTCCTGCGACACGTAGATATACTCGCCGTCGTCCCCCGGCTTTGGCAGGCGCGTCGTCACCATCGGAAGCGCCACGAAACGCCGGGGATCGCTCTCGACGAGCGTCCGCCTGACGGTGGTCTTGCCGACGCCGGAGGGTCCGGTGAAGGTGACAATCATGCTCCTTTTCGCATGGGTGTGCGGTTGAGTTCCTGCAGATCATTGATGAACAGATTCGGCGTATAACCAGGCAGGTACAATTCATGGAAAATCTCGCGCGTCTCTTCCCCCTCATACGGATGCAGGTATGCGTTGAGATGTTTGGCCCGATCGGTTTCGCCGGTCCTGATACGAAGATCCATCGGACGGTATGGTACTCCCTGACGGGGGAGGTCGAGATAATCCTCAAGTTCACCGTAATACCCCGCCTGTCGCCACATTGTTTTCGCGCGCTTCGTTTCATCTGGTCCGCCGTAGTCCATGCACAGCGCGACGACCATGCCCGTCCGGCCGCGCGTGTCTTTGCAGACGCGATTCACGATGTGCATCATGCCCGGATCGGCTTCGTTCAGTCGCTCCTGTCTGCCCATATGCACGAGGCGGACATCGTTGTTTTCGGGAAGATTCATCCAGTTCTCTTCCAGATCCAGAACGAACTCCTGAATCACGCGGAAGACGGCCTTACGCTCGTGTTCGGACCTGCGCTCCATGTTCTTCGTCGACCATGCCCACGCCGCCAGAATACCGACAGACTGATCACGCGCACATTCGACGATATCACGGATGGCCTTTCCTCCTCTCTGGTAAGCATTATAAAGAGTCTCCTGATCGAATTCGGTGGGCGGCAACACCAGCCCCTGCTCCTGATGGATCAGTTCGGATTCGTCGCGCCTGTTGCCATCGCAGATTATCGCAGCGAATACGCCTTCGGTTGGTTTGGTCGACATGAGAACGGCACTCTAGTAGCGGCTTTTGGGCGGGTCAATACGGTTTCACACCCTCCCGCCTTCGACCTTCTTCTCCGTGACGGATGCGCCTCTTGTCACGATACCCGGGACTTCCCTGACTTCCCGACCTTTCACAGTATCCGCCTCGAACCGGTAGATGTACGGCGTGCAAAGCCCGACCTCGATTTCGGCGACCGCCTGGTTGTCGAGCTTGTCGAGATACTGGATGATCGGGCGCAGACTGTTGCCGTGTGCGACGACGACGACCGTCCTGCCGTCGACAACGTCCGGGAGAATATACTGAAGGAAGAACGGCAGCGTCCGCTTCTTGCAGTCTTCGATACTTTCGCCGTTGGGTGGGCGCGTCGAGAAACTTCTCCGCCACAAATGAACCTGATCCTTCCCGTACTTCTCGGCGGTCTCGGCTTTGTTGAGTCCCTGAAGATCACCGTAGTGACGCTCGTTCAATGCGGAATCCGCGACGATCTCAGGCTTCTGCTTCAAGCCCTTCAGAATGATAGTAAGCGTCTGAGAGGCGCGGATGAGGCGGGAGGTGAACGCTCTGTCGAAGGTGTATTCCGTCAGCACTTTGGCCGTTTGGGCAGCATCCCTCTCCCCCTGCGGGGTCAGCGGAATATCCGACCACCCCGCGAAGCGATTCTCCAGATTCCACTGCGACTGGCCGTGCCTAATCAAAATGAGGGTGCCCATGTGCGAAGACTAGCATGGAGGCGCAGAGGGAGGTATCCCTCTGCTGGGTTTATGTTTACATCAGCCGATGGATACATCCTTCGGCGTCTCTGCTGGGTTTATGTTTACATCAGCCGATGGATACATCCTTCGGCGTCTAATCAAATCTGGATAAAACCGTCGGAATTTGCTATAATGATAGGAAACATGCACAAATTCCACATCCACGCGATCTCGCACAGAACCTTCCGCCACACCGTGCTGTGGTCGGCGACGTTGTGCATACTCATCGTGATCGCCGCTGCCGCTCTCGGGCGCGCGGCGCACAACTTCCAGGCGGCGCTGACGGAGAAGCCTGACGTCGCGATTTATCTGTTGCTTCCCGACGAAGGCCTCGGCAACACGACGCTTATCAAGGAATCGGAGACCGAGCGCGATTACCTCGCGGACACCAAAGACGGACCCAAGCTGATCAAGCTGAAGAAAGGAGAGAAGGAATGGTACGTATCGCTCGTGGAGAAATTGCACGAGTAAAGCAGAGAGCGAAAAGCGTAGAGCAAAAAGAATATGGAATCTCTTTTTCAACAAAAAATCCACAATACTCTCTGCGCTCTCTGCTCTACGCTTTCGCTCTACGCTCCTTGATCACTAACCATGGAAACACCACGACCGCGGTGAAAATCCTCTTCCAGCGTTTTGGCTCCAGCATCAACCGCCACAGCCATTCGATTCCGAGTGTCTGAAAAACCTTCGGTGCGCGCTTCGCGGCGCCCGCGACGAAGTCAAAGGTTCCGCCGACGCCCATCGCAACGCGGACCGTCAGAAGCTTTTCCAGATGTTCCGCGATCCAGAGATCCTGCAGAGGAGACCCGTAGGCAACGAGCAGGAGGTGGGGTTTGGCATCGTTGATCCTCGAAACAATGGCGGCAGCATCATCGGCGCGGGGGGAACCCGCATATGTTCCGACGACGTTCAAACGGGGATTGCGTTCCTTTAGCACTGTCGCGGCACGCTCCGCGATACCCTCCCCCGCTCCGAGCAAAAACACCGGATGCTCTCCGCTCAGATCTTCGCAAAGTGCGGTCACGGTATCGACGCCCGTCACGCGCTCGGGGAGCCCGGCCAGCCACACGACGCCCTGGCTGTCGGGGATATTGAGCGCAGTGGCATTCAATACTGCTTTGAACCGCGGGTTGCGATGCGCCTCGACGAGCATCTCGCTGTTGGGGGTCAGGACGTGATGCCGTCCGCCGCTCCCGAGCATCGCGCGGATACGACTCAGTGCTTCCTGCCGTGTGACGGAATCGAGGCGGACGCCGAGGAGAGATGTAGATGACACGACCGAATGATAAACCTCAAAGCTCAAGGTGCGAAACCTCAAGGCATCCATTACACTGTGGACATGAAGCGAAATATCACTCTGCTCTGCGCGATACTGCTGTCCGCCTGCACGATAGTTCCCGTGGACCAACCCCCGATGAGCCCTTCGTCGTCCGCGACAAGCGTGCCCGGCGCATCGCAGAGAACGGAAAGCACGGAAAGCGTCACATCGACGGGTGCGGAGGTTCGCGTCGGCGAAAGACTGCTGCCATCGGGCATTCTCGAAATAGGGAACGCGGACGCTCCCGTTTCACTTCTGATTTTTACGAATCACTCGTGCGCGTACTGCCGCGACTTCGAGCGCACACTCATGCCCTCCGTCATCTCCCAGTACATCCGCAAGGATCTCGTGCGCGTCGGGATCGTGCCGTACGTCCTGCAGAAATATCCGGCGAGCGAACAGTCCGCACTGACGCTGCTGTGCGCGACGGAACAGGGCAAAGGCATCGCCGTCCACGAACTCCTCTTCCGCGACGATATCAGCCCGGTGCAGGTGCGAACGGAACTCGTCTCGATGGGATTGGACAGCGCCCGCCATCAGGCATGCATGCAGAGTGACGGCATGAAGGGGACGATCGCGGCACAGCAATCGATGGCGCAGTCACTCGGCGTCACGCTCGTCCCGACGTACTTCATCAACGGCAAAAAATACGTCGGCTTCCCCGAGTGGGCGGATCTGCGCGGACAACTTCAGGAAGCAGTTGAAGGCGAATAACCACTACGTATCAAGCAGCAAATCCCAAGGTGTCATGGTGAGGTGCTCGTTCCATATTCTCCATAATAAACGAGCCACGAACCATGACTCGCAGAAATAAGGAGTGTGTCGCCCTTCGTGGCTTCCGTTGCGATTGCGGAAGCACCTCAGGGTGACACAGTTATTGGTTATTTATTGTCGTTTGGTGCATTCGAACGAACAGCAGAAATGCGGACCAATTTTAATCGTGCGGTCTTTCCCGACAGTATTTTCACGTTCGCCGCCGGAACACCGAACAATTCACCCAACAATTTCGATAACGCCGCGTTCCCCCTTCCCTCGTCAGCGGGTGCCGCGATGTCGAGTTTGATGCTCTTGTCTTCGAGCACGTCGACAAACTTTGATTGTGGCGCATGCGGACGGACGCGGACCATCACTTCCACTCTGCCTTCATCAGCCAGACGTCTCAGGAATTCCTCGAGCATGGAGCGCATCGTACACGTTCTATTGAATACTTTTTCTGGGGTATGCACTTTACTCCAGTAACCCCAAGATGTAGTGTCCCTGTTCATGAAGGAATATCCTGATACGGTGCAAGAGTTTCAAGATTGGTTTTCCTCTGAAGAGGCCTGTCGAGATTACATTGT
>Ga0163150_10001438_pt1 | contig 40099 bp, 32 predicted proteins | sample OliLakLV19P2IB_FD_148628 | JGI IMG/M metagenome (GOLD analysis project Ga0163150, IMG submission 148628) | Freshwater microbial mat bacterial communities from Lake Vanda, McMurdo Dry Valleys, Antarctica - Oligotrophic Lake LV.19.P2.IB | ecosystem: Environmental > Aquatic > Freshwater > Lake >... | reverse complement strand
GCCACACTCAATGAAACTCAAACGGTCTTCCCTGGCACTCACCTCACACTGATCTTCGAAATCGGCTCATCCAAAATTCCCCCAGATCAGGAGGTCTGACTATAGAGTTTTTCTACTGCCTCCCGCAGAGGGGGCGAGAACCACTGGCTCCTTCCCACCGCTGGAAATGGCTCCCTTTTAGACCGCTGCTGACAGTTCCTTGGAGCTGCAGTCTGCATCGAGTCTTCTGTCTATGCCGCCTTGCTACGGTTGGGCCAGCGTCTGGAATTCAGGCTTCGGGCCTTGTTTCTGGATAAAACCCGCGTGCTTGGCGACACCTTCTTTCGCAGCCGCTCCAGTTCCGACCTGGCTGCGCGCAGCCACAACATCCACTGGATCCGACATCTTCCAGAACTGAGCGGGCGATTCATTCGAACGATTTGTGAGTTGCTGTTCATTGTTGTGGGCATCGCCTGGCTGGACCCAAAGAGTGCGCCCGTCGCTCTTCTGGTAGCAGGTTCTGCGATCTTCTTGCCCTTGTGTTTTCTTCCGGTCCTGATGGAGCGGGACCTGAGGGTTCGTACTCATGCTGGGGGACTGTGTCGGGTTTATCTGGATGCGCTGCTCGGATCGTTGTCGATTCGGGTGACGGGTGCGGAGCGTGCCCTGCGGCGGGAGCACGATGCCCTGGTTGGACACTGGGCGAGCGCCTCTTTAAGACTGCATGCCAGTGTCAATTGGGTCGAAGTTCTGCAAACTCTCACCGGTTTCGGTTTCGCAATCTGGCTGGTGTTTCGCACCCTGGCACAACCTGCCGAGGCAGGGATGGTCTTGCTCCTCATCTACTGGGCGTTGAGCTTGCCTCAGCTCGGTTACCAGCTGGCGCTCCACCTCCGACAGACTCCTCATTTTCGCAGCCTGTTGCTTCGTTTGTTGGAGCCTCTGCAAGCTTCGACCTCAGAGGAACCATCGTTGATGCTGACTGGCACCACAAGGGGGGAGAATGGCTGTTCCCTGCCCCCAACCTTGCCGACGAGTAGAAAACTGTCAGTGGGAAAGTCGACGCCAGAGACTGGGGTGAGCGAGTTTGGAGAGATCGAACGGCGACCGCCTCTTGAAGAGCGGCCCGGTATTTCTATCGAGATGCGGGACGTTCATCTTCGCATCGACGGCCAGACGATTCTGGAAGGCATCAGCCTGTCCATCGGTGCGGGAAATCACGTTGCGATCGTCGGACCGTCTGGCGCGGGCAAGTCCAGCCTGCTTGGACTTCTTCTTGGCTTTAATTTTACCTCCAAAGGCGAACTCGTGGTTGATGGACATCCACTCGAAAGCATTCAAACCGCCCTGCTCCAAAAGCACACCGTGTGGATTGACCCTTCGGTGCAGCTCTGGAATCGGTCACTGCTGAGTAACCTGTCCTACCCAGCAGGCTCCAATCAAGAAATCCCTTGGGAACAAGTAATCCAGGAAGCCAACCTTCGCAGTGTCTTGGAGAAACTTCCGGAAGGATTACAAACACGGCTGGGGGAAAATGGAGGCCTTGTGTCAGGCGGTGAGGGCCAACGCGTCCGAATTGGCCGGGGTTTGGCGGCTTCTGCTCCCAGACTGGTGATTCTCGATGAACCGTTTCGTGGGTTGGATCGCGAGCAGCGGAGGGAAATGTTGACGCGTCTCCGGGATCGGTGGCGATTTGCCACACTGCTCTGCGTCACCCACGATCTGGCCGACACGCTAAGCTTCGATCGCGTCGTCGTAGTCAGCAACGGCCAAGTGCTTGAAGACGGTCGTCCAGAGGAACTTCTTCACGTCAAAGGCTCGCGATACGGCCTCCTGCTGGAGCAGGAAGAAAAGATGCTCAGACAATCTTGGTCGAGCGCTCGCTGGAGACGGATTTGGCTTGAAGGCGGGAGTCTTGTCGAAGAGCCCGCGGATGAACAGTGTGCTGCTCCTGTTGCAAAGCAGGCCGGAGCGTAACTGTGCCCTCCGACATAACCCAACTGCTCTGGCCGCTCTCCCGACTCAGCCAGGCTTTGAAACAGATAGCCGACCGGCGAAATGTCCCCCAGGAGATCCCTGAACCGCCCTGCCATACTGGTTTTGACACCCTCTCAAGATGGATTGAAGCTGCTGGCTCTTGTCTGGGATTCGAAGCCGTCTACTCCACGCCGGAGTGTGGCAGGCTTGAGCAGGTGCTCTCCTCATGCGGGGCTGCTCTGATCCAGGTGGGTTCGCACTTGGAGCCCCATTTCGCTGTTCTACTTAGCGGTGCAAAACAAAAAGTCAGTCTGCTTGGTCCTGACCTTCAAGTCCATCGAGTGCCACAACAGGTCTTGCGTGAAAAGCTGGTCCGAGAACTCGAGGCCCCACACATAGCTGCTGTTGACCGGACGATCGAGAGGGCGAAGATTCCGACCAGCCGCAGAGCCTCAGTCCGGCAAGCTTTGCTCAAGGACAGGCTCTCACGAACGCAACTCACGGGCTGGTGGTTCTTGCAACTCCGTCCAGGTGCGGATCCATTGGCCCTTTTGAGAACTTCCGGGCTGGGTCGGCTGATGGCAGGGTTCCTCAGTGCTCACTTCCTCCAGGTTGCCCTGTGGGTTGCCTCCTGGTACCTCATCGGCTACGCGGCATTGCTTGGGCGGTTGGATATTGGATGGCTGGCCGGCTGGGCACTTTTGCGTTCGACCCTCGTACCTTTGCGACTGTTGGCGGCGCGTTTCCAAGCGCGTATCGCCACCACAGCCGGGGTTCTCTTTCGTCGCCGGCTTCTCAACGGAGCAATGAATCAACGGCTTGATGATATTCGTCATCAGGGTGTGGGACAGCTTCTGGGTCGAGTCATTGAGTTTGAAACGGTCGAGCTTCTTTCTCTCAGCGGGGGGCTGACAGTAGTTGTCGCGTTAGCTGAGCTGGCGCTTGCGATGATGGTATTGACTTGGGGTCAAGGTGGGTTTTTCCGTGCTTTGCTCTTGCTCACTTGGCTGGGAGTAACCGCTCTTCTGGTCTGGCGCTACTACGTTCAGCGCCAGAACTGGACCGGCGACCGTCTGGAAATGACCCATACGTTGGTCGAAAATCTGGTCGGCTACCGTACGCGCCTCGTTCAGGAAGATCGCGGAGCGTCCAATGCAAGCGATGATCGGGCGCTGGAACGGTATCTCCGACTCTCACAGGGCATGGATCAATCGAGTAGTTTCCTCTGGCTGATTCCGCGAGGTTGGCTCCTGCTGGGGTTGCTGGCAGTGGCTCCCGCGTTTGTCTCTGGTCAACATTCCACGACGTTGTTAGCTGTCACCCTGGGTGGCACTTTGCTCGCTCAAAGCGCGTTTGAATCTTTGGTTGCGGGATTACCTCAGCTTGCAGGCGCTCTGATAGCCTGGAAGAAGGTGAAACCTCTGATCCAAGCCGGCGCAGATCCTTTAAGACCAGACGCCAAATCTATATTCATCAACCCCAAGAGCGACAAGCGCTCCTCCTCGATAGGGAGTCCTCTGGTTCAGGCTTCGAACCTGATTTTCCGCTATCGCGAGAGAGGCGAAGCAGTCATTCAGGACGGCCGCTTAACGGTCAGACACGGCGACCGGATTCTTCTTCAAGGTGTCTCTGGAGGAGGAAAGTCCACTCTAGCTTCGCTGATTTCAGGTTCCCGAGTTCCTGACGGTGGCACCCTGCTTCTGAGTGGACTGGATCGCCAAACTCTGGGTTATGCGGGATGGAGGGACCACGTTGCGACAGCCCCGCAGTTTCACGAGAACTTTGTCTTCGGGAACACGCTGGCGTTCAATCTGCTCTTGGGGCGGACCTGGCCACCTTCTGCGAAGGATTTGGAAGAGGCCAACCAGGTTTGTCGTGAACTGGGACTTGAGAACCTGATAGTGAGAATGCCTGGTGGCCTCTTCCAATTAGTGGGAGAAACGGGATGGCAACTATCCCACGGGGAGCGCAGCCGTTTGTACATTGCCCGCGCGCTGTTGCGAAACTCCGACCTGTTGATACTCGATGAGAGCTTCTCCGCACTGGACCCTGAAACGCTGCAGATTGTTCTTGAGTGTGTCCTCCGCCGCGCTCGAACGTTGTGGGTCATTCCCTTTAGGGAAACCCCCAGCTTTGCTGGGGGACTCCAGCAGTTTGACAATTCCGGGGTGAAAAAAGAAAGTCTCCGATCCGTGAACCGCTCAAAGTTACACGGATAGGAGACTTTTAAATGAACGACGTTGAAAGCCTAAGCCATACAAAGTGGGAATGCAAATACCACATTGTGTACATCCCGAAATATCGCAAGAAGGCATTGTACGGTGCTCTTCGCCAACAACTGGGGGAAGTGCTCAAGCAGTTGGCGATGCAACGAGAGAGCCGGATCGAAGAAGGGCACCTGATGCGCGACCACGTGCATATGCTGATATCGATTCCGCCCAAGTATTCGGTATCGCAGGTGGTCGGGTACATGAAGGGAAAGAGTGCGATCCACATCGCCCGAACGTTTATGGGAAAGCCGAGAAACTTCACGGGTGAGAGTTTTTGGGCCCGAGGGTACTTTGTCTCGACCGTGGGACGAGATGAGAAACAGATCCGCGAGTACATACAGAAACAAGAGCAGGAAGACCAACGAATTGATCAGCTGACACTGTTCAACAAGTAGCCACTTCGAGTGGCTCCAAAAACAAACCGCGTTGAGCGGTTCACAAAATCAAGCCTCCGGCTTTGCCGGAGGTCTTTTGACTGCCTTGCGCTGGGGAGAGCAGCAGATAGGACCTCATGGGATTTAGGTTGTCCAACACGCCATGGGTCGCAAAGTGCAAGATCCGATATACGGATGCTTCTCGCTTGATGGTCTCTTCCTTGGCTGCGGGTCCCACGAGGACCAGCGCCTTGCCGGCGCCGTATACTTGTCCGATGCTTCTGACTTCGGTTTCTGCTTCTGGTAAAGGCCCCAGCGACAGTCCTCGATAGGTTGCTTCTTGAGAGACGATGCTGGTTTCCGAAGGTGTTGGGTTGCCCATTGCCAAGAGGGTTGGTGGAACACTTCGGCTCGTGTGCTTGACGCGCTCAGTCAACGCTCTCAGTCCTGCAATAGATGGGGCGTAAAATACGGCGTGTTGTTCGAGGAGGTACCGTCCATTCGAGGCGATCAAAGCTTGGAAAGGCAGATCCCACAATCCACTGTCCGGTATAAAACAGATCGTGTCCGGACCTTCGAGCTGCGCCGCAGCAGGTTTCACCAGCCAATCGTACAGGTCCCGGGCTGGTTCGGAGAAGTTCGGCCTTCGCTCCTCCAGGGCCTGGCGGAACAGCTGTGATTTCTCCAGCAACGCTCTAGTTTGTGCGCATGGCGCCGCTACAACTCCAGTTGCTGTTTTTCGGTGATATCGGCTCCAGACAGAAGAAATCCCTGACGCGTTTGGCCTTGCTCACGAAAAGGAGTCACGCTGAAGCACAGAATGCCCTCTTTGCCATCTAGGCGTCTAAACCGAACCTCTTTCGGGCGAGTGCCCTCTCCCTCGTTGAGCGCATCAGCAATATGAGCAAGCAGTTCTCCGGAATCCCACAGGATGCCAGATTCCCTAAAGGGGCGGCCTACAACAGAAACGGCCTCAACGCCGAACGTCTGAGCCGCAACGCGATTCCACCGGGTGATCCTTTCATCGGCATCCACCGCAATCAGAATTGAGGGTATGGCAGCCAGCAATTGGTCCGTTTCAGCATGCGCTTCTCGGAGGATTTGATGCTCTCGCTCTAACTCGTCGAGGGTCTCCTGCAGCCTTGCACTGCCGTTGGCGATGGTCTGCTCAAGCTGCCCTTGACGAAACCGGCCTTCGGTATCGAGAGTGAGCCTGCGCAGGGCGCCGGCGATGGTGATGAGGAGCTGCTGTGGCCTGAGAGGTTTAAGGAGATATCCGTAGGCGCCGATCTCAAGCGCGATATTGATGATCTTCGGATCGTTCATTCCGCTCATCATGACCACCGCAGCTTCAGGATTCCCCTGCAGGATGTAACGCGCCAAGTCCAAGCCGGACTCGCCAGGCAGGCCCACGTCACAGACAACCAAAGAGAAATCCTCTTCCCGCAGGTATTCGCGAGCCTCCTCAGCGTTGACAGCCACGAGGCAACGGTAACCGCTGATCTCCAGCACACGACTTACTATCTGCGCGGATTGCGGCTCATCCTCCACGACGAGTAGTCGCGTAGTGAGCGGCCTCAGTCCCTCCATGGGATACATCCGAGGTGTGTTGGGCAGGTCCAAGGTTCTTGAAGCAGTGTTCACTTGCATCATTGGTTCATACCCTCCAAGTTCAGGCTTGTAACGTGATCTCGCGTGAAGTCTGCAAGTGATCCTGGAAGGCCCGGAGAAGCTTTCTCAAGGATTCCATTCCCTTGCCAAGGAGGACAAAGGATCTCCCCTTCTCTCCAACGTACAAGCCCCAAGCCGCTGGTTAGTGCGTTTGTACTAGATCTAGACTAAGATTAGGCCGAATCTCCGGAGCGGTTACTGAGACACGATTTCTGCCGTCGGCCTTTGACCGGTAAAGCGCCGTGTCGGCTGCTCGAACAAGTTCATTTGGTGAGGGTTCGGTCATCAAAGTGGTGCAAGCCACGCCTAGACTGCAGGTGACTAAGATCTGGCCCTGGCCGATGTCGATGGGGGGCTTCCGACACAGCGGTGCGCAACCTTTCGGCTACCTTTGCCGCCGCGCTCAGATCGCATCCTGGCAGAATAACGAGGAACTCTTCTCCTCCATATCTTGCAGCACCATCGTAGGGTCGAACCGTTTCACCAAGTCTCCGGGCAGCCTCTCGACGCACGCTATCCCCCGCCGGGTGTCCGTGGGTGTCATTAATCGCTTTGAAGTGATCGAGGTCTGCCATTACCCGAAGTGCCGGAGAGGATACCCGTATCGCTTCTCTCCGGGAGACCCAGCCGGGGCCGGGTCAACTGCTTCGCCGTCAGGGCGGAGGCTCGCAGGGTCACTCAGGCCAACGCGCCACCCTTACCACACTGAGCGGCTTTCTCTCGCGTTCGGCCCGCGGCAGTTCTCGCTCCAACATACTCAGAATCTGTGCCCGGTTGCACAGACCCTGTCAGAGCGTCATGAGTGGCCTCGAATTGCAGCACTTTCTGCGTATCAAGGAGTTTTGATTGCAAGTCGAGAATTCGCTTCCCGGTTCGCAAGGCCGTCTGAAGTGCGTCGGCTTCGAATGGCTTGGTCAGGTAGTCATCCGCTCCAGCCTCCATGCCTTCCATGATCTCCGCTTTCTGGCTCTTCGAGGTCAGCAGTAGGGTATAAACATAGGGTGAACTCGACTGCTGCCGCAACTCGCGGCAGATCTGCAGCCCGTTCATCCCTGGCATCATCCAGTCCAGGATAAGCCAACTGAGGCGGATCTTCCGCCTGGAGCGCCTCCCTCGCCTGGATGCCATCGGAACAGGCAACCACTTCATATCCCCATTCGGTTAACCTGGCCTGCAGCAAGCGGCGCGAGATCGCCTCGTCTTCAGCGATGAGTATCTTCATGCCATTTCCTCCATCAGGGATGTCAGTTGTGGTCTCAGGCTTTCGACGGCTTTTTCGAGCAACTGGTAGGCCGCGTCTGCCTCTCCAAGATTTCCTGACTTCCCAATCCTTTCCAGCCACACGGTCGCATCGTAGGCTTCCCCGACATCAAAATTACCAACGGCTCCCTTCAACGTGTGTGCGGTCTGCTCTAGCTCTTTCCCGTCACGGTGGATGATTGACCCGCGAATATCCGACAGCAGCTTGGGAGAATCACTGATAAACATTTCCACCAGCTCTCCGAGCAATCCGGTGTTGTTCCCCATCCGGTCCAGGATTGCAGCACGGTCCAGGGCTTTTGCTCCTGAAGCGCTCGCCGTGGGGGGAGTCGGCACGTGTGTGGCCGGCTTCTCCGGCGCATCAAGCTCCGCAGACGGGGCCTCTATGGACTGAATCGTGGCGGTTCTCGGCCATAGGCCGAAAACTCTTTCAATCTCTTTGAATAATTCTTGGGCTTGTATAGGTTTGGAAACATAGCCGTCCATCCCGGCCTGCAGACAGCGGTCGCGGTCGCCTTTCATGGCATGAGCCGTCATGGCAATGATGGGAATATGGGAAGCTTCGGGTTTTGCTTCCTGGACAGAGGGGTCTTCCACGTGAACCTGGCGCCTGCGAATTTCAGCAGTGGTTTCGAACCCGTTCAGCTCGGGCATCTGCACATCCATCAGAACCAGGTCAAATTCTTGGCGATCCAACAACGCGAGTGCTTCTCGACCGTTATTGGCGATCTTCACCGAGTGCCCTTCCTTCTCCAACAAACGGACCGCGAGCTTCTGATTGATGGCGTTATCTTCGGCCAACAAGAGGCGAAGCGGTCGAAACCCGGATGAGATTCGCTCCGGCGCTGTCTGACTTTCACGCAAGGAGTGACATGTCACCAGTGGAGGTCGGTCCACGGCGGATGACACCTGGGAGACGGCCTTCAGGATCACGTCTAGTAGTTCAGACTGTTTAACCGGCTTGGTTAGGTAGGCCGCAATACCCAACTCACGGCAACGGGAGGCATCACCCCGCAGACCAGCCGAGGTGAGCATGATGATCTTTGTATTGTCCGGTGCGGTCACGCCCAGGTTCTTCATACGCATTGCTTCAGCCAGTTCAAACCCATTCATTTCGGGCATCTCAGAATCCACCAGCGCTAAAAGAAATTGCTCTCCGGCATCGATCGATTGTTGCAGGACCGCCAGAGCCGCCTCACCGCTGTCGACAACTGTGGGCTTCATACCCCAACGCCCGATAGTCTCCCCAAGGACACGACGGTTAATGGCATTGTCCTCCACGATCAGCACCCTCATGTCTTGCAGTGCTGATGGCTGTGCTAAAGGAATTATTTCCGCCTTCCCGTTCCCTTCCTGGAAGGACATCGTGAAGTGGAAAATGCTGCCTTTCCCGACTTCGCTTTCCACCCAAATTCGCCCTCCCAGCATTTTCACGAGCCGAGACGAGATCGTCAGTCCCAATCCAGTGCCCCCGTACTTGCGCGACGTTGATGCATCCGCTTGCGAGAAGGCCTCGAAAATGGACTCCTGCTTCTCTCGGGGAATGCCAACACCGCTGTCCCGGACGGAAAAATGAAGAAGATGAGGCAAGTCATGAGTCTCCAACTTCTCAACCAACGGTTGGTGATCCGCCAGCCGGACTTCGATGACGACCTCCCCGCGGTCGGTGAACTTGAGGGCGTTGTTCACCAGGTTCACCAGGATTTGTTGCAGGCGTCCAGGATCACCGACCACCCAGTTTGGCACTTCAGGCGACACATGAGATATGAGCTCGATCCCTTTTTGGTGGGCTCGCAACGCTAAGGTTCTCACTGCCTGATTGAGCGTGTCGTGCAGATCAAACTCTGTGAGATCAATGTCGAGTTTGCCAGCTTCTATCTTTGAGAAGTCCAGAATGTCATTGATGACCGTCAGCAACGAATCGGCCGAAGTCTTCACGGCCTCCAGGTGCTCACGCTGCTCGGGAGTGAGTGCGCTATCAAGCAGGAGTTCGGTCATGCCCAGCACCCCATTCATCGGGGTGCGGATCTCGTGGCTCATGTTCGCCAGGAATTCGCTCTTCACCCGGCTTCCGGCCTCCGCGGTCTCTTTAGCTTTCACCAATTCCGCTTCAGCCCGTTTCCCTTCAATTGCCAAAGCGACATTGCGAGCGACGACTGAAAGCGCCTGGAACGTGGCTTCCGTCAGAGGGGCTCGAGAAAACATCGCGACGACGCCTTGCAGCTCATCCCCTACGATCAGTGGATAACCGGCAAAGGCCACCATGCCTTCGCGCTTAGCCCACTCCTGGTCGCCGACTCTGGGATCGCCGATGACCGCATTCGTTAGGTGCGGCTGGCGTTCCAATGCGATCAAGCCAATCTTGAACTTGCCAACCGGTACGCGACCGTGAGGGCCGTCGACATGCGTATACATTCCAGCACTGGCTTGCAGCTCCAGAACATTGTCTTTCTCATTGAGTGTCCATATGCGGGCAAATGCCGCGCCAACATCCTTGACCAAGGCTTCTGCGCAGCGGTTTAGAATGTGCGACAAAGAACCACTCGCGGTAATAGCGGTCGCTACGTCTGCAGATAGGGCCGCGAGACGCACGCGCTGAAGCAATTCCTCTTCTGCCTGCTTGCGTTCTATGAATTGGCCGATCTGGCTGCCAATTGTGGTGAGCATCTCGTGAAGATCCTGATCGGGCTGCCGGGTCACTCGGCTGAAGAACTCCATGACCCCTGTGACACGCCCGGCCGTTAAGATGGGGAAGGCGAAAGCGCTATTCAGGCCAGCCTTTGCAGAGACCGCTGCCCTGAGGAAATTCGTATCCGTCGAGACCTCAGGAATCCAAGCGGGTTTGCCATTCTCCCAGACGCGCCCGGGCAAGCCCGTCCCTTTGGCAAATGTCGTCTGCCGGGTGACCTGTTCAAACTCCTCAAGATTGATTTCGGGAGAACACCATACATTGGCGCATCGCAACTTCTGGGTCTTAGTGTCTAACTCCCACACGGCAGCGATTTCCCATTTGAGGCCTTCGCAAATGGCCTGCAGAATTCTGGGCGTGGCTTCAGACAGCGTGACCGCTTCCGCCAGGACCCTCGTGGTTGCGTGTTGCGCGGCCAAATGCTGTTCCGCCCGCTTTCGGTCCGTGATATCTTCCACGGTCCCCACGTGGCCGACCAGTGTGCCCTCTTCCAGGAACAGGGCTCTCGATCGGGCATCCACCCAACAGAGTTGCCCCTCGGCTGTCAGCACCCGAAACTCCCGTGAGAATTCCGTGCCGCTGCTTGCCGCTTCAGACCAACTCTGAAAAACGGCTTCGCGATCCATCGGATGGATGCACCGGCTCCAGCCGTTGCCCAGGCCCTGCTGAAGATCCAGCCCTGTGATCTCCTGCCACCGCCTGTTCGTGTAGGTGCAAGCTCCTGCCGCATCCGTCTGAAAGATTCCCATGGGCGAGCAAGCGCTCAGCGAGCGAAAGCGCTCCTCGCTGGTCTTGAGTTCCTGGGTTCGTTCCTCCAATTCAGCTTGTCGCTCGGCTACAATTCGCAGATCTTTGACTCCCTGCAGGCAGGAATGGATGAAGAAAACGTCCGCAAAAACAACCCAACCGGCATGATCGAGCCAGCGCCAGTGGCTGGCTGCCAGCACGCCGAAGAGAGAGTGCGGCCAGTAGATTCCTCCTGAGATATGGTCAATAACAGTGATCACCGACGCCGAAAGGAGCACGCGCCAGTCTCTGTAAAAAGCGAGAAAGACGAGCGAGCCAAAGACGTGAAAATGAGTTTCAATGCTGTCTCCAGTCAGATGAATGAGTAAACCCGATGTGAGCAACTGTCCGACCGCAATGCTGTGACGAGTGAACACCCGACCGGGATGGGTCAGGACCAGGAAAACGGGAACACTGATGATGGCTCCGCCCAGAAATATCGCTGCCCAGAGGTGCAAAGGGGTCTGGCTGACTGCCCCTGCCCACGTTTTGGGAGACATCCAAAGAGCGGCTGCAATTCCGGCCAGCCACTGAAAGACCATCAAACCGGCAAACATCCGGTCCGTACGCTTGAAGATCTTTAGCTGGCTCTCTTCAAGCAGAACCTGGGTCCGGCCTGCTTTCCTTTGGCTGATACTGATATTGACTTCAGCTGATTGCATCATGTTCCGCCTTAGCTAGACTAGTTTGAACCGGGAGCCAGCAAAGAACATCCGAAGACGGGACTTCCCCCGTCCGAGGCGTCCCCTGCCGGGTGAGAAGAGAGACGATGGCACTGCGGCCGGCGTTATCGCCACGGTGCCCCCGCGTCGCGGTAATCCCGCCGCTATACAACAAGCGGCCTTCAGAGTCATACAAAACCGTTTGTCCGGAGGTAACGATGCCAAAGCGGCTGGCCTCGGCGCCTTCAGTGTCGCAAACGACCTCTACCCCGGGGATGGCAACAGCCTCTTCCCAGAGATCCGTCTTCTCCCAGTTTTCTGGCGTCCCCTCAGGTTTGACGAAAAGCACGTGCGCCGTCAGCAGTCCCCGACACCGCGTCATCAGCAGGCTCAGCTCTCCAAGGCTTGCGCGTGTACAGGGACAGTGCGGATGAGCAAACATCACGAGCGCAGCCTCGTCTGAGGCCTGCCAAATGAGGCTGTCGGATGGCCATTGCAAGGGCGGCGCTCCGTCCGCGCCTGGCGTCTGTCCATAGGTCCACAGCATTCCCATGCCTGTGCCTACTACCGAAAGCCACAAAGCCAACAATGTGCAGGTTACCTTTGACATTTCTATTTATCTGAAAAAGAGAATGGAATTTTGCCCATTGCAAGGCGTTTCCCCTTACGCCAGTTCAATTAGGAGATGTTTCATCCGTGACAAACTGAAGGTCAGCTCTTCAGTACAGGGCAACCGTCTGAACATGCCTCCTTCAAGGCCGCGCTCGGCAGCGAGGGGAGACTTGGAGAAGGGAGTTTACCGGACGAACGAACGCAATTCCCGCCTTGGCGTTTGGCAGAGAGCAAAGCCGCGTCTGCCGCATGAATCAGTTCCTCAGGGGAGTGGAAGTTCTTGTCCTGTAAGGTTGCCACTCCCAGGCTGATGGTTATTTTGAGCATTTGATCCGCGAAATCATGAACCTCCCTTTCGACCAAGCAGCGCAGTTTTTCAGCAAATATCGTGCTGCCGGCTTCATCGGTCTCAGGCAAGACGAGCACAAACTCATCTCCCCCGTAGCGGCATTTCAAGTCCGTGGAGCGGGAGTTTTTCATCACAAGCGTTCCTAGGCTCTGCAATACCAGGTCGCCACAGCCATGGTCATGCTCGTCGTTGACTTTCTTGTATCGATCAACATCGAAGATTAAACAGCCAAGGCTATGGGCGTGGCGCCGGCTGCGCTCGAAATCCAGATTCAGCTGAGAGCAGAAATAGCTTCGAGTGCTCAAACCTGTCAGGTAATCGGTATGAGCCCTCTGAATGAGTGCTTGGAGGCGCTGCTTGTTTTCCATCCGCTGCCGTTGTTTTTTGTAGGGCCCTTTGGACCGTCGCCTTCAACTCCAAGAGACTGACAGGCTTGGTGAGGTAGTCATGGGCACCATTCTGCAAAGCCGTTATTGCGGGCCTGGCTTTATCCGGGAGTTCGCCAGTCAGCAAGATCACTTCGACGAGTTCGCTCGTTTCCTTGACCCTTCGCAGAACCTCAAAACCTGACAGCTTAGGCATGATGACGTCCGTAATAACCACGTCGAAGTTGCCTTGCTCAAAAACCTCAAGAGCTCTCTTTGGATCGAAAACGCTCACCACGTCATAGTCCGCCCGAAGCCCCATTTCGAGCATATTGAGAAGATTGAGATCATCATCAACCAACAAGATTCTGGGTTTTCTGCGGGTGGTCATGGTTGAAGTTCCAGGAACGGATGGATCCCCTGGTCGACGAGCTGGAAACCTGCACTTGCGACGAGCGTTGAAAGCTCCCTTTGTTCTGGCACCCGAATATTTCCATCTGCATCCAGGATGGAGCAAAACGTTTCGATCAGCTCTGGATCGAAGTTCGTTCCAGCCTGGTTTCGGAGCTGATCCAGCGCATAACTCACAGGCATGGCTTTCTTATAAGGTCGTTCACTGATAATCGCATGGAAAGAATCGATGACAGCAATCAGGCGCGCCTCCAGGGGGATTTGAGTTCCTTTCAAGCCGGCCGGATAGCCTGACCCGTTCCAGCGCTCATGGTGGCATTGAACAATGGGCACCAGTTCTGCCAGAGACTCGATGGGTTGGAGAATCTTTGCTCCGAGGGTGGGGTGCTCACGCATGATCTGCCACTCCTCCTCGTTGAGGGGGCCAGCCTTTCTAAGGATTTGCTCAGGAACACCGATCTTTCCAAGATCGTGAAGCTTGGCAGCCATCTTGACTAGTTCCAGCTGCTTTTCTGGGAGCTCACAGGCCCTCCCTAAAGCCTCGGCGTAAATGGTCGCTTCCTCAGAATGATTCTTGGTGTATCGGTCCTTGACATCGATCGCGCTGGCCAGGCTTTCGACAATCTGTTGCACTACGGGCGAAAAGATGGGGTCGCCCGCCAATGCTTCCAGGTTTGCAGCAACTTCGCTGGCCGCCTGAGGTCCTGTCTGAAAGTGTTCGGGATTGAGCATCGCATTGAATGCTTTGAGAGCCATGGTCTTCATGGCATCGCTCCCAATGGTGCAGATCTGGTTGCCTCCACCGTACCTTGCCAGGCAGGCTGCTTGCCGGGCCAGGAAAATGAGTTCGTCTCTTTCGACAGTGTGTACCGGGTAAGTGGCTGCACCGACGCTTACTGTCACCGTTCCCAAGTCTTCATTGGACTGGTCAGAAACCAGTTTTCGAAACTTCTCAGCAACGAGCAACGATGTTTCAAGATCGCACCCGCCCAGAGTCAAAGCGAATTCAGTGTCACCCAATCGTGCCAGCACATCAGTAGCCCGGGTTTGCTTGCTCAACAGCTTTGCGATATGGAGAACCGCTTTCTCCCGCGCGGAATACCCACGTTTGCTGATCTCTGCCATGTTATCTGCGGCAAAGAGCAAAATGCCTAGCGGCGCGCCGTTTCGCTTCGCGCGTTTCAATTCAATCTCGAAACGCTCCAGGAAATGCTTCTGATTGCAAAGCCCTGTCAATTCATCTGTGCTCAAACGGCCTTTCAGCCGCTTGACGGCTCTGAGATTGGTCAAAGCGATTGCCAGATCAATCGCAACCAGTTCCAGGGCAGATTGCTGGTGGTCGAGAAGGCACTTGCCGTCAGACAAGAGGGAGTCGAGACTGCCAACCACCTCTTGGCCAACTTTGATCGGAATCGCCAGCTCCATTCGAGGTTGAATCGTGTCATGAGCAAAGACTCGGCCTGCAGCATAGAGCTCAAGAACGGTCTGTCCGGTGATCACTGCTTTGCCGGCAATGGAGCCGTTGATATCCACGCTGGCACGGTATTCCTGCCTGAATCGATAAATCCCCGAACGCGATCCGGTCCCCAGCTTCTGCTTCTCTGGATTAACAAAGTACAGCGCCAGGTCTTCCAGATCTAAAGTGGTTCGCACGCCATCCAGGAACTCTGGAATGCTGGCTTCGTTTTCGATCGAAGTGAGCAATTTGAGACGAATCGGACTTAGTGCCTCGAGTGTCCGCCCTAGGGTGTCGAGAGGTTGCATGGTTGAGATCATGATGCCAGCTGACATGTATTTTCGGCTGTGGACTTGGTGCTCAGCAGTGCTGGGCTGCCGAAGATGCGGCTCTCTTCGCGCTCACAAAACTCATTCAAGATGCCCCGATGCTCTGCTGCCATCTCCACAAAAGCCAAGCCATTGCCGGGAGGAAACATCTGATATTGCGAAGTTCCAACTTCCAAGATCTGATGCACCACGCGGACGACTTTAGCCGCGCCGTTCAACGGGACCGTGCTCCCGGGGAGAGTGAAAGCTAATTCAACTACGGTATCAACAGGGTCAGGCCTAGAATTAAGAATGAACATTCCACCACGGCTAAGGTTGGTGGCATAGTAAGGGTAGCGACTCGCACCAACCGTGTAGTGAAGCAGGAATTTGACTGGGAAACGACGCGAGGCTCTCAGGTTGTGACCGCTCGGCGGCAAGACTGAGGTCGCCAAGCAAAGCAACTCTTCGAGTGGGCGGGCCTTGTTAAAACACGCATAGATGGCTAACTCACTGCGAACTTGATTGAGTCTTTCATCAAGCAATCGATGCGTCGTAATGATGAGCTGAGTGCTTCCACAGAATTCTTCTTTCTTTAAGGCCTTCAAAAACCGCAAGCCGTCCACCTCCTTCAGACACTCCAAATCGATGATGATCAAGTCGACCGGACGCACCGAACTTCTCAACTTGCGATAGGTGGTTTCAGAATCCGACGCAGCGTCGACGTTGTAGCCAACCTCTCGCAAGACGTTCACGAGGTATTCAAGATGGGGTCCGGGCTGATCAACAACAAGGACCTTGAACCGAATTGGACTATCCATTTGAAGCATGTTGTCCGGCAAGGAGCTTCTGTTGGAATTCATTGTTTAGCCTCCCTTGGCTATCGGTCAATCGCTCGATCCACGCTGACACGCGGTAGCAGTCGAGGTTTTCAGCCATATGATCCTGACAGAATTGGTCCAGATGCTGCCGGACGCTTCCCAGGATAGCCGGCAGGTTGTTGACTCCGACCGTGCCGACTCCGCCGATTTCCCAGGTCGACGTGTACAGTTCCACAGAGGGCTGCCGAGGCGACACCATGGTTTGTTTGAGGGAAACACGCGTTGCAAACACATACAGCCCGACACTCGTGTTGAGGATGTTGAGATTCACGTAGAGATAGGGGAGACCGTCATTGATTGCATCCTGCTCGGGCAGAACTTCGATCCCCGCCTGACTTAGTCTGTTCTGGACCTGAGTTCGTAATCGCCCTTGGTAGAGCACTCTCCGTCCAAGTTCAGGTGGGAGAGTCTCAATGACCACGCCCAGTTTTCTTATCTGTCGAAGCGATCTGGCGTCTCGAATTTCGTTCATTTCAGTTACCTCCGTTCCTAGTTATAGTTAACTCATGCAAGTCACTGTACGATCTCAATCTCGTCCGCAATCTCAACATCGCTTTTGTATGAAGTTGGAGAACCTTCCACTCAGGCATGCGCAGGATCGTGGAGATCTCCTTCACGGTCAGTTCCTCAAAATAGTGCAACGAAAGCACCAGCCGCTCGCTCGCTGGGAGTTCGTTTACGGCTTGTGCGAGGATCTGCAGAAGCCGTCCTTTTTTCATCACGCAGCATGACTCGTCCCAAGGAGGTTCCGGGTAGCAGCTCACAAGCTTCTCGTCTGCTTCAACCGGATCACACTCTCTTGAGACCTCAGAAAAGCTCCCCACGCTGAGGCCGCTGATCTGGGCGATCAACTCGAATGACGCCAGCTGCTCAGCGCCGATCCCCATTGCCAGGCATAGTTCCAGATCCCTGGTTTCGTATCGCAATTTGGGTCGCAGCTTTTGCCAGGGCTTCCCTAATTCCCGGGCTTTAGGGATAATCGGCCAGCATGTCCCATTCAAGACGCGGAGTCGCTCGGTCATGGCTGCTCGAATGCACCGGTCGGCGTAGGCATTGAATTCCAGCTCTCCACCTTGCTTGTAACTTGTGACAGCCTCAATCAGTCCCATCACGCCTGCATCGATAAGCCGATCCGCCTCCTTGGCTGAAAATAATTGAGCGGCCAAGCGACTGGCATGGAACTTAATGAGGGGAATATGCTCTGAAATTAATCGTTCCCTTTCGGAAGCTGGGCATATAAACCCATTTTCAATCCTGTCCTCTTTGGTCTGAAGCATTTGGTTTTTCCTCTATATGGGAAGAGACGTAGGAGGTACTACCTCGAAAAGGGAATGTGAGTAGGTGACTCAGGACAGCAGCTGGAAAATGAGAATGAGATCGGTTTTCTGAAGAACATACCTACTTCATCTGTTGGTCAGGTCAACACAACTTGCGAAATGCCGTTTTGTGTTAGGCTTTCTCCCTCCTACGAAACAATCAAACTACTGCGACAACTTAAGCACTACAAAGACCATAAATTACTATAATGAATCTTAAACTATTATATTTTATGATTTAGTCTTATTAATGTATATCTTATAGCTATAAAATTTATTACCTCAATGAATTAAAAACATAATATATACATAAATAAACTATACTAATGTGTCATGTTATTGACGAAAGCCTCAAATTATTGGCAACACGACAAACTCACAGCTCACCCTCCGCCCAACGAAGAGCCGAACCCACAGCAGTTGTTCTTTCAGCGTCTGGGAAGAAGAGTTCAATACAGCCGTTGCCTTCGGGTTGGCGAACGAAAGCGGGCGAGTACCCGATGCCGAGGAAGCGAAACCTCAAACGTGGAACTGGACTCGGAGTTTGCCAGCCAGCATGTCGCCGTGCGGCCCGAAGCCTATGTCCGGCTTGCCGTCACCAACACCGGCTGCGGCATGGACGAGGCAACGCAAGCGCAGATCTTCGAGCCGTTCTTCACGACCAAGGAGTCCGGCAAGGGAACCGGGCTCGGGCTGGCAACGGTATACGGAATCGTCAAACAAAGCGGAGGGAACATCTGGGAGTATAGCGAACTCAACAAGGGGACGACATCAAGGTCTATCTGCTGAGATCTCGGCGCCCGTGACATCATGCCCCAAGCCCCGAGCCGGGAAGGCCGCACCGGAGGGGCTGAGACGATCCTCTTGGTCAAAGACGAGGAGACCGTTCGCAAACACGCCTCGCCACCGCTGGGGAGCTGTGAAAAAACTCCGTTTGCCGTATGAACCTGATCGGTAGGGACGCGGTGCCCCGCGTCCGGCTTGGGTTTCCGGTTGCGGAAGCGCGGCAGCGCGTCCCTACCTTTGATTTTTTCACTTCAGGCTATACGATGCACACGGCAGCCAGTGGGAGCGAAAGTCTCCAGATCTGTGAAGACTTAAATGCACCGGTTCACTTGGTGAGGACCGATGTGGTGATGCCGAAGATGAGCGACCGTGAGCTGGCCGAGAGGCGGAAGGAAATCTGTCCAGAGTTGAAAGGGCTCTTCACCTCTGGCAACACCGACGACGCGATCATGCACCACGGGATGCTGGACCCAGGCACACATTTCATCGCCAAGCGCTTCAACCCGGCAATTCTGATGCGAAAGGTACGGGGAACGCTGGACGCGTGAGGTTGCGATTCAGAGCCTCAAAGGGTCACAATCGCTCCAGCGGCATACGGGCTTCGAAGGAGGCGGGGTTGCTGCTCCGGGTGGTGCGGGTCGAGGTCGTCCCGCACCATGTCGCAGTAGCCGATGATGGCGGTGAGAAGGTTGTTGAAGTCATGGGCGACTCCACCCGCAAGCCTTCCAATAGCCTCCATCTTCTGGGTCTGGCGCAACTGCTCTTCGAGTTTTCTGTGTGCTGCATCCATTCGGTGCAGGGCTCTGGCGTTCCAGACTATGAGTGCACAAAGACAGACGATGCTGGACAAAACCATCAGCGCCAAGCCGAACTCGGTATCGTAATACCCCAGTCGTTGGCCTGAGAGCCTGATCCAGCCAAGCACCACAGGCAGAACAATTGCTGCTGGCAGCAGACGGCGTACCAGGAGTCCACCGGCAGTATCGCTGGTTGCGATGGCCATCAGCCCATGGTTCGGCCGGGCGAAGAGAATCGCCTGACAGAGCAACAAGAAGGCGATCGCTGTGTGCGCGGCAACCGAAGAGTAGGGACCAATTCTGCGAAGTGACTCAACGTTGTATAGGTAGCCCACCAAAGCCAGCAAGCAAACGAATGCCACCATGAACGTCAGGATCTGAGCAACGAAGTGCTGGCCGCGACGCATCAGCCAGATCGAGGTCCCGATCAAAAGAAAGCAAAAGGCGGTGGCTGGCGCCATGCGCCCGGGGGAAGCCGTGTCGAGAGATCGAAGGTCTCGAATCCAGAACTGATCAATGTGGAGATTCCAGCCCGTGAGGTACTGGAAAAGCGTCAACAGTCCAATAAAACCAACAACCACGGCGAAAAGCTGTGGCAAGACCTTAAGTCGACGTCGGAGGTGATCGGTGCGAGAGAGTAGAAGTGATAAGGCGGCCAAGATGAAGGCCAAGGCCGTGTTTGCCTTCATCGTCACCAGCCCACTCAGGAATGCCTTCAGTGCAGCAATGTCAAACATCCAGCCAGCCAGCACCAGGCATCCGATGAAAGTTACCAAGGAACTGGCAAGCGCAGAGACCGCTTCATACGATAGGCGCGACGGCTTCGGCCCGAAGGGAACCGGGTCAATCGTCGGTTGTTCGCCGTGAGAAAAATCGGACGGAGGTCGATTCAACATCACCTCGTTCCTCGTCGCTGAGGCCGGTCAAATGTGCCGCGTCGGACGTGGTACTGGGGTCTGGGTCGCGGCGTGGTCCTAGTGCTTTGATCGGCAATGAACTCTGAGCGCTAATGGCAGGATTTTACACAATTCGAGAGGGATGCGCTAGTCGCGCATTTGTTTCAAGACCGCCAATTGGGAGTGCAGGCTTACTCGCCATGGCTGCTCAAGCAGACAACGGGAGCATGGGAATTCGGGAAGGGGAGCTGCGAAAAAATTGACGATCGGCTCCTTCCGCAAGAAGCGTGCGCAGGAGCGCCCGGTCAACTCAGGTGGAACGCCCGCTCCGCGCGTTTTCGGCTGTGGATTCAGAACCGCGATGGGCCAGGATCGTCACGATTCAATTTTTTCACAGCTCCAGGGAATTTACGGGGAACAGCAGATTGTCACCTTCAACTTAATACAAATGCACTTAACAAAGTTTCAAACGGGGTTTCGGTAGGGCGGATGGTCCCTCAGCCGCCGCGGCAGGCCGGAGGCCCGCTTCAAGGGAGAAGTTGCGGGTCACCCGCTGGTAGTGCCCGTGCTGCCGTGTTCCTCTTACGACGAGTTGATGATGGGGTGGCTGATCGTTGGGGAGGACATGCGGTCCAGCTCCTTGATCGAGCGATAGTTCTTGATGTAGAGCCTTGAGAGATACATATGGCGCAGCCTACAATTCACCAGTAAAGGCTTTTGAAAGGATAGACGGCAATAAGGTATTGAGCTCCGCTGCGGTCTCGGCTTGGAGTCTCCTCAGGCTGTCGACCTTTGCCTGCAAACCGTCCAGATAGATTACGATGGGCGCTGCTCCGGGAGCGAAGGAACCGGAACGACGAAGGATTTGGCATCCCGACCGCTTACACCAATCTGCCCTGCGGTAGTTTTAACCAACTTTTCAATCTGTCCACGCACCCGTCGGCAACCAAGAGCGTAGACTAGGAAGTCAGGAATCATTTGGTCAGGCCGAGGACGAAGGCGCAAGAGTTTGTCCGGAAAGACAAAGTTGGTCTGACCTTTGAAGATCGCGGCCTTGGCTACGCGATTGCTATCACCGTTGTATCGCACGATGAAAACGTCGTCGTTTTGTAGTACGAATGGTTCAGCTTCCTCTGAAGAGACCTGGACCCGTTTGATCACCGAATGGTCAACAAAGCGGGTCGGTGAACTTGAAACGGCGTTGATGCGTAGCATCGGTCGGCCCCCGACCTCCAGCTCTTGTTTCGGCGAAAGACCGTTTCGCGGAGGCTCAGCCAAAAGCGGGCCTAATGGCTGACTTTTCCGTCGGCTGTCTTCGAATATCGCTGAAGACGAGCGAGACTGAACCGCCTTGGCCTCGTCGTCGGCTTGATTACGGAGGGAGCGTGCCTCAGCAATTCTGGAAGCCAGGGCTTCGATGCGCGCTACGATCTGTCGTTGTTCCGCCAACGACGGCAGGAGGATTTCAAGGGCAAGAAATCGTTCCTCTTGCAATCGAACGCGGTTCGTCGTTCCTTCACTCGCACGCTGGCACAGTTCCACGAAATCATGTGTCCGTATCCACCAGCCGAGAAAGGCGGGTCCCAACCTTGAAGAAGAGACTTCGAAAAGCGGGAAGTCGTTGGTGACAACGGCTCCATCCAAGTTTGCCGGAACGATTCCCAACGCACCGTTGCGGGCATCGATACGGGACAAGATGAACTGATCTGTTCTTGCGACGAAGCGCCGTCCACCTGCGATTGCCACACCGGAAACGATGCCACGAAGAACGACGCCTTTCCCCCAGAGCCTTACCGTGACTTCACGGTATTCTGTGTCAGGTTGTAGTGGGGTCCCGTCAAAGTCGCGAGCCCTCCCTTACGGTTGGGCTACTGAACAGATCCGAGGCGCAACTCAGTAGCCCGCGCGTCAGCAAGGGCTCTGCCTCGACTCAACGACTTATGGGACTTTGACGGAACCCTGCAGGTTGTAGTGGGACGGATTCTTTCGAACGACGCAGAACCTCCCCCAGCCTCACTTTCGTCCAGGGCACATTCATGGCTTCTGCTCCAGCATGGCTTTGATTCCCAACATGATTGCTGCGATATAGTGCTCCTTCTTGAGTGTCGTCGGGCCAGCGGACGCGCAGCAGCGCGTCCCTACCGTTCTTGCGGGAATCTGCCCCCCCAAATTCTGCCTCAAGAGGTAGGGACGCGGTGCTCCGCGTCCATTCTCCTGGATGGCACCGATAGCTTCTCCTACCACGAAAAATCATGAACACGTCCGTGCCAGGGCCATTCTTCCCCATTGGGTCACTAAACCCTTTCGGACTGGATTCTCCATCATATAAGCAGCCAGCGGATGCGCGGCAGCGCGTCCCTACCGTTCTAGCGGGAATCTGTAGGGCAGCGACGCGCGGCAACGCGTCCCTACCGCCTTTACAGGAACCTCCGAGGTGGCGGACACGCGGCAGCGCGTCCCTACCCCCCAAATTCCGCCTCAAGAGGTAGGGACGCGGTGCTCCGCGTCCATTCTCCTGGATGGCACCGATAGCTTCTCCTACCACGAAAAATCATGAACACGTCCGCGCCAGGGCCATTCTTCCCATTGGGTCACTAAGCCCTTTCGGACTGAATTCTCCATCTCATAAGCAGCCAGCGGACGCACAGCAGCGCGTCCCTACCGTTTTTTGGGGGAATCTGTAGGGCAGCGGACACGCGGCGACGCGTCCCTACCGCCTTTACAGGAACCTCCGAGGTGGCGGACACGCGGCAGCGCGTCCCTACCCCCCCAAATTCCGCCTCAAGAGGTAGGGACGCGGTGCTCCGCGTCCATTCTCCTGGATGGCACCGATAGCTTCTCCTACCACGAAAAATCATGAACACGTCCGCGCCAGGGCCATTCTTCCCATTGGGTCACTAAACCCTTTCGGACTGGATTCTCCATCATATAAGTCCATTTCTCACGATACTCCTGAATCGAACGAACGCGATGATGGAATGCACCTCGTTGCCACATCCACGTTTCTTCGCAGTGACTTTTGGCAAAACGATCTTTCCAAAAGGCCACCCACCGTTCGACTGCAAAGCTTGAATCTCGCAGGCCGCAAAAGAAATGGGCATGGTCGGGCATTAGCAAATAGTCACCTACAAGCCAGGCTGTCGCTTCGTTGAGCCAGACGGCGTGCAAGATTCTCATAACTGGTTCCTGGGCCAGCCATTCGATACGATCTTTGGAGCAGACGGTTACCCACAGGATCGTGGGTTGGTCGGGCTCAATGTGAACCCCCTTGGCAGGGGTCTTTCGTTTGGGAAGATTCTGCATTGATGGGTGTGCATGTTCACGGACGCGCGGCAGCGCCTCCCTACCGTCGCTCTCATTCACGGACGCGCAGCAGCGCGTCCCCCTACCGTCGCTCTCGTTCACGGACGCGCGGCAGCGCGTCGCATCTCATCGGCGTGCTCCTGGTCCACGCAAAACACGATGGTCTTGGCGAAGGGGTCCGTCTTGGATAGAAAAGCAGTGAGGTGACGAGCAATGGCTTCGGTTCGGGCGCGGAGGGCGACGACGCGTTCGAAGTCCTTGGTTTGATTCCGTGCAGGATTAAGCAAAATTGCTGCGGGCGACTGCGTAGAGATGCGTACCGGCGCTTCGAATGCTAACGGTTGTTTCGCGCTTGTGCAGCCACCGATACTGCCCCTCTGCCTGGCTCCAAGCGGAGGGGCAACACATTTACGGTTGCTTCTCTTGGATTACTTCGCGGCCTCCTCAACTTTCCGATTTTCGTTCCTTTGCGCAGCCTCAACCTGCCTTATTTCTTCCTTGGCCTGCTGTTCCACTTCACTCTTCCCATCCGATTGACCCCCAATTCGATGCACTTGCTCTGCATCCTGTTTGCGCCTTGAAGCATCGCTCAGATTTTCAACCAAGTGCGTCGCCGGCTTGAACCCTGGGAGGCAGCGGCTCGGTTGCCCGGCCCAACTTTTTTACACGCTGAGAGCTGATAACAAACTCTTGGACCGGGCAGGGAGCCCGGTGGATCAGTCAACGCTATGGATTCCAGCTACATTTGGGCTTTCCGAGTGTGCTAATATTTGTTCGTCCCTGTTGATTCATATCTTCCATTCCCCCAGCGTAAAGGAGGGACGATGATTGAGCTGCTGGAGAGCGCTTTCGCCTCCGATGGTTTCATGCCTCACGGGCATTGTTACCTTTGGAATTCCAAGCTCGTCCTGCTTCATCTAATCTCGGACGGGCTGATCGCATTGGCCTACACATCGATTCCTGTCACGCTGATCTCCATTGTTCAACGGAGAAGAGACGTTCCCTTCAGCTGGATGTTTTCCTTGTTCGGGCTATTCATCATCAGTTGTGGCGCTACCCACCATATGGAAATCTGGACCGTCTGGAATCCGACCTGCTGGCTGGCCGGTTGGATCAAAGCCGTGACGGCCTCCGCATCCACGGCGTGACCACCAGCCTTATCGGTAGCGTTGTGTTCATTGGCTGGGCACCAGGCTTTGTTTGGATGAAGTCCAACAGAGTAAAGGGAATATTGCTTCCGGTGCGACGTTTTTGTTTGTGAAGCTAGGGCGAGTGCTGAAACGTTGTCTCGCCCTTAAGACGAACGGAAGATGAAAACAGTGTTCCGCTTCATGGACTGGCCGCTGCGCGCCAAGATGGCCGCACTCCTCGTTGTGGCATCGTTGCTCCCGCTTGGGGTTGCAACGTTGATCAACATTCGAGAGGCACGACAGCGACTGGTGGCAAACACCGCCAACCTGCTGGCAGCTCGCGGCGAACATCTTGCTGCCCAGCTCGACATGTTTCACCGCAGCTATCAACGCGCCGTTGACAGGGTCGCACATCTTCCCAACGTCGTGGAATTTTGTCAGGCCCGCTCTGAGGACAGGGAACTGCTCAAATCAGGCGTCCGCACCGTGCTGGAAGTGTGGCCAGCCAGCGACGCAATCATTCGTGGGATCGCAATTCTGGATTTGTCGGGCACGGTAAAAGTCGGGACGGAAGACCCGCTCATCGGGCTGAATCTTTCCTACCAAAGTTATCTTCAAGAGGCGCTGCGCGGTGTCGCCGTCATATCCGACATCTACTTGGCCGAGTCCCAACTTGCCTACGCACCAACGATTGGCTATCTCGCGCCGGTGCTCGCGCCCGATCGAAAGATGATCGGGTTGGCTGGATTCGTGCCACCTCCTTGTGGGATGTCATGAAAAAGTCAAACGAGTTAGCTGGTCCCGGTAGTTTTGCAGTTCTGTTTGATCACAAGGGAATACGGATAGGCCACACTTACAGCGAAGACATCGTCTTTCACCCAGGCGGCCGGCTTGATCCTGCCACGGTTAATGCGCTCGTCGCTGAAGCTCGCTTCGGGGAGAAGACGCGGCAGCTTCTCGAAGACGTCAGGGAGTTCCCGGAACAGTTCGGCCGCGCTCTCGCGAAGTCTCCCGATCCAGGGATGTTCCAAGGTTTCGCGCCCGTCAACCAGAAATGGAACTACGGAGTCGCGCGCCGGTTTGAGACCGTTCCCTGGACGATCTTCTACATGATTCCGGAGCAATCTCTCAATGCCCAGATAGCGCAGATGACCCGACGGAAGACTGTGTTCGCGGCTGTCATCAGCCTCATCGCACTTCTCGCCGGGATAGTGTTTGCCGCCGTCATTCGTAAACCAATTGGTTCTCTTTCGACAGCGACCCAATTGATCGCAGGGGGTGATTTGGCTGCGCGCGCCCGGGCAGGTCATAAAGACGAGCTGGGTCGGCTGGGCAAGAACTTTAACTCCATGGCCGAGCGAATCCAAGCCCAAGCAACGGCTCTACAAAAGGCGCGCGATGAATTGGAACTTCGGGTTCAAGAGCGCACGGCGGCACTCCGACTAACGACCAAAGATCTGGAGCTTGAAATCACGGAGCGCAAGCAGTCGGAGGAAGCATTGCGCGAGAGCTCGGAGCGCTTGCGCTTGGCGCAGCAGGTGGCGCGGGTTGGCACGTTCGAGTGGAATATTCAATCCGGCTTGAACCAATGGACACCTGAAATCGAGGCGATGTACGGCCTGCCGCCGGGCGGCTTTGCCGGAACACAGCAGACTTGGGAGAACTTGGTTCATCCCGAAGATCGGGCCGAGGCGGTGCGGCGGGTTTCCGTGGCGATGGAAAGTGGAAACTTTGAAGGCGAGTGGCGCGTGATTTGGCCGGACGGAACAGTTCATTGGCTGGCCTGGAGGGCAGTCGTCTTCAAAGACGAGTCCGGTAAACCCTTGCGACTGATTGGCGTTAACATTAACATTACAGACCGCAAGCAGGCCGAGGAGAAGATTCTCCGGCTTAACACCGAACTGGAGGAACGCGTGATTGAACGTACCGCGCAACTGCAAGCCGCCAACAAGGAACTCGAAGCCTTCTCTTATTCCGTGTCGCACGACCTGCGCGTGCCGTTGCGGGCGATTGACGGCTTCAGTCTGGCGCTCTTGGAAGATTGCGCCGACAAATTGGATGCGGTGGGCAAGGGCTATCTCGAACAGGTGCGCGGCGCCAGTCAGGAAATGGGCCAGCTGATTGATGCTCTGCTGCAGCTGGCGCGTGTGACACGCAGCGAGATGCGGCGGGAGGTTATCAACCTCAGCCAGTTGGCAGAAGCGGTTGTAAGCGAGCTGCGAAGGAGAGAACCTGAGCGAGCACTTGCCATCAAGATCGAAGATGGACTTTCAGCGCAAGGCGACAAGCGTTTGTTGCAAGTCGTGCTGAATAACCTGCTTGGAAACGCGTGGAAATTTACCTCGAAGCGGGAGCGTTCAGAGATCACGGTCGGCAAGGAACATAACGATCACGAAGCCTTTTACTTCGTCCGTGACAATGGCGCCGGATTCGATATGGCATACGCCAGCAAACTATTCGGCGCGTTCCAACGCCTGCATGGCACCAGCGAGTTTGAGGGCACGGGCATAGGACTGGCGACCGTTCAGCGCATCGTGCATCGGCACGGAGGCCGGGTCTGGGCTGAGGGCGCCGTGGACCGTGGAGCGACTTTCTATTTCACACTTCCAGATCTGAAGGAGATGAAACATGGAGAGCAAAGTGATCTTAGTGGTTGAGGATAACCCCAGAGATGAAGCCTTGACTCTACGCGCACTCAAGAAATGCAACATCCTAAAGGAAGTGGTCGTCGTGCGTGGTGGAGTGGAGGCCCTCGACTATCTGTTCGGGACTGGAGCCTATGCGGGCCGTGACATGCAAGTCATGCCGCAGCTCATCCTGCTCGATCTCAAGTTGCCGAAGGTGGACGGCTTGCAAGTTCTGAAGAAGGTAAGAGCGGATGACAGCACCAAGCGGCTTGCGGTCGTGATGTTCACTTCTTCCAGCGAAGAAGAGGACCTGATCAACAGCTATAACCTGGGCGCTAACAGTTATGTCCGGAAGCCTGTGGACTTCGTTCGTCGAAGCCACAAAGCAGTTGGGTTTGTACTGGCTGGTCTTGAACCAAGCCGCACCTGTTAAATGAACATGAACCGTTAGATATTACGGGCAGTGGTTAGAGGACACGACTAGTCAAGCCCGGCGACGTGTCCTGCTACTTCTGGACCTCTCAATACCTGAATTTTGTACCCTCATAGTGGGCCTTGTCTCGGAAGGCCATAAGGGGAGCGGTTGTTCAAGACAACAAGAGCTGAGAATCAATCCCCTCCTGGGAGGGGTGGGCGGCCTATGGCCGCCGGGGTGGGTTTTGGTCACGAAGGACCCACCCCTGCGGTGCGGTGAAAGCTTCTCAAGCCTTCACTCTGGAGCTGCGAAAAAATTGAACCGGGACGATGCTGACCCAGCATAGGTCTGAACACACAGCCGAAAACGTGTGCGGAGCGCGCGTTACAAGGTCGTTTGGCAATGGGCAAACTTTTGCGGGTATTGAACATTGAAGATTCGGAGCGGGACGCTTCGTTGCTCCGCCGGCACCTGTTGCAGGCAGGCTATCAGCTTGCCTTCGAGCGGGTGGAAACGCCAGCGGCCATGAAAGTTGCGCTCGAAAGGCAGGAGTGGGATGTCATTCTCTGTGACTACTCGATGCCTCAATTCAGCGCTAATGCCGCGCTGGCGCTACTGAAAGAGACAGGGCTGGATATTCCCTTTATCATCATTTCCGGAACGATCGGGGAAGACCTTGCGGTTTCAGCTTTGCTCGCCGGCGCGAACGATTACTTGATGAAAAACAATCTGGCGCGACTCGGACCGGCGATTGAACGGGAGCTGGAGGAAATAGAAAGTCATAAGGCACGCAGGCAGGCCGAGGAAGCGCTGAAGGCTTCTGAAGCCGAGCTGCGGGCGCTTTTTGCCGCGATGACTGACATGATCCTCGTGTTCAATCGGCAAGGACGATATTTGAGAATCGCACCAAGTGATCCTGGATACCTTTACGGGTCATCTGCTGATTTGATTGGGAAGACGCTGCACGACGCATTCTCGAAAGAGGAGGCGGACCTGTTTCTCGAACACATCCACGGCGCCCTGGACGAGGGCAGGATGCACCGAGTCGAATACAGCCTGCGAATCGAGGGGGCTCAAGTATGGTTCGACGGCAGCGTTTCGCCGATGTCAAAGGAGGAGGTTTTATGGGTTGCCCACGACATCACAGAGCGCAAGCGCGCAGAGCAATTAATCCAGTTGCAAGCCACCGCGGTCGGGGCAGCTGCCAACGCCATCGCGATCACGGATGCGGAGGGCGCAATCACCTGGGTGAACCCTGCCTTTACTGTCTTGACGGGATACGGACTCGAAGAAGTTCTTGTTCGCAATCCCAACATTCTCAATTCAGGCGAGCCTGACGCAACCTTCCACGAAGGTCATGGGAAGACCATTCTTTCCGGTCAAGTCTGGCGTGGAGAGATGATTAACCGAAGAAAGGATGGCGAGCTTTATTACCAGGACCTAACCATCACACCTGTGTTGAATGATGCGGGCGACATTACCAATTTCGTTGCCATCCAGCAAGACATCACCCAGCGCAAGCGTGCAGAGGAAGAGAAAGTGCAGTTGATTGCCCAGATTGAAAGTCAGCGCAAGCGTTTGAATACCATCGTCGCCAACGTGCCGGGCGTCGTGTGGGAGGCCTGGGGCGAACCGGATGCCGCCACACAGAAGATTGACTTTGTCAGCGATTATGTCGAAGCATTGCTCGGTTACAGAATCGACGAATGGCTCTCAACGCCCAACTTCTGGCTCTCGATAGTCCACCCGGACGACCGGGAGCGGACCGCGAAGGCCGCTGCTGCCAACTTCGCCAGCGGAAGAAGCGGCAGGCTTGAATTCCGCTGCATCGCCAAGGATGGGCGCGTGGTTTGGGTCGAGTCGAACTCCACGGTGATCGTGAATCTTAAGGGCCAGCCTCTCGGCATGCGCGGTGTCATGATAGACATCACCGAGCGCAAACAAGCTGAGGCCGGGCTCGGGCGCGCCGAGGAAAAGTATCGGAGCATCTTCGAGAATGCGGTCGAAGGGATTTATCAGTCCACTCCAGAAGGAAAGTTCAATTCGGTCAATCCTGCGATGGTTCGCATTCTGGGTTATGAGTCCCAGGAGGAGCTGATCACTCATCGCTCGGAGAGTGAGAGCTGGCACTATGTTGAGCCCAACTGCCACGAGAATCTAAAGGCGACGCTCGCTGAAAAAGGCGTTGTGGTGGGATTCGAGTGTGAGATGTATCGCAAAGACCGGAGCAAGGTATGGATTTCCCAGAACATTCGCGCGATCTGCGATGCAAGTGGCAACGTATTTTTCTACGAAGGCTCGATTGAAGACGTCACTGAGCGCAAGAGCCTTGAGGAACAATTCCGGCAGGCGCAGAAGATGGAAGCGGTGGGACAACTCGCTGGAGGCATCGCGCATGATTTCAACAACCTTCTCACCGCGATCATCGGGTACAGCGAATTGAACCTGTACCAGTTGGAGCCTGAAGATCCGCTCCGCGCCGATATGGAGGAGATCAGGAAAGCCGGTGAGCGGGCAAGCTCCTTGACGCGGCAACTTCTGGCGTTCAGCCGCAAGCAGGTGTTGCAGCCGAGGGTTCTCGACCTCAACCATTCCGTATCGGAGATGCACAAGATGCTGCTGCGGGTGATTGGGGAAGACATCCAGCTTGAGACTGTCCTCGAGCCTGCCCTTGGGAGAGTCAAGGCTGACCCGGGGCAGCTTGAGCAGGTGCTCATGAACCTGGCGGTCAACGCACGGGATGCGATGCCCGATGGCGGCAAAATGACTATTGAGACCGCCAACGTCGATCTGGATGCACAGTACGCCAGCAACCATGTCGCGGTCACACCCGGCCCTCACGTAATGCTCGCAATCAGCGACACCGGTTGCGGTATGGATCGACCGACTCAGGCCCACATTTTCGAACCGTTCTTTACGACAAAGACCGTAGGAGAAGGCACCGGGCTGGGCTTGTCGACGGTGTACGGTATTGTCAAACAATCGAGTGGAAGCATCTGGGTATACAGCGAGGTGGGCAAAGGGACGATCTTTAAGATCTATTTGCCCAGAGTTGACGAGGAAGTTCGAGAGTTTGAGCGATACGCCAGTCCGGCTCAACAGGTGCGAGGAACGGAAACCGTCCTGCTTGCGGAAGATGACGAGAGGGTGCGGAAACTCACCATCGCGGTGCTCAAAACACTAGGTTATCAGGTCCTGGAGGCTACCAATGGAGGTGCTGCGTTGTCGATCTGCGAGCGCTTCGAAGGGGGAATCCACTTATTGCTCACCGACTTGGTCATGCCTGAGATGAGCGGACTTGAAATTGTACAGCGGCTTGCCGGAATGCGGCCGCACATGCGAGTCCTCTATATGTCCGGTTACACGACCAATGCAATTGTCCAACAAGGAGTGTTACACGGGAAGCTGAGTTTTCTCCAAAAGCCGTTTACGCCGTCCGTCCTAGCCCAGAAGGTGCGCGAGGTGTTGGACAGCCCTGTGCTCGGCCGCTGAGTCGAAGCGCGAGTTTTCCCTTCGTGACCTCCGTCACGAGCTGCGCCTCATCCATTATCGGCATGCACATCTCCGAGAGACCCAATCTGAGGGCTTCAGGCCCGTCTATGGCGAATTGATATTTTGACGGAATCACCTGGGGTTGTGCCACGAATTAACAATTCGCCAGGGACACGTAAAGACTACAACCGAGTGCCAATGGTTCTTCAAGATTAAGTATTAGACGCAGCTTTTTCTTGAAAAAAGCGCGCAGCAATCTTTGTCAGTTCATCTGAAATTCTCTCAGGTGGTAGAACGAAATCAACACAGCCTGAAGCCAGAGCATGGAGAGGCATGCTGTCTACTTCGGCAGACAGATCCTGAGCAAATGTTTTTCCTCCCTTTGCCTTGATGTGCTTGCATCCCTCGGTGCCATCGCCATCGCCTCCAGAGAGGATAATGCTGATCGCTCGCGCCCCCATTGCCGCTGCTAAAGAAATCAAAAAGAAATCCACCTGCTTGTGACGGCCTTGACTCATAGCGCGTGGGGAGACGACTTTGAAGGCATGGCTCTCAATTAGAAGATTGGCGTTCGGAGGGATCACGTAGACGTGATTTGGTAGGATCGGCATCGCCTCGGCAGCCTGAATGACTGGCATCTCCGTTGACCACGACAGAATTTCAGTCAAGAGACTCTTACCGGTGGGACTCATATGAGCAATAAAGACAAACGCCATGCCCGTATCAGGAGGCAAGGCTTCGAGAAGCGCCCTATATGCCTGAAGACCTCCAGCTGAACCGCCAATGCCGACAATGAAGTTAGGATCTGATGTAACCACGGAGAGCCTCCTTAAATCGTCCGCACCCCTACACCCAGTTTTTGAGACAAGCCACCTTCAAAACTCCCTGATTTTGGCGGTGCTCGCCCTCGCGGGCTGATTCCCATCAGTTTCAGGAGTTTAGTTGGCGGAGAACGTGCGTGTGTTTTCAAGCACTTCCCGCACCTTCCGCGCCAGAGCATCCGGAGAAAAGGGTTTCTGAATAAATTCCACGCCAGGTTCCAAAACCCCATGATGAACTACGGTATCTTCTGTGTAGCCCGACATGTAAATTATCTTCGTCGCCGGACGGATTGGACCTAATTTGTTGGCCAACTCACGGCCGCTCATCAGGGGCATGACGACATCGGTCAGCATCAAATGAATCGGGCCCTCGTGCTTTTCTGAGATCAGCAGCGCTTCCCCTCCACCGGCTGCCTCCAACACTTGGTATCCTTGCATCTGAAGGATCTCGCGAACTATTTTGCGTACCTGTTCTTCATCTTCCACCAGCAAAATGGTTTCCGAGCCACTGGCTATCTCGCCAAGCGAGGGGCGTGTTACCACTTTCTCAGCAGCCTCCTCGAAACGGGGCAAGTAGATTTTGAAGGTCGTTCCGTTGCCAGGCTTGCTGTAGACCCAGATATTGCCGCCGCTCTGCTTGACAATTCCGTAGACAGTTGACAGACCGAGCCCCGTCCCTTTCCCTTTTTGCTTGGTGGTAAAAAAAGGCTCGAAGATGTGGGACTGAGCTTCGATGTCCATGCCGACCCCAGTGTCGCTCACCGCGAGCATCACACAAGGACCTGGTTGGACGGAGACATGCCGGTGGGCAAATTCCTCGTCCAAGACGACATTGGCCGTTTCGATGGTCAGCCTGCCGCCCCGAGGCATGGCGTCGCGAGCGTTGAGAGCCAGGTTCATTATGACCTGCTCGATCTGCCCCGGGTCGGCTTTTACACTTTCCAAGGCTGGATCCAGAACCGAAACCAGTTCAATGTCTTCACCAATGAGCGGGCGGAGCATCTTGGTATTGTCTGAGATCAAAGTATTGAGGTCAAGTATCTTGGGTTGAAGTATTTGCTTGCGGCTAAAGGCCAGGAGCTGTTGAGTCAAGGCAGCAGCCCGCACCCCGGCGTTCTTAATCTCTTGGACCTTTGAGCGCAAGGGGTCGTCCTGGCTGAGTCTCACCAGTGTTAAATCCGTATAACCGATAACCGCGGTCATGATGTTGTTGAAATCATGGGCCACTCCGCCTGCCAGTTTTCCGACTGCATCCATCTTTTGCAATTGGCGAAGCTCGTCTTCCAGCTTTGTACGTTCCGTGATATCGCGGGCGATGCCTTGCACCCCGATGGGCTTCCCTTTCTGGTAGATCAGCCGGGTGCTCACTTCAAGCATCACCCTGTGGCGGTCCTTGGCCACGATCTCCAATTGGTAGGAGGCCGCCCCCTCGTCGCCAGTTCTGTCCTCGATCATTTGACGGGTCCGGTCCCGGTGCTCTGGCGTCACTATTTGGCTAAGATTCATCTGGAGGACTTCCTCACGGCTGTATCCGGTGATTCGTTCACCCATTCTATTTAGCGAGGTGATATTCCCGGCGAGATCCATCGTGTAGATGATGTCATTGGCATTCTCGAACAGTTCGCGATAGCGCTCTTCGCTCTGGCGCAGTGCCTCTTCTGTCCGCTTGCGCTCGGTGATGTCCGTAATGGCTGTTCTGTGAAGGGCACGATGTTCAGCATCCCGAACCGCGACGCTTAGCAATTGCACATCGAGAAAACCTCTGCCTTTGACCTCCAGAGTCAGTTCCGTCACTATTTTTCCTTCAGCTTGCTTACATCGCTGTAAATGATGCAGGAATTTTCCGGTATCACTTTTTACCACAAAACTGATGAACGGCTTGTTTGTCAGTCGAGTCCGCTCTACCCCAAGCATTACTGCGCCCGTCAGGTTAATCTCTTGAATCAAGCCCTGGTCATTGAGACTGGCATAGCCTTCCGGAGCAAAGTCATAGAGGTCGGCATATCGGTTGCGAGATTCTTCCAACGCTTCATGGGTTTCCCGCAGTTCCCGATTTTGCATCTCCAGTTGTATTTGGTGGACCTGAAGGTCGTGCAACAGACCTTGCATCTCGTCCATTCTTTGTTTCGAGACAGCGCTCCGTTTGGCTTGGAGTTCCTCAAGGGTCTTGATCAATTGGGCCTTGGTCATTTTTTCGTAGGACATATTAGGATATCCTCCTACTGCGTTGATCAGTACCTGACAGGTAAATCCGAGCCCTATTTGATGATCGAAAGTGGAGAGTTATCGAGATTGAGCCTTAGAATCTTGTGGTTTCTTTACATTTCTTATCGGCGCTTGGAGCTGTACATCAAAAGCAAGAAGGATCATGTGTGTGGAGTTGTCGCCCCGACAGAGCCGGCGGGCATTGAGCACCATCGTCTTGAGCCCGATGCTTGGGAATTTGTGCTCAACCTTAAAGCCGAGGAACTGAGTATTTTGGGGGAGAATCTCCTCCAGCAACAACCGCAGTGCGGGAATGTTCCACTGGCCGTCGCCCAGATCGTAAATGAACCTGCCCTCCGTCTCCGCTGGCAAGACCTGGAAGGTCCGATAAAAAGACGGATTGGCCGTCTTCACTCGCAGGTCCGAATCGAGGACTATCAGGGGTTCTCGTATTGTCTCCACAATGGCTTCGGAGAAATCGCGGGATTCTTTGAGCTCCTCGGTATTGCGTTTGATCTCTTCAATATCTAAAAAGGTAATGATCGCGCCTGCGATCTTGTTCTCATCGGTCTTGTAGGGTCTTATCGAAATGGAATACCAGCGCCCCTCGCGGTCTTGAACCTCTTCCTCTCTCGTGCTGAGGGTGTCGACCACTTCCAAAATCAATGGCTCCAACTTGGCCAAGTTGATGTTGACATCACCGATCGGTCGCCCGATATCGGTGAGGATCAGATTCAGCATTTTTCCCGCCATGGATGTGAAACGTCTAATGCACATGTCTAGTCCCAGCACGACGATGGGGATATTGGCGCTGGCGAGCAGACTATTCAGATCACTGTTGACCTCGCCCATTTCGAGATTGCGATTCTGCAGTTCCTCGTTGACCGTGGTCAGTTCTTCATTGGTGGATTGAAGCTCTTCTCTGGCAGTTTGCAGTTCTTCATTGGCGCTCTGCAACTCTTCGTTGCTCGACTGGATCTCCTCGTTGGCCGATCTGAGTTCTTCGTTATGGGCTTCCTGCTCCTCGATAACTGACTGCAGGTCCTCCCTGGTGCCCACCAGTTCCCGCTCTAATTGGGCAAACTGACGATCCCTAATGTTGCCCTTGGCCTTCCGCTGTGGTTCCGCCTGGGAATCGGCTGTGCTCGATCGAGTCTTGGCTGCGGAGGTAGCATCCTCAAACAGGACCAGATAGAAGTGCTCTCTTGAAGGAGCGCCTTTGATCGGAATCACCTCAATATTGACGTCCGAGAAGTGATTATTATGTTTAACCCGCAAGTTCGTTTTCTTGACAGGGCGACCCTCCTTTCTCGCCTTTTGGATGGTGGCGCGAAAATCTAACGACAAGCCTTCGCGGACCATTTTCAAGAGGTTGAGGCTTGCTGGTCCGGCCCCAGGTTCGAGATAAGAACCTGTGTGCCCTCGGAACTCAAGGACATCCAGGTCATCATTGATCAACACGCCGGCCGGGGCGTACCTGCTCAGAAGAATACGGTCGGCTTCCTTATGCACATCTAATCGTGCCCCGGCGGCCTCGCCCGTCTTGCTTATGCTGGGGTTGAATTCAGTCGACTGGTTGTTGCTGGCAAAATCAAAGTGCAGCCGGGTTACTGTCGATTTTCTTGAATAGATCTTAAGTTTTTTGTCCTCGAGGGCAAACAGGTCTGAAAATCCACCAATGCTTTCTGAGGTCCCCAGCATAAGAAAACCTGTTGGATTTAGTGCGTAGTGGAAGATCGGGATGACCTTCACCTGTAAAGCTGGGCCCAAGTAGATCAGCGTATTGCAGCAACTAATCAAGTCGAGCTTGGAGAAAGGGGGGTCTTTGGCGACGTTTTGTTTGGCGAAGATACACATATCGCGGATCGCCTTGCTGATCAGGTAGCCGCCTTTCGACTTGAGAAAGAAGCGACGGAGCCACTCCGGCGAAACATCGGACGAGATGCTTTCCGGGTATTTGCCGGCACGGGCTTTTTCGATAGCTGTCTCACTGATGTCGGTGGCGAAAATCTGCACCGGGATTTGGGGTGCCTTATCGCCCAGAAACTCTAGGAGGCTGATGGCAATTGAGTAAGGTTCCTCGCCGGAGGCACACCCCGGCACCCACACCCTGATAGGTGCATCAGTCGTCCTACTCTTCATAATTTCGGGAAAGACTTTATCCGTTAACACCTGAAAGGCCCCCGGCTCACGGAAAAAACTGGTCACGCTGATAAGGATGTCCTGGTACAAGGCCTCCACCTCAGGCGCGTTCTCCTGGAGAAACCTGATGTAACTCTGCAGGGTTTCGATCTTGTGCAGAACCATGCGCCGGACGATGCGCCGCTTGATGGAGGCAAGCTTGTAATAGGTAAAATCCACGCCGGTGGCAGACCGCAGCAGGATGAAAATCTTGTTAAGGATATCCTCACCTTCGGGCAGTAAGTCATCCTTTTTTGTGGCTGTGGAATAAGTCACATAGGGATGCTTGCCGATCCTCACCAGTTCTTGAGCGATGCCTTGCGGTGGCAGGATAAAATCCACGCAACCCGCTGCAATGGCGTTACGCGGCATGCCGTCAAATTTGGCGGATTTGTCATCCTGGGCGAAGGTGATGCCACCCTCAGCCTTGATCGCTTTGAGCCCTAACGTGCCGTCGGAAGCAGTTCCTGACAGAATCACTCCTATGGCATGGCTTCCTATATCTTCCGCTAGAGACTGCAAGAAGAAATCAATGGGCTTGTGCTGGCCCTGGGACAGGGTGCGGGGGAGGAGGGTCAAGACGCAGTGAAAAATGGCCATGTTGGTGTTGGGGGGTATGACGTAGACACAGTTCGGTTCGACTGGCTGCCCATTCTTCACCTCAGTGACCGGCATAGCCGTCGCTTTGGAAAGAAGTTCGGTCAAAATGCTCTCGTGCTTGGGGTCGAGGTGCTGCACCAGCACAAAGGCCATACCGCTGTCGACTGGTAAATGCTCGAGCAACTGCCTGAACGCTTCCAGGCCGCCAGCTGATGCCCCGATGCCGACAACAGGGAACGATTGGGTTCTGGGCCGCCGATCCTTCTGTTCTTCTTCGGCAGCAGACTTGAAATTGGGTGTGCCAGCATTCTTGCCGGCTCTCTTGGTAAATGAATCTGATTGTTTTCGTAAAGCACGATTGGCGCGTGTTGCAGGCGGGTTACTGGACCTTGATTTCTTCTTGCGCATCTCTTGTCCTCAGGATCATCAAGATGTGATGTGCCAAAAAAGCCATGGAAACCGGAATGCCTGTCGGGTCATCAAGCTGCCTGAGTCCTTCTGAGCAAGAACTTCAACCGCAATCACGAAACCGATTGGGGATCTATGGGACCTAGGCAGCTGGGCCTATCTGAATAATGCTAATAGAAGTATGACTCCTTGACTCCTTGCAAGGAACGAGATGTGTGTAGGAATGCGGATCTATAGCTTGAGCAATAACAGGAAAAAATTCAAGAGGCAAATGTGCCAGGCGGGATTGAGCTGCTTCTTCTGGACAACGGCTTCAATGAGTTCTTTGTTGGGCCTTTTGTCCACGCCTACGCCTGCGCTTGGATGAAAAGAGCAGGCGATACTTTCGGTTCCGCAGAGCTTGGTGGAGGCTCAAGAGGGTCGAAGGTTTCAGAACGATTGCTGAGCGGCGTGCGGGGACTGATAGGGGAGAAGAGGCCGAAGGCGCATTCTTTTGCCGGAGAGCGAAGGACCTGCGGCGTTATTGAAGCTGAGCTAGACTATGCGTTTGCGCCATCAGTGCTAGTCTAGTTTCTGTCGCGAAACTCGGAAAGTCTTGCTGTGTGGGGCTTTGAGCCGACCTCTCTAACAATGTCGGCTCCCCTCGCCCCAACGAGGGAGAGGGGCCGGGGGGTGAGGGGGATTACCACGCTGTGAAAGAATGCGCTTGTCTTTCCGAGTCTGGCGAGGCTCTTCGGGCTCGGTTCGGGAATCGCTGCGGCGTGCCCTGCCTCACCCCCAACCCCTCTCCCCGCTGGGGCGAGGGGAGCCGAACCGCTGAAGAGCGCGCAAGAATTGCGCCAGGCATGGCCTTGCGAGTTTCGCGACAGAAACTAGTCTAGGCGCTCAGTACCTCGTGGATTTTCCGCATCAAGGCTTCCGGCCTGAAGGGCTTTTGGATAAATGCTGTGTCCGGGTCCAGCATGCCATGCTGCACGATAGCATCGTCAGTGTAGCCGGACATAAACAGCACTTTTATCTCCGGTCGCAGAGAAGCCAACTGCTCGGCCAATTGTCGGCCGTCCATGCCCGGCATCACGACATCAGAGATCAATAGATCAAACCTGCCTTGCTCCTGTTGGCAGATTGAGAGAGCCTGATGGGGCGTAGCGGCTTCATGGACGGTATGCCCGTTCTTTCTCAGGACCTGACTCGCAAACTTGCGAACCAGCTCATCATCTTCTACGAGAAGGACACGCTCTCCCCCAGCCCTCCGCTCGATGGGAGTTTCGTGGTGTTCGATCCTCTCGGGAGAGCCTTCAACCCGAGGGAAGTAAATCTTGAAGGTGGTTCCTTTGTTGGGCTCAGAGTAGATCCAAATAGAGCCTCCGCTTTGTTTGACTATGCCATAGACCGTAGATAGGCCAAGGCCGGTACCCTTGCCTTGAGCTTTCGTAGTGAAAAAAGGCTCAAAGATGCGCGACTGAGTCTCTTTGTCCATCCCGATGCCGGTATCGCTCATTGCCAGCATGACATGAGGACCCGGTTGCGTGGTAATGTGTCGGGTCGTATAGGACTGATCCAAGATGACGTTTTTGGTTTCAATGGTAAGTTTCCCGCCGCCAGGCATCGCATCCCGTGCATTGATCACGAGGTTCATGATGACCTGCTCAATCTGTCCGGGATCCGCTCGTACCTGCCAGAGCGACGGATCCAGATTGACCGTTAACTCGACATCCTCGCCAATCAGCCGCCGCAGCATCTTTTCAATCTCCCCCAGCTCATTGTTGAGGTCCAATACCTTGGGTTGAAGGATCTGTTTCCGGCTGAAGGCCAGAAGCTGACTCGTCAGCGAAGCGGCTCTCTTCCCCGCCTTATCGATTTCTTCGAGGTCGGGCTGTGCGGGATGGTGCGGGTCGAGTTGGCCCCGGACCAGGTCGCAGTAGCCGATGATGGCGGTGAGAAGGTTGTTGAAGTCATGGGCGACTCCACCCGCAAGCCTTCCAATGGCCTCCATCTTCTGGGTCTGGCGCAACTGCTCATTGGCAATTGAGAGATCCTGTGTGCGCGCCTGCACCCGGCGCTCCAGCTCTTCCACGTGATACTGCGCTTGCCGGGCCAGATGGCACTTCTCGGTTAACGCATTGGCCAGCTGAAGCGCTTCGATATTGTCGAAAGGTTTCTTCAAAATCAGCAGGCGATCCGACGTTCCCAGGGTCTCCAACATCTCATCCCACGAGTGGTCGGAATAGGCCGTGCAAATCACAATTTGCAAATTGGGATCGACTTTCCACAGCTCAGCCGTCGTTTCAATGCCATCCATGCCGGGCGGCATTCGCACGTCTACAAAGGCCATTGCATAGGGACGTCCCTGCTCTAACGCCGTTCGCACCAAAACCAAGGCTTCCTGTCCCTGGTAAGCTGAGTCAATCTCCAGCTCCGGGGCGTTCGTCTCGACTTTGACATCCCCGAACAGTTCGGACTCCACCTCATCCAGCACAAAGTTTCCAGCGTGTCTGCTGCCCAGAATCTTGCGGAAATCCTCGTGGATCGACCGGTTGTCGTCAATGACCAGAATCCGCCTCGGCTTGCTGGCATGAAGATTATCCATGCGCTTCCTCCTCCAGTTTCAAGGGGAGCTCGAGCGTAAAAGTCGCCCCCTGTCCAATACCTTCGCTGTGCACTTGTAGGTTGCCCCCCATCTCCTTGGCAGCCAGCGCACTGCCGTGCAAACCAAATCCATGCCCGGTCTTCTTGGTGGTGAATCCATGAGCGAAGATCCGGGTGAGGTTCTCGGCTGAGATTCCAATCCCGTTGTCGATCACCGCGATCTTAAAGTGATTGTTTCCATTCATCCCCATTCTCACGACGAGTCGCTTGAGCGGCGGATTTCCATCGTCCATGGCGTACTTAGCGTTACTGATCAGATTCACCAGAATCTGAAGCACTTTGTGTTTCTCAACCAGGATCTTGGGCAGTTCGCTGTACTCTCGAATCAGCTGCACATCATGCCGGGTTAGCGAGCCGGCATTCATGCGCAAGGCGTCGTCCACGAGATTTGCAGGTGCAATGGACTCCGCCACGCCCGACACA